>Ga0316577_10001082_pt1 | contig 12326 bp, 6 predicted proteins | sample S5NA_FD_203073 | JGI IMG/M metagenome (GOLD analysis project Ga0316577, IMG submission 203073) | Rhizosphere microbial communities from salt marsh grasses in Alabama, United States - S5-7_050615r2r1 | ecosystem: Host-associated > Plants > Roots > Rhizosphere | place: USA: Alabama | collected... | reverse complement strand
CAGGGATACACGTACGTCAACATCGATGACACCTGGGAGGGAGAGCGGGACGCCCGGGGCGTTCTGCACACCAACGAGAAGTTCCCGGACATGAACGCCCTGGCCGACTACGTCCACGCTCAGGGGCTCAAGCTGGGAATCTACTCCGGGCCCGGCCCCACCACCTGCCAACGCCTCCCCGCCAGCTGGCAGCACGAGGAGATCGACGTCAGGACGTGGGCGGAGTGGGGGATCGACTACCTGAAGTACGACTGGTGCGGCTACAGCAGTGTGGAGCCGGACCGCACCTCCTGGCCGGCCCTTCAGAAGCCCTACCTCCTCATGCGGCGGATCCTGGACGACGCACAGCGGGATATCGTCTACAGCATCTGCCAGTACGGGTGGGGGAATGTGTGGGAGTGGGGGAACGAGGTGGGGGGGAACCTCTGGCGCACCACCGGTGACATCACGGACACCTGGTCCTCCATGTCCGGCATCGGCTTCGCCCAGGCTGGGCACGAGGCGTATGCCGGACCGGGGCATTGGAACGACCCCGACATGCTGGTGGTGGGGAAGGTGGGGTGGGGCCCCCGCATCCGGGACACCAACCTGACCCCCAACGAGCAGCTCGTGCACATTTCCCTCTGGGCCCTTCAGGCGGCGCCCCTTCTCATCGGGGCGGACATGGCTCAGCTTGACGATTTCACCATTGACCTCCTGGGCAACCGAGAGGTTCTGGCTGTGAGCCAGGATCCCCTGGGCCAGGCCGCGGGGCGGGTCCGGGCCGAGCCCTGGCTCGAGGTGTGGGCTCGCCCTCTGGAGGATGGGTCCATGGCGGTGGGGATGTTCAACCGGGCCCCTGTCGAGTCCGAGGTGGAGGTGAGGTGGGATGAGCTGGACCTCTCGGGGCCCCTGGAGGTCAGGGATCTCTGGCGGCACATGGACCTGGGAACATCCACAGGCCAGTTCTCCGCCATGGTGCCCCGGCACGGCGTAGCTCTGGTACGGATCGGGTGAAGGGGCCGCGCACGACGGTGGTGTGAAACGGCCGAGCGGTCATCACCGGCGGAGATCTCTCACCCTGACTCCCCGACCCTGATCAGGACCGCTCCGTGTCTGGGTACTTCCACGGAGAAGCGGTCCGTGAAAGTTCCCAGCTCTTTCCGCTGCCAGAGGTCCCGAACCGGCTGGGCTCCCTCAAGACCGAGGTCCTCGAACCGCACCGGAACCTCGTAGGGCTTGAGGCCACGGTTGAAGAGGCCCACGGCCCGGGTCCCGTCGTGGAGGGGCCGGGCCCACACCTCCAGTCGTCCGCCCTTCCAGACCGGGCCCCCGGCGATCCCCAGTGTGTCCATCGTGACATCCAGGACCTCGTCATTCGTGAGGAGGTCCACGGTCCATTCATCGAGCTGAGCCATGTCCGCCCCGATCATGAGGGGTGCGGCCTGGATGGCCCAGAGCGTGATGTGGAGGATCTGTTCGTTCCTGGTGAGGTTCGTGGGGATGGGCTCGCCTCGGCCCCAGCTCAGGGTTCCCACGATGAGCATGTCGGTGTCGTTCCAATGGCCCGGCCCGGCATACCGCTCACGTCCCGCCTGACGAAAGCCCACGCTCTCCAGGTTCACCCAGGAGTTCTCCAGGTCTCCCGTGGTCCTCCAGAGATTCCCGCCGGCGCTCTCTCCCCATTCCCAGGCGTCGCCCCAGCCGTACTCTCCGATGCTGTGCACGATGTCCCGGTCGAGCGTGGAGAGGATCTCGCTCATCTCATCGTAGGGACGGCGAAGCCAGGGCACGCTCCGGTCCTCGGCGATGCTGGAGTAACCACAGTAATCGTACTTGACGTAGTCCACGCCCCACGCCGCCCACGTCTCGGCGTCGATTCGCTCGTGCTCCCAGCTGCCCTCCAGTCCCTGGCAGGTCGTGGGCCCCGGCGAGGAGTAGATTCCGAACTTCAACCCTTTGGCGTGGATGTAGTCCGCCAGGGCTCTCATGTCCGGGAATTTTTCGTTGGGCTGGAGGATGCCCTGGGCGTCCCTCTCTCCCTCCCATCCGTCGTCGATGACGATGTACTGGTATCCGTGGGCCGCGAGGCCCTTCTCCACCATGGCATCGGCGGCGGCTCTCACCTGCTCGTCGTTCACACGGGGACCGAAGGCGTTCCAGGAATTCCATCCCATGGGAGGGGTGAGGGCCAGGACGTCGTCACCTCCCACGATGGTGAGCTCCCTGGTGGCGGTGCCTTGGGGTCCGGTGACGGTGAGAGGGACGACGGTCCTGCCGTAGCCCTGCAGCTCGCCGGAGATGATGCCGGTGACCGGGTCCAGGGCCAGCCCTTCGGGAAGGTTCTCGGCCCCATAGGAGAGCGATCCTTCGCCGGTGGCCGGGACCAGATGGTGAAAAGGCCGCCCTGGCGTAGCTCCCACGATGAGGGGGCCATGAATCTCCGGCTCCGGCGGATCTCCGGAGGCGATGGGCCACGGCGGGTCTGAACCCACCTCGTAGGGCTCGGGAAGGACTGTGGATCCTTCCTCCATGACGATGGCGGCCCCGGCCCACACCCCGGTATCGCCGTTGCTGGTGTCCTGGGCGTCGTCCAGGAGGAGGGTGAGGACCCGGACCCCGGCGAGGTCCACAGAGACGAACTGGGGAGGATCACCCAGATGGAAGGTGTCCGAGGCGAAGAGAAGCTCATCGTCCCCCCAGACCTCGTAGTTGATGCTGGCCTGGGGATAGGTGACGGAATCGTCCAGCCCGATCATCGACACGAACCGACGGGCCTGCCCTCTCAGGTCCAGGACGAACTCGCTGATGGACTGGGTTCCGATGCCGTGGGGATAGACCACACCCCCGAGGGTGATGGGCCGCGGCTCACCCCGACCTCCTGGGATCCCGCCCGCCACCGGACGCCCCCTCCGCTGGAACATGGCTTCCATCCCCAGCCCCTCCACCCAGACGCCCCCCGGCGGTGGGTCATCCCCCTGGATCTCTTGGGGACCGAACCCTTCGGTGCCTGAAGGGGGGCCACAGGTCGCGACGGCCAGGAGTAGGGCAAATGCGGGGAAGTGTCGGGCGTGGCTCCTGGCGTATCGCCGGCCTCCGGGCCCCGTGCGATCCTGGTTTCCCGTGGTGAAGCGCCCTCTCAAGGGTCTCCTCCCATCTCACTCGAGGTCTCTCGCACACGTCTCCCTCCTTCCACCACCGGAAGAGCCAGCCGAATCTCCTCCAGCTCTGGAGGGGTCTCGGTACCGAAGGTTCGTATCGATCCCGGAATCGTGCAAACCGCTCTTCGTTGTCCGGAGAAAAGGGCTAAATTAACCGTTTGTCCAGGCTAGTTCGGGATGAGGTCCCGATGACTGCAACCAGGCCAGTGATGGACGGCTCAATCTTCGACATCAAGCGCTTCGCGCTTCACGACGGGCCCGGGCTCCGAACCACGGTCTTCCTGAAGGGGTGCCCCCTCACCTGCCTGGGGTGCCACAACCCGGAGGGTCAGCAGGTGGGGCCGGAGCTCATCTTCCGGCCCGATCGGTGCACGGCGTGCGGAGATTGCGTCTCCGCCTGTCCGAACGATGCCCTCACCCTCGCGGAGGGAGCGCTTCGCGTCCACCGGGACCTGTGCCATCTCACCGGGGCCTGCGTCGAAGTCTGCCTTCCCGGAGCGTTGGAGCTCGTGGGTCGCCCCAGGGAGGCAGAAGAGATCCTCGAGCTGCTGGAGAACGACCGTCTGTACTACGACGAATCCCGGGGAGGTGTCACCTTCTCCGGAGGAGAGCCTTTTGCCCAACCGGACTTCCTCAGGGAGCTTCTGGAGGGATGCAGAGACCGGGAGCTGTCCGTCGTTCTGGACACCTGCGGGCACGTGGCCCCGGAGACCTTCAGGGATTTGGCTCCCTTCGTCTCTCACCTTCTCTTCGACCTCAAGCTCATGGACGAGGAGCGCCACGAAGCCTTCACCGGGGTCCACAATCGATGGATCCTGGAGAACCTGCAGTGGGTGGCGAATGGTTGCGGGAACGGGTCGTCGGGCCGGGAGGGGCCGGTGCCTCCCGGTTCCGGAGATGGAATCGGGAACGGAGCCATCGGGGATCCTCGACCCTGTCCTTCCCTTACCATCCGCATCCCCCTGATTCCGGGGGTGAACGACGACGAGGAGAACCTTTCGGCCACGGCGGAGTTCCTGATGGGGCTGGGAAGGCAGCCGCCTGTGGACATCCTCCCCTATCATCGGTTGGGGGTGGAGAAGTATCATCGTATGGGGCGGGCTTACGAGCTCTCCCAGGTGGCGCCGCCACCGAAAATCTCGATCCGGAATGCGGTCCGGCTCCTGGAAGAAGCCGGCCTGAGCGTGACCGTGCGTGGAGAACGTTATGACGATGACTGATCGGGTCAGGCTTCTGCGGCAGGAAAGCCTGGACGCCCCGGCCACCCTTTCCCCCGAGCGGGCCCTCCTCCTCACGGAGTTCTACTCAGAGGAGCACAGCCTTCTGTCGGCTCCGGTCAGGCGGGCCATGGCGTTCCGCCACCTGCTCGAGAAGAAGGAGATTTACATCGGGGACGGCGAGATCATCGTCGGGGAACGGGGGCCGGCCCCGAAGGCTACGCCGACGTACCCGGAGGTCTGCTGCCACACGCTGGAGGACCTGGACGTCCTGGATACCAGGGAGAAGATCCCCTTCGCCGTCTCTCGGGAGACCAGGGGCATCCAGGAAGAGACGCTCATTCCCTTCTGGACGGGGAGGACCCTCCGGGAGTTGATCTTCCGCGAGATGACTCCGGAGTGGCGGGCGGCCTACGAGGCCGGGGTCTTCACCGAGTTTATGGAGCAGCGGGCCCCGGGGCACACCGTCCTTGACGACAAGATCTACCGGAAGGGATTCCTGGATTTCATTGCCGAGATCCGGGAGGCTCTGGAGAGTCTGGACTTCCTGGGAGATCCCGAGGCCCACGAGAAGCAGGAAGAGCTGCGGGCCATGGAGATCGCCGCCGAGGCCATGATCTCCTTCGCCCACCGGCACGCTCTCAAAGCCCGGGAGATGGCCGAGGAGGAGTCGGATGCCGGACGGAGAAAGGAGCTTCTCCGCATCGCCGAGGTCTGCGACCACGTGCCGGCCCACGCGCCCCGAGACTTCTGGGAGGCGCTCCAGGCCTATTGGTTCGTCCACCTGGGAGTCATTACCGAGCTGAACACGTGGGACGCCTTCAACCCGGGCCACCTGGACCAGCACCTGGAGCCGTTCTACAGTGAAGGGTTAGCCGATGGAACGCTCACCCGGGAGTTCGCCGAGGAGCTCCTCCAGTGTCTGTGGGTGAAATTCAACAACCATCCGGCGCCGCCGAAGGTGGGGGTTACCGCGGAAGAGAGCGCCACCTACACGGACTTCGCACAGATCAACACCGGGGGGCTCAGGGCCGACGGCTCCGATGCCGTGAATGAGGTGACGTACCTCGTCCTGGATGTCGTCCAGGAGATGCGTCTGCTCCAGCCCTCCTCCTCGGTACAGCTCAGCAAGAAGAACCCGGACCGCTTCCTGCGCAGAGCCGGTCGGATCGTCGCCACGGGTTTCGGGCAGCCTTCCATCTTCAACTCGGACCTCATCGTCCAGGAGCTGGTCCGGCAGGGTAAGAGCGTGGAAGATGCCCGGGCCGGAGGGTCCTCCGGGTGCGTGGAGGTAGGGGCCTTCGGGAAGGAGAACTACAACCTCACCGGATATTTCAACCTTCCCAAGGTCCTGGAGCTGACCCTGAACCGGGGAATGGATCCCCGGACGGGAGTGCGAGTGGGCATCGACACCGGCGATCCCGGGTCCTGGGAATCGTTTCAGGAGCTCATGGGTGCGTTTCGGCGTCAGCTCCGACACCTCATCGACGTGAAGGTGAGGGGGAACAACGTCATCGAGCGCCTCTGGGCCCAGCACATTCCTACGCCATTCCTCTCCCTCATCATCGACGACTGCATCCGGAACGGGAAGGACTACCACGACGGAGGGGCACGATATAACACCTCCTACATCCAGGGTGTGGGGCTGGGGACCATTACCGATGCCCTCACGGCGCTGAAGTATCAGGTGTTCGAGAAGAAGGCGATATCCATGGGAGAGCTTCTCGGGGCCCTGGAGGAGGATTTCCAGGGGCCGGAGAAGCTCCGCCTCACTCTTCTGGAACGCACGCCGAAGTACGGAAACGATGACGACTACGCCGACACCGTGATGCGGGAAGTCTTCGAAGCCTATTTCGATGCCGTGGACGGACGTCCCAACACCAAGGGCGGCGCGTACCGTGTCAACCTGCTTCCCACCACGGTTCACGTGTATTTCGGCTCGGTTGTCGGAGCTACCCCGGACGGCCGAAGGGCTGGGAAGCCTCTATCCGAGGGCATCTCCCCGGTCCAGGGGATGGACCGGAAGGGTCCGACGGCGGTCCTGAGATCGGCGGCCAAGATGGATCACGCCCGAACCGGAGGGACGCTTCTGAACCAGAAGCTCAGCCCGGGCCTTCTGGACACGGAGGACGGCCTGGAGAAATGGGTCCACCTGGTCCGGAGCTATTTCCGCATGGACGGCCACCACGTCCAATTCAATGTGGTAGACGCCGAGACGCTCAGGGCGGCCCAGGCGAACCCGGAGGAGTATCGAGATCTCATCGTCCGTGTCGCCGGGTATTCCGATTACTTCTGCGACCTCGGGGAGGCCCTCCAGGAGGAGATTATCTCCCGAACGGAGCATGGGGGGTTCTAGGCGAGGTCCACACCGCTGCCGTGAAAGCCTTCTCCGGATCACCGGGGCCCGAGCCAACGCGGATCCGTTGACGGAGAGGTTTGGTTCGCCAACCTTCCGGGTACCCGGCCCATGACGAAGCTCATCATCCAGATCCCCTGCTTCAACGAAGAGGCGGCGCTCCCAGGGACATTGGCGGAGCTCCCCAGGGAGCTCCCGGGAGTGGACCTCGTGGAATGGCTGGTGGTGGACGACGGGAGTCGGGACCGGACCGTCGAGGTGGCCCGGGAACTCGGGGTGGATCATGTCGTGGAGCTTCCCCGGAACCGGGGACTCTCCCGGGCCTTCCTGGCGGGGATCCGGGCCTCCCTGGAAGCTGGTGCCGACCTCATCGTGAACACCGACGCCGACAACCAGTACCGAGCGGCGGACATCCCTCTCCTCCTGGATCCATTGCTGAAGGGGGAGGCGGATCTGGTGGTGGGGGCCCGCCCCATCGGAGCGATCCGACATTTCTCGGGACCGAAGCGGATCCTCCAGCGTCTGGGGAGCTGGGTCACCCGGATCCTGAGCGGAACCGAGGTCTCCGATGCCGTGAGCGGCTTCAGGGCCTTCACTCGGAGGGCCGCCATGCAGCTCCACGTGTTCAACGAATACACGTACACGGTGGAGACCCTCATCCAGGCCGGGCAGAAGGGGATGGTGGTCCGGTCCGTCCCCGTGGGCGTGAATCCCGAGCAGCGCCCGTCCCGGCTGGTGAGGAGTACGCCCCGATACATCCTCCGACAGGCTACCACCATGCTCCGGATCTTCGTGACCTACAGGCCCTTTCGCTTCTTCGCCCTATTGGGGACCGGGGTCTTCACGGTGGGGTTCCTTCTGGGTCTCCGTTTCCTCTTCTTCTACCTCAATCGTGCCGGCGCCGGACACGTGCAGTCGGTCATCCTGGCCGCACTCCTCCTGGGCATCGGCATCTTTCTCTTTCTGGTGGGGTTGCTGGCCGACCTGATCGCCGTCAATCGGCGCCTGCTCGAGGATCTGGAGGCTCGGCTGCAGCGGATGGAGGAGAGGGGGTAGGGGAGGGAGGGCGCCACTGGAAGAGCACGTATCCCGGAACCTGGAAGACCGGTTCCAGGCAACGCTCGGCGAAACCCTGGAACCGATCCCATCCCAGGCGGTCCGGATCCAGGCCCCTGAGCCGGTAATAGTTGAGAGCCGCGCTTGCCAGGAGGAGGTAGTCGGCCCCTACCCCCTCCCCGCAGCTCCCTTCCGGTAGGGCTCCGGAGAAATATGGCCAGTTCGTGATCATGTTGTCCTGAAGCACCGGGGGTTTCAGGGGGAACCCCCGGGCCTCGAAGAGCATCAGGATCAGGGCGTCTTCCGGAACGCTCTCGTTTACCTGGCGGACCACGGGTAGATAGGCCCGGACCCCGGGATCGAGGTGGGTGGACCAGTACTCGGATGCCGAGACGGAGCCTATCAGATGCGAGACTGCCTGAGTCCCTTCCAACCACCGCTCTACCGCCCGACCCGATGGTGCCAGCGCCAGCGTAGCCAGAACCATGACGCCAAGTGCAGCCAGGCGCCGGGGCAGGTATCGGTTGCCTGCCTCGAGGAGGATGTAGGTCACCGCCAGAGTCAGGGCCGGAACCACCGGTACCAGGTAACGGAGGTTCGTGGCGGGGAAGGCCCCCAGAACCAGCACCAGGTAGAGGAGAGGCGGAAGGACCAGCCAGCCCAGGAGCTTTCGTTTCAGAAAGAAGACTCCCAGTGGCAGAAGGAGGAGGAGTCGGTTGGTGAAGTAGAAGACTCCTTCTCCTTCGGCAGTAAGGTCCCCCGGCGCGAAGAAGACGCCCCACAGGCTCACCGGGGCCCGGACTCCCCGCAGGGACTGGGAGAGCGCGACATCCGGGGGCGGCGCGGCGGGATTGGCCTGGTAGAGCGCCTGTAGCCAGGGCTCCACCATGCGGTGGGAGAAGTAGGGGTAGAGCGGTGATCCCAGGACGATCCAGTTCTTCACCAGCCAGGGGGCCAAGGCGGCGAGACCCACTCCGGCCATGAGGAGAGCAGCCGAGGCGGGCCTCTGGATTCGCCTCAAGGCGCTCTGAAGAGCCGGATCTGCCCCCTCCCGCTGCCCCCGGGTCCACGCGATCCAGAGGGCCAAGGGGGCCAGTCCGGCTCCGTAGGCCAGGCCGTTGAACTTGATTCCCGCTGCGAAACCCACCAGGAGGGCACCGAGGCATGCCCAGGCAAGCCAACGCTCCTCCTCAAGGGCGAGGAGGAATGCGTAGTGGGCCAGGAGGAGGAAGAGAGCGAGGCTCACGTCTGTCCGGGGGGTCATGGCTACGAGTATCAGGGTCGTGGTGCCCCAGACTGCCCCCAAGCTGAGGCTCCCGGCATCCCCGGGGCTACCGTCCGCGGCCCGGAGGAATCGTGCGCCCATGGAGAAGAGAGTCAACCCCAGGAGGATTGCCAGCGCCCCGTTCAGGAGCGCTGTTCCCGCGGTCCTCCCCGCCGCCAGGAGGGGGAGGTAGAGCATGTGAAATAGGCCCACGAAGGAGAAGTGAAGATTGTCCGGAGGGAGAACGATCCTCCCCTCCTCCAGGAACCGGGTGGGGATGGAGAGGTGATACATCAGGCTGTCCCAGTCCACCGGCGGTGCTCCCCCCTGAACAAGGAGAAACACGCCGACCCCTCCCAACACGACGAGCCCCCATGCCAGGGAGAAGCCCCAGCCGCCCCAGCGCCGCGCGAAGGGGGGAACCGCACACAGAAGGGAAGGGAGGCCGAGAAGCTCTCTCCTTCCCAGGAGAACCGCCCCCAGCAGGACCACCCCCAGAGACCACGAATGAAGCAATCCCGACGCCCCCAGGGCCAGGAAGGCATTGGCCAGAGCCCCCAGCCCCAGGACAGTCCCGAAGGATAGGGCGGCCAACGGGTCGTCCGGCAACAGGCGGAGGGCTCGTAGCATGGCGAGGCCCAGTCCCAGCCCCACCAGCAGAAGCATGGTCGTGGCGCCGAGGTCCAGGAAGTGGCCCAGGACCAGGAGGGGACCAGTGAGATGGGAGCTCGGGTTCATTCCCTCATCCCCATCCCGTGAGATCCAGCCCCAGGGGACGGTGGAGCTTCTCGTTGTGGGGCTCGAAGTATTCCGCGGGTTCCTCCCGGGTCACGTTCGCCTCTCCCCTCCCGGTACACGGGGTAGTCACGGCCTCCGGCCCCGGGAAGCTCCAGGAAGGCCTGTACCTCCGCCATGACCTCACTGAGGGGGAGTGTTTCATTCCCGGAGCGTATTCCCCAGTGATACTGGGACAGCGCCCAGTCGACGGGATTCGTGAGTAGAACCAGGGACCCCGCCTCGGGAAGTACCGGGAAAATCCGCTCCGGGACCCGGCGGTGAAAAGAAAATACGGGGACGCTTCCCCGGTGGAAACCGATTCGCCCGAACGGCTCAGAAAGAGATGGGCACGGTACCTGTCGACGCTTCGACCCCAGTGAAGATCGCGGAAGTGGATCTCCTCCAGTCGGGGGCCGTGGGTGCCCGCCTGCGAGGAGCTACCCGGGCTCACCCGGGTCCCCCGAGGAAGAAGGAGTGAACCCCCACCTTCCGTCGCACAAGCAGAAAGAGCCAGACGTTCCACAGGACCACTGAGGTGGCTGTGGCCACCGCGGCGCCCTCCATTCCAAGGGGCGGAATCAAGAGGAGGTTCAAGACGATGTTCACGATGGCCGCCATCCCGTAGACTCGTGCGCTGTCCCGCCCGTGGCCCGTGAGGCTCATTAGGTGCCCCACGGGGCCCATCCCCGCATTGACGGCCTGACCCAACACCAGGATCACTAGGGCCCATCGGGCCACGGCGAACCCCTCTCCGAACAGCCGCAGGACCGGGGCGGCTCCGAGCACGAGCGCCACCGACAACGCCAGGGAAGGCCAGAAGGTCCATCGGGCCACGCGGGTAACGAGGGCCTGAAGGGACGCGGTGTCACCCCGGGCGTGAAGACCCGCGATCATGGGAGCGGCCACGGCGTTTGCCGAGACGAGCATGAAGCTCACCCAGCGTGCCGTCACGGCGGCGCCGGCGTACAGACCCACCTCCTGGTCCCCCGTCAGGGCGCCCACCATGAGGATGTCCGTCTGGTTCAGGAGGATGACAAAACCTGCGATGAGGAGGAGTGGAAAGGACTCCGAGAGCCAGAAACGTGTGCGGAACTCCGGTCGAGCCCGGCGGCCGTCCACCGGAAGCGCCTGACGCAAAAGGATCTCCTGGAGGAGAAGGGTCAGAATCAAGGCGCCGGAAAGGGCATAGAGGCCCTGAGCCGCGGAGAGGGACCGGGGCCCTGACTGGGCGAGGAAGCCCAGGAGCCCCGCCATGGCCGGGAGGACGATTCTCATGGGGAAATAGGCGCGCCCCACTTCCCGGGTGGCGCGTGTGATCTCCAGCTTCAAGTTCCCCAACCCCAGGAGAGGGACCAGCCACATACCCAAGAGGAGAGTCTGCCTTCGCCCCTCCCCCACGGGGAGAACGAGAAGGACGAGGGTGCCCAGGAGGGCGATCCCCACCCCGGCGGCGAGGGTGACCTGGGAGCTCCGGCGGACCATCCCCCGGAGAAGATCCCACTCCCGGTTGGAGAGGTATTCCGGTATGAATCGGAGGGTCCCGGTGGTAAGCCCCAGCGCACAGAGGATCGCCAGGACCTGGATCCAGCCGAAAGCGAAGGAGAAGGACCCGTATTCCTCCACACCCATCCACCGGGCGAAACCCAGCTGCCAGAGGTACCTGAGGAGCTGTCCGCCGCCCTGGATCAGGAGGGCGACGGCACCCCCACGCAGGAGGGCACGGGAGAGGCCCGAGGGAAGGGGGTCAAGAGTTGACCCGCGCTTTCCATCGTGCCTGGTTGATCCTTGTCCGTCCGCGGTCCTCGCCGGACCGGGCGCGGGATCGTTCCGGGGGTGAGCCACGGAGCGTGCCCTTATCCACCGGCCCCGCCGGGGGCACGCCCGGCGGAGGAGGAGGCGTAACCGTACCGCCGGAGGAGAGGGAAGGTGAGGAGCGTGACCAGTCGTCGAGTGCGAGGGCTCTGAGCACGCTCCCATTCGGTGTCAGGCCTCAGCTCCACCTCCCCGACCTTGAACCGGCTCGCGTTGCCCATGGCCGTGTGATTCTCGGGGAGAACGAGGGTGCGTTCCCCCTTCAGGGGGGTGGCGCCGGGAGAGACGCCGAGGGATCGGAACACGGTGTCCAGAACCGCTGCAGGTCGCGAGACGAAGTCTTCATACCGCACTCTCAGCTCGCGTCCCCCTCTTCGGGCCGCAACGTGCTCCGCCAGGAGGTTTCGGGCGACCCAGCTCAGGGAGCTGTGGAGCGCCCCGAAACGAGGCATGGACTTTTCGCCCGGGAGCCATTCCTTCTGCCGCGACCAGGAGAACGCCACCGCCCGGGGATCGCGCACCAGGTGCAGGACCCAACCCTGGATCCCCGGGACCAACCCCAGGGGTCCGGGGTTGCCCATCCATTTCGAGGAGTCCACCAGGACCTCGGCTCCGGTCACATCCGCCAGGGCGCGGTAGAGGACCCCGGAATACTTGGCCCAGGCTTGCATGGGCCGCCAGCTGTAGAGGGTCTGGGGCCGCAG
>Ga0316577_10001081_pt1 | contig 12327 bp, 10 predicted proteins | sample S5NA_FD_203073 | JGI IMG/M metagenome (GOLD analysis project Ga0316577, IMG submission 203073) | Rhizosphere microbial communities from salt marsh grasses in Alabama, United States - S5-7_050615r2r1 | ecosystem: Host-associated > Plants > Roots > Rhizosphere | place: USA: Alabama | collected... | reverse complement strand
CAACGGGTGCTTTTCACATTTGAGGCGAGGGTAACCGTTCAGCTATAGCGACTTTTTAGACAGGATTAACAGGATGTACAGGATTTTTCTTTGGATTCACCGCTCAAATATCGCTGTGATTAGGTTTTCATCCTGTTAATCTTGTAAATCCTGTCGAGAAAAAGTTTGAACCGCACCCACCGCCACGAATTGCCTTGACGCTTGTGGACACCTGTGATACCATCTCAGGCATTCAATAAAGCATCGAAAGGAAGTCCATGATCGGAACTGGTACCATCATCAACATCGTCGCTGTCCTGGTAGGGGGAACATTGGGAACGGCGCTGGGAGCGCGCTTGCCCCAGCGGATTCGCGAGACGGTTATGCATGGACTAGGACTCGTCGTCCTGGCCATTGGCATTCATCTGTCCCTCAAAACTGTGGAAATCCTCATCGTCCTGGGCAGTGTGCTTCTAGGGGGTATTCTGGGGGAGCTGCTGCGCATCGAGGACCGGCTCGACGGCATCGGGCGCTGGCTCGAGCAGAGAGGGAAGCGTAAGACGCCAAACGGGCGGGAAAAAATAGGCGGGGTTGAGGAAAAGCCCAACTCTGGCGCGACCCGGTTCAGCCGGGCCTTTTTGACGGCGAGCCTTGTCTTTTGCGTGGGGCCGATGGCGATCTTGGGGTCTTTTCAGGATGGCCTCGAGGGTAATTACGAGATTTTGGCGATCAAGTCGGCGCTGGATTTCTTTGCTGCCATGGCCTTTGCCTCCACAATGGGGCCTGGGGTGATTTCCTCTGCCTTGACCGTGCTGGCGTATCAGGGAGCGCTGACGGTGGGGGCGGGTTGGGCCAGCGCCGTGCTTACCGATGCGATGATCGCCGAGATGACGGCCACGGGTGGCGTCTTGATGCTGGCCATCAGCTTGGGGCTGCTTGAGCTCAAAAAAATCCGCACGGGGAACCTGCTGCCGGCGATTGCCATCGCACCGATCATCGTTGCCATAGTCGAGTGGATATCGACTGGCATGATTTTTTGACTTCCTCGGTGGTGTGGATTATACTGTAGTCAATATGCTTCGATGAAATGACCCGGGCCGTGGTCGAGGTGCTCAGCGTGTCTTGGCAGTGCGCGCGGTTTCTCAGAAAAGGCAGCTTCTCGGCGCGGTGCTGTGGGCTTGTGTGAGTAGTGGGCGAAAGGAACAGCGTGATCTGGCAAGAGACCCCCTACACAGTGCCGTTAGCTGTGGTGACAGTCGCCTTGATCGTATCGGCGCTCTATGTGTGGTGGCACAGAAAGGTTCCCTGGGCCAAGACGGGCACGCTGCTGGTGCTGGCCGGTGCCGTATGGATGCTGGGGTATACGCTGGAGCTGGCGAGTGCACCCTTGTCGGCAAAGATATTCTGGGCGAAGGTGCAGTACGTCGGCATCGTCGTTGTCCCAGTGGGTGGCCTGGCTTTCGTGCTTCAGTATACCGGCCACCAGAAATGGTTAAAGCCCGCTGTCCTAATATCTGGTGTCACCTCCTTCGTCACGCTACTCCTGGTCATCACCAATGAAGCTCACGGCTTGATCTGGACCAAGGTCTGGAACCGGGTCGTGCCCGGTCCTTTTGGCGGGTACCTGGATTCGGATAAAACGTTCGGCATAGGATACTGGGCCTTTGGCGCGCAGTCTTTGGTCATCGTTCTAATCGTTATCTCCCTGCTGGCCCATATGCTCGTCCGCTCAATTCACCTCTATCGCTCGCAGTCCGTTGCATTGTTGTTCGCCGTGTTCATCTTCCTGCTGGGTGCTATCGTCGAAGTATTCTATGATTCTCCTCCGGACCTCATCGTGCTGGGGTTTGCCGTGGCTTGCCTGATTGTAGCCTGGTGCCTCGCTCGCCTGCGGCGAGGCGATGTGAGGTCGGTGTCGTATACAGCCATCTTTCAAAGTATGAACGATGGCGTCGTTGTGCTGGATGACCGCAATGCTGTAGTCGACTTGAATCCCTCTGCTCTACGCTTGGTCGGTCTAGAGGGGGCGGAGGTCCTCGGAAAACCAGTGGAGCATGTGTGGCCCAATCTGATTATTCCGGCTGAAGATGGGACGGAGGAGGAGATGACGCTGGAAAGGGATGGGAGGCAGCTGTTCTATAGTGTGGATGTCTCCTCCGTCTTGGACTGGCGTAAACGATTGGTAAGCCGGGTGATTACCTTGCACGATGTCACGGAGCGCAAGCGGGCGGAGCAGGAAATTGCCCGTCATCTGGCCCGGACTCAGGTGCTGCGTGAGGTGATGCTGGCCGCGGCATCCACTTTGGAGTTCGATCAGGTGCTGGAACGCACTATAAGAGCGCTCTGGGAGATGCTGGGGGTGGAGTTCATCGGCTTTATCAGACTTGCTGAGGGAGGCGATGAGCTTGAGCTTTATCCTGCTCGTGTTAGTTTTGACTTGAGGATGGAAAGTTTGCGGATACCGCTGGATGGTAGTGTCTGTGGGCACGTTTTCCGGAGCGGGAAGCCGAAGGTAATCGAGGATGTGAGACAGGTGCCATACTATTTTGAAGGACACCCCCAAGTCCGCTCGGAATTGGCCGTACCGGTCCGTGCTGCTGGAGAGATCATCGGTGTTCTCAATATGGAAAGCCGCCATCTCGGCGCTTTTGATGAAGAGGACCTGGCCTTTTATACCGCCATCGCCGGGCAGTTGGGAGTCGCCCTGGAGAACGCCCGGTTGTACAAGGAGGTGTATCGCTACGCTGGTGAATTGGCGAACGCGGTGACCGAATTGAGGGAGGTGGATCGTCTCAAGAACGAGTTCATTCAAGGTGTCTCTCACGAGCTCCGCGCACCTCTGGCGTTGATTCGAGGGTATGCCGAGCTGCTGGACTCGGGGGAGTTGGGCGAGTTATCGCCTCTGCAAAAGGGACCTGTGGAGGTTATAACCAGACGGGCACAGATGATGGGCGATCTGGTAGAGGATATCGCGATGCTGCTGACGGCAAGGGCGCGTGTTTTGATACTAGAGTCCTTGTCAGTGGGCGAGTTGGTCCGTGCATCGGTGGAGGATTTCCACTTGGTGGCCGAACAGGCTGGTTTGACGTTGAGTGCAGAGATCGCTTCGGGGTTGACCTCTGTCGATGGCGCGTCCGTCTATTTGCGTCGATTGTTGGACAACCTGCTTGGTAATGCGATCAAGTTTACCCCATCTGGGGGATCGGTCACTGTGCGTGTGTATCAGGAGGGTGAATGGGTCGTGCTGCGAGTGACGGATACGGGTGTCGGTATTTCGCCTGAAGAACAGGAGCGAATTTTTGAGCGGTTCTATCAGTCAGATGGCTCCGGCGGGCGGCACCGGGGCTTTGGGCTAGGGCTGACGTTGGTAAAAGAGATCGTCGCGGCGCACAGAGGCACGATCAATGTAGAAAGCGCGTTGGGGGCGGGTAGCACGTTTACCGTCAAGCTGCCGGTTGCTGAGTAAGGCCAAGATGGCGACGGCTCTAACATTTTACTGTGCTTGGCACGTCTTTTATACGTTCACTACAAAGTGTCGTGCCCGTTCTTTTTGTTCCGATTGTGTTTGCCTCGATATCGTTTGGCGATGTGATATGCTCCGAACACAATCAACCCAAAGACTGTCAGCCAAGGAAGGATAGCAATCCCAAAGTAGATGACGATGTCTACGGCCCCCTGCGCGCTCTTTACCAATCCTTCCAGGGCCTCCCTAGCTGTTTCGCCGGGCTGCCACCGGGGTGCGATGGGCTGGCTAGAGGCTGCCGGGTAAAGGGAGATTTCTATCTTGGATAGCTGCGCCGCTTGAGAGAGGTACTTCAAGCGGCCTTGGATTGCCGCTATCTCGGCCTCTCGCTCGGCAAGTTGCTGCTCCGCCAAGAGCAGTTCCTCGACCGTCTCGGCTTCTTGCATAATCTCCCTGAGTCTATCGCGAGCCGCTTCCATCGACTCCAGTCGCGCTTGCAGACCGACGTATTCCTCTGTGACATCTTGGGCGTCCTCACTGCGCAGTGAGACGCGTACAGACATTGCGGCCAGACGCTCCATCACTTCGTCAAATCGATTTGCTGGGACACGTATGGTGATATAGATCGTGGGCATCTGACCGTCAGCTGCATATCGTTCGTTGCTGGTGACGACGAAAGCGCCCTCGGCTTCCGTCTCACTCACAATTTCTGTGATGGCCTTCTTGCTGGCTTGGGTGTCCTCAACCACGAGCGAGATATACCCTTCTCGAATGATCACTCGTTGGGTGAGGGCAGAGGTCGATTGCTCGTCGGGGGCTATGGGGGTGTCGGCGGCGGGGAGCGTCGGTTCGGCGGCCTGAGCCGTTGGCTCAGGCCTGCCCGTTGCCATCATGGCCTCGGTGGGCGCGTATGTGTAGACGCTGTTCGCCGAGCCTATGATTGCTGAACCGGCCATGCTTATAATGATTAGCAGGATAACAGCGCCTGTGAAGAACACAACAGCGCGTCTCACCCCGTGCTTCTTGCCGGGACCATGATCGGTGTTCGCCATTTTCCCTCCTTCGGCACAGTACCCGGAATGAAGTGTCCTGGAGTCATTCGGACCAATATATCCGGTGAGCCTAACGGTTGGATGCAAGATACGGTTATGTCGCCAATGAATGATCAAGGCCTTGGCAGCCGTTGTGCCTCGAGTATCATTTCTTCCGAGCGTGGATATGCCCACTCGATGAAAGCCTGCGCAGCAACGTCTGTCTCTTTGCTCACAGTACCTCCACCCGCATCACACACTTCGTGGATTTCCCACGTCACCGACACAGCCTGATGGAGTAGTGAGCGGTATTCTGAGTATAGTGGATACCACTCTGGGGGTACGTCTTCAAAGCCCGGCGTCTCTGTCACCCATAAGGCAAACCAACCAATGTACGAACCGCAATCGCCAGACTTTGCCCCCGAGAATATCTGTGGGAATTCATCGGCGGCGCTACGGAACGAGTCTCGCATCAATCCCAAGTATCGGATAAAGACATCAGCATCAAAGGGTTGGATGGGTGTCTCGTTGAAGACATGTGCTTGGGCTGGTGGAGCGGCAGGGATTAGTGTCGGAGTAGGTTGAGAAGCAGTAGGCAAGGGCGTGAAGGTTGGCATGGGCGTAGGTGTACTCGTAGATGTGGGGGATGCGCTAGGGATGGGACGAGGTGTTGATGTTGGGGTTGCTGTCGCTGTAGGTTTGTCGGTGGCTATGGGGGCAGGCGTGAATGTGCTAGTGGGTGTTTCTACAGCTTTGGTAAGGGTGGCTAAAGCGGTCCGTTCGGTTCCATCATCGTGCGTGGTCGGGGAACGGCAAGCGCACAGCAGGCTGCTCGTTAGCAGACACATCAATACAAGGGCCGCGTTCTTCATAGTCTATCTCCTGAGGCACAATCAGAATATGCAACGTGGGCGCCGCCCCTTGGCTCGGCGCCCACGCGCAAGCGGCATTGCCTCTAGCTGTCCGTTTCTTCCAACGATTCTATGAACTCTTTCACTTCCGGGATTCCCATCAGCTTGGTCTTGAAGAACTCGTTGACCAAACCCTCCACCTTTTCCCGTGACTGATCGATCAACTCGCCCAGGCCCTCGCCCAGGTCTTGACGCCCGGTGAGGTCGTCCCGCATCCGGATCAGCGCCATCACGATTTCGGATTCCAATGGCCCTTCGGTCGTTTCCATCACGTCGCGGATCAACTCGTCCGTCTGCTGTACCAGCGTCTCGCGGTCGATGGTCGACTCATCCTGGCTTGCGTCGTCGATGGTGCGCAGCAGCGACCATACCTGGTAGAGCAGCGCGGCGGGCTCATCGAACAGCTCGCGGATCAGCGCGGCGGCCTGATGGCGGCCGGTCAGGCGGAAGATGTTGTACATCCGCTTGGCCGCCTTGCCATAGTTGATGTGTTCGTGGGTGTATTTGTAGACCTGGCCCGTGATCGCCTGCACGTAATCGTCCAGCGATTGGGGTGAGACATGCTGGGCCAGCTTGGAGAACAGCGGCACCGACTCTGCCTCCAGGTAGACCTCCTGGAAGTATGGGTCGATAAAGCCGTCCAGCGGGGTTATCGACCCATCGGGGGCCTCCCAAGTCACGTCCAGCATGTTGCTGGCGTTGACCACGTGCCCCTTTTCCTCCTCGGCGATGACCCAGTCCATTTTGCACCAGCCGGGGTCGACGCATCCATACTCCCAGGGAACTTCCCATGCCTCGCCGGAGGCGCGCGAGACCTGCATCTTGGCGGCTTTGATCTCTTCGGGGTTCCACTCGATAGAAGAACCGGTCTTGAGCTCTTTGCCATCCTTGACCACGTCCTCTTTCCAGGTGCCGAACCTGACAAAGACCAGTTGGTAGCCGGGCCCTTCGGTCTTGTCCAGCGCCTTGTCGCGCATCAGCTTGGCCAGGATTTTGCAGGATTCCTCGCGCGTCTCGGCCTGGATGTTGACCCGCTCAAAATAGTCGCAGTCGCCGGGATAGAGCTGGATCATACCCTGGGCTGCGCTGCCTGCCAGGCTGACGGCCGTCTCGACGTTGGGCAGATCGGGCAACTGGACGATGTCGGCGATGCGGCGGTAGCGGTCGAGCGTGGCCTTGTCGAAATCGAGCAGGGTGATCTCGTGGCCGTAGATGCCGGCCTCCTCGTCCACCTCCCACTCCATCGTGCCAGAGGCCGCCATCGCCGCCAGCCACTGGGCGACGTCGGTTTCGTCCACCTCGACGCCTAAGGCTTTGGCCGTCTTGATGATCTGCTCCACTTCATCTTGAGCATCCAGTGGGGATTTTACGTCGGTCATAATTTTCCTCCTAGCAAAGGTATGATTTCCACTTCCGGTTTGCCTTGCCCCAGACGCATGCGCGCCACTGAGGGGCGTTCGTGTTCTCCTGATTCGGCAACCGCGCCGGGGTTGACCAGCAGCTTGTCGCCTACCCACTCGACGTGCGCCCGATGGGCGTGGCCGAAAACGATGGCGTCCGCTTTTGGGTAGATTCGTGCCAGCCGTCGGGCGTTTCGCCGGTTGAGCCATTCGTTATCCAGCAGGCCCGCCCAGTTGACGACGAAACGGACGCCCTTGATGATCAAGCCCAACAGCCCCGGCTGGTGACCGTGGGTGAGCACGACGTGTTTATCCGCCAGGTCGAGTTCGACCACGTCCGGCAGTGACGCGCCGCCATCGGAGAGATCCAGGATGTGAAAGTTTCCACTCACGGCATGCACCGGCGCGATCTCGCGCAGTGGCTCCAGCGCTGCCGGGTCGTCCACGTCGCCGGCGTGCAGGATCACGTCCACGCCAGCCAGCGCGTCCAACACCGCCTGGGGCAGTTGCTTCATCCGATGAGGGATGTGGGTGTCGGAGAGCAGGCCGATGGTGAGCGTGGGCATCAGCACAGAGTTTAGCACAGTTGGCGGATGTGGCAAGTGAGCAAGCGGGAAGTGTGCAGTGTCCAGGTGGGCTACTTGTCCATTCGTCGATTCGCTCATTCGTTTGGCATAATGGGGAAACTGGTGTATGATGACACGCAGCAAGCACAAGGAGACCGTGTCTATGCGATTCGATCCCACCGAGCACCCCCATCGTCGTTATAATCCGCTCTCCGGAGATTGGATTCTGGTTTCGCCCCATCGCACCAAGCGTCCCTGGAAGGGACAGGTGGAAAAGCTCCCCCGGGAGGTCCGACCCCAGTACGATCCCAATTGCTATCTTTGCCCAGGCAACGAGCGGGCCGGCGGCGACTGGAATCCGCAGTATGAATCCACCTACGTCTTTACCAACGACTTTGCCGCGCTGCTGCCCGATACTCCCGATGCATCTGTTTCGCCTACCCCCCTTCTCCGTGCCGAGAGCGAGCGGGGCACCTGCCGCGTCATATGCTTCTCGCCGCGCCACGATCTCACCCTGCCGGAGATGGCGGTGGGGGACATCCGCCAGGTGGTGGACGTCTGGGCGGAGCAGACGGCGGAGCTGGGCCGACGATACCGTTGGGTGCAGATATTCGAAAACAAGGGGTTGGTGATGGGCTGCTCTCATCCGCATCCGCACGGTCAGATTTGGGCCGGGAGCGCACTGCCCAACGAGCCGGCAAAGGAGGAGCGGCAGCAGCGAGCCTATTTAGAGGAATGCGGGGAGCTGCTCCTCGTGGCCTACGCTGAGCTTGAGAACGAGCGGCAGGAGCGCGTCGTGGTGGAGAACGCGCATTGGATGGCGGTGGTGCCTTACTGGGCGCTGTGGCCCTTTGAGATTCTGCTGATGCCCCGCCGCCACGTGCTGCGCCTGCCCGATCTGGATGGCGCCGAGCGGGACGCTTTGGCGAGTATCCTCAAGCGACTGCTGACCCGCTACGATAATCTGTTCGAGACATCTTTCCCCTACTCGATGGGCTGGCACGGCGCGCCTACCGATGACGGGAAGTACCCGCACTGGCAGCTTCACGCGCACTTTTACCCGCCGCTGCTGCGCTCCGCCACGGTGAAAAAGTTCATGGTCGGCTACGAGATGCTGGCCGAGGCGCAGCGCGATCTGACGGCCGAGCAGGCCGCCGCACGGCTGTGCGCGCTGCCGGAGGTACATTACAAACAGAGCTGACGCACGATGGCAGTCCCTCCCGCCTTCCACGTTATGCTCAAGCCGCGTGGGCCGGTTTGCAACCTGGGTTGCGCCTATTGCTACTATCTCTCTAAGGACGGCCTCTACCCTGGCAGCGACTTTTGCATGTCGGACGAGGTGCTGGAATCGTTCACCCGGCAGTACATCGCAGCCCAGCGCGTGCCCGAGGTGACCTTTGGCTGGCAGGGTGGGGAGCCGCTGCTGATGGGGCTGGATTTTTTCCGGCGGGCAGTGGCTTTGCAGGATAAGCATCGCAAGCCGGGGATGCGCGTCGTCAACGCGCTGCAGACCAACGGCACGCTGCTGGATGACGCCTGGTGCCGCTTCTTCCGGGAACACGACTTTCTGGTCGGCCTCAGCCTCGACGGGCCGCGCGAGGCACACGATGCCTATCGCGCGGATAAGGGGGGGCGGCCCACGTTCGATCGGGTGATGGCCGGGCTGGCTCTGCTCAGGGAGCACGGCGTCGAGTTTAACATCCTGGCGACCGTCCACGCCGCCAACGCCGACCGTCCCATAGAGGTTTATCGCTTCCTGCGAGACGAGGTGGACGCGCGTTTTATCCAGTTCATCCCCATCGTCCAGCGCGAGGGTGGGGGAGTCTCGGCGCGATCTGTGGTCGCCGAGCAATTCGGTCGATTCCTCATCGCTGTTTTTGACGAGTGGGTGCGGCGGGACGTAGGGCGCGTCTTTGTGCAGATTTTCGACGTGGCGCTGGCGGCCTGGGTTGGAGCGCCGCCGGGGTTGTGCGTTTTCGACGAGACGTGTGGCAACGCGCTCGTCTTGGAGCACAACGGCGACCTGTATGCCTGCGACCATTTCGTCGATCCGCACTACCGGCTGGGCAACATCCTGCAGACGCCGCTGGTCGATCTGGTGGGATCCGAGCGGCAGCGGCGTTTCGGGTTGGATAAGCGGGACGCGCTGCCCGAAACTTGCCGGGTTTGCGAGGTGCGCTTTGTGTGCAACGGCGGCTGCCCAAAGAATCGCTTGCAGGGGTTGAACTATCTGTGCGAAGGATACAAGGCGTTCTTCCAGCATGTCGACGGGCCGATGCGCTTTATGGCGGCAGAGTTGGAGGCGCGACGGCCACCGGCGAACATCATGCATCACCTGGCACAGCGGGAGGCGGAATTGGAGCGCCGTTTCGCGCAAGCTAATCGCAACGATCCTTGCCCGTGTGGCAGTGGACTCAAGTTCAAGCATTGTCACGGAAAGCATTCATAGGTTTTTTTGTGGGAGGAATGAGATGATTGACAAACAACCCTTTGGACGTACCGGTCACATGAGCACGCGCACGCTCTTTGGCTCTGCCGCGCTCTGGGTGCTTTCTCAGAGCAAGGCCGATCGCACTCTGGGCGTGCTAAAGTACTATGGCATCAACCACATCGATACGGCGGCCAGCTACGGCGATGCCGAACTGCGTATCGGGCCGTGGATGGCCCAAAACCGGGACGAGTTTTTCCTGGCGACCAAGACGGACAAGCGCACGTACCAGGAGGCCTGGGAGCAGATTCGTCTGTCGCTGGAGCGGCTACAGGTGGAGCGAGTTGACTTGTTGCAGTTGCACAACCTGGTCGATCCTAAGGAGTGGGATGTGGCGATGGGGTCGGATGGTGCTTTGAAGGCGGTGATCGAGGCGCGTGATCAAGGGCTGACGCGCTTCATCGGCGTGACCGGTCATGGCGTCACTGCCCCGGCGATGCATCTGCTCAGCCTGGAGCGCTTTGACTTTGACTCTGTGCTGCTGCCCCTAAACTATGTGATGATGCAGAACGCACAGTATGCGGCTGATTTTGAGACTTTGCTAAATCTGTGTCGGGAGCGCAACGTGGCCGTGCAGACGATCAAGTCCCTCGCCAGAGGGGAGTGGGGCAAAAAGACGCACACCCGCACAGTCTGGTATGAGCCGTTGGAGGATCAAAAGGCCATCGACAAAGCGGTGCATTGGGTGTTGGGCCATCAGGGTGTTTTCCTGAACACCGCTGGGGATGTCAACCTGCTGCCCAAGGTGCTGGATGCCGCCTCCCGTTTCCAGAAGGCGCCCTCGGATGAAGAGATGCGCGAGTTGGTGCGGGAGTATAGTATAAAGCCACTATTCACGTAAGGCCTAGCCCTCAAGATCCTTGCACGGATGATAAGGATTTCTCATAATGATGCTTGGTTCTAGGCCCAGGATGCCTTCGGGCTAGGCCTTTTGGTTCCGGCTTCGCCGGTTTAGGGAAAGATCGGCCGTGCGTATTCTGTACGTCGATATCGACACCCTGCGTGCTGATCACCTGGGGTGCTACGGTTACCATCGGGACACCAGCCCCAACATCGATGAGCTGGCGCGGCAAGGCGTGCGCTTTGATAACTGCTATGCCAGCGACGCGCCCTGCCTGCCCTCGCGCACGGCGTTGTGGAGCGGGCGTTTCGGCTTTCATACCGGCGTCGTCAATCACGGCGGCGCGGCGGCCGACCCGTTCATCGAAGGCCCCACGCGTGGCTTTCGCGACACCTTTGACGCTACCTGCTGGATGAGCGTGCTGCGGCGGCTGGGCTTTAGGACTGTTACCGTCAGCCCGTTTGGCGAGCGCCACTCGGCCTGGCATTGGTACGCCGGCTTTGGCGAGGTCTACAACCCCGGCAAGGGCGGGATGGAGATCGCCGACGACGTGACCCCCATCGCTCTCGACTGGATTCGGCGCAACGGGCGCAGCGACGATTGGTTCCTTCACGTCAACACCTGGGATCCCCACACGCCCTACCGCACGCCAGACCAGTTTGGCAATCCCTTCGAAGGCGATCCACTGCCGGAGTGGCTGACGGAGGAGGTTCGCCGGCGTGGTTGGGATGGGTACGGCCCCCACAGTCCACAGGAGCCCCACGGCTTTGGCGGCGAGACCAACTATCGGCGCTATCCTCGCATCCCCGCGCAGCTAGATTCGATGCAGGCGGTTAAGCAGTGGATCGACGGCTACGACGTGGGCATCCGCTACGCCGATGAGCACGTGGGGCGGCTGCTCGACGCCCTGGCCGACGTCGGCGTGCTCGACGATACGATCGTTATGGTCAGCTCCGATCATGGCGAGAACCAGGGGGAACTGAACGTGTGGGGCGATCACCAGACCGCCGACCCGATCACCTGCCGCGTGCCGCTCGTCGTGCGCTGGCCTGGGATCGCCGATGAAGGCCGGGTGGATGGGGCGCTGCACTACCACTTTGACTGGGCCGCGACGCTGGTTGAGCTTCTCGGCGGCCGGGTGGCCGACAACTGGGATGGCCGCCCGTTCGCGGATGCCTTCCGTGAGGGGCGCGATGTAGGGCGGGAGTATTTGGTCAGCAGCCAGATGGCCTGGGCCTGCCAGCGCGGCGTGCGCTTTGGGGATTACGTCTGCCTGCGCACTTACCACGATGGCTACAAGATGCTCGAGCCGGTGATGCTGTTCAACCTGGCGGACGACCCTCACGAACAGATCGACATGGCTGACGAGCGACCAGACCTGGTGGCCCGCGCGATGGCATTACTGGCCGATTGGTATCAGGAGATGGCTGTTGCTGCCTTGCACGACGTCGATCCGATGATGACGGTTCTGCGGGAGGGTGGCTCGTTCCACACCCGCGGGCGGTTGCCCGCTTACCTGGAGCGGCTGCGTGCCACCGGCCGCGCGCACCACGCCGAAGCGTTGGCTGCACGTCATCCCGACGAGGTGTGATCAAATGGGTATGTTTCAAATGGGCGTGTTTCAAACGAGTTGGGAGGATGGGGGGGT
>Ga0316577_10001080_pt1 | contig 12328 bp, 12 predicted proteins | sample S5NA_FD_203073 | JGI IMG/M metagenome (GOLD analysis project Ga0316577, IMG submission 203073) | Rhizosphere microbial communities from salt marsh grasses in Alabama, United States - S5-7_050615r2r1 | ecosystem: Host-associated > Plants > Roots > Rhizosphere | place: USA: Alabama | collected... | reverse complement strand
TGGTGCTCATGGGTGGTCCTCTCCGGAGATCTCGATCAGATCGCGGACCTGCTCGGCCTTGGAACGGGCACTGGCGATGTCGCGGTCGAGCACCGTCACGTGACCCATCTTGCGGTGGGGGCGGCTAGCGGCCTTTCCGTAGATATGAACCGAGACACCAGGGATAGCCAGCGCCGCGCGCAGGCCGCGGATGACCGGTCGGCCGCTATGGCCTTCTGCGCCGAGCAGGTTGATCATAGCCGCCGGGCAGAGCAGCTCGGTGCTACCCAGGGGAAGGCCAGTGATGGCACGCAGGTGCTGCTCGAACTGGTCGGTCAGACAGGCTTCTATGGTGTAGTGGCCGGAGTTGTGCGTCCGCGGGGCGATCTCGTTCACCAACAGCTCACCGTCCGTCGTCAGGAATAGCTCGATGCCGAAGATGCCGACGCCGTCCAGGGCCTCGACGGTCCGCACGGCCAATGCCTGCGCCGATTTAGCCGTCGCAGCATCGACCCGCGCCGGTGCGAGCAGCATGTCGAGAATGTTCTGCTCGCCGCGAAAGCACATCTCCACCGGCGGATAGCTACGGACGTCGCCGTCTTGGCCGCGGGCGACCATGACCGCCAGTTCCCTGTCTGCATCGACGAAGCGCTCGACCAGGGACTTCACGGAGAGGTGCCGGTCGAAGTCCGCGGGCCCCCGCATGACTTGCACCCCGCGGCCGTCGTACCCGCCGCGGCGGGCCTTCTGCACGAGCGGATAGCCGAACCGAGCGCACTGCGCCGGGTCCGGGTGGTCCATTGGCTCGAACGATGCAGTCGCGATGCCCGCGCCAGCCAGGACCTGCTTCTGCCGCAGCTTATCCTGGACACCGGCCAGCAGGGCTGGGGACGGAAAGATGCGATGCCCCTCGTCGGCGAGCGCGCCGAGCACCGCGGTGTCGATGTCCTCCAAATCGAACGTGGTCACGTCGCAGGCCTCGACTAGCTCACGCAGCGCGGCCGGGTCGTGGTAGTTGCCGACGATCTGATGGCCCGATAGCTGGCCGGCCGGTGAGTTGGGCTGCGGATCAAGCACGCAGCAGGTACAGCCGAGCTTCTTTGCCGCCCGAACCATCATGCGTCCGAGCTGGCCACCGCCGATGATGCCGATCCGGGCAACGGGATAGGGATAGCTGTCGGGCATCGTGTCTGCCTGTTGTGGAGGTCTCGCCACCGGCTCGGCTCAAGCCCGCCGGTTGCGGGCGAAGGCGTTACGGGCCGCGTCGAGCTGCTCGCGAATCTGCGGACCGCTGGCGACCGCGAAGTCGAGAAAGGTCCGGGCCACGAGCGACAGCTCGCGGTTGCGCGGATAAACCAGGTGCCACTGGCCAATGATCGGGAAGCCCTCGACGTCGAGCAACGTCAGTCGGTCGCCACTACTCTCCAGCACCAGGGAGTGCAGCGAGAGTACGGAGATGCCAAGGCCGCCGACGATCGCGTGCTTGATCGCCTCGTTGCTGCCGAGCTGCATGCGCACCCGCGGCTTGACACCTGCCTTGGCGAGGTGGGCCAGCATCGAGTCGCGGATGCCGGAACCGGGCTCGCGCAGCAGGAAGAGCTCATCGGCAAGCCGGTGGACGGGTACGTTGTGCTCCCCGGCCAGCGGATGGTCAGAGCGGGCGACCAACACCAGCGGATTGGGGGCGAAGGGAATGCTTTCGACCTCGTCCTTCAGCTCATCGAGTCGTCCGCAGACGTAGATGTCATCGTCATTGGCGTTGAGCCGCTCGATGATGCGATCGCGGTTGGTGACCTTCAGCGAGACGTCGATCCCCGGATAGGCCTCGGAGAAGGCACCTAGGATCTCCGGCGCGACATACTTTGCCGTTGTGATCACACCGAGTCGCAACCGGCCCCGGCGGAGACCCTTGAGGTCCGCGAGCTTGATCTCGAGGTTGGACAAGGTGCCTAGGATATCTCGACACGCGGCATAGACCTCGCGCCCGGCGTCGGTGGGCTCGACCCGCCGGCCGACATGTTGGAACAGCGGTGTTCCGACGGCATCGGCCAGCTTCTTGATCTGCATCGAGACCGTCGGCTGCGTCAGGAACAGCTCCTCGGCCGCGCGGGTGAAGCTGCCGAGGCGGACGATGGCCTCCAACAGCTGCAGTTGGCGGAGTGTGCAGTGGCGGATCAGGTGGTCGGCGCCGGCGCTCGGCGAGCCACGGCGCCCGCTGGCGTGGTCGGGCATCGCGCTGAATCGCTGGGCGGTAGGGTTATCGCCCTTCGGAGGTCGGCCAGGCATACGCTCAAGCCTGATTTGGAGCGTACCGGCGGCTGAACCAAAGCGGCGATGATACGCCGAGACGGCGCATCCTGCCAGCAGGCGAGCAGCGGCGACCACCGGCCGCTGCCCATTCGTCTTGGTCCGCCGCCGTCAGTCCGGCCAGACCCGGCGGCCGAGCTGATAGGCGTCGGCTCCGACAGCTACCGCAGGCTTGGCTCCCCGTGTGGACGTACGGGTGGTCCCGCGGGGGCGCGTCGTCCGAGCGCGCGGCTTCGGCTTCGGTGCCTGCGGCGCGGTCGTGGCGGCGGCGGGCTCCGCGGTGCCGCTCTCGGTGGGGGGGGTTGGCTCACTCATCGGGGCACTTACTCCGCGGCATTCGGGGCATCGATCAGGGCATCGATCCCCTGGGCAAAGGCTTCGATCTCCGGCGTCAGCATGCCAGTGGCCTCGTCCGCGAACAGTGTCATGCTCGCGTGGGTGCGGCCGAAGCTCAGGTTGGGATAGATCCCGGTGGATTCGGACAATGCCCCGGCGCGTTCCGTGAACGCCGCCGTGGCATCGTAGTCCGGAAACTCGAACCGCCGCTCCAGACGCAGGGGTCGCTCACGCCGCCGCCACTGATGCCGCGGCTTGGAATGATCTGCTTCAGAAGTAGGCACGGTCATCCGGCCCCGGGTGGCCCGGCACGCCAAGCTGGGCGAGCCAAGCGTCGATCTCTTGTGCGTGGGCAGCCTCTTCGCGCCATAGGGCTTCGAAAAATCCGGCGTTCTCCTGGTCGCGAATGCGCTGGCAAAAGCCTGTCGCCTCCTCGTAGAGCGCGACGATGTCGGCCTCCAGCACGGCATCCTGACGCAGGAGATCGACCAGACTGCGAGCGACGCTGGCAGGGCGTAGACAGGACGCGCTGGGGGCCACGCCCAGACCGAGCATCCGTTTGACAATACGGTCGGCGTGCTGCATCTCCTCGACGGTCTCCTCGCGAAAGCGCTGGGCCGCCTCGTTAAGGCCCCAAGCCTCACAAAGCGCCGCCTGGGTCATGTATTGCTGTACAGCGGAATATTCCAGGCTCAGCGCCCGTCCCAAGTAGCCGAGGATGCGGGGATGTATCCGTGCGTGGCGCATGCGCGATCGAAGCGTCGTTCCAATTGCATTGGTTTTGACCGCAAAGGCGCAAAGGACGCAGAAGCGTGCCCTTTGCGCCTTTGCGGTAGACAAATACTCCAGAGCAGACTGATGGCGCCGGAGACGACGCCCTCAGCATCTCGAAGCAGCCTTTACTCCGCGGAACCGCCGGTGGGCAGCACCGGCTCGACCTCGCGGTGCGGGCGGGCGATGATGTGAGCGGCCACCAAACCGTCACCGACACGCTCGCAGGCATCAGCACCGGCCCGGACGGCCGCATTGACGGCGCCGGTCTCACCGCGCACGAGGACGGTGACATAGCCGCCGCCGACGAACTCGCGACCGATCAGTCGCACCTCGGCCGCCTTGGTCATAGCGTCGGCCGCCTCAATCGCCGGCACCAGCCCGCGCGTCTCGATCATACCCAGTGCAATACCCATGGTTTCGCTGGCCATTTGTTGTCTCCTGCTGATTAAGCTTGGTTCGTGGTCAAAGGGATGGGTTCATTAGCCGATGCCCTGGTGCGTTGCCGCTCGGTCTCGCAAGCGCGCCAGAGTTGGCCTTGCTCAGCGCCCGGGCTGACCGGGCTTGAAGCCGCCGCCGGACTCCAGGACCGGCTCCACCTCGCGGTGCGGGCGGGCAATGATGTGGGCCGCGACCAGGCCGTCGCCGACGCGCTCGCAGGCATCGGCTCCGGCACGCACAGCGGCGTTGACGGCGCCGGTCTCGCCGCGGACCAGCACGGTCACGTAGCCGCCACCGACGAACTCGCGACCGATCAGCCGCACCTCGGCCGCCTTGGTCATCGCGTCTGCCGCCTCGATCGCCGGCACGAGACCGCGGGTCTCGATCATGCCCAGTGCGATGCCGTAGTTTTCGCCTGCCATCTTCGTTGTCTCCAGTTGTTGAATCGTGCCGTTTTGGTGCAACGCGACCCGGTCGACGGCGTCGTTGCGTCTGTCTTTGTCGTTCAGGCGGCCTTCGCCTGCTCATCGGTAGCCGCCGGTCTGGCTACCGCGGCCTCGTCCGGGTCCCATTGATCGATGATGCCGCCGATCGTGAGATCGGTCAGGACCCTCGGGTTGCCCATGGCATAGCGCCCCGCCGAGCCGCTGACCGTGAATACCCAGTTGCCATCGCGCACCCCGACCGGGTCGGTGGCCACCGAGAGCTTTCCCTTGCGGTCCTTCAAGATACGCAGCGCACAGTGGTCGAGCCCGCTGATGCGCTGGGTACAGACCAGGGTGCCGACGACCTGGTTGATCTCCATCGTCAGGCCACCTCCTCCCAGTCGTCGATGATCCCGACGATGGTCAGGTCGCTCGGGTATTCCTTGCTCCCGGCGGCCTCGCGCGCCGCGGAGCTGCCGACGCAGATCACCCAGTCCCCAGGGGTCGCGCCGACCGCATCCACCGCGACCAGCTTGGAGCTACCGTCGAGGACGACTTGGAGATGCTTGTGCTCGAAACCGGGGATGCGGTTAGTCGAGACCAGTGGCTTGAGAACCTTGCAGATCTTCATTCGAACGCCCTCAGTGCCCACCGGCCCGCTCTGGGTCGAGCGACGATCCGATGACTTCGATGGGAGCGGTCGAGTCGATGTCGCGTACCGCGCGCAGGCAGTGCAGCAGACCGTCGTCGCACAGCTTTCGATAGCGGCTCCGCACCGCGGTGGCGAGCCGTTCGCAGTGATCGACGGCCCGCTCACGGGCACCCGGCACATTACCGTGGTAGTCGATGCGCATGACCACCGGGATCGGCAATCCGTGGGAAAGGTTGAGCCCGCTGAAGATCTTGATACCGACGTCCAGATGGGGGGCTCCCTCCTCGACGGTGCCGAGGTAGGCGAAGTAGGTCAGGTTGCGCAGCTGGACCTCTTCGAAGCCGAGGCCGACACCGATAAACCGCTCCGCATGCCCAGCATCGAGATAACCGCCGTCGTGGTAGGCGCGCACGTAGTCGATCTGCGAGATATTCAGCTCGATCAACCGCGCGATCAGTCGCAGCATGCCGTCGGCCGGGGGCCGAGCACCGCTTGGCACATGGGCCGTGACGAGCTCCAGGATGCGCCGATTCGCCTGGTCCGCGGTCATCGAGCGGGTGATCTCATAGACCTTGCCCGCGTCCAGCCAGTGCTCCAGGTCACAGTTACCCTCGTGGTCAGGGACGTGGACACGGATGGCATCGGTATCGGTGTCCATGCCGATCAGCAGCAGATCCACGGAAGCGCCGCAGCAGAAGCCGTTCTCGACGGCCTGGCGAAAATCAGCCAGTCGCTTCCAGCCCTCGCGGGCCGCGGCCTCATCGTTCGAGCTGTGGGCAGCGCAGCCTTGATGGGCCGGGTCCACGCTGCTGTAATGATAGACGACGGTCTTCAGATAGCGCGTCGGGGCATCGGCGGGGTTGGGCCAGCCCTCGCGGAAGCGGCGCAGCTCCGTCTCGACCCATCGCTGCAGATTCTTCTCGATGTCGAACAGCGAGCCGGCGTAGGATTTACGCCGCACCGGACCGTAGGGCAGCCGCAGCACATAGCTGACCGCATGGGCCAGACGACCATCGGCGCAGGGCGTCACGTCCATCATGTGGAAACCGCAGTCCTGCAGGAAGGCCCCGAATTCGGCGTTCTCGCGACCGTTGAGCGGGTCGTTGGCAAAAAAGTCGTCGCTGAAGCGGCGGTAAGTCTCGAACAGGGTCCAGGCGAACAGCCGTCGCATGTTCAGCCCTGTAACCCAGGCGTCGTCGAGCAGCAGGGTCGGAAATTCGAAGCCGAGATCCCGCCTGGCGATGGCTTGGGCGCGAGCGGTGAAGTCCGCCTCGCAGCGATGGCTAGCGACATCTTTTAGCACTGGCGTGATACGGTCGAAGGCGCTCTTGACGCTTGATTCGTAGTCGTAGAGCCGGGCGTTGGCCGCGGTATCCGTCAGCGGATGGGTGCTGTTGCCGAAGCCAGTGCTACGATCGCGACGACCGAATGTCTGTTCGCGGCTCAGCACCGGCGCTGTGGCAGCGACGGGTGCTGGACGGCGGACGGCCCTGGGCTTGGGCTGCGGGCGCGGCGGCCGGGTCGGGCGCCGGTCCTGCCGGATCGGCGCAGGCCGTCGGCGAGGCAGCCTCGAACGAGTCTGTGACTCATCAGCCCCCGCTTGCCCAGCGGCGGTCGACTGCTCCACCGAGCGGGCCGGCGTGCGCGAGACGACCGCTGGCTCGGTCGGCCGCACGACGCGACGGCCGCCGAGGGCTCGACTGCGCGGGCTTTTTGGCTGGCGGAGCGGCATGGTCAGACTCGGGGATATTGAAGCTTACTCGGTTCGGGTCATGGATGAGGAGATGATCGTTGCGCTTTAGAGTCAGCCTCAGCCGCGAGCCCCACCGGAATAGGTCACCAGGGCGCCGCGATCGGTGCCGCCACTGCTGCCGGTGACGCGACTCACGGGCTCAGCCACCTCCAGGTTGCGCTTGCGCTCGACCACCGGCATCGCGGTCATCGGACCGGGACGGGTCGGGTTGCGGCGTCGGGCGGACAGGCCCTCGGTTCCGGTGACACGATCGCCGCGATCCCAATCGTCACCGGTGATCTTCGAGCCCGCGGACTGGCCCTCGCCGGTGATACGGCTGATCGCCGGCTGGGCAGGGGCCGTGTCGGCCTCCGCGTCGGCGCCCTCGCCGGGCTGCTCCATCGTCAGCAGGTCCTGGCGTGGCTGCTTGGTATCGAAGCGGAACTGCTCGGTGCCGGTAATCTTGCCGGTGGCCATGCCGAACGGGCCGGTGATCGGACCACCCGACTCGTACTGTGTCCCGGTGACCTTGCGGCGCTCGGCAGCGGCCTGGAAGGCGGCCCGGGCCGGGGACTTGACACTGAAGCCACGGCCGACGGAACCGTCGTCGGCGTCGAGCAGCCGCGGAAAGTCCGCATCGCCCGGATTGGCCGCGCCACAAGCCTCCACAAATTGATCCTTGCCGACGTAGGGCGTACCGGTCAGAGGCTCACAAGCACCTTTGGTGGCGCCGGTCATGACACCACCGATACCGGGCTGTTGACCGGTCAGACTGGGGCCGGGAGTGGCGGCAAGCGGGCGGGTACGGGCCTGAATTTGCATACGCTCGGCGGGCTCGCACCAGGTTTCTGCCTGCTCCAGGCCGGCATAAGGGGTCCCGGTGATGGCCTTGCAGGTTCCGGGCTCGTCGCCAGTCACCTTCCCCGAGCGGCCGGTCTGGGTCCCGGAGACCTTCTGGCCCTTCAGCGTCGCCGACAGACCGACCTTGGCTGGTTCCGGCGCGGGCTCGGTATTGCAGAAGGACTTGAACTGTTCTTGGTCGACATACTCGTCGCCAGTGACGTTGCGGCAGGCGCCCGGCTCGTCACCGGTGACGTTGCCGGAGCGACCGACGCGAGTACCGGTAACGGCACCGCCGGACAGTGTCATCGAAACGCCCACCTTCGGCGGCACGGGCCTCGCAGAGGGGTTTTTACCGGTATCGACGCGACCGTTTTGTATGCTCTGGACATCGGTGTACTGGGTGCCGGTGGGCCGCACGTCGGCGCCGTGCTCGTCGCCGGTCACCCTGGCCGATCGGCCGACCAACGTGCCAGACACCGGCTTACCGGCCACGGTACGTGCTTGGCCGACCTTTCGCGGACCTGCGGCTGGGCGAGTGCCGCAGTAGGTCTCGTACTGGCCCGGCGAAAGGTAGTCGGTGCCGGTCACGTTCTGGCAGGTGCCGGGCTCATCGCCGGTGACCTTCACGGAGCGCCCGACCTCATTGCCGGAGACCCGGTTGCCGTGGCCCGTGACGCTGACGCCCACCTTCGCCGGCTTGGTCGGCGTCGGCTCGCTCTGGCAGAAGGCGCGGAAGATCTCGGCGCCCATGTATTCGGTTCCAGTGACGGTGCGGCAGGTGCTAGCCTCGTCGCCGGTCGTCTTCGGGCTTCGGCCGACACGGGTGCCGGTCACGGACTGGCCGCTCGAGGTCTCACTGATCCCGACCTTCCAAGGTTGATCAGCCGCGCCCTGGCCGCCATTGGCCCGAGCCCGCATGCGCCCCGTCGGCGCCGACTTGCGCTCGCCGGCACCGCCGGAGGCGCTGCGCTGAGCGCGAACGCGCTGTGCCAGCTCGCGACCGGAGAGCTTCGGGTTGGCCTGACGGGCCAGGCTGGCTGCCGAGCTTGGCGAATTGCTGGCGGCCTTGCCACGGGTCGATTGGGCGGCGCGGCGGGCCAGCACGAGGGCGCGGCTGGTCGGCTTCGTAGCCACTTGGCCAGCCCGACGGCTACGCGCCTCGAGCTTGCCATTGCCGTTGCCATTGCGGCGGCTGCCGCTGCCGTTGCTTGGCGAAAGCGTCAGCGCTGCCGGCTGTGCGGTCCTGTCTGGACTCTTTCCGTTGCAGCCGCAGCCGCAGTCGTCCGACTTGGTCGGGCCCGGCAACGCCTTGGTCTCCGGGGCTCGCACCCGATCCTGACTCTTCACGGCGCGGCGACCGGCGCGCGACAGCGCCTGCCGGCGCTCCAGCACTTGTGCCCGGGCCTGTTGAGCTGGGCTCGTCGGAGCGGCACGGCGAGGAGCGGATCGGCTGACGGGCTGGGAGAGGCCCGCGTTGCGGCGCTCCGAAGCCGGTGGTGCCGGGATCGGGAGCGGCGGGCTGGCGGGCGCGCTCGGCGCGGCCGAGACGGCAGTGGCCGCGGTAGCGGTAGGGCGACGCGAGCCAACGCGGGTGCGCTCCGGCGTTGTGCCTGTAGCGGCCGATTTGCCTTTGTTCGACAGGGCCTTGCGGCGGGCCAGGGCGGCCTCGCGGCCACTTGATTTCAGGATCGCTTTGCTTGCCATCTCGTTATCCGTGGGCATCGGCGACCGGCTCGCTGCGGAGCGCGGCTGGAGTTCAATCTAAGGCGTCGACCGCCGGCACATCGAGCCACCCGCAGTGGACGGGTGGGCGCGGATCGGGTCGGCGCGGAGCAAACTGGGCACTGCCGGCCGCATCGGCCAGCAGCGCGAAGGGACGCCTAGCTCAGGCGCGGCCCTCGAACACGACAAAGCAGGAGCCCTGGCTCTGCGTGTAGTTGTCATAGCCGGTGATCCGGACGTGATGGTCCGGGTAGGAGCGGTGGCATGCCTCCAGCTCGCTGGCGACATTGCCCAGGTCCTGCTCACCGAAGAATGGCAGTTTCCACATGGTCCAGTAATCGTCCATCGCCTGGCTCGGGTGGACGTGCTCGATGGCCGGAGTCCAGCCCTGGGCGATGATGTAAGCGATCTGGTCGTAGATCTCTTCCTGAGACATGGGCGGCAGGAAGCCGAAGGTTTCGAGGGTACGCTTGGTCTGGTAGTCACCCATCGTGGCTTGAACGGGCATGGTCTAATCCTCTTCTGAATTCGTGGCGGCTTGGCTTGGTCGGGACGGAGGGCGTATGCGGGCGCAAACACCGCATCACGCCCGTCCCGTGGGAGCGGGATCGCAGATCGATCAACGCACGTCGAGCTTGTCGACGGTCTCGAACTCGAACTTGATCTCCTTCCAGGTCTCCATGGCGATGGCGAGCTCGGGGCTGTGCCGGGCCGCCTCGGTCAGGATGTCGCGGGCCTCCTTCTCGATCTCGCGACCCTCGTTGCGGGCCTTGACCGAGGCCTCCAGCGCGACGCGGTTGGCGGCAGCACCCGCGGCGTTGCCCCAGGGGTGACCCTGCGTGCCACCGCCGAACTGCAGCATGGAATCGTCGCCGAAGATGGTCACCAGGGCCGGCATGTGCCAGACGTGGATACCGCCCGATGCGACGGCGAAGACGCCGGGCATGGAGCCCCAATCCTGATCGAAGAAGACGCCGCGGGAGCGATCTTCCGGCACGAAGGACTCGCGCAGCTGGTCGACGAAGCCGAGCGTGGACTGGCGGTCGCCCTCCAGCTTACCGACAACGGTACCGGTGTGCAGGTGGTCGCCGCCGGAGAGACGCAGGCACTTGGCCAGCACGCGGAAGTGGATGCCGTGCTTCGGATGACGGTCGATGACGGCGTGCATGGCACGGTGGATGTGCAGCAGCATGCCGTTCTCGCGGCACCAGTTGGCCAGACCGGTGTTGGCCGTGAAGCCGCCGGTGAGGAAGTCGTGCATCATGATCGGCGAGCCGACTTCCTTCGCGAACTCGGCGCGCTTGTACATCTCTTCCGGCGTGGACGCGGTGACGTTCAGGTAGTGACCCTTGCGCTCACCGGTCTCGGCTTGCGCCTTCTGGATGGCCTCGCCGACGAACTCGAAACGGTCCCGCCAGCGCATGAAGGGCTGGGAGTTGACGTTCTCATCGTCCTTGGTCATGTCCAGGCCGCCGCGCAGGCACTCGTACACGGCGCGGCCGTAGTTCTTGGCGGACAGGCCAAGCTTGGGCTTGATGGTGGCGCCGAGCAGCGGACGGCCGTACTTGTTCAGGCGGTCGCGCTCGAGCTGGATGCCGGCCGGCGGGCCGCCGCAGGTCTTGATATAGGCGATCGGGAAGCGGATGTCTTCCAGACGCAGATGGCGCAACGCCTTGAAGCCGAACACGTTGCCGACCAGGGAGGTCAGCACGTTGACCACGGAGCCTTCTTCGAAAAGGTCGATCGGGTAAGCGATGAAGGCGTAGAAGGACTCGTTGTCGCCCGGCACGTCTTCGATGCGGTAGGCACGACCCTTGTAGTACTCCAGGTCGGTCAGCAGCTCGGACCAAACGGTCGACCAGGTGCCGGTAGAGGACTCGGCGGCGACGGCCGCGGCGACCTCTTCACGGGGCACGCCAGGCTGGCCGGTGCACTTGAAGCACGCCAGGAGGTCGGTGTCCAGCGGGACATAGTCCGGCGTCCAGTACATATCCCGATATTCTTTGACACCGGCGTCATATTTTTTTGCGCTCATGCTCAGCTCCTGTGGTCTGTTCTGCGTCTGCGTGGGCCCGATCGAAGGTCCGGGATGGACCGGCTTAGGCCGTAGCCGTTAAAAGCTGGGGGCGGATTGTAGGGTTTTTTGTCTTCGACGTAAATCGATTGTTCTTATTTTATTGATTGCTAATGCTCTATATGATCGCCGACTTATGGTGCGCGAAAGTCTATGGGAGGGCGAAATGAGCACCAATCTGGTGCGCAAGGAGCCTGTTGAGCGATCCGCGGCAGCGGCCGGTGGCGGTGTTCAGCCGCCGCGACGACGGGTTTGCAGAACGATCAGCAGCGCGGAGCCACCTCCGGCTAGGCCGAGCAGATGCGCGACAGGAACCGGCGGCCAGGCCGTAACGGTGATCAGCGCGTCGCCGGTGGCCGCCTCGATGGTCACCTTGGCGACGACCAGCAGGCCGAAGGATAAGGCGGCGCGGTCGCGGCAGCGCCAGGCCGCGAGCAGCCCAGCGCCGACCAGCGCGTTGATCAGTCCAGACAGGCCGCAGTAGCGCTCGAGCGCAGGACCGCCGAGTCCGAGACCAAGCCCCAGGTCGATGGCCAAGGCCCCGCCCAGCAGCACAGGCCAGAGGCGCTCGCCCAGCAATGGCTCGTAGACCAGCGCGACCAGCAGCAGTCCGGCCAGGTCCCAGTGCAGGTGGGACGGCCCGGCGTGGACCAGATGTCCGGTCAGCAGTGTCCAGGGCCGCATCGACCAGGACACGGGGTCCAGATCTAGCAGCATTGGCTGCGGGGCCGGCCCGGCGAGCAGGTAGAGCAGCAGGGCGACAGCGATGAGGACGGCGCTGCGCCACGGCCATCGGTGCGTCCAAGCGGGTCGCCGGCGGCCGGTGCGGGCGACCTGGTGCGGATCTGTGATCGATTGCATGGCTGCACCCGGTGCTTGAGTCGTTATTAGGCCGTCACCGTAGTGAGCGTGCGGGCTGGCGTGAGGCGTCGAGGTTTCGTTGGCGTCGTAATGCGCCGTGGCATCGAGACTCGGCGCAAGCGGTTGCAGCGACGAGGCTGCAAGCCGCTTCCACAGCGGCTGAATTGCCATCAGCTCTGGAAGCG
>Ga0316577_10001079_pt1 | contig 12335 bp, 3 predicted proteins | sample S5NA_FD_203073 | JGI IMG/M metagenome (GOLD analysis project Ga0316577, IMG submission 203073) | Rhizosphere microbial communities from salt marsh grasses in Alabama, United States - S5-7_050615r2r1 | ecosystem: Host-associated > Plants > Roots > Rhizosphere | place: USA: Alabama | collected... | reverse complement strand
CACGTCAGCCAGGAGCCCGATATCCTCCTCAACGATCTGGCTGGTCCCGCCCGGTAGAAGGTCCCACAGGCGGCGGCAGACCACCTGGAGTTGCACCGGCTCGACGTAGGGTCCCGGCCGCTCCTCCAGGCTGCCATCGGGCTGCAATAACCGCACGGTACTCAGGTCCGCCACCAACTTGCCAGCGGCGGCATCCGTAAACGTCACCCCGGCCGCTTTCGCTGGCTCCTGAATGGCTTGTCTGGCGTACTGTGGGGCCAGCAGCCCCAGGCGGTAGTAGGTGCGGAGGCGGGTGGGGATCGGGCGCAGATAGGGATCCTCCAGCCCGGCGATGAATTCCTCCCGCATGGCAAAGAGCGCCCAGCGGCGACGGTCCCGCAAGGCAGCACCAACCTGGGCAAAGAATTCGAGCTTCAGCTCCCGGTCAATGGGGTCGAGGGTTAGGATCTCCTCGAACTGATCAAAGATCAAGACGGTGCCCACGGCTTCGTCGCCGTCCTGCCGGCGGTCCAAGTACTCACCCAAGGTGAGGGCCGACAGCTCGGACAGGGGCATGCGCTGCTCGGGCGGCAGGGCCTCTTCCAGGGAGAGGAGCAGGCTAAACACGTAGCGGTTGGAGACGCTGTCCACCTGTTCATCAGTGGATGGCCCCAAGCTGACACGCATTGAGGGCAGGACGTGAAAGCCCTCCTCCTCCAGTTTGGGGATGAGAGCAGCCTGGATCAACGAGGTCTTGCCCGCGCCAGAAGGCGAGTAGAAGAGAACAATCCGCTCGGCCAGGAGCAGGTGGAGGAGCTGCATGACTTCTCGATCACGACCGTAGAGCTTTTCTCCCTGCTGGAAGGCACGGGGGCCAATGTACGGGTTGCTTGGTCTTTGCTGCGTGGCGGTCACGGAGCACCTCCCTCCAAACGTTGTTGGAGTTCCCGCATGAAATCACCGACGCTGCCCCAGTAGATGCTCATGTGCTCGGCATTGAAGTAGGACTCCAAGTAGCGGCGGGCGCGCTCTGGCTCTCTGACGCGGCCCTCTTCTGGATCGATCTGCACCGCCACGTGGGCGTATCTGTTGCGCAGGCGCTGCCCTTCCGGGTTGAGAAGGCTGCGGAACAACACTCGGAAATTCCAGTCGTCCAGGCGAAATCCCAGGAAGAGGAGCGCTGTGTTGCTCAAGTGCATGCGTATGACAGGGGGAATCAGATCCTTGTTGCTGGTCACGCCGATCAAGTACTCAAAGTAGTCATCCTCGGTCAACACGATAGACTCCAAATGCTGGAGGTGACCAAAGAGATGGTAGACCAGGGGATGATCTTTGTCGGGTAGGTAGTCGGGCTCACGGTCGTAGAGGGAGGGCAGTAAGTCCACGCACTCGTTCCAGCGGCAGAGCTCTACCTGTGGATCTTTGCCCTCCTCGGTCAAGGCTTCGGCCAGGAGGTTGTTAAAGGTCGCGGTGAGGTAGAGCGGTAGGGGCAAGTGGGCCAACACCCGGTGCGGTTCTGCCGGGTCCTGAGCCCGTCGCCGGGCTCCGATAGCCGAAATCAGGTCGTCTAGGGATGCCGCATGCAGCTCCTCCGGCAGCTCGTCTCGATAACGATCTAGGATCTCTCCACGTGTATAGTCCGCCAGCTTGCTCCGAGGGAAGATGGGGTCCTGGTTCACCGCCAGAAACTGGGACACCTGGGCCAGCTCTTCACGGGCATGAGGCGCCAGGGGAACGGAGTAGGCCTCAGCCCAGCTCCTGGCGATTTCCGCGCGTGAGCCGATAAGGGACTCGGTCAAGCCAGGGCCCAGAATGGGGGTGCACTTCCCGCCGTTGATGTTGTTCAACAAGGAGGGCCACTTTTCCAGGGCGTGCCGGTCCACAAAGCCAGGCGCATACCACAGGCGCCCGCTCGTCAGACGCATGAACAGGACCGGCATCCACCAGTCGGGCCGCTCCCGCACAGCACCCCGGGCCACGGCCATGGCCCGATCGATCTGCCCGTCGCGCTGCAGCTCGCAAAAGAAGGTAGACATAAACTGCGCGACTGTCTCCATGGTCACATTGCCCTGCATGGCCAGCACCGCCGGAATGCCGGCCTCGGCCAGGCGCGGTCCCAGCGCGGCTAGTGCACCTTCATCCGCGCTACGGGCCTCGTCGCCCTGGCCAGCGCTCTGGCACGAAGCCAGCACCACCAGCCGGGGCCGATGCCGCGATTCTCGCAGGCGTATGACCAGCTCCCCACCGGTCACCACGTCGGCGTTACCCTCCCCATCCTCCAGCCAGAGATGTGGCTCGCCCTCGATCATCGCTCCGTGGCAGGCGAGGTACAGGACATCATATCCACCGTCCAGGTGGGCACCCTCACGCAGGTGTTCGCCGATCTTGTTCAGGGTGGCCGTGCCCCCGGATGCCAGTGAAGTGATGGGGATGTCCCCCAAGCCCGACTGGGCCCGGGCCAGTTCACCTTCCGCGTCCAGCGGCGTCAGAGGCCGGCCTCCGGGCTGGTAATCGGTCAGGCCGGCCGGGTTGGCGATCACCACCAGGGCGCGCAGATCGGCCCTGGGCCGGGGACCCACGGGTCGCCAGTCCGGGCTGGTCAGGTAGCGAGAGAACAGGATTTCCTCCCCGGTGAGCAGGTGCGAACCGTCCTGGGGGTCGCGCAGCGTCTCCCAGCACAGATTATGCAGTTCGGGCGCGCTTGGTCCCACGAAAAGCCGCAGGCGCAAGGGTACGTTCCGAGCTTGCGCGGTGCTGCGCGCCTGGGCAAAGGCTGTCGCCACAGAGGAGTCGCCAAAGAGACCCTGGCTCAGAAGCTGGCCGTAGGCCTCGTCGTCGACCTGCAGCTCACGCAGCCGACCGAAGTCAAACTGTGCCAACGGCGGTACTTCTCCTGTCAGGCGGACTTCACCATCGCTTTCCGGATCGCTAAAGCGCAGTTCGACGCTGTAGCGATCGGCGTCGCGGTGATGCAGCCCGATTTCCAAGTCCGCGTAGGTGGTCATGGTTTGCTCCTATTCGGTTCATGGCAACACTTTTGCAAAATGCCCCACCCGTTGCAGTTTTCTGAACTGGGCCGGTGACGGGACACTCGCCTGGCCTGCTTCTGGAGTTCGCAAGTTGCCTATAGCTCACAAGTCGGGCACGGCTCCGGAAAATGGGTAGATCCGGTTTGGGTAATCTTTTGGACAGCGTAGCCGACCGGTGTCCCTGGCCGCACCGAGTCGCGCCACTGGAACACGGCGCGACGGCGCACGATGCCGGTGCGCAGGTCCTGGGCACAGACCAAATCGAGGCGGCTCGGCTGTGGAGACCAGGCGAAGCGCACGCACTCCACCTGGTCGTTGCCATCCGTCCGCTGCCAGCGCAGCAGGGCATAAGCCGCTTCGGGCGTGGGAATGACCGGAGCCTCCACGATGTTGACCGTCAATCGCAGGTTGAGTGTCTTTAATCCACTCGCGATGCTCAACTGCAGCAACAGCACATCGTCGGGCTTGAGTAATGCTGGAGTTGGCTTTGCCTCAGCGTCGAGGGGTTGCCCATCCGTTTGCTGGGCAGCCAGCACCCGGAAATCCAAAAGCGAACACTGGTAGAGCCTGCCTGCATCGAGCGTGTATTCGCTCGAGCCTTCCGGTCTTTCGAACTCCATGGTAGGTTCTGTTGTCTCCTTAAGGATCAAGGTCACCGGCATCGAGTCCTCCGCGCGGATGCGTTGGATCAGGAGGCTGGCCTTGGCGTCCGGTGGCGGATTGGGATCGAGCCAGTCCAAACGCCAGGCGATACTGCTGTCTGGATTGTACTCGCGGCGATCTACCGAGAACGTGACCGAGTGGGACCTGTGGGACTCGTCTCCAGAAGTCACAACGCCGCTCGCCTGTACCGCGGTGGAGGCGAGACGTCGGTTGTACTCCGGGTCCTCGAAGTGGAGAAACCGCGGCTCCAACGGGAGGGGCACAACCCGCTCATGGGTAAGGCGCAAGGGAAAGCGAAGTGTCTGGCTGAAGCCTTTGTTGCCTGGGTCGTCGTCTGGTGCAGGTATGCGGAGCAGGAGCGCGGCACCGGAGCCCAGCGGAAGGTTGGCCAACCGGATTCTCAACCCTTGGAAATCGCTAACCACTTTGTAGGTGAGATTGCCGTCATCGCTTCGTTCGTCTCGATCGCAGACAAATGAGGTGCCATCAACGATAACGGCTGCTTGTATCCCGTCGCGGTTCCAGGAGCAACCATCCGGCACGCACTGCACGTCCAGCGTGAATTTGCCGTCCCAGTCGGGCTTGATCTCACCCCGAATGGGGTGTTTCAGGCTCAGTTGCGCCCTCCTGGCCGGGATGACGCTCATGTCCTTGCCCGCGTGGGGGGCAAAAAAGGCCTCGTCGGCAGGATTGGCGCAGGCCAGCACGGTACTCTGGGCCTCACAGCGGCTGGCCCAGGTTTGGAGTGCGTGTTGGGGACGGTCCGGATCATTGGGCGGCAACGGTACCGGGCGGGGCACGCGGTGCTGGACCGGGACGCTGCCCGAGACCATCACGGTGAGCGGATCCTTTGTGAGGCTTTGCCGCAATAGCTGGTGGCGCAGGGCCAGCATGACGCCGGGCCGCGCTCCCACCAGCCAGTAGCGCAGGGCGCCGGGCAGGAGAGGCTGCCAGAGGAGTAATTCTTTGTCATTGGCCTCAGGCTGGGTGGTTGGGTGGAGCTCGGGCAAGCGTGGTTGAGGCAAGACAGGCAGCAGGCTCTTGATGGCCCTCGCCCGGAAGAGTGAGGGCAGCCCCACCTCGTCTGACCGGTACTGCACGCGGTGCTGCAGTGCCTGCCACCACAGGTTTGGACTGCTATCGGTCGCCACTGGCCCGGCGAACCCAGCCGCTCCGCCCAAATAGGTAAGGCCAAGACGCAGCGCACTTAGGCCCCACTGCCACTCGTCACTGTCCTTTGGAGCGTAGACCGGCTGTACGCCGGTGGTTTGTGGCGGTGCCAATTCAAAAGGCTTGGGTGGTGCGGGTAGCCCAAACCCGCCGAACTGTCCTTCCGCAAAGTGGAGCTGAGCGATTTCCGTTCGCAGTGGGAAGACACGCCGGCCCAATCGGGCTGCTGGATCCTCCTCCAGCGTGACGACGCGGAAACGGTAGGTGGTGATCAGGACCTCCTGATCCGGGGGTTGCGCTGCTGTCTCTTCCTCCGGGAGCGCCTTCTTTCGAATTTCGCGGAGACGCAGGATGGCGATGGGGGAATCAGGGCTGAGCCGTGCCCGAGTCTGCTGTGCCCAGCTTTGCAGGGCGCTGTTCAACTCGCCTTCCTTGAGAGGGGAGGCAAACATTTGCGGTTCCCAGAAGCGGCTGGCAACCGGCCTGAGCTGTCCGGTGGCTCGATCCAGACAGAGCAACTCGGAAGACCACAAGCGTAGCTCGGTATCGTCGGGGGTTGGAGCTGGCTTGAAGCCCAGGCCAAGATAGGGACTGACGGCGAAGCTGATGTACTGGTCCCTCTTTCCGTCCGGCACCGCCGGGATCAGCGTCGCCGCCGCGTGGTAGACTGGAGTCGCGTTCACCGCCTGGGTGAGGCTGCTGGCTTTGAGATGGATGCCGGTCAGCGGCCAGCCGGCGAGATCCACGTCCGGGCCGCTGGTGCTGGCGACCAAGGGGTAGACCAGCAGGCTGTCCGGCCTCCACACCAGTTCAAGCGGGGCCGGGTCGCGGTGGAAGGAGTCGTATGCCCGCTGCAACGCGGCCGACCGGCTGAGCCGGGCCGGCGTATCGGACAGGGTCGCCATGACGCTGGCCAGGGTCGTGGCAGGGTCTTCACGTGGCGGGGTGTGGATGCGCAGCCAGTTCTCCTGCAGCGAGAGCGTGTCGAGGCGAACAAAGCTCCGGCCCACCGTTGTATCGAACTCGCTGAGCCGGATCTCCACCGGGGTCTTGTCGGCCCAGTGGGCCAGGATGCGGGCCAGCTCCAGCCCATTGGCATCGGCCTGATGCGACGGGCTGCGGTAGTGCCAGTGGAGGTAGAGGATGGGATCGACGCGCAAGGGGCTGCGCCTCTCCTTCACGGATGCCAGGGGTTCGCCTTCGGTACCGTCGTGGCTGGTGGCCTGCAGTCGTCCCAGAAACGGCATGGCCAACAGCAGCCAATCTGGCCCACGCGGATCGGATGGGGCAAAATCGTCCGGCGAGCTGAGGACAGCCGATTGGCTACCGCTGGGCAGATATTGCAGTACGGTGGCCTCGGAGGCCAACCTGTGCTTCTGGTTGATCCAGTGCGGTGCGCTGGCTTCCACGATCAGGCTGCCCGGGCCCAGCCCAGTCGGGGCGGCCTGCGGCCCTTGCGTCAGCAGGTCATGCACCTGCGCGCTATAGTAGCCGCCCGAGGCGTTGTCGATGACCCTCTGAGCCTGCTGAACCGGTGAGATGTCGACCTGAATCCTCCGCCGAGTGTCGCCAGGAGGCATCTGGAAGCGCCCAGTGGTAGCCAGTGGCGCTGCGCCCATGCCTTTCTTGGCCTCGGCCTTGGACTTGTACACGGTCCACCGATACCAGCCTACGTTGGGCTGTTCATGATCGGAGGTATCTTTGGGCTCTACGTTCCAGGCCACCACGTCCGAATCTGAGGCATTCCACGACCCCTGCCAGCCCTCATTCTTGAGGTCTTGCCACTTCCGGTTTTGCTCCTTCCACTCCTGCACCACCGTCCAGATCTCCGGATATGCGGTGCGCTGACGCGGGAGCCTGAGTTCGATCCGGGCTGACTTTGGATCAGCATTCGGGGACGGCGACCAAGCTGCGTCTTCGTACCTGGCCTCAGCCTCAACTTTGTCCCGATCATCACGTTTTGGCAGAACGGTGGCAAATCCGCCGGGCGTGAACAGGCGCACCTCTTGCAGGGTCGTCCAGCGGTGGTCGTGGCTCACGTCCGGCTTGGCGATCCCTGCCCCCAGACTCACCAGAGCCAACTGGTGCTCGACGACGGCCAGGAACTGCCAGGCCACGTCGCCACGGAGGTCAAACAGCAGGCTCCCGGTGCCCATCGTCAGCAGATCTTCCGGCAGGTGATGCTGGTTGAACAGGATGCGGATGGTGTGCCGTAGATGGTTGAGCGGCGTGCCCTCGCCGGATGTGGCCGGCAGGTGCCAATCGGTCTTCTTGGCACTCTTGGGAATTAACCCCTCTGGCCAGGAAACGAGATTCTTCACCTCGAGCCAGCCGTTGAGCAACAAGTCCAGCTTCCAATCGCCCTTTGCCTCAGTGGATAGGGGCTGCCAGTTGGCCGTGTAGCCCACGGCAAGGTCGCCCGCGGAGGATCCAAAAACCTGCTGGGGGCTCCACTCCGACCCCATGGCCCCCGCTTGCAGGGAGGCACCCCACCGGAAGAAGAGCAGGGCCTCCAGAAACGCGGATTCGGGAACCAGGCGAGGCACGGCTTCTGTGGGCCGGGCACTGAACGACAGCGCTGCAAAGCCGGGCGCCTCTTTCATCCCTTCGTTCAGGTGCATGCCGGGCAGGAATTGCAGGCCCGCGACATCGATTCCCGAATAGGTAGACCATGAAAACTGAAAAGCGTTGTTGTGATAGACTAGGCCATCCAGGCTTTCGCCGATCGTCAGGTCGTCGAACAATGAGGCTTGCTCACAATGGAAGAACCAGTTCTCATCTGTGGACTGGCCGCTGATCACAACCCTGATCGGCACGTCGGTCTCCGTGTCGCTAAAAGCCGCCCGGGCACCGGGAAAGGCCTCCAGCTCCAGGTAGTCTCGCCCCACCAACCGCTCCCGAAAACGCTCCAATCCACCCGCCGTTAGCACCAGATCGATATCCCCGGTGAGCCGCGAATGGACGTGATCGGCCATGGGGAAGCCTTCCAACATGGCGTAGGCAATGCCCTCTGCGTCAAGGCGCTCTACCAGTCGGCAGAGCGTGACCTGCAATGGCCCCTGCGGCTCTTGCCCGGAAAAACAGGCGCTCGCCTCTCGGATCACCCGGCTGCTGTAGGCACATTTCACGGTAGCTTCAAAAGCGGTGCCGGCCGCGGTCTCTCGTCCCAACCTGACGCCAAGAAAGACGTCGATCTTGTGTTGCGGGACGGCCGATTCTAGATCGAGGGTGAGCTCCAGGTGCTCGAAAGCCAGCGGCTGAGGCTCGGAGGAATTCGTACCCTCTGGAGGGTACCTGCTGGACACAGGCGTTGGCGCCTGCGGAATCAGCAGCTCATCCAGAGGCGTAGACCAGCGGCTGCCAAAGAGGAGGAATTCGAGGCGGGCACCTCGAATGTGCAAGGTGTCCGCCTCCTTGGAGATGCCCGCCCAGAGCAGACGCGGCGCGTCGGTCAGCTCGCTACCCGACACGGCCAGCGGCCATTCACCACTCGTTCCGTTGGCCGTATCCATGGTGATTTGGCTGAATTGGAGCGTGCCGTTCGGATCCGCCTCAAACATCAGCACGACGACATTGCTCAGGTCGGTGAGTTCAACCGCGGTATCCTCTGAGTCTAGCGGCAACTGAAGCCGCCCGACGATCTTGACCTGCCTCAGGTCCCGGTCACCTAGTTGCACCATCTCGAGTCGCAGGGGATAGAAGTGCAAGTTGTGCAACAACAACTTGCCGTCTGCGGGCTCTGTAGATCCGAGCCGCCACTCGTAGCCGAGTAGATAGTCGCGCTCTGGGGTGAGAGCCGCCGGGTCATTGATGTCTTCTACCTCTTTGGATAGGATCGGATCCCGGTCGAACCGGCTGTGCTGCAAAGGCAGATCTCGGAACCAGAGTTGCCACTGTGGGCCATCCTCTCCACTCGAACTGCTGAAATGCAGGGTCACTGGCTGTAGCGTGGAGACCAAGTGGACCGTTTTCCCCCTGTGCTGGAGAGGCGTGACGAGGAAATGGCCATTGTCAGATTTTTTGCTGGCCGAGCGGGACAGACCGCGTTGGTCACGGAAAGACACCTCCGTCCCGCCGTCGCCGTTCTGTACCACAGTGGCATGGGCTGCCATGCTGCCGGCTGTGAGGATGTACGGATTGCTGCGCGCGTCATCCGATCCATCGAGACGGGCCAGTTTTCCATTCGTCTCCAGAAAGCTGCCCGATATGCCCTCCAAGGCCTGCTCTCCGGACAGAACGAGGGGCCTGTCCCCCTGGGAGAGCGTGAGTGAGCCGGGGTACCGGTCCAGCTCGAGTTTGGGCGTGACTTGCCATTCGTAGGGTTCCACCAGATGCTGGAGCACGGTCTGGCCGTCCTGCTCGAGCGCCTCCACGGCGTCGGCTGCGGCAAGCCGGGCCAGTTCGGCCAGGCGCCGCCAGTGGGCTTCATAGTCCTCGCGGGCCAGTGGCGGCCGGGGTGGAGGCGGGGTCACCGGCGGTTGCAGTATCGTCGCCTGTGCGGGGTTCGGCTCTACCTTTGGCAACTGGGCCAGGGCATTCACCTCGTCGAGGAAGGGTAGATCGAAGCGGTACTGCCAGCGCAGGCCAAGCGTCTCTGCCAGTGAAGCCATCCCGGTCTCGGGATCGGTGTGTAGCACCAGGCCTGGCAGTGAGAGGGCAACCAACGGCAGATCCTTCAGCCCTTTCCACTCGCTTGCCGGGACGAGGTCCGGCTGCTGGCACGATGGCCAGGAGGCTGCCCCGTTGTCGTCTTGGACACCGAATTCCCAGCTGTCGTCGCCCTCGGCCGCGGGCAGAGCATAAGGCAGGAGCTGGCGGTTGGCGCTGGGCTCGTTGGCCGGAACCTGGTTCTGGGTCAGGGGGAGGGCCTGGATCATGGGCAGGTGGGGGTGCCGCCGCCAGATCAGGGGGGAATGGCGCCTGAAGGCCTCTTTGGGCAGAACCTTTTTCTCGACCAGCTTGTCGAGGTTGCCCTGTTCAGCCCGGTACTGCCAGGACCATGCCAGCAGTTGCGCGGATCCCGACATTGCCTGCCCTTGGCCAGGCTCTGAACCATCCCTCCGCTCAATTCCAAAGGGGGCCAGCTCGATGATGACAGGCGGTGGAAAGAGCGGCTTGGAAGAGAGGGTCCGTAGCGTAATGGCCTGCAGGCCGGTGAGCCAGTCGTCGAGGTTGGGGAGAGCATCTCCGACGGTTGGCTTGCCCGTGCTGAACCACAGCAGGCCGTCGATGATCAGCTCCGGCTCGTGCAACTCCAGCTCGACGGCCTCAATATGGTAGCCACTGCCGGCATCTTGCAGTTGCCAGGTGCCCGACTCCCGAGCCCATTTGTCGGGTCCAAGCGTCCAGGTGCCACGGGTCGCCTGGAGGCCCGCCAGGGTCACGCTGAACGGCTGTTCGTTCGCGGGAGGGCGCAGGGTGCTATGATCGTCATTGTCAAACGTGACGGCCCCCTGCAAGATGGAGGTCATCCCGCTGGTGGGCTGCGCGGGGTCTGGAAGATTGGCCAGTTGGGCATCCAGATAGATCTGTTCGGTCAGGTTGGGTACGGGTAGTTGCGCCCAGCCGTCGGCCAGTGGCATGAAACCCCATAGCACGGCGGGGTCAACCGGTGCGATCTCGTCAGAGCCAGGGGACCATTCTGGTTCTGGCTGTTCCTGCCTCTGACGCAAGAAGCGCGGGGTTTCCACAGGGTCAAAGGCCAGTTGCAGCCGCTTGACGCTCAACACCTCGGCGTCCGGGCTCCAATTGTATGCCAGCAGTGTGTCGCTGGCCGAGGCCTCGCCGAATCTCAGCAGTAGCTCGCCGGATTCATGTACCATCTCGATCTGGGGACTGAGACGCGCCACAGAGGCCGGAGGCTGCAGTCCGTACGGTTGGCGGTCGGCCAGTAGCAGCTCGAACTCGCCCGGTTCGAATCTCAATTGCGGCTGCCCCCAGGTCTGGAGCTGCCAGGACAAGCGCGGGATGGCCAAGGGGTTGGTGACCTCCAGGGTAGCCCACCGGGGCATGCTCGGAGGATCACCGGGCTGAGCGCCGGGCAGGATCGGGTTGTTAGGGGTCAGGTAGTACGCCAGCGCCTGCCAGCTCGCCAGCCAGCAGTCGCTCTCTTCGGAAGTCATGCGCTCGGTTTCGAGGGTTAGCTTCAGCTCGCCCGGCCGGTCAGGATCCTTTTGCAGGAAAAAGGGTGCGGGCAGGCGCTCGTCCCGGACTTCCCACGGCAGATCTACTGTGCCGTACATGGAGAGGCCACTGCTGTGGACGGTGAACGCCACGCGCCGGTTATCTGGCTCTGGTGCAGTCAGGCCCAGCCCGCTATAGAGCTTCTCAATCGTGTCTGAGGCAGCCGGCTCCATCTCGTCCAGGTTGATCTCGCCGGCAAGACAGGAGGCCGTGGTTGGGCCAGTAGTTCGCAGCAGGAGCAGCGCCAGGCGACCGCGCTCCAGGAGATCCCGGAGATCCTGATCCTCACCGAGCGTGAAGGGGGGATTCCACTCGACAGAGCAGTTCCAGGTAGAGGTAGGGGCCCGGTCTCCCCAGGGCTTGATCTTGACCTGTTTCACGCTCACCAGAGCCAGAACCGTCCCCGGCAGCCACAGCTTGTCCTGCTCGCGCGGTGACCTGTCCACAAACAGGCTGCGCAAGGCCAGTGTTTTCTTCGGATCGGCCAGCTCAACAAGATCTGCTTCAGCCGACCAAAGCGGGCCGGTGATCCTCCGTTTTTCTGTAGACATAGGTCTGCTCCTGTATGGAGAACCGGTGATCAGCCCGAGCCATTACCTTGGCTGCTGGTTCTGACCGCCGCTCGCTAGCGTACTCGGACCCTTTGCCGCCGCTGGACCATCGACTGCCAGGTCCTGGATCGGGATCGGAATCATCTCGCTCACCCTGGCGCTTCCTCGCCGCGCCGCGATCTTGAGGCCGCTGTTGCGCAGGCCGCGGCGCACCGTCTGGCGATACAACTGCTCCAGGGCCTTCTTGTCCGCCGGCTGTGACAACACGGCCATACAACGCTGCGCCTCATCCCTCGGCATGACGCCGTTGTACTCCAGCGCCGCCGTGCCGATGAGCAGGTTTCCTGCCACGTCCTCCGGGAGGTCAGCCGTCGTAGGCCGTACCGGGATGGCCGATTCAAAGGGCTGGGTGACCCGTTCCTCTTCCAAACCGTTCACGATGGCGGCAACAGCCTCTTGGAATGAAGCGTCTCCCCTAGTTGCCAGATCACTTAGCTCCTGGAGCCGACCTGCCTCGTGCACGCGTCCAGTCCAGGACAGTTCGTCCGCCTTAATGGTGAGCTGTCCTCGGATCGCGGGGCCCAACTCATCCTGCTTTGGACGGAGTGGCCGCAGTGGCTCCTCAATGGCCATTCTATCAAGCTGACCGACGAGTTGCTCGATGGCATCCGTAAAGGCCTGTTGGAGCGATGGCGGTGAGATGTCACCGGCCCACCTGCGCAGGTCACTAGCCGCTTGGTCAGACATGGCGCCCCTCCAT
>Ga0316577_10001078_pt1 | contig 12350 bp, 9 predicted proteins | sample S5NA_FD_203073 | JGI IMG/M metagenome (GOLD analysis project Ga0316577, IMG submission 203073) | Rhizosphere microbial communities from salt marsh grasses in Alabama, United States - S5-7_050615r2r1 | ecosystem: Host-associated > Plants > Roots > Rhizosphere | place: USA: Alabama | collected... | reverse complement strand
ACCGGCGTACCGATGGACGCAGCGAGTCCATCTGTCATGGTGTGTTGCGCAGAACCAGCGGTAGATAGATGTATCTAGCCTGGGTCAGGATGAATAGGCCGCCCTCAGCATCTGCCACGTAGGCCACCTCTCCCACCGCCGCTACCCCATGGGCTTGTCCCGGGGTGTCATAGAACGCAATCTCATCTGGTGCAGATGGTTCCGAGATGTTCAGGATGCGCAACCCAGCATTGTGGTCCGCGACGTAGGCACGATCTCCCGCCACCGCCACGTCCCAAGCGATACCGGGCGTGTCGAACGACCCGGCATCGGCGGGATTTTCGGGGTCGCTGATATCAACCACGTGGAGACCGCTGCTGAAATCGGCCACATAGGCATGGCCCCCAGACAGCGCCACGCCGTAGGCCAGGCCCGGTGTGTCGAAGAAACCCGCCTCGACAGGAGGCCAGACGTTCACCCTGACGACGCGCAAGCCGGCGCCGTCGTCGGCCACGTAGGCATAAGGCCACGCCAGCGCCACATTGACCGCATAATCGGGCAGGTCGAGGTAATCCATCCCTGTGGGGTTCAGCGGATCGGAGACGCTAACGACGTGCAGATTGCTGCCATTGGTGACATAGGCATAGTTCCCCGCAACAGCCACACCCTGTGCGTTGGCCGGTGTCTCGAAGAAGCCGGCCATGGCGGGGCTAGCGGGGTCTTGGACGTCGACGATGCTCAGCCCATATTGGTCGGCCAAGTATAGATGCTCTCCCTGCACAGCCATATCTCCAGGCTGCCACCGCGTCCGGCACTGGCCCACCTGAACGGGCGTCGCGGGATCGGCGAGGTCCAAGATACGCAGCCCATGGGGTCCATCCGCGACAAAGGCATGATTGCCCGCGACAACAAGGTCTTCGGCATAGGCCAGCGTCTCGTGCGCCCCCACCTCGTTGTACGCCGCGATTCGCACGACCCGCAGCCCACCGCCCCCATCGGCGATGTAGGCCTGATTGCCACGGACCGCCATGCCCGTTGCAGATCCGGGTGTGTCATAGGTGGCGAGCTCAGAGGGTGTAGCAGGCTCCGAGACATCCACGACCCGCAGGCCGCCGGTCACGGCGGTCAGATAGGCGAAGGGCCAATCCAGCGCCACGTCGAACGCGTATCCGCCAGGTTCGCCGGAGATGTTGACCAGGGCCACGTTTGCTGGGTCGTGGACGTCCAGGATCACCAGCCCTCCGTACTGATCGGCCACGTAGGCGTAATAGCTCACGGCCACGTTCACAGCTTGCCCGGGCGTATTATAGAACCCAGCTTCCAACGGGCTGGACTTGGTGGAGACGTCGATGATGCGCAGGCCCTGGTCGGAATCGGCGACGTAGGCGTAGTCTGAGGATACAGCCACACTACGGGCTTCACCAGGGGTGTCGATGTCGCCAATCTCGCTGGGCGCAGTCGGGTCGCTGAGGTCGATGATGCGCAGGCCACTGATTCCGTCAGCGACGTAGGCATAGTCTCCCAGCACGGTCACCCCGAACGCCCTACCTGGTGTGTCGTAGTGCCCGGCTTCGTACGGATTCTCCGGATCGGCCACGTCGACAACCCGCAGGCCGCTGAGCCCATCGGCAACCAGGGCATAGCGCCTGTACCCTGCGACGGCGTACGCAATTCCGGGTGTGTCATAGGAGCCGATTTCGGTGGGATTCTCCGGATCATAGACATCAAGAACGCGCAGGCCGTTGAGGCCATCGGCTACGAGGGCATAGTCCCGCGACAGCGCGACGTCGTTGGCGTTCCCTGGCGTCTCGCAGTGTCCTACTTCGTCCAGATCGAGTGGGCTGGACACGTCGACCACCCGCAGGCCATTCTCGCTGCTGGCTACGTAGGCATGATCCCCGACCACGGCCACAGCCGCGGCATATTCCCCCGTATCGTGGAATCCGACCTCGACCGGGTTGGCTTTGTCTTGGACGTCGACGACGCGCAGCCCGCCGTCATAGTAGCCGTAGGTCACGTACGCCTTGTCCCCCACCACGACCACATCGGTCGAGTGATCCACGTACCAGACACCGGCCTCGCTGGGGTGCTCCGGGTCGGTGATGTCCAGGATAGTCAGCGAGTGGGTGTCGGCCACGTAGGCATAGTCTCCGGCAAGGGCAATCTTGACCGGCCACGATAGCGAGCTGTACGGGTCCACCTCGACCGGGTGCTCCGGGTCGTCAATGCGGATGATGCGCAGGTCGCTATAGTAGGCAGCCACGTAGGCATAGAGGCCCCTGACTGCGACGCCCAAGGCACTGCTGGGCGTGTCAATGGCCCCAACCTGGCTGGGCGCCGCCGGATTTGAGACGTCGATGATCTTCAGCCCTCCGCCCCCATCCGCCACGTAGGCATAGTCCCCCTCGATTACCACATCATAGGCCGCCCCATCCGTGTCACAGTGACCGAGGCGGGAGGGCCTAGCCGGATCGGAGGCATCGAAAATGTAGAGACCGCTGTAGCCATCGGCCACGTAGGCCAGCGAACCAGAAACCTTGATGCGCTCAATGATCTCCGGAAGGGGAGCGGATTGGCCGAGAGGCGCCGGCTGGGCAGGATTGGAGATATCCAGGACAACCAAGCGTGGGCCGAAGCCGGTGTAGGCCAGTGTCCCCTGCACGGCCACCGCGAGGGTCAGGCCCCCTATCTGTCCCACCGCCCGCACATCCTGCGCCTGTTGCAGCATGGACGTAGGCTGGCCAGCCTGTTCATGGGAGGTGGGTAGAGCGGGAACCGGTTCTTGGGCGGCCATGGGCACTGGGCTGGAGAGCAGCAAGCTCGCAATGAGAACCAACACCGAAGAGACTCGCACCTTCATGGGTCTTCCCCCTCTGTGAGTCATGGATGGGACATGAACATCATGCCTCTTCCGCCATCACTGTGAATGGCAACGTATTGACGCTTTCCTGGCCACCGACGATCAGGCCAAAGAGGACGCGTTGTCCGGGTCTCCAGGCCTGGCCACCGGATGGCTTCTCCGGCAGGGAGAACTGGATCTGGGTGTCCGCCCAGACCACACCTTGGGGGGCAATGGGATCCCGATCCAGCGTGATCAGGCTGCCGTTCTGCTCGCTGCCAAAGGCCAAGCCGCTAATCGTGATGCGAGTACGCGGCTCGCCCTGCCCTGGTGACAACCCGGTGAGCCTGGGCGTGACGGTCGTGACCAGCTTCTTGCCCAGGTAGGCGCCTTGACCCAGGCCCATCAGCACCATCAGGGTGGCGTCGATGTCAGGCAGCACATGGGCGCCGCCGATCTGATCCACCACAGCAAAGAGGTAGATGACGATGGCGGTCAGGGTCCAGATCATCATCTGGACCTTGCTCAGGTCCGGGTCGTGCTCGTCGCTGGCCACGATGGGACCCAGGCCCTTGTCGCGCCGTTCCTCTGGGTCGGCGCTGGTCTTGATCAACCGGCCGCTGGCCACGTAGGAGGCAGTGATGCCCTTGGCCGCCGCCATCGTCGTCACGCTCAAGCCCATGGCGATGAGCAGGTTCTGAGGGATTTCCGTGATGGGCTCAAAGTTGCCTTCCAGGGCCCTGGCCGCCCATATGGCCACATAGGCAAAGACGATGACGACGGTCCACAGGAACCACTGGAGCTTGGACGTACTGGCCCGGCCATCAGCGCCCAAGACCAGCTTCCAGATGTTCCAGGTACCGGCCAGCAGACCATACAGCACCCAGGCCAACAGCAAGGCAGCAAAGCCGGCAAGATAGGGTACGAATGCCATGGGGACCTCCTACTGTTGATTCTACGTAGCATCGATAGACAGCCTGGCTACCCTTCAGCTCTACGGTTATCTCACTCATTCTACCACATTTTTGGCGGATACGAAAGCGCGCCGTGAGGCCCAAGTCCCCTGACAAAGCATGTGCTTCCCGTTTTTGATCTTTTCTTGTTTTGGTGATATGATCCCAGCCAAGGCTGCTGGTGGATAGTTGACGCTATCGATGCTCCTCAATTCCACGGTCTGGCCTTCGTCAAGATGTCTCCCGGGGTCTCGCGCCCCATACGGTCTCTACCAACACATTCTGCACAAGGAGGAGCTAACATGTGGAAGGAATTCAAGGACTTTGTCATGCGCGGCAACGTCATCGACCTGGCCATCGCCGTCATCATCGGCGCTGCTTTCGGCGCCATCATCACGTCGCTGGTGGACGACATCTTTATGCCCATCATCGGCGTGCTGCTGGGTGGGGTGGACTTTTCTGGGCTTTCGGTTCAGGTCGGAGAAGCCAGCATCGCCTATGGCAACTTTATCCAGGCAACGGTCTATTTTCTCATCATCGCCTTCGCCCTGTTTCTGGTTGTGCGCGCTGTGAACAGCCTGCAGAAGCAGGAGGAGGCTGCCCCGGAGGCACCACCCGAACCCTCAGCAGAAGAGGTCCTCCTGGCAGAAATCCGGGATCTTCTGGAGGCTCGATCTGCGTAGCCCGTTTGCCGCGGTCGCTCGTGGGCCAGGGAGAGATGGAGAGCCATGTCGAAAAAGAAGGTGGAGGTCAGGCGCCGGCGGCGCGTTGAGCCTTCAGAGGCAGCGGAGCGGGAGAGGGCGAGTGCGCCTAGCCGTGGGAGACGCAGCGATGCAGAGCAGACCGTCAGGCCTGCCAGCCAGGGGACGACCAGCCGGCCGAGCGGTGCTGCGCCTCAGATCCCACTAGGCGGCCTGCTCCAATTGCTGGGTGGTGGCAAGCTATCGCTGCCCATGATCGTCGGCATCCTCGGTATCCTGGCCGTCTGTGTTTGCCTCTACATCTTTGTCCTGGGCGGACCGGGTCTGGGCGAGGAGGTTGCGGTGCCTGTTGCGACCCTGCCGAGCGCGGCCCAAGCGGCGACTCCGATTGGGCCGACTCGGACCCCCAGGCCCTTCACACCGCCGGCTCTGTCGTCGGAGGGTGGGACGACCTGGCTGGTGATGCTCTACCAGGACGCGGATGATAAGGTGCTGGAGCAGGATATCTACGTCGACCTGAACGAGGCCGAGCGTGTCGGTTCCAGCGGGCAGATGCACATTGTGGCCCAGATGGACCGCTACCGCGCAGGCTACCGCGGGGATGGCGACTGGTCATCGACCAAGCGCTTCTACGTCACGCTAGATTCGGATCTGAAGAGCGTGTACTCGCAGGAGGTGGCCGACCTCGGCGAGGTGAACATGGCCGACGGCGACACGCTGGTCGACTTTGTGACATGGGCCATCGACACCTTCCCGGCGGACAAGCACGCGCTGATCCTGTCCGACCATGGCATGGGCTGGCCTGGCGGCTGGACCGATCCCGATCCCGGCGGCAGAGGGGCTCACGACGTGGCACTGGCCCAAATGGGCGACGAGCTCTTCCTGATGGAGCTGGACGAGGCCCTGCAAGAGATCCGGGATCAGACAGGGCTGGAGCAATTCGAGCTGATCGGCCTCGACGCCTGCCTGATGGGCCATCTCGAGGTCTTTGACGCGCTGGCACCCCACGCCCGCTACGCGGTGGCCTCCCAGGAGACGGAGCCGGCTCTCGGCTGGGCCTACACCGGCTTCTTGAGCGCGCTGGCTGAGAACCCGGGCATGGACGGTGCGGAGTTGGGCCGCCTCATCGTCGACAGCTACATCCAGGACGACCAGCGCATTGTGGACGACCAGGCACGGGCCGAGTTCCTATCGCGGGGTTCGCCGCTGGCCAGCCTCTTTGGCGTGCCCTCGGCCCAGCAACTAGCCCAGCAGATGCAGGGCAGCGTGACCTTGGCCGCGGTAGACCTGCAGGCCATCCCGGCGTTGATGAACCGCGTCAACGAGCTGTCGTACGCGCTGCAAGGCGCCCGGCAGCAGGACGTGGCCAAGGCGCGCTCCTATGCCCAGTCATTCACCAGCGTCTTTGGCAAAGAGGTCCCTGCTTCCTATCTAGACCTGGGCCACCTGGCCCAACTGCTGCAGGCGGAAGCAGGCAACAGCGACGTGGCTGGCGCCGCGGAGGGGGTGCTGGCTGCCCTGGAGCAGGTGGTCCTCAGCGAGAAGCATGGCTCCAAGAAGCCGGGAGCCAGCGGCATCTCCATCTACTTTCCCAACTCCCAGCTCTACCAGTCGCGCTACGCCGGCTACGATTCCTACACCACCATCGCCCAGCGCTTTGCCCAGGAATCCCTGTGGGACGACTTTTTGAACTATCACTACACGGGCCAGCCCTTCGAGCTTGACGAGGGCTTGGTCGCCGTGCCGGAGCGGGGTGCGCAGGTCATGGGTCCAGGAACCGGTGAGATCGAGGTATCTTCCTTGACCCTTTCGGCCGATCGGGTTGCCCCTGGCGAGACGATCTTGCTCAGCGCCGACATCCGCGGCGCAAACGTCGGCTATGTGCTGCTCTTCGCTGGCTTTTTAGACCAGGGGTCCAACTCGATCTTTGTCGCGGACACCGATTATCTGGAGAGCGACCAGACGCGGGAGGTCGACGGCGTGTACTACCCCGAGTGGGGCGATGAGGGCGAGTTCACCATGGAGTTTGAGTGGGAGCCCGTCGTGTTCGCCATCAACGACGGTGTAGATTCGGTGGTCGCGCTCTTTAGCCCTGAGGTCTATGGCGCCTCGTTCGAAGAAGCTGTGTACACCGTGGAAGGCATCTATACCTACGCCGACGAGGGTGAATCGCGCTACGCCCGTCTCTACTTCAGCAACGGGCTATTGACACAGGTCTTTGGCTATACCGGTGAAAATGGAACCGGCGCACCTCGCGAGATCATCCCCAACGAAGGCGATACGTTTACTGTCCTGGACAAATGGCTGGACCTGAATGACCGCAGGGTGGTGGAGCAGACGGTCACGCTGACCGGGGGCACCCTAACCTTTCGCGGGGAGACGTTCTCCTGGGAGGCCCTGGACGCGGCCGCCGGCCAGTACGTCGTTGGCTTCATCGTCCAGGATCTGGACGGCAACGCCTACCAGTCCTTTGGGGCGGTTACCGTGGAATGAGCATGAGGGGCAACAACCCGCCAGGCTCCAACAAGCAGCAGGAAGACATGCCCTGGGAAGTCAGGTCTTGACGCCTACAAGTGGTGCGTCTGCGAGGTCATCGTCGGCCTCAGTCTATATGAGAAGCGTGAACCAGCCTTGTGCTGGTCCACAGCAAGTCCACCAGATCAGGTGAAAGGAGAAGTGACATGACGAGTCTTATCAGCATCGAGGGCATTGGAGCGGTCTACAAGGAGAAACTTCAGGACGCAGGGGTCGGGACCGTGGAGGCACTCCTCGAACGGGGTGCGACCCCCAAGGGCCGCAAGGAGCTGGCCGGGTTGACTGGCGCTGGCGACGAACGCATTCTGGACTGGGTCAACCGGGCAGATCTCTACCGCATCAAGGGTGTGCGTGAGGAGTACTCCGATCTGCTGGAACGCGCGGGCGTAGACACGGTTGTTGAGCTAGCCCAGCGCAATCCTGACAACCTGCACACCAAGATGCGCGAGGTAAACGCCGAGAAGAAGCTCGTACGGAGGTTGCCCACGCAGGCACAGGTCCACGACTGGGTCCGGCAGGCCAAGGATCTCCCACGCAGAGTCAGCTACTAGCCTCCGCTGACGGCCCAGCCGGTCCGGTCGCCCTTTCCATCGAAGAACCAAGCCGTGTGCCTGCCGAGCGCGGGATCGCGGAGCCGGATGGAGCGAGGTCTCTATCCAACTTGAGACATCGCCCTAGACCGGCCCACCGGGTGGCGCCGGCAGGCGCCGGATGCGGTCGCATCTGGTTGCGTCAAGGCTGTTGCAAAGGCACTCTACTCAACTCAGCAAGCAAGCGACCTCTGCAGCTTGACCGATGCGTAGACCGATGAAATCGTCCACGAGTTCCGGGCATGCCGTCCACCTCGGAGCGAAGCGACCCTGACATGATCATTGTACAATCAACTGGTCGGCATGGCCCGGAACTGGTGGACGGCATCCCTCGGAATCGATGGTCGGCATGGGACGGATTTTGCAGGATCCTTGACGGGTTGCAGTTTCAGGCAATCTTGAACACGGAAGACGCTGTCAAGGCAGCGCACGCCTGCCGCTTGCTCGGGGAGGAAGTTTCACACATTGCGTCCAGCAATACCAGATGTGAACTCCTGAACAAGTGCTCACAGTTCGCCGACGGTCTGAGCAAGAACCTTCTGAAAGTGACGAAACTGGCGCGGCTCTCGAACAGGTCTCGGAAGGGCTCGGCATGTACCGTGACAATGGGCGCAGCCGCGAGGGACAGTAGCGGCTTGGCAGAGACAGCGAGACGAAATTGACCGTCTACTTGATTCCTGGTATAATTCTCCGTCTGCATGATAGATATGACCATATGCTATGTGGCTGGGACTTGGCGCCCGCCGGGTACCGGCATTTGCAGACCCGGCGTTGAACCAGCAATACAGGCAAGCGTCCAAAGGAAGTGTACATCGTGGATCCGAATGGCGGGCAGGCCAGCAGCCCAGAGCATAGGAACAACCAATACGACAATCCAGTCCGAGCTACTGATGGTCAACCGATCATTGCCCTTTCGGCCAAGTGGCACACCTACCCGCAACGTCTCCACTGGATTGCCGAGCACGGCTTTGCGCTGGAATACACGCCTAACCCCGAGGCCTTGGCGTTGTTTCCGCAGCGAATCGCGCCTTTTCTTCAGGCCGGTCTCCTGCTGCGCTATCACGGCTTTTTCCCGGGCTATGAGTTCGCCGACGCTGATCCCAAGGCAGCAAAGCGTGGGCTGGACGTGCACCTGGCGGCCCTGGAGGTGCTACCCGGTCGCGGTGAGCCGGTGATCACCGTGCATATCGGCCTGCGCCGCCAGGACCCGATTGATGCGGGCCGGGCTGTTGATCATCTCGGCCGCTTGGTCGAGCGGGGCCGCCAGCTGGGCATCACCGTCTGCCTGGAAAACCTGCGCCAGGGACCGACCAGCGATCCCGCGACAGTCGTAGAGTGGGCAGCAGCCTCGGGGGCGATGCTCACTCTGGATGTGGGCCACGCCGTCTCGAGCCAGCGCGTCCTGGAGGGCGAGCTCGGCCCACTCGATTACGTTGAAGCCTTCACCCCCCGTCTGACCGAGGTCCACATCTACGAAAAAGAGACCAACCGCCACCATCCGCCTCAGGACATGAGCATCCTTGGCCCGATTGTCGACCGCCTGGTCGAGACGCCCTGTCGCTGGTGGACCATCGAGTTGGAGGACTATGACGAGGCACTGGCCACCCGGGCTCTGTTGTTGGACTATCTGAGTGAAGCGAACCCCAAATCAGAAGGTAACTGTTGACTTTAAGGCTGAGCGGCTGGACGGCTGACGCACGCCGCTCCACTATTAGGAGATTCTGGATTTGACCTGCAGCATCTTCACTTGACCAGATGATAACATACTTGGTATACTCGGGACATGCACAGGATTGTCTGTCCGAGAGTCCTGTCCGAAGATGAGTGGACGTCTACGGCGTCCTAGCTGAGCCTGATGCGTGAGGGTAGTCAACGGTCATATCTGAGGAAGAGGTACATTCTATCCTCAAGAGCCGAATTCGGCCGTCTTGTAGGTACCACATACAGAGAGGAAGGTAGCCATGCCCAATCTTGTCGTGATGACATTCGGAAACGAAGCGGAGGCCGGGCAGGTGCTCGAGGCCCTGCGGGCAGCCCACCACGAGCACAGCATCAGCCTGGACGACTCGGCCGTCGTCGTCAAGACCGAAGATGGGAGGGTGGAGGTCAAGAATGAGGTGGACCGGGGCATCAAGATCGGTGCCCTGGGCGGTGGGCTATTGGGCCTGTTGGCCGGTTTCCTGCTCGGCGGACCGATAGCCAGCCTAGTCGTCGGAGCCATTGGGGGAGCGTTCAGTGGTGACCTAGCCAATCTGGGGATCGATCAGCGTTTCATCGATGATGTGAGCACCGACCTCGAACCCGGCACCTCTGCCCTCTTTGTGATGGTTCGTGAGGCCGAGCCCGAGGCCGTGTTCGCGGCCCTGGAGCCGTTCCAGGGTGAGATCTACTCCACCCACCTGCCGGAGGACAGCGAAGAGGCGCTACGCAGGGCTCTGCAGTAGCGTTGGGCGGGGGGGCAGCGGGCCGGGCTGCAACTCTCTCTACATCTCGCCGCGCTGTCCAGCTGCCAGGTCCGCGGTTGCTCCGCCATCTGCGCCCGCAGCCTGGCCCAACCGCGCGAGTAGGTTGGATCAGGTTCTGGTCCACGCGATTCTGCTGGATGCCGACTGACTGACCTGCCCATCATAGGGCAAGCTTGATAGTGGAACCCGAACGCTCCTTGTCCTTGCGCCGGAAGGAATCGGTACTCTCGCCAGGGGGGACGCTAGGTCGTGACCAGCTCCTGGCCCAGTCCCAGGGAGCGGGCGCGGCGATAGATTTCGGGCAGGATGGCCGCATATTCACCCCAGATGCCCAGGGCAAGATAGACGATGATCTCGTCTGCGGACGCGCGGCCCGCTTTCCGCCCAGCCACGATATCCACCCACTCGGCATAGACCTGGTCAGGCCCGAACCGCCCCTCCTGCGCCAGCATGCCCAGCTCTGGGATGCGCGCGCTGACATAGTGCCAGTTGTCCACAACCACCTTGTCCGCATCCGTAATGACGTCGAGGGCGACCTCCTGGTAGGACCCCAGCCGGGCGACAAAGGCCCCTGGCTGCAGCCAGCCTCGCTCCACCAGGGGCTGATCGCCGGTAGTGACGGTGATGACGATGCCCGATTCGCGCACAGCCTGGGACCGTTCCTCCAAGGAGGTCGGCTCGATGGGAAAGCCCAGTTCTGGGGCCAGTCCGGCCGCAACCTCCTGCGCCACATCAGGCAAGACGTCCACCAGATAGGCACGGCTCAGGGCGAATCGCCGGGCCAGACCCCGCAGGTGCATCCGGCCGAGCATGCCTGCCCCAAAGATGGTCACGGTGCTGGTGCCCGGTCGGGCAAGGTAGGTGGCAGTCACCGCCGTCGAAGCACCGGTCTTGAGCGCGGTCAAACAGCCGCCCTCCATCAAGCAGGCCGGCAAGCCTGTCTCTGCATCAAAGAGGAGCACCATCGAGGAGGTCGTGGAGCAGCCGAACTGGGCTGGGTTATCCGGGAAGAAGCTGAAGGTCTTGACGAAGGCCAGTGCTTCGCCGAGCATATAGCCGGAGAAGGGTTTGATGAACCCCCTATCAGCCAAGTGCATATAGAACTTGTCGCCGACAACCTGGCCGGCCGCATCGGCTTTGATGCCCTCCTCCGCCAATTCTACGGCCTCGGCGATGGTGAGGGTCTGCTGCACGTCCGATTCGGTGAGGTACAGGATGGAACTCGGTCGGGGCATTCTTGCCTCCCTGGATAGGAGCGTATTCCGGCTTGCGAGCGATACCAGATGCTCTCCAGCCGGCCTGCGTCTGCGTGGGCTCATAAGGGATGGTGTCCAGGCGGCCACAGGAAGACAGAGAGGCAAGGCCCAGCAGCCACAGCGACGCCTGCTTTATGTCAAGCTTCATGGCTGCCCGACACTGAAGAGCCCACGAGCACGCGTCCCCTAACCGACACCCTTCTTGCGATCCATGGCTGCCAACTTGGCGGCCGCTACTTCATCCAGATCCAGGTCGAGGAGGTCGAGGGCGATGCAGCCCATCATGATGGCGTCAAAGACCTCGATGCCGATGTCCATGGCCGACGGCGCGGCCTCCTTGTTGTTGCGCACATACCCCGCCGACAGGCGAAGGCGCTTGTCGATGGCTTCGGCCACCTCCGTGGCCATAAAATCAAGGCAGTCGGTCAGGTTGGGCTCCTGCCACTGGTCAACCTCGATCCACCGCTGCCGGTGCTGCCGTATGGTATCCTGAATGCCCATCCGTCCTCGCCTTCCCCCTCCAGAACTCTGCACCTAGTTGGCCTCAATCCAGGCGGCAATGTCGTGGACAACTTGTGCCGCCACGTTGCCCGGCGTGGCGTAATCCTCCTCGGGCGAGCCCATGCCCTCCCCCGCCACGAAGAAGTGATTGAGATCCGGATAATACTGGAACGCCACATCCTGGCGATCCGCGAGGGAGGCTTTCCAGAGGTCAAAGTCCTCCTGGGTGACCTGGTAGTCCCGACCTCCCTGGAGGATCAGCAGGGGCACCTCGAGCCTCCGGGCGGCGTCGGCGGGCGCATAGCCGCGTAGATCCAGCCAGTAGTGGGCCGGCACGCCCAACGGGAGGTCGGAAGCAGGCGTGCTCGCGGAGAGATCGGGGTCCTTGACGCGGGCGACCTGCTCCTCGATCTGATCGAGCGAGGCCTGCTCTTGCTCGGTAACGCCGCCGTCCACGTTGAGGATGTAGTTCATCTGCTCAAGGAAGAGGTCCTCCAGCGGCCGTGCAGCGCCGGCCAAGAGGACAAAGCC
>Ga0316577_10001077_pt1 | contig 12372 bp, 7 predicted proteins | sample S5NA_FD_203073 | JGI IMG/M metagenome (GOLD analysis project Ga0316577, IMG submission 203073) | Rhizosphere microbial communities from salt marsh grasses in Alabama, United States - S5-7_050615r2r1 | ecosystem: Host-associated > Plants > Roots > Rhizosphere | place: USA: Alabama | collected... | reverse complement strand
AACGAGGGGCTCTCCCTGACGAACAACCAGGACTACCGCGACGCCGACCAGGACAACGACGGCGCCATCTGCTACGTCGGTGGGCTGACGCTGGACCTGGAGGTCACCACCGCTTCACCCCTGGCCAACGGGGTAGTGGGGACGGGGTACAACGTGAGTCTGGCCGCCACTGGGGGCGATGAGCCCTACACCTGGTCCCTGGTTGACCCCGAGACTCACCCGTTGCCCGACGGTCTGAGCCTCGACCCGGATCTCGGGACGATCTCGGGCACTCCCACAACCGAGGAAACCGCAACCTTCACCGTGCAGGTGGCCAGTAGCACGGACGGCCAGACGGCAACGGCCGAGCTTTCCATCACCGTCTACGAGGCCCTCTCGGTGACCACGGCGTCCCTCTCCGGGGGGGTTAACGGTACCGAATACCCGGGGGAGACCCTCACCGCTACCGGGGGCGATGGGTCCTACGCCTGGAGCCTGGCGTCCGGGAGTGACCCGCTCCCCACCGGGCTGACCTTGGGCACGGACGGAACGATCACGGGGACGCCTACCGCCACCGCTACCTTCACCTTCACCGTTCAGGTGGACAGCGGAGACGGTCAGACGGCGACGGCCGAGCTCTCCATCGAGGTGACGGATCCGCCGAACCCCGACTGAGGATGCCGCTGTCCAAACTCGGGACGCATCCCGAGCCCGGACACGGGTCTCTCCAGCAGGAAGCCGCCCCGCAAGGACCTCGTCCTTGCGGGGCTCGGCTTTCCGTCTCTTTCGACGGTGTTTCTGGGAGATTCCACTGGCGGCGCGGGTGGAAAGCGTGTCGGACCCAGCTTCACCAGTCAGCAGCACACTCCGGGTTCACTCATTCCCCTCGCAACGGAACCTCGAGAAGGAGATGGGAACCCGGCGTAAGGGTGAAGCTCTGACTGGAGAGGTCCAGGCCCCCTTCCGGGTGAATGAAGATCTCCGCGGTGCGCCTCTCCCCGGTAAGCCAATCGGGGATATCGAGTGTCCGCTCCTGGGTTGGCGGCACCGTCCCGATCCGGGTGTCGAAGCGGCTGCCCTCGATCAAGACGGTCACCTCGACGGGGCGGTTGTTTTCCACGGTCAGGGTTGTCGTTCCCTTTCCCGGGTTCGGAGTCAATTCAGGAGGCTGTGGCGGAACGTACCCGACATCGTTGGTTGGAACGAGGATGTCCAGGTTCTTTCCCTTTTTCACGGTGAAGCCAGGCGTGGCCAGGTCCGTCCCTCCCTCCGGGTGGACGAACACCATCACGTTCTCTCCCTCTCGCAGAAATGAGGGAAGCTCCAGGGTCCGTGTCCCCTGGGGTCCTACCGTGCCCAATCGGACGTCGAACTCGCCTCGATCCAGGTACACAACCACCGGCTCCTTCCGGGTGTTTCTCACGGTGATGGTCGTGGATTCCCCTTGCCGCTGCTGGGCTCCGGCGGGGCCGACAGCTACAGACACAAGTGTCGCGGCCATAGCCACCATCACCATGCCTCTGGTCGCAGTCTTCATGGCTCCTCCTCGTCAGTGCCGCGCGATCCGTTCGCGCTGCATTTCCGGGAGAAAGCATCACTCGTGCCAGCCGGAGAGCCCCACCAGAGAGCGCAGAAACCGGGTCCTGGTCTCCGTTCAGCGGTTCAATTCAGCCACCCCGGTGTATCTGGGCCGCCAGGTCCCGGAGTCGGTGACGGAGAGCACCTCCTCTCAACCCAGGATCCTCTTCAGCCAGGACTTCACCGGCCCCTCGTAGCGCTTGACGATGAGAACGGAGGCAGGGGAGTATCGGGCCACCTTCTCAGGAATCTCACCCACCAGAATCCTCCGGAAGAAAGGCTCCTTCGCCGCCCCCACAACCACCAGATCGAAATCCCGACTGGCCAGGGCCAACCCACCCGCCACGGACTTGGCGGGGATCAACTCCCGCTCCAGCTCCACTGTTTCGCCAACGTGGATGAGCGTCTTCTCCATCCATCGCTCGGCAGCCAGCTCTTCCTCCTCCGACGCGTCAGGCGGGACGACGTAGCCCGCCGTCACCTTCATGTCGAAGGCGTCGGCCAGGATCGTGAGGAAGTCCGTGGCCAGTCTGGCGTTCGGGCCTCCGGCAGTGGGAAAGAGGCAGCGGTGTAGTCGTCTGCGGCCCGCGATCTTGAGGACCATCAGGTCGCAGGGAGCTTGACGGATGATACGATCGGCCACTTCACCGAAGAAGCGTTCTCTCGTGTTCGTGAAGCCCTTCCATCCCATCATGATGAGGTCTGCCCGATGCCGTTGGGCCGCCTCGAGGATGCCGTCGGAGACATGGTGGGCCACCACCAGATCCGTCTCCAGAGCTACGTCTTGGCTTGCCGCATACTCACGGGCCTGCTTGAGCAGAGATTCCCGATGATGGGAGAAACGCAGTCCTTCGTGGATCGGCAGCTGCCGGGGGACTTTCACCACGGTGATGGCCACCACGCGCCCGTTCCGGGCACGGGCGATGGGCCCCGCGAAGTCCAGGAGCACTCCCACGTTCTCCGGGTTGTGGAGGGGCACGATTACCGTGTACGCGGATCCCGGCGCGACGGCTCGTCCCGGCACCAGCACCTGCGGACGTTCCTCCGCCGACAACTTCTCGAAGTGAGCGAAATAGATGAGAAGGCCGAAGAGGATCCACCCTGCAGTTACATACCAGGCGACGGGTTGGAACTTGAACTGATAGACAGCCAGGAAGACGTTGAGGCCGATGCCCAGAATCGGTGTCACCGGATAGAAGGGAACCCGATACTTCCGGGGGATCTCCGGAGCCTTCCTGCGGAGGACGATGACGGCCAGGTTGACCAGGGCAAAGGTGAGAAGAAAGATGAGACTTGCGGCGGAGCCGACGGCCTCGATGGGCAGGGTTACGGCAATTCCGATGAGAATGAGGCCGGTGACGATGATGGCCACGTGAGGCGTCCGTCGCCGGGGGTGGATCTCCGACATGGCCTTCGGGAGCCAGTTGTCTCGGCTCATGGAGAACGCCACTCGAGAGGACGCCAGTACCGTCGCGTTGAGGGCCGACATGGTGGAGAGGAGCCCACCGAAGACGATTATGGCCACGCCGAAAGCCGGCATGAAGTCTTCCGCGGCCCGGACGATGGCGGTTTCCTTGAACTCCCCCAGAAATTGCCAGGATGAGCCCTCCGCCGGGACCACCGCAGCCAGGGAGACGAAGAGGATGAGGAGGTACATCGTCACGGTGATACCCAGGGCAATGAACGTGGCCCTCGGTATGTTCTTCTCCGGCTCCTTGATCTCTTCCGCCACGGTAGCGATGAGGTCGTAGCCCTCGAAGGCGATGAAGGTGAGCCCCATGGCCACCAGCACCCCTCCCAACCCCTGCGGGAGGAAAGGTGAGAAGCTCCCCGCCGCCTGCCCCGGTTCCTGCAGCACCCGCCGGAGCCCATAGACGATGAAGATCCCCAGGACCAGGAGCTTGGACACGGTGAGGACGTTTTCCGCCCGCCCGGTCACCGCCGCCCCCTGGACGTTCAGGCGGATGAAGAGGACCCCGATGACGACCGCCAGGAGGAGCCCCGCCCCATGCTCCCCCACGACGCCGTACACCACGGCGGCGAGTCCCGGAAGGTACTTCAGGAAGAACTCCCAGAAGTACCCGGCGAAACCGAGGGCGTAGAGGCTGCAGGCAACGGTATACGCGAACCACAGCATCCAGCCGGCCGTGAAGCCCACCGCTCCGGGAAAGGCTCGTCGAACGAAGGAATACCCACCTCCCGCCCGGGGAATGGCGGAAGCCAGCTCGGCATAGGCAAAGGCCGTGAGGAGGGTTACTCCCCCGTTCAACGCGAACGCCATTATCGAGGCGGGTCCGGCCTCCCCCGCGGCGATCCCCGTCAGGACGAAGATCCCTGCCCCGATCATCGCGCCCACACCGATCATGGTGGCATCGAAGAGACCCAGATCACGGGCGAAGGTGGTTTGATCGCCTTCAGGCCCATCAGGCATGAGGTCGCTCCGTCAATTGGCTGGAATCGTGGATAGAGGACGAAACCTTCGCTCGCTCATGGACTCCTCACCCCACCCCATCCGCCCGGTTCCAGACCAGCAGCACCGACGTGGGAGCCTCCTCGGCGATCTTCTGGGCCCTGCTGGAGAAGATCGCCTTCATGAGGCCTGGCCGCCGGGAAGGTCCCACGATCATCAGGTCATGATCCGCCGCTGCCGACACGATGGCCTCGACAGGGTCGCCAGCAGCCACCACCCGCAGAGACCCGATGGAGGCGACGCCTCTCTCCTCCAGACGCTCCTCGATGCGTCTCCTCGCTTCATCTGTCGAGGCGTCGGGGTCCACCACGTGAAGAAATGTCAGGGAGGTGCCCGCCGACCGGCCGAGAGCCTGGCACAGGAGCCCCGTGACCTGGAGCGGGGCCTCGGCCGCTACGGGGACGAGAACCCGTCTCATCCCCTCCCCGCGGAACTTGGCCACTACGGTGTCCGTGGTCCCCTTACGAGCCACTCGGTGCATGGTCCGGTCGAATTGTTCCTCCGTCCCACGGGCTTCGACCTCGGTATCGGCCTCCGAGTAACCCACCAGGATCATCGCGGCCCGGTGGCTCTCCGCAGCAGCCAGAAGCCCCTCGTCCACGGTACGGGCAACCTCCACGAGGGCGCCGGCCTCCACTCCCGCGGCCTCTATACCGCTCAGGACCCCCTGCAGGAGATCCCGGGCTTGAACCACCTCCCTCGAGGACCGACCGGTGGTGAGACTGATCTGGCTGGCCACCGTCACCACGTGGGTCAGGAGGATCCTCCATTGGCCAGCTTCGGCCAGAACGGTGGAAAGCCCCACGAGCGCTCTTGCGGTCGCCGGATTGGAGATTCCCACCAGCAGGGTGGCGGGGACGTCCCCGCGAGATGCTGCGCTCATGGTTTCCTCCGGGCCTCAAGAGATCCCTCCAGGTGGGCTCTCACCAATGCCAGGGAACAATCCGTCACGGGAGCCAGGCGCTCCACGGCCTCCTGCACGCTCCCCGTGCCCAAACCCGAAACCCCCATCACCAGGAGGTCGTGCCGGTCCGACTCACCCAGGAGAGCCTCAGTCGGCGAAGCCATGGGGATGGCTCTCACCGAGGCCCGGATCGAGACCCCCAGCTCCGCTTCCAGCTCGTCTTCCACCCGGATCCTCTCCTCCTCGTCGGCGCCGGGCGCAATCACGGCAGCCACCGTCAGATCGGCCTTCCAGGCAAAGGTGAGGCGTGAAGCCACCAGGAGGGCCAACTCTCCGTGGGGGGTATCATCAACCAGGACGAGGACCCGTTGAGCCGGCACGGGGCCCGCTTCCCGGAAGAGCAGGAGATGGGTCCTCAGGTGTCGGTCCAGGGACAAGGCCAGGGCTTCCTCGGCCTCCCGGGGTCCGTGGGCCGGCCAGCCGGCGATGAGGAGATTCGCTCGCGTGGTTTCCGCAGCGCTCACCAGCCCGCGAAAAGCCGTGGTGGCCACCAGCACGTGGGAGTCGACGGTGGCCCCTGCCTCTCTCACCAGGCCGGCCTCGGCTCTGAGGGCCCGGTTCCTCTCCTCAATGGCTTCGTAGTACGATTGGACCGAGGCATCGTCGAGGCGTTCCTGGAGCCGATATACGCTCACCACGGAGACGTTGCCCCGGTTGGGCCCCATGAGGGCCCCGGCAAGACGAAGGCGGGCTCGCTCCCGCTCCGGGTAGGCCACAGCCACGATGGCCGTGGGAATCGCGTCGGGAAGCGCCCCCCGCCTTTCGACCCAGCTCAGGCTGGGCTCCAGCACGCCCCGGCGGAGGAAGTACGGCCATTCTCCTCTGAGATCCGTGCTCCGTCGCCCCCATAGAAAGTAGTGACCAAGGGCAAAAGTCATGATGCCCAATCCCAGGATGATCGTTACGGGCTCCATGAAGAAGATCACGCCGAAGCACCCAAGCGCCCCGGCCAGGGGCACGAGGGGAAAGAGAGGCGTGCGGAACACCGGTTGATAGGCGGCAGGCCGCGCCCCCCGGAGGATCACGCAGGCCAGGCTCATGAGGCCGTACAAGAGCAGGTGGAGAAGTCCGGCCGCCTCGGCCAGGAGCTCGATATCTCCAATCAGGATGATCGTGACCGTCAGAGCCCCGGTGACGAGAATGGCCCGGTGGGGCACCCGGAACCGGGCGTGGACCTCATTCAACCACTCCCAGATGAGGGAATCCCGGCCCATGGCGAAGCTGATACGGGAAGCAGACATGATGCTGGCGTTGGCCGAGCTCACCGTGGCCAGGACGGCTCCCAGGAGGATGACCCCTCGCCCAACCGGTCCCATCAGGTCGTCGGCCAGATCCGCTACCAGTGTCGGACCGGTCAGATCTCTCCATGGCCTGAGAAGGAGGCACACCAGGAGAATGAGGCAATAGAGAGCGGTAACGGAGATCACGGAACCCAGGAGGGCCCGGGGAAGGTTCTTCCCAGGGTTCCGGATCTCCTCCGCCATGGAGGCGATCTCCCCAAAGCCGGCGTAGGTCACGAACAGGGTGGCGGTCCCGGCCAGGATCGCACCGAGTCCGAACGGGGCGAGGGTGGACCGAAAGAGGAGAGACGGCTCGGCGTTCGCAGCACCCCTCCCCACGAAAAGCAAGAGGACGAACACCAGCACGCCCACGATCAGGTTCTGGAGTTGGCCCGCGGCCCTGGAGCCCATCAGGTTCAGCCCCGTGAGGATGACCGTCATTCCAATGGCGTAGACCCACACCGGCAACCGAACCACGGTGTGTACGTACTCCCCGAAACCCACCATGTAGAAAGCGGAAGCAAAGACGAGCCCGAATAGGCTCCCCCACCCGAGCATCGCCCCCCACAGGGGACCCAGGGCTCTGGAGATGAAGTAGTAGCCGCCTCCCGACTTGGGCATCCCGGTGGCCACCTCGGCAGCGGCCATGGCATTGAGGAGAGCGATGATTCCGCCCAGAAGGAAGGAAAGGACAGCGGCGGGACCCACTTCGGCGACAATGAAACCGGGGAGCACGAAGATCCCCGCACCGATCATCGTGCCGATCCCGATGGTGAGAGCCTCGGGAAGACCCAGGGACTGGGCCAGCTCGACTTCAACGGCGTTCGCTGCTCCCTCTCCTCGGGCGACCCTCGCCGCGGGGTCAGGGGGGGCCATCCTGCCTCCTGATCGGTGGTTTGCCAACCGCACTTTCCTGGGGTTTCGCTCGTGGCAAACTCAACCCTTCGAAGCCGGCCGGTCAAGTTTCTCCCTCCGCAGCACCTTCCTTCTTCCGGACTGAGAGAGCATCTACCGAATAAAAACCGAACAGATTATCTTCCTACCCTGTTTCGACCCCTGCGTCATGGAGAACCGTGTCCACTCCGTCCGCGTCCGTCCGAGTCCTCCTCCTGGCCGACTCCCATCTGGGTTTCGACTTGCCGGTCCACCCTCGAGTGAAACGCCGGCGGCGGGGTCACGACTTCCAGGAGAGCTACGAGCGGGCCCTGGCGCCTGCCAGGGCGGGAGAGGTTGACCTGGTGGTCCACGGCGGGGACCTCTTCCACCGGTTCCGGGTCCCTCCTTCCCTGGTATTCCAGGGGTTCCGTCCCCTCCTCGGAATCGCCGAAGCGGGTGTGCCGGTCTTCGTGGTGCCGGGAAACCACGAGAGGTCCCGGATTCCCCACGAACGGTTCTCGAAGCACCCAAACCTGCACGTCTTCCACCACCCCCGGACGAAGGTCGTGGAGGTGCGGTCCCTGCGGGTGGCCGTCTCCGGATTTCCCTACCAACGGCACCAGATCCGCGAGCGGTTCTCAAGTGTGCTCGAAGAAACCGGTTGGCGTCGGGAGGGCGCTCACGTGCGACTCCTCTGCATGCATCAGTGCGTGGAGGGGGCCACAGTGGGTCCGGCCGACTACACCTTTCGACGGGCTCCGGATGTGGTTCGGTGTTCTGATCTTCCCGCGGAATTCGCCGCCGTGCTCTCGGGACACATCCACCGCCACCAGATCCTCCAGCGGGATCTCAGGGGGCGTCCGCTGCCGACTCCGGTGCTGTACCCGGGCTCGGTGGAACGGACCGCCTTCGCGGAGATGGGCGAGGAAAAGGGGGTCGTGCTGGCGGAGCTGCGCGGAGGGGCAGAAGGCGCCGGCCTCATTCGTCACGACTTCGTTCACCTTCCCACCCGGCCCATGCTGGTGCGGGACCTCCACCCGACCTCAAAGACCTGCGGTGCCTGGTTGCGCGAGGACCTGGAGGCACGGCTCGAGGCGGTCCTGAAGGAGGTGCCCATTGACGCGGTCCTTCGGATTCGGGTCCATGGCCGGGTCTCCCGTGAGGCCCTCTTCGCCGTGGCGGCGCCCCGTCTCCGTCGCCTGTCTCCACCCGAGATGAACGTCCAGGTGATCATCACCGAGAGCGGGGGAGAACGACGGCCAGGAAGAGGTGGGGGGCGCAGGTAACCGGATCGCGATCCACGGGGAGAAGGCCGCTTCCCTCGAGTGCCCCCGATGCGCCTCTTGCTCCGAAGATGGGGGTCGACGAGGTTCCGGTTGGTTGGAGTCACGGAGCCTGCGCCGCATGACGCCGGGCATGTCAACACACCTGGAGGCAAGGCCTTCCCATGATGAGCGTTGCAGGAAGATCTCCGGCATTCTTCACTATGGCGGCTCTGGCCGTGGCAGCGTGCGGTGGACCGGAGAGTGGGAGGGGAGGTTCCGAGCTTCCCTTTGAGCAGTGGGCATCGGACACCGTGACGGTGGAGTGGGCCAGGGCGGTGACGGACGCCGTGGGCCCGTCCATCCTCTTCGATCGGGTGTCCCTTCCCTACCCCGCCCTCACGGACTTCTTCGGCGTGCAGGTGCTCAAGGCCCTCACCCCGGAGGAGGTACTTCTTGACCTGGTGCCCCTGCACGCCAACCTCGTGGGACAGACCCCCTACGCCTTGACCTTGCGCTTCGGGCCGGAACTGGAGGTGGTTTTCCGCTTCAACACGGTGCTTTACCTGGATGGCAACGCGCTGGGGGTCCCGTACGCCCGAGTGGAGCTCGGTGACCCTGCCACGTATCCCCAACAGCCGAAGGCGTTCAGGCAAACCCTGGTGGACGCGGGCCTGGGGGACCGATACCTGGTGCCCAACCCCTATTTCGCCGCGGAGCAGATAGCGTGGGACCACCTGCTGGAGCCGGAGCTCCTAGAGGCTGTCCCGGTGCGCACCGACACCACGGCCCTTAAAGATGTGGATCGGGCCGTGTTCCTGGTGGGGGAGACCCACGGCGGGACCGAGGCCTTCGAGCTGGCGGAGACAATGGTGCTCTCGCCCGTGTCCGACTGGCTGGCCCTGGAAATGCTCCCAGAGGATCTCCAGCCGCTACTGGACCGATACCTGGCCTCCGTGGACGGATCCGAGGGATGGGAGGATGCTCGCGCCGCGCTGCTCCGGTTCTACTCCCGAAACTGGAACACTCGCGGGCATGAGATCACCGAGGACCCGGCCGACAATCCCTATTTCCGACTCATCGATCTGGCGCGCTCTTCCGGAAAGCGTGTCATAGCCATGGACGCCTCGGAGCTCTACGTGACGTTTCGCTTCGGGGAGTTCCTTTTGGGTGCGGCCACCCGGGACTACGTGTGGGCCTCCAAGCTCCCGGACTGGGGCAGGGGCGTGGTATACGGTGGCTCCTCCCACTTCTCCCCGGACCGCCGGCCCAATATGCTGACTTTCCTTCGGGAACGGTTCCCTGATGTCGAGGTCTTCGAGCCCCCGTGGGACGGGTAGGGAGTACCGCGATCCATGGGAGCGCAGCGGACGGATCGCCATCGCACCGGCCGTTCCGCCGGGCGCGTCACCCCGACCACTGAGCGGTCGCTAAACGCTTCGAGTTCAGAGCCCCTGCGCTCTGGCCTCCAGCGCGTGCCACCGCTCCATGACACCCTGGTATCGTGACCGGGCCTCGTCACAGGCCGCCACCTGTCTCGCAGTAGGTGCCACGTCCGCCTCCTGCATAGCCATGGCAGCCGTCATCAACTCCTGGCTCACGCCGTCGAGGGTCGGGGGACCCGACGGAGCTCCGCGCCTGAAGCGCCCCCCACCGAAGCCACCACCTCGGGGCGCTGGAGCCAGTTCCTCCAACTGTGCCCTCAACTCAGCGGCCTCCCGGGTCTCCTCCCCTTCCAGAGCCGCCACCAGCCCCCGGGCCCGTTCGTAGGCCTCGTGTGCAGCGACTGCCCCGTCGTACATCTCCAGCGACAGCGAGGCGAGACGGTCCAGGTCCACCTCAGATGTCGTCACGCGGGGGTCCAGGCGTAGCGTGAGTGGTTGCCTGAATTCCTCCCCGTTCACGGTGAGGCGCACGATGTACCGGCCCGGGGGTGCCCACGGAGCTTCCACTCTGGGATAGGTGTGACCCGGTACCGCGCCGGTCGCACCCCCTCCGGCACGGGGCTCCTCCCCGATGGGATCGTAGTGGAGATCCCAGGAGAACCGATGCATCCCCTTGCGGGGGGAGAGAACCATCTGCGGCGCCGGCCAATACAGGGGGACCCTGCAGTTGGGGGCCGTGGGATCCTCCCGGCAGATCCGGTCGTACCCTGCCGGATCCAGCGCCGGGTCGGGTTCCAGGACCGGGTCGTCGCTGGAAAGGGAGCGGACCACTCTTCCGTCGGGAGTCAGGATGTCCAGGGTAACGGGCCCCACGGCATCGGCCGCCAGGTAGTAGTCGATGATCCCCCCGGGGAGCGGGTTCTCGCCATGGGGAAGCTCCGGCGTCCATTCCGTGGGATCGTTCATGCCGAAACGCACTCGGACCGCCGTGGCCGGCTCGAAGAGGTACGCGGAGGCGGCCGCCTGCGCCTCCGCCACCTGTCGCAGCGGCGTGAGGTTGTCCAGGATCCAGAACCCTCGTCCGTGTGTTCCAGCCACCAGATCGGAGCACAGGCAGGTACTGTCGTCCTTCACCTTGATCTCCCGAACGGAGACCGCAGGCATGTCCAGCCTCAGGGAATGCCACTGGTCGCCGTCGTCGAAGGAGACCCACACCTGGGTTTCGGTGGCGGCATACAGGAGCCCCTGCTTTCGGGGGTCCTCCCGGATGGAGTTGGCCACGGCACCAGGCGCGAGACCGTTGTTGATCTCCGTCCACGTCCGACCGCCGTCGTGCGTGCGCCAGAAGTGGGGGTCCATGTCATCGATCCGCATCGTGTTGGCGGCAGCGTACGCCGTGCCCTCGTCGAAATGCCCTGCCTCGATATTGAAGATGCGGGTCCAGGCCTTGATCTCCGGAGGAGTCACGTTGCTCCAATGGTCTCCGCCGTCCGTGGTCACCTGGATGTTTCCATCGTCCGTGCCGGCCCACAGCACGTCCACGTCCAGGGGTGAAGCCGACAGAGCGGTGATGGTCCCCTGGGGGCTCGGCGTCACGTCGGCAGCGTACTTGCCCGCGGAGGCCGGCACCTCCCAGCTCTGCCTGGCGAGGTCGGGGCTGATTCGGGTCCACGAGTGCCCCCGGTCCAGGGATTTCCACACCACGTTGGACGTGTAGAAGAGGAGGTCCGGGTTCACCGGCGACCAAAGGATCGGCATGGTGCGGACGTCCCGGTTGAAGGGACCACCCCGGGGGCCCATGTCGGGACCCACGTTGGTGCTCTGGCCGGTCCTCCGGTTGTAGAGGGAAACGTCCGTCCGGGAGCTCCCGAAGACCATGTCCGGGTCTCGGGGGTCAGGCGCTGCGATGCCGTATTCCTGGATGTTCACCGGGTGCCAGTCGTGGAAGGTGATCATGCCGTCGTCGGAGCGGCTCTTCACACAAGCAGAACCCGAGTCCTGTTGGCCAGCGCATACCCGGTAAGGAAAGTCGTTGTCGGTGGTGGCGTGAAACATGGCCCCGGTGGGCTGGGTGTACCAGTTGCTCCACGACTCGCCCCGGTTGGCCGAGATGACCGCGCCCTGATCGGAGACGGTCAGGATGATGCTCGGGTTGTTGGGGTTGATCCAGATCTTCTGGTAGTCGTCTCCTCCGTAGGCGCCCCGCACCGCCGACCAATGGACGCCCCCGTCCTCACTGCGCCACATGACCACTGTGGCGCTGTAGATGACGTTCTCGTCCTTGGGGTCCACGGTCACGGTGGGCAGGTCTCCCCCACCGATCCTCGCAAGAGGCCGCGTATCCACGTGGGGCGTGGCGGCACCCACAGGACCTTCCGGAACGTCCACCGGGGTCCAGTGCTCACCGGCGTCGGTGGACTTGTAGAAGCCGACAATCCCCGTGGTTCCCCCTCCCTGGCCGGGACCCGCCCCCGTGGCCGCCTGAGGAACGCCCGCTACCATGGCATAGAGGAGTCGCGGATTGCTGGGGGCGACGGCCAGATTGGCTTCGATGACCCTTGGGAGCCCCTCGGTGAGG
>Ga0316577_10001075_pt1 | contig 12376 bp, 13 predicted proteins | sample S5NA_FD_203073 | JGI IMG/M metagenome (GOLD analysis project Ga0316577, IMG submission 203073) | Rhizosphere microbial communities from salt marsh grasses in Alabama, United States - S5-7_050615r2r1 | ecosystem: Host-associated > Plants > Roots > Rhizosphere | place: USA: Alabama | collected... | reverse complement strand
TCCGGTGGGGAAGGAGTTCGAGTTTGCGCTTGAGAAAGAGGGCGGCGCCCATGTCGATGTTGCCATAGATGGCGCGGCTGGCCAGGTTGGAGAGGGCGTACTGGGCGAGCATGGAAACCTCGTGGAGACGGCCCCAGAGCTTGAGGGTGGACAGGAAGGCCTTGTGGAGCCGGAAGACGGAGGGCTCGGCGGCGGGGATCTCGTCGTGAAGGGCGATCTGGCGGAGAGCGTCGATGACGGCGCCGGCGTGGATCTGGTTGGGGCACCGGGTGCCGCAGGTTTCGCAGCCGATGCAGAGCCAGATGGCGGAGGAGTGGAGGAGGGTGTCCTTCTGGCCCAGCTGCACGAGGCGCAGGATCTGGGCCGGCGTATAGTCCATGGCGTACGCGGACGGACAACCGGCCGAGCAGCGCAGGCAGTAGTAGCAGCGCCGCACGTTCTGGTGGCTCAACTCGCTCACTTGCTCGATGAACCCTAGGTTAGGCTCCATTGCGCTTCCCCTGGCAATCTCTACTACGGATCGGTTTGAAGAGAAACCGCCCAAGCGGCCTATCCAAGCCTGCCTGGGCAGCGCACAGTACCCGATCACGAACCGGCGATCGTGGAGAGTCGAGGGGTGCAATCTCAACTTCGGACAGGCTGTGCACCGTCGCCCAGGTTCCAACCATCTGCAGGCGGGCCCATAAGTCTCTCAAGTGAGATCCCTTTCTAGTATCCAGGAGCCCTCATTGACTCCAAACCGACCGTATTATACCATAGCTATCCAGTTTCGCAAAATTCAGAGTATGCATACTGACTGGCGGTCAGTCACTGACCGCCAGTGCTCTCCCTGTTCCCTTGCTTGCCTCCTACCCTCCTCGCATTCGCATGCTGATCGCGATCCCAACGGCCAGGATCAACACCAGGAGGAGGATGATGGCACATTCAGGCGCTCCTACTCGAAAGAACATGGTGTACACCCCTTGCTCTGCCTGTTTGTCACCGTTTTCGATCCTCCCAGGCGGGCACCTCTTCTTCAACGCACCACAAGAAGGTAAACACTCCTGTTGGGCCGAGGTTGTGAAAACGCTCGCTCAGCTCTTGCCGGCGCCCTGCGTAATCAAGCGAGTCCAAGCTCCGCAAGTAGGCGTGGAAGGAGCCGTGCTCCTGAACAAGGTCCCACATGACGCGGGCGTTGGCGATGGTCGCTTCGATCTTGCGACGGTTGCGCACGATGCCCGGATCTGCTGTCAGCCGTTCCACGTCGGGCTCTCCATAGCCTGCCACCGCAACCAGATCAAAACCGTCGAAGGCTTTCTCAAAGTTGGGCCATTTGTCGCGGATGACCCGCCAACTGAACCCGGCCTGAAAGATCGATTTCGTGAGTTCCTCAAAATAGCCGTTGTCATTCTCCGGTTTTCGGCGTGGAGGAATCTCGTACGTCATAGGTATCTCTCCGATCGAAGGATGTGGGTGCAAGTATATCACAACTCTGGCCCGGCCCCAAGAGCCATGCAGGACGAAAACTCTGGCAAGCCGGGGCGATCACCGCCTCACGGTGGGTTCGTCACCTGCCATTTGTGCCATGATCGTCCTCCGGGTCCCTGGCAGCCATTGTGTGAGAGGATGCGTTTGACACGAGCCTGAGATTATGATAAAATACTGCTTGTCAGTTTGCGTCCAGAGGAGCGCGCGGGGGCCCACAGTATAGCGGGACAAGGGCCCCCGCTTTCATGTCTACGTTGGGAGGATGGGAGGTATACACAGTGATAACCCGAGAAGAGATCACCCGCCGTGTCGCCGAGGACGGCATCGAGTTTGTAAACCTGCAATTCACTGACATTGTTGGCATCGTCAAGAGCGTGACCATACCCGTCGCCGAGCTGGACGTCGTCCTGGAGGGAGGTCAGTGGTTCGATGGTTCGTCGGTCTTGGGCTTTGCTCGCATTGCTGAGAGTGACATGTACCTGGTCCCTGATTTGGAGACCTATGCCGTCATTCCCTGGCAACTGGATAGCAGTCCGACGGCGCGCCTCATCTGCGACGTCTACACTCCCGCGCGGGAGCCATTCGAGGGAGATCCGCGCTACGTCCTCAAGAGGGCTCTTGCCAAAGCCACAGAGATGGGCTATCGCTACAATACAGGCCCGGAGCCCGAATTCTTCTTGTTTGAATCCGACGATCGTGGTCATGCCCTGCCTGTGCCGCAAGATCAGGGGGGATATTTCGATCTGTCCACCGATCGTGGTCTCGGAGTGCGCAACGAAATGTCGAAGGCGCTCGCAGTCTTTGGCATCGAGGTCGAGGCCAGCCATCACGAGGTGGCGCGGGGACAACACGAGATCGACTTCCGGTATACCGATGCACTTCGCGCCGCAGACAACGTGGTCACCTTCAAAGTCACGCTAAAAGAGGTGGCGAGGAAGCATGATCTCCATGCAACCTTCATGCCCAAACCGATAGCCGGCATTAATGGGTCAGGTATGCACGTTCACCAGAGCTTGTTTCGCACTACCACTGGGGAGAACGCCTTTGCTGATGAGCGAGAGGAGCGCGGCTTGTCGGCAGTCGCCCGGCAGTTCATTGCCGGGCAGTTAGCCCATTCCAGGGGCATGTCTGCAGTCCTGGCACCCCTGGTCAACTCCTACAAGCGCCTGGTCCCGGGCTACGAGGCACCGGTCTATATTAGCTGGGGGCAGATCAATCGCTCTGCCCTCATCCGTGTTCCCCAGGTGCAGCCCAATCGCCCGGCTTCTACTCGTGTGGAGCTGCGCTGTCCCGATCCCAGTTGTAACCCCTATCTGGCCTTTGCGGTGATGCTTCGAGCAGGATTGGACGGGATCGAGCGTGGTCTGGAGCCACCGCCCATTTCCAACGAGGATCTGTATCACCTGGACGATGCTGGGCGGAGGACTCGCGGCCTGGATACGCTCCCCGGATCGCTGGGCGAGGCGCTGAAGGAACTGGAGCGCGATGAATTGCTGCGGGAGGCATTGGGCGGGCACATCTACCAGCGGTTTATCGAGGCCAAAACTATCGAGTGGAATGAATACCGTACTCACGTAAGCGATTGGGAGCTGGGTCGGTACCTTCCGATCTATTGAAGTCTGATAGCGGGATGCCGCTGCGTCTGGGGGCATGGGGTTGACAGGCCTGACCCGCTTTCAGTATGCAACGTCGCTGTGGTCTCCTTGTCGATAGCCAGCTAACATTTGGAGACTGAAACGAGAGGTGCGAGAGGAAGGGGGTTGTCCTGCTCGCCTGCTGATGAAAGAAGTACCTCAGGTGAGGGGATGGTTGGATAGCACATGGAACGTAGCCAGTGGACGGATCTGCCTCTCTTTCCGCTGAACACCGTGCTGTTTCCGGGCATGGTCCTGCCTTTGCACATCTTTGAAGAGCGCTACAAGCTGATGGTCAACCGCTGTCTCGACGAGGAACTCCCTTTCGGGGTCCTTCTCATCCGTGAGGGGAGAGAGGTGGGTGAGCAGGCAGTACCCCACGAGGTGGGGACCACCACTGTGATAGCCGGTGCGACAAGGCTCGATGGCGGCCAACTCAACATTGTCACCATCGGTCATGAGCGGTTTCGCCTGCGTTCGATCCGCTACGATCAGCCTTACCTCGTGGGCGATGCCGAACCCTGGCCGCTGGGGGGAGCCGCAGCCCGGGAGGCCCGCCAGCAGGTCGGGCCGATGCGGGCTCTGTTCAGACAATACCTCAGCTTGCTGGTCCAGGCTCAGGGACAGAGAATCGAGATCGAGGACATTCCCGAGCAGCCGCGGCAGCTTGCGTTACTCATTGCCATCAGCCTCCAGCTACCCATGACTCAGAAACAGCAGCTTCTGGTACAGCCCACTGTTGCTCATCTGCTTCTGGCAGAGCGAGCCATTCTGAATCGGGAGCAGTTGCTACTGGACTATGTCATACAAACCCAGCGGGATCAGTGGGAGGGTGGATTCAGTGGCTTGTTGGCAAAGAACTAGCCTCCCCTGGGGCTGGTTGGAAAGAGGCGGAAATTGGCGCATCGTTATCTGACCCAAGACCTACCCGGGATCGGCGGCTCGATCAAAGAGCGCGTGGAGGACTTTGTCGTCGAGGAGATCCCTCTTTACCCGCCGAATGGAGAGGGTCAGCACACCCTTTTCGAGATCCGTAAGGCAGGGCTCTCGACCTTCCAGGCCGTGCAGGTCATTGCCCGTGCACTGGGGGTGCCGCCTAGGATGGTGAGCTATGCCGGACTGAAAGATGCTCAGGCCATTACGTGCCAGGGGCTATCGGTAGAAGGCGTGCCACCGGAAGCCGTGCTCGCACTTGACCTGCCCAACATCCAGATCTTGTGGGCCGAACACCATGGCAACAGGCTCAAGATCGGCCACTTGCGCGGGAACCGTTTCACTGTCCGGATCAGGAATGTGGATGAGGGAGCGTCGGTCGCTTGCCAAGAGATCCTGGAGGTGCTGGGGCGGCGCGGAGTTCCCAACCGCTTCGGCCTGCAGCGTTTCGGGCAGCGGGGCAATTCGGGGTGGCTCGGCCAAGCTGTCGTTCACAAGAATGCTCACCAGTTCGTCCAGGGACTCGTGGGCCAGCCCCATCCAAGTGAGAGCGAGAGGGTGCACGCTGCCCGGCAGCAGTTCGAAGCCGGGCACTGGGAACAGGCCCTAAACCTATTTCCTGGGAACATGGCTCAGGAGCGCCAGACTCTGGAGATTCTGATCCGCTCGAAAGGGGACGTCGAAAGAGCCTATGCAGCGGTGCCCAAACGACTGAAGGTGTTCCTACTGTCGGCCTACCAGTCCGAACTCTTTAATCGGGTGGCGGATGCTCGTCTGGAGTCGCTAGATCGCGTCTACGACGGCGACCTGGCGATGAAGCACCCCGGACGCTCTGTGTTTCTGGTGAAAGACCAGGCCGTGGAGCAACCCCGTGTGGCCCGCTTTGAGATCAGCCCCACGGGTCCGATTTTTGGCTACAAAATGATCGAGCCCCTGGGCCGTCAGGGGCAATTGGAAGCGGAGATCCTTGCCGAGGAGAACCTGACCCTGGAGAGCTTTCGCATAGGTGGCGGGATCAAGGCCAGAGGAGAGCGGCGTGCTCTCCGCTTCCAGATCCATGAGCCAGAATGGTGGTATGACGATGGGATTGTTCTCCGCTTCTGGTTGGACAGGGGTTGTTACGCCACGACGGTCCTCGACGAGATCATGAAAGTGCCTCTCCCTGAGACCGCGCCGTAGCCCACGTTTTTTCGGTCTTCCAGATCCCTCTTTTAGCAAAGCTTGCTTGCCAGCACCCGATCGAAGTGCCGGCGGAGGATCTCGAGTGGCAGAGCCGGAATCGCAAGCCCACGAATCCTGTGTGGGGGCAGACCTATACGGGTGTACAGGTCTGTGACTGGACGAATGTACAGGGAGAAAACTATACGTATGGCTGATCCGCGTCCTGGAGACGCATGGTAGAATGTGCGTAAGATTGGTTACAAAACTCTAACCAACTCTTAATGTTTGGCTACGGCTTCCTTAATAGCGCTCTAACAAAGATGAGATACAATGGAACCGAATCCAAAGTGGGAGTTGGAGATTTCGTGACAACAAGGAGGGAAAGGACAGGAATGGTTGGTTACCTTAAGTCAGAGGACTTGGAGGCGAAACGCGAACTAGACGACGTTCGGCGAGAGATGGACCTGTTAACACGTCGAGCTAGGCGCCCTGTTCAGAGGGGAGCTCGGGTCTTCCCGTCTATCATCATCTCGACAACCGAGTCCGATCTCATGGTACGTGCTGAGGTCCCTGGCATGAATCTCGATGATTTCGAGATCAGTGTCTCCGGTGACATCTTGACCCTTCAGGGGGTGCGGCTCACGGGTGGTGACCTGTCGGGCGGTTGGTTTCATCGCCGCGAGCGGGAGAGTGGTGGATTCAGCCGGGCCATTCGCCTGCCGGCTGAGATCGATGGCTCGAAGGCTGAGGCATCGTACATCGCTGGTGTGCTGACCATCTCCCTGCCGCTCAAGCAAGCGGCCAAGCCGAGACAGATACCGGTCAGGGTGGTCGAGGGCTAACAGTGAGGAGAGAGGCGAAATGACCGAGGAAAGAGGGATTGCAGCATCTGAGAAGCGCCAGGTTGACACCAGCATTCACCAGGAGCTGCGCAGTGGCAACTGGTTTGTTCCTGCCGCCGATATCTATGAGACGCCGGAGAAGGTAGTTCTGGTGATGGACATGCCGGGTGTCTGTTTTGACTGCGCCCGTGTCCATATTGTGGATGACGAGTTGGTGGTGACTGGCCATGTCGTTCATGGCGAGGACCAAGATGACTATGTTCTCTATCGCGAATACGACGTGGGTCACTACCACCGGCACTTTGGTTTGCCCCCGGCCATCGACCAGACCAAGATAGAGGCGAATATGGCTGATGGGGTACTGACGGTTGTCTTGCCCAAGGCGGAAGAGCTCAAGCCCCGGCGGATAGCGATCCGGATCAACGAGTAGACTAGGTCGTGCGGAAAGCGCGATACCCAAACAAGGAGGAGGATTGGAATGGATTGGTTGAGTTTTCTCAAGATTATGGCGATGGAAGAGCACGCAGCGCGAGCGAAATACCAGTTGGCTATGGATCTGGCCGAGGACCAGGATCTGAAATCGTTCTTTGCCAAGCTGAGGGATGAGGAAGCCTTCCATGCTCAGTTCCTGGAAGGTGAGTATGAAAAGCTGGAGAAGAAGTTGCAGCAAGGAAGCTAGATTCCCGTCGAGGACGGCTACTTCGGATAATCGTCCTGGCGCAGGGATGGTACCGCAACTGTAGCGTTTTCAGACTCCTCAGCAGTACTGGTCTGTTAGCTGGGTGACAAGGACGTCTCCCAACCGTCTGTGGGTGCTTCCACTGGGAGGGAGTGTCAAAGTGAGTACAATGGAGAGGGATGTTACAGAGATCATAGGTCGATTGGCGCAGCAAAACAAGAAGGTTGGTGAATCGTTGACGGTGCGCTCTTTCCAGCCGGGCGAAACAGTGTGCAGGGCTGAGGAGATGGCAAGTTCATTGTTTCTGGTGGCTGGTGGGCGCGTTCAGCTCTATCGAACCACTCGGGATGGCCGTCGTTTCGTTATCGCTACACTCGGGCCGGGCTCAGTATTCGGAGAAGATTCAATTCTCGGTGGTCAGGGCCCCGATACGCACGCAGTAGCGCTCGAGCGATGCACAATATGGACGATGCCTCGCCAGCGAGCCCTGGAAATCTCGTCCACCGATGCTATGTTTGGTTTTGGATTGATGCAGGCCATGGGCCAGCGCGTCATGGAAGCGGAGAACCGCTTGGAGCAGATGGCCTACAGCACGATTTCCTCGCGACTGGCAGCCCTTTTGTTGGAGTTGGGAGGTGAGGAACCGAGAGACACCGTACGAGCCACCCACCAAGAACTGGCTGATATGCTCGGTACCTGGCGGGAGACCGTCAGCAAGACCCTACAAGAGTTCCGCAGGCGTGGATGGATCGCATCTGGTCGCCGGCAACTGACTTTGTTGGACAAAGAGGCGTTACAGCTTGAAGCCGGTGGCGTTTTGTAGAGCGATTCTTTTGCAGTGGATGATTCTATGATACACTGGCTCCCGGGAGGAGACCGCGTAGGTGCCACGACCGGGATGGCTGAGTGCATGGAGGGATCAGGTTTGGGCCTGATCCCTGCTTCTTGGCACAGGCCTATTCGACTGGGGATCGCTGTCTAAGGACCTGCCTATGGATGAACCAGAGGCTGCACTCGCAGTCATACGTCGCGCCATACACAATGAGATTGCCGGCCAGCGCTTCTACAATGACGCTGCCCTCTATTGCGTCGATCCCTGGGCGAAGGATCTCTTTGCCAGTCTGGCGCAAGAGGAGGAGCGGCACACGCAGTTGCTTCTGGTCGAATACGAGTCTCTGCAATCGCAAGGCCAGTGGGTTGATCCGATCGCTGCTCTACAGAGTGAGATCTCTGTCGACATAACCAAGATCACCCTCCCGGATGATGACCCGGCAGCCGAGTTATTCCCACCTCAGTGGACGGTGGCCCAGGCCGTCGACCGCCGAGCCGATGATCTGGCTGCACTGGCTTTTGGTCTTCAAATGGAGAATAGGGCGATCGCCCTATACACACAAGAGGCTGCTGAAAACACGAACACTGATGCCCAACAAGCCTATCGCTTCCTCCTGGAAGATGAGATGCGGCACTACCTCCAACTGAAAGAGCGCTGGGAGAGATTGGCCGGCATCCCTTTCCCAGGGCAGTAGCTGGGAGCTGTGCTCGGTGCACAGACCATACCGGAAGCGGGCGATACCTTGGAGAGGAAGATGGAAGAAAGGAGAGTCTGGTGAAATCGCTAAACGAGATCCCTGAAGCCTGGCGGCTGGCGATGCAAAAAGAGAAGGATGCCCAGGAGCTCTATGCACGAATGGCTCAGTCTGCGACCGACGAAGGCACACGCTCGCTATTCGAGATGCTCGTTGAACAGGAGAAGAAGCACTATGCTATCCTGGAGTCGGAGTATCGTCGGATCTTTGAGCCAGATCTGGAACTGCCCAGGCAACGGCTGCCTATTACCTGGTACGAGTGGCATGAAGAGTCATTTGAATTGGCTGATACGCTTGAGCTGCCGATCTTGCTCTACATCACAGCACCTTGGTGCGAGCCCTGTCATTTGATGGAAGAGACGACCCTGTCTGATCCTGAGGTTGTCCTTGCCATCAACGAAGATTACATTCCGATCATGGTGGATGCGGACAAGCGTCCCGATGTTGACAATCGCTACAATCGAGGGGGGTGGCCGACTACTGCTTTTCTGAACCCCGATGGCGAAGTGATAGAAAGCCACAACTTCTTGACCAAAGAGCAGATGATGATGGCCCTTCAGCGAATCAAAGCGCGATTCGCCGGAGAAGAGACAATTGCAGGACCAACTATCGCTGCTCGGCCAGGAATGTTGTGGGCGGACACCGAAGAGCGGCCTGAGGCGGTTGGGGAACTGCCCCCCGAGTTGGTCGATACGGTCGTCCAGACAGTCCTCAATGCTCATGACAAAGAGCGGGGAGGATTCGGTGGCGCCCCCAAATTCCACCACGCTGACGTTCTCGAGTTTGCCCTGGCCATCGGCCACCGCACCGGTGATCCGGCACTCGTGTCCCTTGTCCACAGATCGCTCCAGGCAATGGCCGAGGGACGTCTATATGATGATGTGGCGGGTGGCTTCTTTCGGTATTCCACGACAGCCGACTGGACCGTGCCACACTACGAAAAGATGCTTGGCGACCAGGCCCAACTCCTGAGCCTTTACCTGCGTGGCTACCAGGCGACCGGCCGCCAGGGGTACTTGGCTACGGCCCGTGGCATACTGGGATACCTCGAAACGACGCTTTGGGATCGCCAGCGTGGCTACTTCTACGGCAGCCAAGAAGCCGATCCGGAGTACTATGCTCTAGATGCTCAAGGTCGGGAAGCGTGCGAGAGCCCCTATGTGGACAAGACGATCTATACCGAGCGGAATGCGGCTGTTGCCTCCGCGTATCTGCTTGCGAGCGCAGTCCTGGACGATCCCCGGTACGCCGATATCGCCATCCGCGCGTTGGAGTTCATCTGGCTCAAGTGCTACGAAGAAGGCCTGGGGATGGTTCACTATTTCGACAACCAATCCCACTTGCCAGGCTTGCTGGCAGACCAGGTGAGCATGGCTCAGGCGTGGCTGGATGCCTACGAACACTTTGGCCGCGAGGTGTACTTGCAGCGGGCTCAGACGCTTATGCGCTTCGCGGATAATGCCCTCCGTGACCAAGATGGTCGTTACTTTGATACGCCTGCCGCACCCGAGGCGGTTGGCCGGCTACGCCGCCGAGAAAAGCCCTTTTGTGAAAACGTGGCTGCAGCCGAGAGTCATCTGCGCCTTCACCGCTTCACAGGCCGCGAGGAATATCGGCATCTGGCTCAGCAGACGCTGGAGGCGCTCGTGCCGGGCCACGCGGACCTGGGCATCGAGGCGGCTCGGTTCGCTTTGGTGGTGGATCGATTCCTGCGCCGGCCCTTGCTGGTGACCGTGGTTGGAGAGAACGAAGATCCGGTGCGCGCTGAACTGTTGCGTGCGGCACGCCGTGCCTATGCCGCCAACAAGACGGTTCAGGCCGTGGATCCCGTGTGGGAGCAGGCCCGTCTCGCCCGCTTGGGCTATCCCCCGGAGCCAGCGCCAGTGGCCTATGTCTGTCTCGGTACCCTGTGCGCCCGGCCCACGGCCGATCCCAACGAATTGCTGGCGCAGGCTCAGGCGATGGTGGGCCATGAGCGCAAGGGCGCGGGTGAGGGATGGAAGTACCAGGGCTATTCGGTCGAGGAAGGCTTCAAGCCTGAGCCTGGTCAGCGATACCAGTACTACTTCCGGATTCTACAGGCTGACGAGCGTGTCTTCCGCTACTGTATCTGGACCACCAAAGAGGTGGCCTTGACTCGCTGGCCTGAGTTGGACTTGGATACCGAAAGCGGCAGGGTCGAGCTTGAGGAGCGCTTGCGCACCGAGGGTCGCCGGCGCGTCCGGGACAAGATCGATGCCAAAGCTTTTGAGAATTGGTTGCTGGATCTTCGTGCTGACACTGAGGAAGAGCTGATTCTGGAGGAGAGGGATGCCTGACCTGGATGCCACCCTGGCCGCTATCCAAATGGCGATCCAGACCGAGATTGATGGTTACAACTTCTACCAGAGGTTTGCGGCGCAGACCCAGGATCCCAACGCCCGGTCCATGTTTCAGCGTCTGGCACGCGAAGAGGTCATCCATCTCGAGCTGTTGCGCAATAACAAGGCGATGCTTGAAGACAGCGGTGAGTGGACCAGGTATCAGGAGGTACTGCCGGTTGACGTCGAGGGTGCACCCATCTTTTCCCGGGAGCGGGTTGAAGAGAACATTGTAGCTTACACTTCCGATCTGTCCGCGCTTCGGGTAGCGTACCTAATCGAGAAGGATGCCGTCGACTTTTATACTCGCGCTGCCCAGCAGACGGATGATCCGAATGGGAAACGGATATTCCTGGACCTGGCCAGGATGGAGCAGGGCCATTTGGAACTGTTGCAGGGGGAGTACGAGTTTCTGCGAGGGCAGTTTCAGGTGGCGATGGGCTTTGCGCCCTTTTAGCGGACAGCGGTCGCCGACAACCTGCCAACGCAGCGGCAGGGAGGTGCCGGCAACCCCCTGCCCAGCCATCACGACAGTGTGGTCGTTCTCGATGCCGAGGCCGTATTCTGTGTAAATCTCTCATCTACAGGAGGACGATCATGCTATTAATTGGAAATCAGATTCGATACACCCGGCTGCTCCTGGCCGCGGCCGTCAGCCAGAGGAATGAAACCATGTTCCGGACCCTGGCTCGCCAGCAGGTGGAGGCAGGGGCAAACTGGCTTCTCGTTGATATGGGCCCCCAGCGAAAGGGGAGCGCCGGTGAACTGGCCTGGCTTGTGGAGATGATTCACGATGAGGTGACGGTCCCTCTCGTGTTGCGCAGTGACGATCCAGATGCTCTGAAGGCCGGCCTGGCAGTTGCACGAGACCAGGTGTTGATCGACGCCACCTTGCCGGGAGTCGTCGACCTCGACCCCTATATCGACCTTGCTGTACAGTACGGGGCTGCGCTGGCGTTCTCAGCGTGTCCTGGAGGGTTGCCAACGCCAACCGAGCAGCGATTAGGTCTGCTTACCGAGAAGCTGTTGCCCAAGGTACTTGGGGCAGGTCTAGCGCTGAGAGACATCTATGTCGATCCTTTGGTGGTGGCTCTGACCTGCGACCAGCCGATGGTTCCCTCAACGGTGGAGACGCTTCGACTATTAAAGGTAGCAGCGGACCCGTCGCCCAAGACGTTGGTGCACCTGGATGATATTGCCGATGGAGTGGCTAACGTGGCCAGGCCGTATGTCGTCCAGGCCTACGTCACCATGCTCCTCGCCGCAGGGCTCGATGCCCTTGTGGCCAACCCGATGGATCCGGATCTGTTGGAGCTCATCCGCGTAGTGCGTGATAGAGACGTCGTCGATGGCTATGATCGCTTGCTGTTGCGGCTCTACGATGTCAGCAAGGCGGATGTAGGCCTCGACATTGCTTCGGTTGACCAGTCCGATCCTGCTCAGGTGGCCCTGTTCAAGACGGTGCAGATCTTGAACAACGAGGTCCTCTATGCCGATTCCTATTTGAAGGCTTGAGGCTTCGGCGGTCATTGTCAATCACAAGGCAGTAGCAGCCGGACAGCCGGCGGGCGAACGATACCAAGGCCCCCTATCGTTCGCCCGCCGGCTATCCCTTGTAGGAGGTTTAGGGTATGTCTGACCTTCGTGCCGAGAAAGATTCTTTGGGCACAATTGACGTTCCTGCTGGTGCTCTCTATGGAGCCCAGACCATGCG
>Ga0316577_10001074_pt1 | contig 12378 bp, 11 predicted proteins | sample S5NA_FD_203073 | JGI IMG/M metagenome (GOLD analysis project Ga0316577, IMG submission 203073) | Rhizosphere microbial communities from salt marsh grasses in Alabama, United States - S5-7_050615r2r1 | ecosystem: Host-associated > Plants > Roots > Rhizosphere | place: USA: Alabama | collected... | reverse complement strand
AGGAAGGGCAGCTTCCACCAGACCTGGAGCGCCTCTACCAAGCGATTCTCAAAACCTCGCACAACTACGCTCCTGGTTTGTTCCACAGCTATGACCTACCCGGCTTGCCTCGGACCAACAATGATCGCGAGAGCGAATTCCGAGACTTGAACAGACGATTGTTGCAGACCACCGGCCAGAAAGGTCTCGTGCGCCGTACAATCCAGCGACAGGGGGCTTGGGAATTGATCCCCCGCCCAGACTCGCTCCATGACACGGTCCGGGCCTTGTCGCAGGTGAACGCTGACGACTTCCGTCAAGAACGACACCGGGTACGTGCTCATCGCCAGCGTTTCCGATTGCACACTCGCTCTGCCAGACAGTCCGGGAGGCAACTTGAACAACTTACCCGCCGGTGGCTTGCCCTGCCTGCGCAGGACAGCACATAGCGACTTTTGCGGTATTGCCAAATTTCTCTATTTGGACTCTGGCCTGTTTGACGGTATAATGACGGGGAAGGACGGTAGCTGGAGCGCCGACCGGGACGGGGCAAGAGCCCTGCCAGGTAGGAGGTCGTGGATGGACGACGCGCAAATGGCAGAGAGAAAAGAACGGATCCTGATCGTCGACGACCAGGTGACCAATTTGCAGCTGCTGGCCCAAATCCTGGAGATGGCAGGCTACGAGGTGCAAACAGCGACTACGGGCGCCCGTGCCCTGCAGGCGGCCCAGGTCAGCCCGCCGGACATTATCCTGTTGGACGTGATGATGCCCGGCCTGAGCGGGTTTGAGGTCGGCGAGCGCTTGCAGGAGATGCCGGAGACGGGCGACGTGCCCATCATCTTTTTGAGCGCCCTCAGCTCGGTAGAGGACAAGGTCAAGGGATTCAACGCCGGCGGCGTGGACTATATCACCAAACCGTTCCGGGGCCAGGAGGTGGTGTTGCGGGTCGCGACCCACCTCACCCTGCGTCGGCTGCAGAAGGAGCTCCAGGCGGTGAACCACCAGCTGGAGCAGCGCAACGCCGAGCTGGAGCACCGCAACATGGAATTGCAGGAGGCGCTGAATACGATCAAGACCCTGAGTGGCCTGATCCCCATCTGTGCCTGGTGTGGACGCAAGATCGAGAACGAGGACGGGGAATGGGTGGCCCTGGAGCGGTACATCGAGGCCCATTCGGAAGCCAGCTTTACGCACGGCATGTGCCCCGACTGCCTGAAACAGGCCAAGCAAGAGTCGCGACAGTCCCTCTGGAAGCGAAGGTATGGCCCGACCGGAGACTGAGGAGGAACAACCTGTGACCCTGGGCATGTAGGACAAATGCCGATTTGTCCCAAAGCCCGCGCCAGGTCACCGAAGGAGAGAGAGGAGCAACCGAAATGGAGAAACGAAAGTTTGGACGTACCGGCCACATGAGCACCGTCATTGTCTTTGGTGCCTTTGCCGTCGGCCCGGTGAGCCAGGAAGAGGCAGACGCCACGATGGAACTGGTGATGAAGCACGGTGTAAACCACATCGACGTCGCCCCCTCTTATTTCGACGCCGAGCTGCGGCTGGGGCCCTGGCTGGAAAAGTACCGCGACCGCTTTTTCCTGGGCTGTAAAACCCAACTGCGCGGCCACGACGAGGCCCGGGCCGAACTGGAACGCTCGCTGGACCGCCTGCGGGTCGACACCTTTGACCTGTTCCAGCTTCACGCCGTGACGACGATGGAAGAGCTGGATGAGTGTTTCGCCGCCGACGGCTCGCTGAAAGCCATCCTGGAAGCCCGCGACGAAGGGCTGACGCGCTACGTAGGCATCACGTCCCACGGCTGGCAGGCGCCGGCGGTGCAACTGGAGGCGCTGCGGCGGTTCGATTTCGACAGCTTGTTGTTCACCCTCAACTTCAAGTTCTGGGCGGACGACGACTATCGCCGCGACGCGCAAGAACTACTGAAGGTAGCGGCCGAGCGCGACGTGGGCACGATGACGATCAAGACGTGGGCGCGGGATCCATGGGGCGAGGAGAAGCCAGGGTATCACACCTGGTACAAACCGTTCGACGAGGCCGAGATGGTCGAGCGCTCGCTGCGCTTTACGCTCTCGCAGCCGATCACGGCCGCCATCAGCGCCGGAGACAGCCGCTTGCTGCCGGCCATCCTGGCCGCGGCGGAGCGATTCCGGCCGATGGATGAGGAGGAGCAGGCCAGCCTGCTGGCCGAGGCCGACAAGTACGAGACGATCTTTTAGCCGTCGAACGGAGGTTGCCCCTGTGCCCCACCTATTTTCACCACTGACGCTGCGCGGCCTGACGCTGCGCAACCGCGTCACCATGGCACCCATGTGCATGTACTCGGCCGCAGATGACGGCCGGGCCACCGATTGGCACCTGGCCCACTACCTGGCCCGCGCGGCGGGCGGGTCGGGCCTGATCCTGACCGAGGCTACCGCGGTGGAAGCGCGGGGCCGGATCAGCGCCCACGACCTGGGCCTGTGGCACGACGACCAGGTAGAGCCGCTGACCCGCCTGGTGCGTGCCGTGCAGGCCGAGGGCGCGGCCATCGGCGTGCAGCTGGCCCACGCCGGCCGCAAGGCGTGGAGCGCCCACCGCGGCCACGGCCCGGCGGTACCGGTGGCACCCAGTCCCCTACCCTTCGACGACGGCTGGGCCATCCCGGCCGAGATCTCCCCGGCCGAGATCGACGGCATCGTCGAGGCCTGGCGCCTGGCAGCGTTGCGGGCCGAGGCGGCGGGCCTGGATGTCATCGAGATCCACGGCGCCCACGGCTACCTGAACCACCAGTTCCTGTCGCCACTGTCGAATACACGCGCCGACGAATACGGCGGCTCGCTGCAGAACCGCTCACGGTTCCTGCTGCGCGTGGTCGAGGCAGTACGAGGCGTCTGGCCCGAAAAAAAGCCGCTGCTGGTGCGGGTCTCGGCCACCGACTGGGTGGCCGGCGGACTGAAGGTGACGGACGTGGTGGCCGTGGCCCGCGAGCTAAAGGCCCGGGGTGTAGACCTGGTCGATTGCAGCGCCGGTGGCTCGGTGCCCGACGCGCCGGTGCCCCTGGGGCCGGGCTACCAGGTACCCTTTGCCGAGCAGGTACGCCGCGAGGCCGGCATCGCCACGGCGGCCGTGGGCCTGATCACCACCCCGGAGCTGGCCGACGAGATCGTGCGCAACGGTCGAGCCGACCTGGTGGCCCTAGGGCGCGAGCTGCTGCGCCACCCCTACTGGCCGCTGGAGGCGGCGCGGGCACTGGGCCACGACATCGACTGGCCGCGGCAGTACCGCCGGGCGCGCCCGGGATAGGAACCGCTACTCTCTACAAAATCGACGATGAGGCATAATCAACCGTGAATCTCTTTGTTCCAGGACGCATCTGTCTCTTTGGCGAGCATTCCGACTGGGCCGGCGGCTACCGCCGCGTAAACCCGGTCATCGAACGGGGCTATACCCTCATCTGCGGCACAGAGCAGGGCATCTATGCCACGGCCGAGCCCCATCCCAACGCGCTGGTCCTGACCGCGACCACGCCGCAGGGCGAAACGACCGGCCCCGTCGAGATCCCGATGGAGCCCCAGGCCCTGCTGAGCGAAGCGCGGCGCGGCGGCTTCTGGAGTTACCTGGCCGGCGTGGCTTACCAGGTCCAGACCCACTATCACGTCGGCGGCCTGGTGCTGCACAACTACCGGACCGACCTGCCCATCAAAAAGGGCCTGTCCTCCAGCGCGGCCATCTGCGTGCTGGCGGCGCGGGCCTTTAACTGTCTGTACGACTTGAAGCTGAGCGTGCGGGGCGAGATGGAACTGGCCTACCAGGGCGAGGTGACGACACCCTCGCGCTGCGGGCGCATGGACCAGGGCTGCGCCTTTGGCTCCCGGCCGGTGCTCATGACCTTTGACGGCGACCTCCTCCACACCAGAGAAGTCGTCGCCGGAGGTGACTTCCACCTCGTCGTCGCCGATCTTCAGGGCCAGAAGGACACGATCAAGATCCTGGCCGACCTGAACGCCTGCTATCCGTGCGCCGAAACCGACCTGGCGCGCGGCGTTCAGGAGCTGCTGGGCCCCCTGAACCGCCACACGGTGCACGAGGCGATCCGGGCGCTGGAGGCCGGGGACGCCGAGGGCCTGGGGGCGCTGATGCGCGAGGCGCAGGCCTTTTTTGACCGCTACGCCGCGCCGGCTTGCCCCGAGGAACTGTCAGCGCCGGTGCTGCACCGTGCCCTGGACTATGGCCCCCTACAGCGCCACGTCTGGGGCGGCAAAGGGGTGGGTTCGCAGGGCGACGGGTCGGCACAGTTCATGGCCCGCAGTCCGGAGGACCAGCAGGCGGCCATCGAGATCTTGCAGCGCGACCTAGGGATGCCATGCCTGGCGCTGACCTTGCGAGCCGACGCCGCGCGCCAGCGGCGGCCGGCCCCGCCGCGGCCGGCCGCCGTGACGATCCGCAGCGCCGCAGCGGCACAGGCAGGCAAGCGGCGATTGCGCAAGGCGGTGCTGCCGGCGGCGGGCCTGGGGACCCGCCTCTTTCCGGCCACCAAGACGGTGAAAAAAGAGTTCTTTCCCGTGGTCGACCAGGATGGCCTGGCCAAGCCCGTCGTGCTGTTGATCGTCGAAGAAGCGCTGGCAGCGGGCATCGACGAGGTGATCGTCATCGTCCAGGAGCAGGATCGGGAAATGTTCGAAGCCTTTTTCCACAGGCAGGGCGGCGCCTGGGAGAACGGCCGACTGTCGCCGGCCCTGCGCTCGTACGCGCGGCACATCGTCGAGATGGGCAGCCACGTGTCGTTCGCCACGCAGCGGGAGCAGGCCGGCTTTGGCCATGCCGTGTATTGCGCCCGGGAGACGGTGGGCGACGAGCCATTCCTGCTGATGCTGGGCGACCACGTCTACCGGGCCAATGGGAGCCGATCCTGCACGCGGCAGATGCTGGATGCCTACCACGAACAGGGCCGGAGCGTCCTGGGGCTGCGGCCGGTGCCCGAGGCCGAGGTGGTGCACTATGGCGTGGCCTTGGGCCAATGGCTGGAGGGGCAGCACCTGCTGCGGGTGGAGGGGCTGGCCGAAAAGCCGGCCGTAGGCGAGGCGCGGACCCACCTGCGCGTCCCCGGCCTGCCGGAGGGGATCTACCTGGCCTTCTTTGGCCAGTATGCCCTCGATCCGGAGGTGTTTGCCTACCTGGAGGAAGAGATCACGGCCGGCAACCCGCCGCCCGGGGCCGAGTTCCAGCTCACGCCCGCCCTGGACCGGCTGCGGCAGGAGCGGGGCATGGTCGGGCTGGTGGTGGATGGGCAGTGTTACGACGTAGGCCTGCCACAGGCCTACCTGCACACCCTGCGCAGCTTTGGCAAATCTTCTGACGAGGCATAGAGCGAATTCTCAATTCGCTCTATGCCTCAGAGAGAGAAGGTGAGGAGAAAACCAATGGAAGCACGAGAACTGATCGAACGGCTGCACTGGTTGGGGCACGACAGCTTTCGGCTGGCGGGCCCGCCGGTGATCTATTTCGACCCGTGGCAGCTCAAGGGCCAGCCGCTGCCGGCCAACCTGGTGTTGGTCACCCACGAGCACCAAGACCACTGCTCGCCCGAGGACGTGGCCAAGATCAGCGGGCCAGAGACGGTGGTGCTGGCCGGGGGGCGCGCGGCCGAGCGGCTGCCCGGGGCACGGGCGGTCAAGCCTGGCCAGCGGCTGGAGGTGGCCGGGGTGGCGGTCGAGATGGTGCGGGCCTATAACGTCAACAAGTTTCGCGAGCCGGGCGTGCCCTTCCACCCGCGCGAGGCGGACCACGTGGGCTATGTCGTCGAGGTAGACGGCGTGCGCCTCTACTTTGCCGGCGACACCGACCAGATCCCCGAGATGGACGAGATCGACTGCGACGTGGCCCTGCTGCCGGTGAGCGGTACCTACACCATGACAGCCGAGGAGGCCGCCGAGGCAGCCAAGGTCCTGGACCCCATCATCGCGGTGCCCATGCACTATGGCGGCCGCATCGGCCGGCAGGACGATGGCCAGCGGTTCGCCGAGATGTATGGCGGGAAGACGGTCATCCCCGAGCAGGAATAAAAAGAGGGAGAGAATGACAGAGGCTACCACGCCGCGGTGGCTGGCCTGGGCGCGCGAGATCCAGGCGCTGGCCCAGAGCGGGCTGACCTACGCGGACAACGAGTACGAGCGGATCCGCTACCAGCGCCTGCGCGAGATCGCAGCCGAGATCGTAGAGGCCCACACCGACCTGGCGGCCGGGGCGGTGCTGGAGAGCCTGTCAATGCAGCCGGGCTATGCCACGCCCAAGGTAGACGTGCGTGGGGCAGTGGTCCGCGAGGGGCAGATCTTACTGGTGCAGGAGCGGTCCGACGGGCGCTGGTGCATGCCCGGCGGCTGGGCCGACGTGGGCGATCGGCCGTCAGAGGTGACGGCCCGGGAGATCTGGGAGGAGAGCGGCTACCTGGCGGTGCCGCGCAAGGTCATTGGCGTATACGATGCCAACCGCGGCGGCCGGCCCCTGGAGTTTTACCACGCCTACAAGATCGTATTCCTCTGCGAGCTAACGGGCGGCGAGGCAACGCCCAGCCACGAGACGGCGGCCGTGGGCTTTTTCGACCTGGACGACCCGCCGCCGCTGTCGTCCAACCGGACGAACGAGCGGCACCTGGCCGAGATCGCGGCCCACCTGCGCGACCCCGATCGTCCTGCCGCGTTCGACTAGGGCTGTTACGCAGAGAGGCGCAGAGGAAACACAGAGGGCACGGAGGCAGGGTTCGTAGGAACGGCTTCAGCCGTGGATTTCACGACTGTCGCCAAAAAGCGACTGAAGTCGCTGCTACAGACAAGGAGCGTTCTCTGTGCCGACGGCGTACTAGGCTTCTAGCTCGAGGCCGTAGGCCGCCGCGCCCAACAGGGCGGTGCGGGGGTTGAGGATAACATAGACCGGGATCTGGGCCAGCGTGTCGGCAAAGCGCCCCTTGTGGACAAAGGCGGCCATAAAGGTGCCGTCCTTGAGCTTGGACAGGATGCGGGGCGGGATGCCGCCGCCCAGATAGATGCCGCCGGTAGCCATCACCTTCAGCGCCAGGTTGCCGGCCTCGGCGCCCAGGATGGAGACAAAGGTGTCCAGTGCGGCCATGCACAGCTCGCACACGCCCGACATGGCGTGCTCGACGATGACGGGTGTGGGGTCGTCGGCCTTGCGCAGCGCCTTGGCTACCTGGGCCAGCTCGGGCGCATAGCGGTTATCCTTGAGGTACTGGTAGATGAGGGGCAAGCCCATGCCGGAGCAGATCCGCTCGTAGGAGACGTGATTGAACTTGCCCAGCAGGTAGCGCAGCAGCTCGATCTGGAAGAGGTTAGTGGGACCAAAGTCGGTATGGCCGCCCTCAGAGGGGATGACGTGATGGTGGCCCCGCTGGTAAAAGAGGACCGTCTCGCCCAGGCCGGTGCCGGGGGCGATCACAGCCTTGGTGCCACTGCAGGGCTCGACGTCATTGAGCAAAAAGAGATCGTCGGCCTGGAGGTGGAGCACGCCATAGCCCGTGGCCTCCAGGTCATTCAGCAGCTTGACCTGCTCCAGGTCCAGCGCCTCGCGGAGCGACTGTTCGGTGATGGTCCAGGGCAGGTTGGTCGTGGTCGACTCGCCGTTGACGACCGGCCCGGCGACGCCGACCACGGCGCGCTCGATGGTCGTCTTGGTATCGGACAGGAATTCGGCAATGACGGCTTTGAGGCTGGGATATTTGGCGCTCTTGAAAGTCGCCGTGTGTTGGGGCGCCAGCCCCGTCTCGGCCGAATAGATGGCCAGGTTGGTCTTGGTTCCGCCGACGTCACCGGCAAGCAGCATGGGTGCCTACTCCTTTCGTCGAACCAGGTCGAGCATGGCTGTGCGCACGAATGTCGGGGATAGAGTATCACGAGCCCGGGCCTTTGTCAACTTGTAGGATTCAGGATTTACCTGCCCGCGTGCCCGTTGCCTCCAGACAGTGGCGGTGGTATAATGGCTGATGGTCAGTATAACGGTGTCCATGGAGAGGGGGGCAGGGAAAGGCGTGGGTGGTCGTAGGCTTCTACTCATCAATCCGATCCAGGCCCTGCGCGGGCGGCGCCAGCGGGGCTGGAACGGCAACCGCTTTGTGCCTCCCCTGAGCCTGGCCTACGTGGCAGCACTGACGCCGGACCATTGGCAGGTGCGCATTGCCGACGAGAACGCCGGTGACGACGCCATACGGCTGGTGCAGCGCTGGGGGTTCGTTCCCGACCTGGTGGGCATCTCCTCGTATACGGCCACCATCCCCCGGGCTTACGAGCTGGCAGCCCACTTTCGGAGCCGGGGCATCCCCGTCGTGGTCGGCGGCTCGCACGCCAGCGCCCGGCCGCAGGAGGTCGTGCGCCACACCGGCGTGGCCTTTGTGGGGCAGGCGGAAGGCGCCTGGCCGCGGCTGCTACAAGATTTCGAGACCGGCCGTCTGGAGGAAGTGTACGAGGGAGGCATGCCCCCGCTGGAGGGCCTGCCGCGGCCACGCCGGGATCTGTATCCCCACCGTTACTTTTTCGAGGCCGTGCTCACCGCCAAGGGCTGTCCCTACACCTGCGAATTCTGCTCGGTGTGGAAGACGTACGAGCGGCGGTTCTACCAGCGCCCGGTCGAGGAGGTGCTGGACGAGCTGGACAGGGTCCGGGCGCGGCACCTCTTTTTCGTCGACGACAACTTTGCGGTGAACGCCCGCCGGACAGAGACCCTGTGCCGGGGCATGGTAGAACGAGGACTCGGAAAACGATTTGCCATCCAGGCCTCGATGGAGGTGGGCCTGAATGAGAAGCTGCTGGGCTGGCTGGAGCGGGCCGGCTGCTTTCTCGTCTCGGTGGGCCTGGAATCCCAAGAGGAAGAGACGCTGCAGCATCTACGCAAGGCATCCAACCTCAAGGTGGGTGTGTCGCGATTCAAAGAGGTCATATCGAACGTGCACGCCCACGGCATGGCCGTGTCGGCCAGCATCATCTATGGCCACGATCAGGACACGGCCCAGACATTTCGCGAACTGGAGGCGTTCGTGGCCGAGAGTGGCCTGGACAGCGTCGTGCATACGATCCTGACCCCGCTACCGGGCACCGACCTGGAGGAGCGGCTCGCGGCCGAAGGGCGCTTGCTGGATCTGCCCCTGCCCGAGGCATATACCTATTTCGATGCCCACCACGTGGCCTACGTGCCCGCCAGGGTGAGCCCCGAGGAGCTGCTGGCCGCCAACCGGGCAGCGGTGCAGCATTGGTCCAGTAGCCCGGCGTTGGTGCGCAACCTGTGGCGGACGTGGCAGCGGACCGGCAGCCCGCTGGCCGCGCTGGCCGCCTTTCAAAACAACCGATGGGCCGGCATCAATGCCCGCTCGTCGGCGAGATGAGGATCTGGTCGGGAGGGCCGGAACCTGGGAGGAGGAGCCATGTCGCACCTGAGAGAAGAGATCCACGAGCAGCCGGCGGTGCTGCGGATGTTGCTTGAGCGGGAGGAGGAGAACGCGCAGCGCATCGCCGCCGCCGTGCGCCAGTGCGACGTGCGGTACGTCGTCGTCGCCGCCCGGGGCACCTCGGACAATGCGGCGCGCTACGGCCAGTACCTGCTGGGCAGCCACAATCGCCTGCCCGTGGCCCTGGCCACGCCCTCCCTCTTTAGTGTCTACCAGGCGCCACCCTCGCTGCGGGGAGCGCTGGTAGCCGGCATCTCCCAATCGGGGCAATCCAAGGACATCGTGGCCGTGCTGGCCGAGGGCCGGCGGCAGGGCGTGCCGACCCTGGCCATCACCAACAAGCCCGACTCGCCGCTGGCGGCGGAGGCCGACTTTGTGCTGCCAGTGCACGCCGGCGAGGAACGGGCCGTGGCGGCGACCAAGACCTACACGGCACAGTTAGCCGCCCTGGCGCTGCTGTCGTGCGCCCTGGGTCAGAACGACGAGCACCTGGCGGCACTGGAACAGATCCCGGGTGTGGTTGCCCGGGTGCTGGAGCGCGAGGAGCAGATCACGCGGACGGTGGAGCGCTACCGCTACATGGAGACGTGCGTCGTCCTGGGCCGGGGCTACAACTATGCCACGGCTTTCGAGATCGCGCTCAAGCTCAAGGAACTGAACTACCTGGTGGCCGAGTCATACTCCTCGGCCGATTTTATGCACGGGCCCATCGCCGTGGTGGGCAGTGGCTTTCCGGCGCTGGTGGTGGCCCCCGGCGGGCGCATGTTCGAGACGATGCATCGCTTTGGCCTGGAGCTGAAATCACGGGGAGCCGAGCTGTTGGTCATCTCTGACCGGGAAGCGCTGCTGCGGGAGGCGGTCACACCGCTGCCCCTGCCGGCGGGCGTGCCCGAGTGGCTGTCGCCCATCGTGGCGGTGGTGCCGGGGCAGCTCTTTGCCCTGCACCTGACGCTGGCCAAAGGCAACGACCCCGACCGACCGGCGGGCCTGAAGAAAGTGACGATTACGCGCTAGGAGCGCGCGAGACCCACATCAGCACGGCAAAGACGCCCAGCGCGGCGGCCAGATCGAACAGGATGACAGACATGGTCGCCGTGGGGCCCACCGTGGTAAAGAGCTGGCCGATGATCCAGGGCAGGCTCATGGCCCCCACGCTGGAGCCGGCCAGGAACCAGCCGGTGATCCGGCCGGTGATGCGCAGCCGGCGCTCGGCCAGGGTGATGGCCGTGGGAAAGATCGAGGCCATCGAGACGCCCAGGCCCAGCGAGCCCAGCCACAGGGCCACGGCCGAGGTGGACCAGAGCAGGATGACGGCCACACTCAGCAGGCAGCCCAGCAGGTCGACCAGGAGGGTGGAGCGCGGCCGGAAGCGGGCGGCCACGGGAATGGCCAGCAGGCGCCCGGCGGTGAGCGCCCCCCAGAAGGCGGAGGCCAGGTAGGCCGCTCCCTCAGCACTGCCCAGCTCCAGGGCCACGGCGTAGGAATAGATCCAGCCGCCAAAGGCAGCCTCGGCGCCTACGTACAGGAGCAAGAGCACGGCGATGAGGGCCACGATGGCACCCGGCGGCACGGCAAAGCCCGATGGCGCCGCCACAATATCAGAAGTGGCAGTGGACACGGCGCCGGCCGGGGCCGGTTCCGCGTCGTCAGGGGCAGCGGGGCTGGAAAGGCGGGCCAGCCAGATGGCCACGGGCAGGAGCAGCAGGGCCAGGGGCCAGTAGGCCCGGGCCGCGCTCGCCCCCAGGGCCAGCATGAGGGCCACTACCAGGGGGCCCAGCGCCGAGCCGACGCCGAAAAAGAAGTGCAGGCCGTTCATGTACGGCCCCACCTCCCGGCCGTGAACCCAGACCATGAGCGTATTGCCGCCCACGTCGAGGGCGCCGCCGGCCACGCCCACCACGAGCCACAGGGCGGCCAGGGGCCACAGGCTGGGCACCAGGGGCACCAGGCCGATGGACAGCACCATGAGAACCAGCCCAGCGGCCTGGACGGGGTGCCCGCCCATGCGGTCGTAGAGCCGGCCGCCCAGGAGGGCGCCCAGCAGGTAGCCCAGGGCGTGGGCGGTAAAGAGGATGCTGGCCTGGTCCAGGGCCACCCCGGCCTGGCCGGCCAGGGCCGGCAGCGTCGGCCCCAGGGCCGAGGTGACCAGTCCCAGGTTGACAAAGAGGGCGAAATAGCCGGCGGTGCGAGGCCAGTGGCTAGCCCCGGCCGGCGCTCGATTCCTGGATTGCATAGTTTAGTGCTGCCTCCGCGTGAATGGTCGTCGTATCAAAGAGCCGGACGCCGTAGCGGTCAGCGTCGGCCTGGCCCACCAGGAGGGGGATCTCGGTGCAGCCCAGGACGATGCCCCGGGCACCGCGGGCGGCCAGCCGGCCGATGACGTCCAGGAACGCGGCACGGGACTCGGCCCGGATCTGGCCGGCCACCAGCTCGTCATAGATGACACGGTTCACCAGGTCCCGGTCCTCGGTCCCGGGCACCAGCACGTCGATCCCGTGGCCAGCCAGGGCCTGGCGGTAAAAGGGCTGTTCCATAGTAAAGCGGGTGCCCAACAGGCCCACGGTGTCGATCCCCTTGGCCTGGATGGCCCCGGCCACCGCGTCCAGCAGGCTGATCATGGGCACATCGACAGCGGCCTGCACCTGGTCAAAGACGATGTGCATCGTATTGGTGGCGATGAGCAGCACCTCGGCCCCGGCGGCGGCCAGGCGCTGCGCCGCCCCGGCCAGCCCCTGGGCCACAAGGTCCCAGCGGCCCTCGTTGGGCCAGTCGACGTAGGGCTGAAAGCTGACACTGTAGATGAGCACCTCGGGATAGCCATAGTCGCCGTAGCGCTCGGTGTAGGTGCGGGTGATGTACTCGTAGTAGGCCACGGTCGATTCGGGGCTCATGCCCCCCAGGATGCCAATGCGTTTATGCACGTTGAGCCACCTCCTTGCTAAAGGTCAACATCTGGT
>Ga0316577_10001073_pt1 | contig 12381 bp, 7 predicted proteins | sample S5NA_FD_203073 | JGI IMG/M metagenome (GOLD analysis project Ga0316577, IMG submission 203073) | Rhizosphere microbial communities from salt marsh grasses in Alabama, United States - S5-7_050615r2r1 | ecosystem: Host-associated > Plants > Roots > Rhizosphere | place: USA: Alabama | collected... | reverse complement strand
TGGGTGCGCCCCTTTACGCAACAGCACGGGGCGCTGCTAAGTGTGTACCCCTTGCTCCCGGGCGCATTTGTCGAGGCAACGTTTCGTGTTCCCTGCAGCAAGCAGTTCGGTATGAGGTGATGCGGTGTCTGCCGCATTCCGTCAACCTTACAGCATTTAATGGAGTAGGGCAGAAGCGTGCATTTTCTCGCTTCTCTGCATTTCGGATTTGCACACATTGCTTCTGAAGTGCCGGCGGAGTTGATGGTCCCATCTGCGTGGCGCTTGATGCAGTCGTTAGGAGATTCGCCATCGCAAGCCTTTTTAAAATTGTCCTTCTCTTTCTCGCACTCCTCGGACAATGACGATGACATTGCCATTGCGTCGATATGAAGCCATGGGATGGACTCGTTGCCGATTTCAGAAGCGTGATTGTGCGTTGTGAGGTCGAAATGCCGAACGACGTTTTCTCCCTCGACTTTGACGTTCATGGACCAAGCCTTGAAGTACACCTTGCCAGCGTTTTTACTGGTAATAAACCCTTTCTTAGGCGCACAACCAGCTTCGTCCCCAGTGCTTTTCTTGTAGTAAGATTTGTTCTTGAGCATCACCTCCTTGCTGGAGATCTTCACGGTTCTGGAGCCGTCGGTGGTATCCGATGCCATCCCGGTGTTGGGGTATGGAATCGGCACTCCCGGCGGGGTGGCAGGTGTCTGGGGCGGGGTGAAGCAGACGTCGGGGAAGGCGCAGATGGACTTGCCATCGGCAGCCTTGCAGGAGACCTCCATGTTGTTGGCAAAGACGTCGTTTGCCATCTATGCGCCTCCAAAGCGGAGGATGGCGGCGGAGCGCCGCCCGGAGTCGTTCGCGCAGTGGGACAGAATGTGGCGGCCGGGAGAGTACGCCTTTCGGCAGGCGGCCGCCGAGACGGCAAGGATGGCAATGCCGGAGGCAGCACCAGTCTCGCCGATGCATTCGGCTGGATGCCAGATATCGAACTCCTCTTTCCGCTGCCTGAGGACGCGTGAGAGGGCGAGGGCGGCCTCCTTGAAGTAGTACTGCTCCCCGGAGATGTCGGTTATTCGGTAGTCGAGGTCGTGCAGCTCGCAACCGGCGTCCGCGAGTGCAGCTTTGATCGCTGATGTCAGGCCGTCCGCGCGCAGCGGCTCGCCGGAGTCGATGTGCGCCTTCTCGACAGCAAAGCCGATGCCCGTGCATAGCAGTTCGGTGCGGCGTTCCGGCCGGCCGACGAGCAGTGCCCCGCTGGCCTCGCCGGGCATGAAGCCGTTGGAGTTGTTCGGTGCGAGCAGGCGGTCCGCGCGCTGGTATACGCTCAGGGTCGGCCAGGTGAGGAGGCTGTCGGTGGCGGCAATGAGCACCTGAGGGGCGCTGCCCGCGTAGATGAGCTTGCGGGCTTCGGCCAGGGCGCGGATCGCGCTGATCCGGCCGCGGGGGATGACTCCGGATTCGGGCGCAAACCTCACCCCAAGCTCCTGCTCGATCTCGGGGAGCAGCTGGTCTTCCAGGCCGTCGAGGCGGCCGGGGCGTCCTCGCTCCGCCACGCACAGGAGCAGGGGAATGCCGGACCAGCTCTCTGGCGGGACCTGATCCAGGCACTCGGCAATGGCCATTGCCGCCATCTTGGCGAGCTTGGTGCGGCCGCGCCAGGGCTGCTCCAGGGGCACCTGATGGGCCATGATCCACTCGCCATCGCTTCCCATGAAGCGGGTCTCGGTGGGGTTGCTGATCTTCGCGCGAATGGCGGCGCAGGCGGCGGGGGCCGAGAGCCCCACGCTGGTCACCAGACCGGTGCTCTTAATCGCGATGGGTTGGCCAGGCATCTTCGGACCTAAGCCTCACCGCTTGGAGGAGGAGCTTGGTCTCCTTCGACAACGGGAATAGGAAAGGCGACCTCTTCACGCTGCTGCCACCACTCCTCGCCCTTTTTGCCGACAAGCACCTGGGCGATCTCGAACATGTTCTTCTTCAGGGGCCGGGATACGCGCCAGGTCATGGTCAGCCGATCCAGGTCGGGCTCCAGCACCAGGGTGTCCAGTGCGGCCTTGAGATCCTCTCGCTCCCCCTTCTTCGGGAAGACATGCACCGGTGCCTCGAAGGCGGGGATAGTGAAGCTGCGCCGCCCGTCGGGCGTCAGATTGACCATCGCAACCTCCTGCCCGCCGAGGGGCCCCTTGATCTGCTGATCCAGCGGTGCCGCCTGGTAGTACTGCTCGTCGAAGTCAGGGGGCAGGAAGGGAAAATGCTCGTCGAGCCAGTTCTGATCGTAGGTCCCCGCGTAACGGTAGCGCGGCTCCCAGCCTCGCCCAATCGGGCCAAAGGCCATCGGGAAGTATTCGGCGTCCGGCCGCTGGATGGGCCGGTTGATCTCCTCGGTGTTGGGCAAGGGTGAGCCGTCGACCCACTCGCTCTTCAGCTGTGCGTGGAATCCCTTACCGATCGGGTTGCGCATGAAGGCCGCATGCTTGGCCGGGTCTTCGTGGCGATTGTCGACACCGCCGAAGGCATGGTCGTAGCCAATGGGCATGACGGTAAATGGCCTGGGTGCGCTTGCGCTGATGCCCGTCGACGCGGCCTGCCAGACCCGGTCTCCGACGACCGCGAAGGTCTTGATCGCCCCGTTGACCCGCAAGCCGACTTGAACGCGTGTTGTCGGGCGCCCGTCAGGCGCGTAGGCGCTTCCGAGCAGCAGCACGTCGACGCGCTTCTTGCGCGGTGCAAAGTCGACCTCGTAGACCGGTGCGGACAAGCCCGGCTCGCCGGTGAAGGTGTCCGCCATCACCAGCGCCAATTGCTTTTCCGCCAGTCTCAGCGGCTCGGAAGAGCTTCTCGGTAGGGAGAAGGTGCCCTTAATCACCACGACCACCAGCTCGCGACCGCTGGGCTCCATGCCCATGGTGTAGCCGGCGACCATGCGAGTGGCGTTGATGAGCTCCAATGCGCTTCCCGCGTATCGTGCCGTTGATATAAGTCGGTGGAGCCGTCAGTTGAGCTGCACCGAACCGCCCTTGATCCGGTTCACACCCGATGACCGGCTGAGGACATAGGCGCCCTGGATCAGGACCTTTCCCGCCTTGGTCAGCGTGATGCTGGCCTTGCCGCAGCGGATTACGACCTGCTCTCTTGCGCTGACGATCAACCGTTCGCCGTCCGCGTCGACCTCGACCTGTCCTGGTTGCTCCGGCAGGGGCCATCCGTCGCCTTCGCGCAGGACGCCCATGACGATGGGACTGAACGGGTCTCCGCCCTCGAACGTCAACGCGACCGACTTGCCTATGTGGGCGCCATGCAGGTCCACCACCGTGCGGGCGGGCAGGGCAGCGGTTCCCGGTTGTTTGGGATAGAGAACGAGCGGCGTGCGACCCGCGTTGGTCAAGGCGATGAGCTCGCCGATCACCACGCCCGCGCCGGGCGTCGCCGTCTTCGGGGTCGCTACGGGGCGCGATGCGATCAGTGGTCGCAGAACATCTTCCATCGCGGTTTCGTCATCGGACTCGACCACCGACTCGGCGGCCAATGGCTCAGCTGGGCTCATGGACGACCCTCCTGGGTGAAGCGCATTCGCTAGTTCTGAAGGATCTTCGAGCCCTTCATGGTGATGTCGCTCGATGCCTTGACATTGATCTTCCCGCTTCCCTGGATGGAGATGTCCTTGCCCTTGATGACGATGGTGCCGTCCTTCTTCATGGAGATGCTGGCGCTTCCGGTGGTGATGGTGATCGAGTCACCGGCGTTGATCGAGAGGTTCTTGCCGACGCTCAGGCTGTCGTCTTTTCCGATCGAGACCGAGCGGGCCTCGCCCACCGAGACGCTCTCTGATTTGGCGACCGATTCGGTGCGCCCGCCACCGATGGTGATGCTCTCGTCCTTGGCGACGCTTTCGCTGCGGCTGGCACCGATGGTGATGCTCTCGTCCTTGCCGACGCTCTCGGTTCGGCTGGCACCGATGGTGATGCGCTCGTCCTTCGCGACATTCTCCGTGCGGCCGCCGCCGATGGTGATGCTCTCTTCCTTCGCGACGTTCTCGGTGCGGCCTCCGCCGATGGTGATGCTCTCGTTCTGGTCGACGGTCTCCGTGCGATTCTGATGGATGGTGATGGTCTCGTTCTTATCCACGGTCTCGGTGCGCTGGCCGTGAATCGTGATGGTCTCGTTATTGTCGACCGTCTCGGTGCGGTCGTGCTTGATATGGCTGGTCTCGTCGTGGTCGATGGTCTTGGCGCGATCGTGCCCCACCCAATGGGTCTCGTCGTTCTCGACCTCGATGTCCTGGTTCTTCTCGGCGTGGATCCAGAGCTGCTCCGAGCCCTTTTTGTCCTCCATGCGAATGGCGTTTGCATTCGCCGCACCGCCGCCCTTGGACGATCGGCTCAGGATGCCGCTCTGGGTCATATTCGCCGGCAGGTCCCAGGGCGGCATCTGGTCGCCGTTGTAGACCCGCCCGGTAATCAGGGGCTGGTCCGGGTCGCCCTCGAGGAAGTCGACGATCACTTCCTGGCCGATGCGGGGGATGGCGACCGCTCCCCAGTTGCCGCCCGCCCAAGGGTGCGAGACCCGTACCCAGCAGGAGCTGTTCTCGTCGCGCTTTCCGTAGCGGTCCCAGTGAAACTGGATCTTCACCCGGCCGTACTTGTCGGTCCAAATCTCCTCGCCGGCCTTGCCGGTGACGATGGCGGTCTGGGGCCCCTGGACGAAGGGCTTGGGTGTGATTCGCGGCGGTCGGTAAGGGACTTCGGCGTCGATGGTGGTCAGGCTGCAGCGGAAGACGGGGCCTGGCTCCAGTGTTGCGCGGGATTCGAATTCGTCTGATTGCAGCGTGTAATTCGCACCGGTGATCAGATACTGGCGATTCTGGTCGTCCCTCGGGTAGTCGATCAGGTTGAACAAGGTGCCGCAGCCGAGGCCGCGGGCATTCCCCGCGGCTTGGGCGGTCTCATGGGCGACCTGCGCCTCCTCTAGACGGATGCGGGCATAGCCCTCCCCATCGGATGACTCGGTGTAGTCACCCTGGAAGTCGTAGACCTCGAGCTCGGCCAGCGCGTGGCTCTTTGGCGCGCTGCGCTTGGCCAGCAGATCCTTACGCGGGGCGGTGAAGTCGAATGCGTTGTGGGCGAAGGCCCCCGATCGTACCTCTTTGGCCAACGTCCAATCGTCGATATGATCGAGGTCCCCAAGCTTTGAAACGTCTTGCGCCAGGTAGGGAACCTTCTCGTAGCCCGCAACCGGGGAATGGGCGGTACGGTCGTCCCCGAGAATCAGGGTGTGCTTTCCGTCCACGTGCTCGAAGAAGTAGTAGATGCCCTCGAGCTCGAGCAGACGATTGACGAAGTTCAGATCGGTCTCGCGATACTGCACGCAATAGGTCCATTGCCGATAGCTGCCGGAGAGACGATCCTCGAAGTCCGTGAAGCCCAGCTCGCGGAAGATCTCCTTGACGATGTCAGGGACTTTCTTGTCTTGAAAGATTCGGCAGTCCGCGGTCCGCGAGAGGAACCAGAGCCACGGGACCAGGGTCGCGCGGTAAAGCGCATAGGACCGGTCGAATCCGAAGTGGGAGAAGCGGCTGACGTAGCCGTTGAAGAAGCGGCGGTTCCCGTCGGGCAACACCATTGAAACGGTGGCCGACGTGCCGAGCAGGTCGTCGGCGCCCAAGTCGTTGCGCTCGCTCAACAGGTTCAGCTCATACTCGAACGGGGCGCATAGGCGCTCCGTCGCCGTCATCCCTCGGAGCAGCAGGACGTCCTCTCCGAGGACCGTGCTGACCGAAATGGTCCGATTACGTTGGGTCGCGGGCATGGGCGTGCCTGGTTCGGAGTTCCGCTCAGTATAGACGAGTGCACTTTCGGTTGGCATCCACCGCCCGAAGGCGGGCCAATCCAAGGGACAGGAAGCGCGTCCCGAGCGATTGGCGGCAGGTTGTCCTACGCTTGCTCAGGGTTCACCATCGCCGGCGAGTGCTTGCGTGCCGGGCCTGACAACGGCTTCCTTGTTCCGGTAACCCATTGGGGGTGAGAGAAATGCCCACGCGCCTGGAGCTCGATCTCGAAACCATCGCACCTCGTCTCGCGCCGCGCCGGCGGGTGGAGGGCGCGCCGATGCGGCTTCTTCTGCTCGGGGATTTCTCGGGGCGCGCCGCCCGGGGCCTCGACGACCCCGCGGCGCTCGCCGCGCGGCCCGTGCTGCACGTGGACCTCGACAGCCTCGACGCGGTCCTCGCGCGCCTGGCCCCGGTGGTCGAGCACGCGTCGGAGGGTGCGACGGCCGCGATCCCGTTCGCCTCCCTCGACGACTTCCACCCCGATCGGCTCTTCGAGCGATCGGAGCTTTTTGCCCCGTCCCGGGATCTCCGCGAGCGCCTCTCGGACCCCGCGCGTGCCGACCAGGTCAAGGCGGAGCTGCTGGGCAGCGACACCGAGCCGGATGCCTCGACCATGAATCGGCTGCTCGGCCGGGAGGCGCCCGCTGTCGCGCCAGCCGCTGCACCCGTGGTTGGTAGCGCGGAGGCGGCGGTGGATGCCCTCGTGCGGCGCCTCGTTGCGCCCGATATCGCGCCGGGTGTGGGTCCGGAGCAGGCCCAGCTGGTTGCTACCGCCGATCTGGCGATCGCGGAGCGGATGCGCGCCCTGCTGCACGATCCCCATTTCCAGGCCCTGGAGGCCGCGTGGAGAACGGTGCAGCTCCTGGTAAGTCGCCTGGAGCTGGACGAGGACCTGCAGCTCCACCTGTTCGACGTGAGCCGCCCCGAGCTGACGGCCGCGGCGGCCGAGCCGGAGCTCGAGCGCACGGGCCTCTGGAAGGCGCTGGTGGATCGGCCACTGGCAACGGGCTACGGCGGCTGGTCCATGATCGTCGCCCTGGAATCGTTCGACGCATCCCTTGGGGATATCGCGTTGCTGGCGACCCTGGCCGCGACCGCGGCGGCGACCGGGGCACCCCTGGTGGGCACCGCGTCCCCGCGGCTGCTGGGCTGCGCGGCGTTGTCCCTCACCACCGATCCCGGTGACTGGCAGCCGCTCGATGCCGATAGCCAGGCCCGTTGGCAGGTCCTGCGCCGCAGCCCCCTGGCCCCCTGGATCGGGCTGGTGGCGCCCCGGCTCCTGCTGCGGCTGCCCTACGGTAAGACCACCGACCCCCTGGAGCGCTTCGACCTCGACGAGATGGCCGGCGCCGACCCGGCCCAAACCCTCCTGTGGGGCCACCCGGGAGCCGCCTGTGCGCTGCTCGCCGGACTCGCCTTCCGGGAGGCCGGCTGGCAGATGGACCTCGACACATCGCTCGACGTCGAGGACCTGCCCGCCTGGGTCTGCGGCGACGGCGACGAGCGCCAACTCTATCCCTGCGCCGAGGCCTGGCTAGGCGAGCGCGGCGGCGAGGCCCTGCTGGCGCGCGGCCCCATGGCGCTCATCAGCCGGCGCGACCGGCCGGCCGCCCGCCTGATGCGCTGGCAGTCCATCGCCGATCCGGCCGCGGCCTTGGCCGGGCCCTGGGGAGGCTGAGCCGCGATAAGGTTGCTTCTCAGGCACCGTGCCGGCCGGACTCGACTGGATTGGCAGTGGCCGGGGATCTCGGTCGGGTCCCCGTGCACCGACTCGGTGTTGCGACGGATCGCGAGCGTGCCCGGCGGACGTACTCGCGGGCGACGGGAGAGAAGAAGGGAACAGGGCCCGATCAGCAGAGCAGGCCGATTGGAGCAGAATCCGTTGTGGATTCCGCCTTCCTGGTCCAGCGTTTGGTAATGGGCGCTTGCCCGGGCCCCGATACCCCAGGGGGTCTCCGCTACACTCCGTCCACACGGGCCCGCCCTCGACCAGAAGCGTCCTGCGTCGCCGTCGAGGGCGTTAGGGCCAGAGCTGGCGGACTTGGACGATAGGGTGGTTCGTGCGGGTGGTGATCGTGTGAGCGTAATCGATGGACCGCCCGCCGCGCGCTGCTGGAAAGACCCGGTAGTAGTCGACCGTGATCTTAACCGGCAGGTACATCTGCCAGTAGAAGGTCCAGGCGCCGCCCCCGTCCCTGAATCCAATGACCGCGACCTCGCCGCCGCTGGGGTCGAGCACCGCCCCCGAGGGGTCGGTGAACTTGGTGATGACCTCGTACGTGACGCCTTGGCTCTGGATGGTGGTCTTGCCGGGCCGGTAGCCGCCGATCGCCGTCGGCACGCCCGCGGTGTTGGCCAGTGTCCCGTACTCGGCAATGTTCAGATTGGGGGCCGCCAGGGCGTTGTTGGTCGGCTCGAAGCGCTGTAGCCGCGAGGTCGGCAGCGCGCCGCCGCCTCGGACTTCGGCCGCGCGGCGTGCGAGCTCGAGCATCTGGTGGAGGAACTCGCGCTTCATCACATCGTTGAAGACGCCCTGAACATTGGCGTGGGTGACGACGGGGGCAGTCCGGGCGCCGCCGACCTGGAACGAGCAGCCGTTGATGGCGTCGGTGAAAAAGAAATCGCACTCCGCGCCCAGGGCCATGGTGAACGTCTTCTTCGGTTGGTAGGGCAGGTAATAGGCGTTCGGGGCGGTTGCGGATGGGTTGGCGTGCGGGGCGGCGAAGCTGACCTTGTAGGTCTTGTTCACCACGCCGACCGCGTTGGGGAAAAACTTGGAGTCCGCGTCGATGCCGAAGCCTAGCTTCTTCGGCGTGCGGCGGACGAAGTGCTCCTGGGAGAGCTCCCCCGCCCAGACGTCCGCGGGGTGGTTGGTCACGTTGGGCGTCGGCTCTCCCGGCCGCAGCTGGACGGCGGGCAGCTCCCGCCTCGGTGTGTAGCCCGAGATCGCGATGCGACGGGCCATATCCTCGTCCGAGGGAGCCCCGCCGCTGATGTAGAGCATGTGCGTTTGCAGGAAAGCGAGCTTGTTGGCCGTGAAGTCCTGCGTGAGGGCGGGGTCCGGCATGGGTGGTCTCCAAGGACTGTTGTGAGTACTAGCCGACTGCTAGGCAATTGCCTTCGCGCCCAGATCAAGTTTCTGAACATGATCTAGCAGCGGCGTCCGATCACCGGCCTTCGCCTTTTCACGCTTCATTCCTCAACTTGAGGAACGTCTGCTCCACTCCATGAAACGTACCCACCACCTTGTCCAGGTGCGAGTTAGACTGCTCGACAATCCGGAATTCGCCCTGAGCGATAGTTCTGTTCTCGTTCAGCATTCCCTTCCTGTCGTAGTGTTCCTTCAGGCCTTGGCGCTGTAATTCGCCATCGATGCCCTTAACTCCCAGCACTCGCTCGAGATGTGCCCGCTGCTTCTTACCGCTCTCCGGGCGCGGCTCGGCCTGACTCAGCAGGCTTTCCTTCTTGGCATCGCGAAATGCATTCAGCCTAGTTTCTCTCCTCACGGCGTAATGCCCAAGAAACCAATCTGGATGGCTCCTGAGCAGCGTCTGCACGCTGTTTGCCCATCTGTAGGTGTTCGAGAAACAGGTTCCTACGAAGTCGCGATGCTCCGAGCTCCACCCCTGCGGTGCGCTGTCCTGCTTTTCGCCCACGGAGTCGACCAGCCATTGCCAGAGCGACGGCCTGCGCAGGACGATCGCCGGTCCTTCCCGGACGTACATCTGCTTACCCTCGCTGCACCGGAAGCGCGTGCGGGAGTACAGCTCCGCCGTCTTGCTGCCCCACCCGAAGGACATTCCGGCCGCCAACCACTGGTAGGAATGCGAAAACTCTCCGTGGCCGAAGCCAAAAGAGTCCTTCCACAGAATCTTGTTGCTCAGATTTGAGATAAAGGTCTTGCCGTCGATGTTGTCGACGTAAACTACGTGGTTTGCTCTCGCGCTCTGGTCATTGACGTAGGAGCGGAACCCGAAATCGCCTGCAAACTTCTGGATGGTTCGGGTCAGGCGGTTGGATCCCGGCTGGATACGCGCGAACAACATCCATAGCTCGATGGACAACTTCTCGATGGCCGATTCGAAATCCTTGCCTGTGGTCAACCAATACGCGAACTTCGCCAAATCGTCGTCGTACCGCTCGGGAAACCAATGCTTCAGGGCCTGCTTAGCGTCGTTGTCATCTTGCAGCTCTCTCCAGAATGGCATCGCGACTTTCCTCCCGAAGACTCGTTGGCCAACCCGAGTCCTTCAAGCGGGTGCTGGTATGAAGTTACTCGCATTCCGGGGACGGTATACGAAATTCGTATACCGTGACCCGAAGTGCCCCGCGTGCATATTTTCCCTTGACGGAGATGCACTTCGGTCACGCCAATCCAGATAGGTGAACTCTACCTTACGGCAGATACTAGCCGCACAAATGACCGGCGGCAAGGGGCAGTCCCATGCCGCCGCCTGTCGAATATCATCCGAATTCGTATGTGAATTCCGCCTCGCCTGCGCCGATAGAAATCCGCCCTATGGCCTGGCCCTCCATGGTCCGATTTAGAATCTCCCGACTGATCGTAGGGAGAACCGTATTGGTGAGGATCGCATCGACTACTCGCGCACCGCTCTCCACCTCCTGGCAACGCTTGGCGATGAGGTCTACGACCGGTTGGTCGTAGCTCAGCGTCGCGCGATGGTTCTCGCCGATTCGGCGCACGATGCGGTCGAGCTGGAGCCGGATGATGGTCGCGAGAATCTCGTCGCTCAAAGGATAGTAGGGGATGGTGACGATGCGACCGAGTAGGGCAGGCGGGAAGGTCTTCAAGAGCGGTGCGCGCAGGGCCTGGGCGAGCCCATCCACGTCGGGCAGGAGCTCCGGGTCCTTGCACATGCTCATGATGAGGTCGGTGCCGACATTGGTTGTCAGTAGTATCACCGTATTCTTGAAATCGATGTAGCGGCCCTCGGCGTCCTCCATCCAGCCTTTGTCGAAGACCTGGAAGAAGATCTCGTGCACGTCGGGGTGGGCCTTCTCCACCTCGTCCAATAGGACCACGCTATAGGGCTTGCGGCGCACCGCCTCGGTGAGGATGCCGCCCTCGCCATAGCCCACGTATCCCGGGGGCGCGCCCTTGAGGGTGGAGACCGTATGGGCCTCCTGGAACTCGCTCATGTTGATGGTGATGATGTTGTGCTCGCCGCCGTAGAGTGCCTCGGCGAGGGCGAGCCCGGTCTCGGTCTTGCCGACGCCGGAGGGGCCTGCGAGCATGAAGACACCGATGGGCTTGTTGGGGTTGTCGAGCCGCGCGCGGGAGGTCTGGATGCGGGCGGCGATGGCATCGAGCGCGTGTCGCTGGCCGATGACGCGTCTGTTGAGGGTCTCGGCGAGCTTGAGGACCGCCTGGACCTCGTCCTTCACCATGCGGCCCACGGGGATGCCGGTCCAGTCGGCGACCACGGAGGCGACGGCCTGGGAGTCCACGCTCGGCAGGATGAGGGGACGCTCCCCCTGGAGGGCGTGGAGTCGGGTTTGCAGGTCCCGGAGCGTCGCGAGGGCCGCGGCCCGCTCCTCCTCGGTCAGCTCGGGGGGGGCGGGTGAGTCGGTCGGCGTCCCGGCGGTGGCTGGCGGCGGGGTCTGGCCGGCGGCGGGCGCCGCGACCTCGGCCGCCTGCTCCAAGGTGCTCCCAGTGCCCTCCACCGGCGCCCGATGGGCCCGCAGCTTGGCCCGCAGCTCCAGGATCTGCTGCACGAGGCCCTTCTCCTCCTCCCAGCGCGCCTGGAGCCCGGCGAGGCGCTCCTGCTCGGCGGCGAGCTTCTCGGAGGCGGCGCGCTCCCGCTCCTGGGTGTCCACGCCGACCGCGGTCTCCCGCCCGATGATGGCGAGCTCGGTATCCAGGTGCTCGATGCGCCTGCGCGAGTCTTCCACCTCGGCGGGCTCGGCGGCCTGGCTCACCGCCACCCGGGCGCAGGCGGTGTCGAGCAGGCTCACGGCCTTGTCGGGGAGCTGGCGGGCCGGGATGTAGCGGTGGGAGAGGCGCACCGCCGCCTCCAGACCCTCGTCCAGGAGCTGGACCTTGTGGTGCTCCTCCAGCTTCGAGGCCACGCCCCGGACCATGAGGATGGCCCGCTCCTCGGACGGCTCGTCCACCTGGACCACCTGGAAGCGGCGGGTGAGGGCCGGGTCCTTCTCGATATATTTCTTGTACTCGCTCCAGGTGGTGGCCGCGACCGTGCGCAGGGTTCCGCGGGCCAGCGCCGGCTTGAGCAGATTGGCGGCGTCGCCGGTGCCGGCCGCGCCCCCCGCGCCGATCAGGGTGTGGGCCTCGTCGATGAACAGGATGATGGGCTTGGGGGAGGCCTGGACCTCCTCGATCACCTGGCGCAGCCGGTTCTCGAACTCGCCCTTCATGCTGGCCCCGGCCTGGAGCAGGCCTACGTCCAGCACCCGCAGGGTGACCTCCTTCAGGGGCGGGGGCACATCGCCGTCGGCGATCCGCATGGCGAAGCCCTCCACCACCGCGGTCTTGCCCACGCCCGCCTCGCCCGTGAGGATGGGATTGTTCTGGCGGCGGCGCATGA
>Ga0316577_10001072_pt1 | contig 12382 bp, 10 predicted proteins | sample S5NA_FD_203073 | JGI IMG/M metagenome (GOLD analysis project Ga0316577, IMG submission 203073) | Rhizosphere microbial communities from salt marsh grasses in Alabama, United States - S5-7_050615r2r1 | ecosystem: Host-associated > Plants > Roots > Rhizosphere | place: USA: Alabama | collected... | reverse complement strand
CCGATCAGACCCCGCTCCGCCGACCCTTGACGATCGGCCACAGGCGAGCCGCCAGGGCGGCCTGAAAAAGGCGGACCAGCAACGCCGCCTTGTCACCGTCGGACACCGCCGGGTCCAGCACCGGGTCGAGGAGGAGGTCTATCTGGGCCTGCCGTTCGGCAGGCGCCATCCGTGGCTTCGCCGCCCGCGAGATCTCCCACAGCTCGCCGTACAGGAACCAGGCCATCTCGTCGTACATCAGCCGGGCCTCGACTTCCCATGCCTGGGCGGACTTGACGGACGAGCCGATCTCGAGGCCGGCGGCCACCCCGCTGGCCAGCAAGCGCTTGAGCGGATCCTCTTGCTCGGCCAGCATCTCCTGCAGGCCCACGCTCGATACCGCGGCGGTGCCGAGGGCGGCCCCCCAGCGACTGGCGCTGCGCGAGGCCGTCTTGCTGTCCAGGTTGCGCAGGCAGTCGTGGAAGGCGGCCGCGACGGCGCGGGCTCGCTCCGCCTTGTCGCCGCTAATGGCCAGCAGGTCCTTCTGCAGACCCCACAGGTCAACCGGTGTGGGCTCGGCCAGGATGCGGTCCAGGGCGGCCTTGACGTTGGCTGCGGGTCCTGCCATCGGCTAGCTTCTCGGCGGCAGCGGGATGAGGAGCGACGTGCGTCGCTTGTGGGCTTCGTAGTCCGGCTGGCCGCCCCACTTCTCGTCCGCTCGCCTCTCCAGGATGGGAATGCCGCTGACCCGAACCAGCAGCAAGGCCACGAAGACCGGCGAAACCAGGGTGACCAGTTGCCAGCCCTGCAGGGCCTTCTCGGCCACGAGCGCGACCCCCAGCCAGAGCACGATCTCGCCGAAGTAGTTGGGATGGCGCGACCAGGACCACAGGCCGGACGAGATGAAGCGGCCCTTGTTGGCCGGATTCGAGCGGAAGCGACTCTTCTGCAGGTCGGCAGTGACTTCGATGGCGAAGCCGGCTACCCAGATTGCGAGTCCGATGAAGGCACAGGCGCCCAGCTCCTTGCGGGCGCCCGCGATGGCCGCCAGGGCAGCCCCCGCGGTGAGGGTGATCCACAGCCCCTGGATAGTCCAGACGGCCAGGAACCGAGCGAAGGAGTTCTTCAGCTCGTCGAAGCGCGCGTCCCTGCCGGCCCTGCGAATGCGGCGCACGAGAAAGGTCCCCAGGCGGGCGGCCCAGACGACCACCAGAACGGCCAGCAAGACCGTACGCGCGTCGGCGGCGGGACTGAGCAGGACAGCCATGATCGTCACGCCGATGTAGGTCGCGGCGCCGGTCAGATCGAAGAAGCTCTCGGTCCGCAGGGCATAGGCGGCAGCGAAGGCAAGCCACTGGACGGCGAAGATGACGGCCACGGCCAGGCCGAAGACCGGGATGCCCTGGACCGTCGCCCCGCCCTGACTGCCGGCGACGGCGAACGCCAGCGCAATTAGCACGACCACGGGGATGGCCACCAGCGCGCCCTTGCTAGACATCTCGACTCCTTCGCGCAGCGCGGACCTGGACGAGCGTTCGTCGCCAGTTCGCCGCACAAGCATATCGATCCCGAAGCGCGGTTTCGACAGGCCCTTCGACGCCTTCGGGCGCAGCGGGTAATCTTGGGAGCCAACCACCCGAGCGGAGGTTCTACCGTGGCCCAATTGCTCGAGACTCACGCATCCGGAGAAGCCGCCGTGACGGCCGAAGCGCTCCAGACGACACTGATCGAGCTGATCGATCTGAGCCTTCAGGCCAAGCAGGCCCACTGGAACGTAGTGGGACCCGCCTTCCAGGCGGTCCACCTCTTCCTCGACACCCTGACGGATGAGTACCGTCTCTGGTACGACGAGGTCGCCGAGCGTCTGTCCGCCATCGGCGTATCGCCGGACGGCCGGATCGCGACCCTGGGCGCCAGCAAGATCGAGCAGCTGCCGGCAGGCCAGCTGCGAGACCAGGACATCCTGGGTTTCTTCGACAAGCGCATCGGGGCCGTCGCGAGCCGCATCCGAACGACACTCGGGCCGGTGGGCGACCACGACCTCATCAGCCAGGGCATCCTGCTCACCATCGCCCAGGGCCTGGACAAGCAGCGCTGGATGCTGCGCGCCCATCTCGCCTAGCGAGCGCCGCTCGCGCTAGGAGCCGGGCTTCCAGGCGGTGTAGAGGAGCGGGTCGACGGCGTCGGCCATGCTCTTGCCGGTCCACGGGTAGTCGACCCAGACCTCGAAGTGGAGATGCGCCCCCACGGAGGCTCCCGTGTTGCCGAGGGTGCCGACCTGCTGGCCAGCCGCCACACTCTGACCCGCCTTCACCGTAACGCTATTGAGATGGTTGTAGGTCGTGTACAGGGTGCCCTTGTGCGAGATCCAGACCACGATGCCGCCTCCGGCTCCGTCGGCACCCGTCTTCTTGCGACCGGCGTAGATGACGGTCCCGCCAGCGGCGGCCACGACGGGCGTGCCGATCCTCGCCCCTCCGATGTCCAGGCCGTTGTGCCAGTGCTTGCAGTTGCCGAAGGGCGGCTCCAGGTAGAAAGTGCTGCAGCCGAACTTCTGGGTGATGGTGTGGTGGCCCGGCACGGGCCATGTCAGCTTGTTGAGCCAGTCGTCCGGTTTGGGAACCGAGACGGGATGCGGCATCTGCTTGTTGGGAACGCCGGGCAGGATCAACAGCTGGCCGGTCGTCAGGGTCGTGCCCTTGAGCAGGTTGGCGTCGATGATGACCTGGGGGTCGATTTCCTGGTCGTCCGCGATCGTGTCGACCGTGTCGCCCTCGGTGGCCTTGATGACCACGCCGTCCATCGGCGGGATCAGCAGCTTCTGGCCGATCTTCACCAGGTCCGGGTTCGGCACTGCGGTGCTGTTGGCCCAGTAGAGCGTCGTGACCGAGATGCCGAAGTCGCGGGCGATCCGGGTCAGGTTGTCGCCCGCGCTGACCTGATAGAGGGCGAAGACTGAGTCGGGGACCGGTACCGTAGATCGCCCCGGCGTCGGCGTCGGCGGCGGCAGCACATAGGTCCCAACCGGGATGTACGCGGGGCCGCCGATCTGGGTGGGGTAGTCCGCGACAGACACGCGCTGATGGCCGAGCGCCCACGGGATCAGGCCGGCCGAGATCACGACGACCGCCCCGAGGGCTGCGGCCAGCACGGCTCCGAACCCGGATGGGATCATGCGCCGTCCTCGGCCGCGGGGCAGCGAAGTCGGCGTCTCGGGAGCGTCCAACGGCAGGCCTTGAGCGGCGCGCAGCGTGCCCGGCTTCGCCCTGTGAGCCTGCTGCAGGTGGCGGATCCCGCGGCGCAGCCCGCCTCCATCCCTCAGTGAGCCCGGGTGTCGATACCTGACACCATTGTTGTACGACGGCAAGTGATCCACTCCGTGCGGGACGTCACGGCCTGTGACGATTGCCGTGCCCCGCCCTGGCTCCGGTCGTCGCGCCGAGCGCGGTGGAGAACGGCGCCACTTCTACCCTACCAGGCAACGGAGATGAACGCTCACCTGGCGGTTCGCCCGCGCACCGGCTGCTGCCTCCTAACGCCGGCCCAGGCGGTCGATCGTTTCTTCGAGCTGGGCGAAGCCATCGATCGTGGCGTCCGGCTCGAAACCGGATTCGTCCGGCTGCCGGGCGAAGCGGATCGTCTTCATCCCCAGCGCCGCCGCGGCCGCCAGGTTCTTGAGCTTGTCGTCGATGAAGACGCAGTCTTCGGCGCGAGCTCCCGCGTCGGCCAGGAAGCGCTCGTAGATCTCCGGTGAGGGTTTTCGGCAGCCCGCGTCGCCGCTGATGGTCACCGCGTCCAGGAGGTCCAGCGAGAACCGGTCGCGGAGGTAGGCCGACCATTCGCTCAGGTCGTTCGACAGCAGGCCCAGCGAGAACCGTTCGGACAGACGCCTGGCGACGGGCACGAACTCCGGGTCGAGCGTCAGCCGGGTGTCCAGGTAGGTCGTCTCGACTTCCGGATACTGCCCTCCCAGCCCCACCTCTTCCCAGAGCCGGTGCGAGCTGATCTGCCCCAGGCTGGCCCGGATGTAGATCTCGTTGATGGCCTGCCGCGAGATGTCCGGGTTGCGCTCCCAGATGAAGGGCACGAGCAGGTCGTTGGTGTCGTCGCAGACCGTGAAGACCACGCCCATGGCGTCGAGGACGACCCAGCTGGTCATCTCGGCGCGGGGCTCGCTTGCTGCAGGCATTGCCGCGCATACGCCACGAAGGCCTGGCGCTGCTCCAAGCTGCCAAACGCGGCTGCCGGAATCATGTAGGCGCTGAATTGGGTGGTGAAGATGTACACGTAGCCGCCCGATTCCAGGACCCCATCGACAGCGGTCCAGTAGGACTCATGGCGCCCGTATGCGCTTTCCTCGACCACGCCCCCTGCGGTGAGGGTGACCGTATGGCGAATCAGGACGGCGCGATTCGCCCGCGTAGACATCCCTCCGAGATAGGCGACAGCTATCAACGCCAGGATCGCGGGGATTGCCAGGGCCACGGAGACGACTGTCGCGAGGCAGGCCGCAAACGTGGGTCCCATCGACACGAGCGCGCTTAGCCCTACCGCGAGGGAGCCGAAAGCGAGCGCCAGCTGGCTCGGGCGAGATCGAAACATCATCTGCCACTGATACAGGACAGCATCTCTTCGCGAGTTCGAGTAGGTGACAGACGGCCCCATCGCCGGCTGGCCCGTCTCAACCACGAGACCACCTCCTATCGGGCCCCCACTTGACGAAGGTCGCCCAGATGATAGACGGCTCCCGAACCCCGGCGCCGTGACGACGGTCCTGACATCGGGGCCGGACTCCGGCAAGATTGACGCCTGCGAAGAAGACGGACCCGCACGGGCACCGGGCGCCGCAATCGGACGTCCGCCGACCGACCCAGACGACCCAAGGAGAGACGCACCATGGCTGACAGCGGAACGACGACCCCCGCGGCGAAGGGGCCCCTGAGCGCGGAGGAGTTGCGGCTGATCGACGCCTACTGGCGCGCGGCCAACTACCTGTCCGTCGGCCAGATCTACCTGATGGACAACCCCCTGCTGCGCCGGCCCCTTGAGGCGATGGACGTCAAGCCGCGGCTGCTGGGCCACTGGGGCACCACGCCGGGCCTGAACATGATCTACGCCCACATGAACCGCGAGATCAAGGCCCGCGACCTGAACTGCATCTACATCATCGGGCCCGGGCACGGCGGCCCGGCCATCGTCGCCAACACCTACCTCGAGGGCAGCTACACCGAGGAGTACCCGGCCATCAGCCGGGACGAGGAGGGCATGGGGAAGCTCTTTCGCCAGTTCAGCTTCCCGGGCGGCATCCCCAGCCACGTCGCGCCCGAGACGCCCGGCTCCATCCACGAGGGTGGCGAGCTGGGCTACTCGCTGTCGCACGCCTTCGGCGCCGCCTTCGACAACCCGGACCTGCTCGTCTGCGCCGTGGTCGGCGACGGCGAGGCCGAGACCGGCCCGCTGGCGACGAGCTGGCACTCGAACAAGTTCCTCGATCCTGTGGGCGACGGCGCGGTCCTGCCGATCCTCCACCTCAACGGCTACAAGATCGCCAACCCCACGGTCCTGGCCCGCATCCCCCGCGACGAGCTGCGCGACCTGATGATCGGCTACGGCTACAAGCCCTACTTCGTAGAGGGCGACGACCCGGCGAGGGTCCACCAGGAGCTGGCGGCCACGCTGGGCACCGTGCTGGACGAGATCGCCGCCATCCAGAAGGCGGCCCGTTCGGGCAAGTCGAAGGGCCGCCCGAACTGGCCGATGATCGTCCTTCGAACCCCCAAAGGCTGGACCGGCCCCAAGGAGCTGGACGGCAAGCCCGTGGAGGGCAACTGGCGCTCTCACCAGGTCCCGTTCGGCGAGGTCCGAACCAACGAGAAGCACCGCCAGCTGCTAGAGACCTGGATGCGCAGCTACAAGCCCGAAGAGCTGTTCGACGACAAGGGCACCCTGCTGCCCGAGCTGGCTGCGCTGGCGCCCGAGGGCCAGCGGCGTATGGGCGCCAACCCTCACGCCAACGGCGGCATCCTGCTGCGCGAGCTGATCATGCCCGACTTCTGCGACTACGCCGTCGACGTGCCCAAGCCGGGCGGGGTCATCGCCGAGGCTACCCGCGTGGCGGGCCAGTTCATCCGCGACGTTATGGCGAAGAACCCCGACAACTTCCGCATGTTCGGGCCCGACGAGACGGCCTCCAACCGCCTGGGCGCGGTGCTGGAGGTGACCGACAAGGCCTGGGACGCCGAGGTCCTGCCCACCGACGAAGAGCTGTCGCCCGACGGCCGGGTCATGGAGGTCCTGTCCGAACACCAGTGCCAGGGCTGGCTTGAGGGCTACCTGCTGACCGGCCGGCACGGCATGTTCAACTGCTACGAGGCCTTCATCCACATCATCGACTCGATGTTCAACCAACACGCCAAGTGGCTGAAGGTCACGCGCGACATCCCCTGGCGCCGCCCCATCTCCTCGCTCAACTACATCCTCTCGTCCCTGGTCTGGCGCCAGGACCACAACGGCTTCACCCACCAGGATCCGGGCTTCATCGACCACGTGGTCAACAAGAAGGCCGAGATCATCCGCGTCTACCTCCCGCCCGACGCCAACACCCTGCTCTCGGTGACGGACCACTGCCTGCGCAGCGTCAACTACGTCAACGTCATCGTGGCCGGCAAGCAGCCGGCGCCGCAGTGGCTGACCATGGAGCAAGCCATCCTGCACTGCACCCGGGGCATCGGCATCTGGGAGTGGGCCAGCAACGATCGGGGCGGTCCGCCTGACGTCGTCATGGCCTGCTGCGGCGACATCCCCACCCTCGAGACGCTGGCCGCCGTGGACCTGATCCGCCAGCACATGCCCCTGATCAAGGTCCGGGTCGTCAACATCGTCGACCTGATGCGCATCCAGCACTCGTCCGAACATCCGCACGGCATGACGGACAAGGAGTTCGACTCCCTCTTCACGGTCGACAGGCCGATCATCTTCGCCTACCACGGCTATCCCTGGCTCATCCACCGCCTCACCTACCGGCGCAACGGCCACGACAACATCCACGTCCGCGGCTACAAGGAAGAGGGCACGACCACGACCCCGTTCGACATGGTCATGCTCAACGACCTGGACCGCTACCACCTGGTGATCGACGCCATCGACCGGATTCCCGGTCTCGGCCAGGACGCCGCGCACGTCCGCCAGCTGATGCAGGACAAGCGAACCGAAGCCCGGCTCTACACCCGCAAGGAAGGCGAAGACATCCCCGAGGTCCGCGACTGGGTCTGGCCCTACTAGGCAATCGGCGTCGGGCGGCAGCGCGCCGAGTGCCGGCCGGGGCCGCTACGCTTTCGCGGCGAGCGCCGCCTGGACGGCCGTCAGGGCCGGCTTTGGCGCGAGCTTCGCGTCCCAGAGGCAGGCCGCGCCCTTACCGGGGAAGGTGAAGGGCACCCACGAGTACTTGTCGGTGAAGCCCCAGAGGGTGATGCCGACGCAGGACTTGACCGCCAGGCAGGCTTCGGTGGCCTGCTTGTAGTAGTCGGCCTGAGTGGCCAGGTCGGCCTCGGTCGCGGGCGTCTCGACCCGAACGTCCAGCTCGGTGATGGCGACGTCGAGGCCCAGGTCGGCGAAACGCTGCATGTTCTGGGCCATGTCCGTCGGGAAGGGGTACTGGAGGTCGAAGTGGCCCTGGAAGCCCATGCCGTCGATCGGCACGCCTGCGGCCTGGAGCGACTTGATGAGGTTGTACCAGGCGTCGCTCTTGGGGCCGATCGCCTCGACGTCGTAGTCGTTGAGGTAGAGCTTGGCTGCCGGATCGGCTTCGTGGGCCCAAGTGAGAGCGTCGGCGATGTATTCCTCGCCGATGCCCGTGTACCAGATCGACTCACGCCAGGTGCCGTCTTCGTTGAAGGCCTCGTTGACCACGTCCCAGGCGTAGATCTTGCCCTTGTAGCGGCTCATCTCCGTCGTGATGTGGTCCTTGAGGATGCTCTTGAGCTCGGCCGATGAGAACGAGCCGCCGGTCAGCCAGCCGGGCAGCTGGTTGTGCCAGACAAGCGTATGGCCGCGGACTATCTGGTTGTTCGCTTCCGCGAAAGCCACGGTCGCGTCCGCGCCGCTCCAGGCGAACTCGCCCCTGGTCGGCTCCACGGGCTGCCACTTCATGGCGTTCTCGGCCGTGACCTGGTTGAACTGGTCGGCCGCGAGCGCGGCGTATGCCGCGTCCCTGTCGAGCGTCGGCAACCCGATCGCGGTCCCGAAGTAGCGGTCTCCCGCGAGGACCTTGAGTGCGGGTGCGGGCGTGGGCGTGGGCGTGGCGGCGGGCGGTGCCGACGAGGCGGCGGGCGGTGCCGTGGGCGTGGACGCCGATGAGCCGCAAGCGCTCAAGACGGCCGCCAGCGCCAGCATCCACGCCACTGCCGTGAGAGCGCGCGCGCGACCAGGGACCCCTGACTTCATCTTCGAACCTCCGCAGAACCGTTGCCCTTCTCGAAAGTGAGGATAGCAGGGCCGCAAGTTGCGGGGGCGCCGAGGCGGCGCCGAGGGCCGCGCCGAGGGCCGCGCCGAGGGCTGGGCGCTAGCCGATGGCAGTCCGGACCGCTTCGGCGATCTGCTCAGCCAGGCGGCGAGTGGCGTCGGCGGTGGGGCCTTCGACCATGACCCGGCACATCGACTGAGTGCCCGAGTAGCGGACGAGGACCCGGCCCTTGTCGCCCAGCTCCGACTCGGCGGCCTTGATCGCGGCCTGGAGATCCGCCAGCTCCTCCAGCGGGGGCTTGCGGGCCACGTCCACGTTGATGACCTGCTGGGGGAAGAGCTTCATCATCGTGGCCAGCTGGGACAGCTTCTTGCCCGAGTCGCACATCGCCGCCAACAGCTGCAACGCCGTCACGATGCCGTCGCCGGTGGTGTGGCGGTCCAGGAAAATGGTGTGGCCGGACGGCTCGCCGCCCAGGACGGCCCCCCTGGCCTGCATCATCTCCAGGACGTAGCGGTCGCCCACCCTGGACGCGGCATGCTCGATGCCTAGCTCCTTCAGAGCCAGCCCGAAGCCGAAGTTGCTCATGACCGTGGACACGACCAGGTTGTTGCGCAGCTTGCCCAGCCGCTTCAGTCGCTCGGCGCAGATGATCATGGCCTGATCGCCCGTCAGCTCCCGGCCCTTCTCGTCCACCGCGATCAGCCGGTCGCCGTCGCCGTCGAAGGCCAGGCCGATGTTCGCGCCGACCTCGAGCACCTTGGCCCGCAGCTGCTCGGTGTGCTGCGACCCGCAGCCGTCGTTGATGTTGACCCCGTCCGGATCGACGTGGATGGCCGTCACGTCGGCCCCCAGCTCGGCGAAGATCATCGGCGCCACTCTGTAGGTGGCCCCGTTGGCGCAATCCAGGACGATCTTCATGCCCTCGAGCGTCAGCTCGTCGGGGAACGTGCTCTTGCAGAAGACGATGTAGCGGCCCAGGGCGTCTTCGATGCGATGGGCCTTGCCGATGTCGTCCGCGGTGGGCCGGATGTCCCGGATGTGGCCCGAGGTGATCAGGTTCTCGATCTCGTCCTCTTCGGCATCGGGGAGCTTGAAGCCGCTGAGCGAGAAGAGCTTGATGCCGTTGTCCTGGTAGGGGTTGTGCGAGGCGGAAATGACCACACCCGCGTCGGCCCGCATGGAGTGCGTCAGGTAGGCGATCCCGGGTGTGGGCAGCGGGCCGATCAGGTACACGTCCACGCCCATCGAACAGATGCCGGCCGTCAGGGCGCTCTCCAGCATGTAGCCGCTGACCCGTGTGTCCTTGCCGATCACCACGGTGTGGCGGTGGTCCCGGTGGCGCTTGCAGACGTGGGCCACGGCTCGCCCGATCTGCAGCGCCATCTCGGCCGTCATGGGCTCCAGGTTGGCCACGCCACGTACGCCGTCCGTGCCGAACAGTCTCTCCATCGTCGTCAGGTCGTCCTCAATCCTTGCTCGAGCCGTTGCCCGAGCCGTTGTCGGCGGCGGTCCAGAGCGCCGCTGTCGAATCCACGATGGCCTGCAGCCAGTCCGTCCCGGCCTGCTTCGCCTCGGCTGGCAGCGCGGCCACCGCTTTCAGATGGGGCGTGCCCTTCGGTATCCGCTCCCAGGCGGCCAGGAACTCGTCTCTCTGGCGGGCGGCGATGCCCTGGTCGGGGAGGTCGCGCAGCTTCGCCTCCATCTCCGGCCACCCTTCCAGCAGGGCTTTCTGCTGTGCCTCGGCAGCCGGGTTGAGCTTCGAAGCGCCCGATCGGGGCAGCTTCAGCGAGCCGGCCATACGCTGAGCCAGATCGCGCATTCGGGCCAGCCGCTCGGCGAGCATGGCTTCGATCTGCCCGAGCGCGCCCCCCTGGCAGGCCAGGGCGAAGTCGTCCGCGGCCATCGTCCGCGCCCGAGCGTGGATGTACCAGAGCTGCAGCGCCTGGAGGCTGCCGATGTAGATCAGGTTGTTCCGCACGACCCGACCGATCGACCCGTAGGCGCCGGGCGTGAAGGCTCTGCTGCCGCCCGGACCGGCCGGCGGCGGCATGTAGAGGGTGCCCTCGTCGGTGACGTCCTTGCGACAGATAGCCCCGGCCGGGATCACCGTCCCGTAGGCGATGCGCGTCGGGCCCACCAGTCCGCCCTGCCCGCCCAGAAAGATCGGCGCCTGGTCCAGCATCACGCCCCGCGGCACGTCGCCCACCAGCGAGGGAGTGGCTTTGTCCTGGTGGGGGGTGAAGTTGAAGTGGATGTAGGACGACCCGATCTCGCTGTGGTTCTGGCGGCTCGTGCCGCCGGCCATGAGGGCGTCGCAGAAGTTGATCAGGCTGCCGGCGGTGACGAAGGGCAGGAAGACCGTCTGTTTGAGCCCGACCGAATGGGCAACGCAGGATTCCTCCTCCAGCAGCGTTCCCGGCCGAACCTGGGCGCTGGGACCGATGCTCGAGCCGTCCAGGCAGGTCGCGCCGGAGAAGGAGCCGCCCTTGAGGGCCACGTCTCGGCCGAGCTGGCAATCCTCCACGCTGGCCGGCCCCTCGGCACCCAGCTCGCAGCCCGGGCCGATGGACGTGGTGGCGCCGGCTATGCGGCAGCCGGCATGGATGACGACGCCGGGGGCAATGCGTTGCGGCCGGACTTCCTCGCCGACCTCCACGGACTCTGGCGCAGGAATGACCACGCCGCGCGCCAGGAGCGCCTCGACCTTCTTGTGTGCGCTCACCGTGAGCGGCTACCTCGAGCTTCGGACATCCTGTCGATGATACCCGCGGGCGCCCAGGACGGTTCGCGCTCCGACGCCGGGCCGGCTCGCTCTGGCCACGTCACGCGCTACCATTCGCCTATGACCCCGAAGGCTGCCGTTCCGGAGACCACCCTGCGTGAGCAGGTGCGCCAGGCCATCGAGGTTGCCTGGCTGAAGGCCCAGGCCGAGCTGCCCGGGCCCGCCGAGCCGCACGACGCCCCGGTGACGGTGGAGCGCCCCGCCGACCCGGCGCGCGGCGACTTCGCCAGCACCATCGCCCTGCGCCTGGCGAAGCCCTACGGCCGCCCGCCTTTGGAGATCGCCAGAGCGATCGCGGCCCACGTGAAGACCACTGAGTCTGGCGCCGACTCGCCGATCGCGTCTGTGGAAGTGGCGCCGCCGGGGTTCCTCAACGTCCGTCTCTCCGACCACGCTCTGGCGGCCGCCGGGCAGCGCATCCTGCGCGACCCGGGCACCTGGGGCCGCGTCACCGCCGCCCACCCCGAGCAGGTCAACGTGGAGTTCGTCTCGGCCAACCCCACCGGCCCGCTCCACATCGGCAACGCCCGCGGCGCCTTCACCGGCGACCTGCTGTGCCGCATCCTGGCCGCGGCCGGCCACACCGTCACTCGCGAGTACTACTTCAACGACTTTGGCAGCCAGGTCAAGAACCTGGGTGCGTCCGTGCTGGCCATCAAGGAAGGCTGCGAGATTCCGGACGACGGCTACCGCGGCGAGTACGTCTTCGACCTGGCGAAGGAGCTTCCGGGGAAGGTCGTGGCCGATGCCGACAAAGCCGGCGAGGACGCCTCCTGGACGGTCGGTCGCTGGGCCTCCGAACAGATTCGGGCCGGCATCGAGGCCAGCCTCGAGCACCTGGGCTGCCACTTCGACGTCTGGCGCTCGGAGAGCACTCTCCACAAGGACGGCTGGGTATCGAAGGCGATCGACAAGCTGCGCGCGGCCGGCGACGTCTACGAGGAAGACGGGGCGGTCATCTTCCGCTCCACGAAGTTCGGCGACGACAGGGACCGGGTGATCCTGCGTTCGACCGAGGACGCCGCGCCCACCTACTTCGCGGCCGACATCGGCTATCTGCTGGAGAAGTTCAGCCGCGGCTACGAGCGCATCGTCTTCATCTGGGGCGAGGATCACCACGGCTACGTGGCCCGGGTGAAGGCCGCGGCCCAGTCGAT
>Ga0316577_10001071_pt1 | contig 12388 bp, 25 predicted proteins | sample S5NA_FD_203073 | JGI IMG/M metagenome (GOLD analysis project Ga0316577, IMG submission 203073) | Rhizosphere microbial communities from salt marsh grasses in Alabama, United States - S5-7_050615r2r1 | ecosystem: Host-associated > Plants > Roots > Rhizosphere | place: USA: Alabama | collected... | reverse complement strand
GGAAGACGGGCTGCGCTTCGCCGTGCGCGAGGGTGGCCGCACCGTCGGTGCGGGCGTCGTCTCGAAGATCATCGAGTAAGAGCGATGACCAATCAGAGAATCCGGATTCGGCTGAAAGCGTTCGACCACCGCCTGATCGACCAATCGGCGCGGGAAATCGTCGATACGGCAAAACGTACTGGTGCGCAGGTCCGTGGACCGGTTCCATTACCGTCCCGGCACGAGCGGTACACGGTGCTGATCTCCCCCCACGTCAACAAGGACGCCCGAGATCAATACGAGCTGCGTACCCATAAGCGGCTGATGGATATTGTCGATCCCACCGACAAAACCGTCGATGCATTGATGAAGCTCGACTTGGCGGCTGGCGTCGATGTCCAGATCAAGCTGAGCTGAGGAGGGCGTGATGAGTATCGGGTTGATCGGCCGCAAGGCGGGCATGACGCGAATCTTTCAAGAAGATGGTGTTTCGGTGCCGGTGACCGTAATCGAAGTCACGCCGAACCGCGTCACTCAAGTGAAAACCGTCGACCGCGATGGTTATGTTGCGCTGCAGGTCGCGGCCGGAAGACGAAAGCCCTCCCGCGTGACCAAGCCCCTGGCTGGCCACTATGCGAAGGCCGGCGTCGTCGCGGGCGAAGTGCTCAGGGAATTTCGTCTGCAGGAGGCGCCGGGCGAGCTGCAATCTGGCTCCGAGCTGGGCGTGGACATGTTCTCGGCTGGGCAGAAGGTCGACGTGCGGGGCGTGTCGAAGGGGAAAGGATTCGCGGGTGGCATCAAGCGGCACAACTTCCGCAGCCAGGATAGTACCCACGGCAACTCGATCTCACATCGCGCCCCCGGCTCGATTGGTCAGTGCCAAACGCCCGGGCGGGTGTTCAAGGGGAAGCGAATGGCAGGTCAGATGGGAAATGTCAATCGTTGTCAGCAAGGGCTCGAAGTCGTTCGTGTCGACATCGAGCGTAATCTGATCCTGGTGCGTGGAGGCGTTCCCGGTCCGTCAGGCGGGCGTGTCGTCATCGTCCCCTCCATCAAACAGAAGAGCAAGGGTTGAGCATCGTGGAACTGGCAATGCGAACGAACGATGGCAACGGAACCCTGGATGTCTCCGACGCCATCTTTGCCGTCGACTACAAGCCCGCGCTGATACATCAGGTCGTCACTGCCTACTTGGCAGGGGCGCGTGCGGGGACGAAGGCTCAACGGAACCGCTCCCGCGTCCAGGGCGGCGGCAGCAAGCCCTACCGGCAGAAGGGAACGGGCCGCGCACGTGCTGGCACGAGTCGCAGTCCCCTTTGGCGCAGCGGTGGCGTGACGTTTGCGGCTGAGCCGAAGGCGTGGGACCAGAAGGTCAATCGGAAGATGTATCGCGGCGCGCTGCGCTCCATACTGTCCGAGCTCGTTCGGACCGACCGTCTGATCGTGCTGCCCTCGTTGGAGCTCGAGGCCGCGAAGACGAAGCTGCTCGCCATGCGTCTGGAGCAGCTGGGACTGAAGGATGCGCTGATCGTCGTCGCCGGCTTCGATGATGCCGCTTTTTTGGCGGCGAGGAACATCCCCGGGGTCGATGTCGTCACGGCGGCGCAAGCGGATCCAGTGAGTCTCGTCGCGTTCAAGCACGTCGTGATGACTGAGGCAGCCCTGCGCGCGTTGGAGAATCGACTCAAATGAACAAAGAAGCCTTGATGACGGTGCTGCTCGGTCCTGTCGTCTCCGAGAAGACGGCACTGGCTGCCGACAGCGCTGGTCAATACGCCTTTCGCGTCCGTCCAGGCGCGACCAAGCGCGAGATCGGCAAGGCGGTCGAGCTGCTGTTCGACGTCAAGGTCGATGGGGTCCAGGTGCTGAACGTGCAGGGCAAGCGCAAGCGCTTCGGTGGGCGGTTCGGTAAGCGGCCGGACTGGCGAAAGGCCTACGTTCGGCTGAAGCCTGGCCAGGAGATCGACCTCGGTGGTGGCGCCTGATGGCGCCTAGGGCCAGATTTTAAGTTGCAATACTATGGCTATCATCAAAACCAATCCGACTTCGCCCGGTCGTCGGTTCGTCGTCAAGGTCGTGAGCCCCGATCTGCACAAGGGTGGACCGCACTCGGGTCTCATTGCCAAGAAAAGCAAGAGCGGCGGTAGGAACAACCATGGGCGGATAACGGTCCGACATCGCGGTGGTGGACACAAGCAGCGTTACCGCGTCGTCGACTTCAAGCGGAAGAAGCAGGACGTCCCCGCGATTGTCGAGCGCATCGAGTACGACCCGAATCGTAGCGCCAATCTGGCGTTGCTGAAATATCGCGATGGGGAGTGGTCGTACATCCTTGCCCCGAAAGGGCTGGCCAAGGGTAGTACCGTTGTCTCATCGGAGACTGCCCCGATCGCCGTGGGCAACTGCTTGCCGATGCGGAACATTCCGGTCGGTACCGAGGTGCATTGTATCGAGATGCGTCCCGGCAAAGGCGCCCAGATGGCACGTGCTGCGGGAAGCTCGGCGCAGCTGATTGCCCGGGAGGGCTTCAATGCGACCCTGCGGCTACGGTCTGGTGAAATGCGAAGAGTGCACGCGGACTGCCGCGCCGTCATCGGCGCCGTCGGCAACGGCGAGCATAGCTTGCGCAAGCTCGGAAAGGCTGGAGCCAGGCGATGGCGCGGGGTCCGGCCGACCGTCCGGGGCGTCGTAATGAATCCGGTCGATCATCCCCACGGCGGGGGCGAGGGTCGGACCTCCGGTGGTCGCCATCCGGTCTCTCCGTGGGGCGTCCCGACTAAAGGCCATAAGACACGTAACAACAAGCGCACCGATGGAATGATCGTGCGTCGTCGTGGCAGAAAATAGCAGAGTAGACAGAGGATCAGAGGCGTGGCACGTTCAGTTTGGAAAGGCCCATTCGTAGATCATCACCTGGCGAAGAAGGTCGAAGATGCGGTTGCTCAGAACAGCAAGCGGCCCATCAAGACTTGGTCTCGGCGGTCCATGGTACTGCCCGAGATGGTCGGGCTCACGATTGCCGTGTACAACGGTCGGCAGCATGTACCCGTGCTGATCAACGAAAACATGATTGGCCACAAATTGGGCGAATTCGCGTTGACCCGGACGTTTCGAGGTCATGCGGCCGACAGAAAGGCGAAGAAGCGTTGAGGGGGCGATAGATGCAAGCTTATGCGACATTGAGGTATGCGCGCATATCTGCGCAGAAGGCTCGGCTCGTCGCTGACCAGATTCGGGGCCAGTCGGTTGAGCAGGCTCTGAACATGCTGACGTTCAGCCCGAAGAAGGGTGCCAGGATCATCAAAGGCGTGCTGGAATCGGCGATCGCGAATGCCGAGCACAACGCCGGCGCCGATGTCGACGAGCTGCATGTCGATAGCATACAGGTGAATGAAGGCCCGACGATGAAGCGTATCCGTGCGCGTGCCAAGGGTCGTGCGACAAGAATCATGAAGCGGACTAGTCATATCAAACTGTCCGTTGCGGAACGCTGACGTCGGAGTTGAATCATGGGGCAAAAAGTTAATCCGATCGGGATTCGGCTTGGTATCGTCCGCGACTGGACATCAAAATGGTATGCGGACTCCAAAGACTATGCTGATTTGCTGAATACAGATCTTCAGGTCCGTGGTTTTTTGAAGAAAGAGCTCCAGAAGGCATCGGTGAGCCGTATTCAGATTGATCGGCCTGCCAAAAACGCCCACATCACGATCCATACAGCGCGACCAGGAGTCGTCATCGGCAAGCGGGGCGAGGACATCGATAAGCTTAGGGCGCGTGTCTCGTCGTTGATGGGAATCCCTGTGCATATCAGCATCGAGGAGATCCGCAAGCCGGAGCTGGACGCCCAGCTCGTTGCGGAAGGGATTGCTCAACAGCTCGAGCGACGCATCATGTTTCGTCGGGCGATGAAGCGGGCCGTTCAGAACACGATGCGGGCGGGAGCTGGTGGAGTGCGCGTCAACATCGCCGGCCGCTTGAATGGGGCCGAGATTGCCCGCTCGGAATGGTACCGTGAGGGCCGCGTTCCGCTGCATACGTTGCGCGCCGACATCGACTATGGGTTTGCGGAGGCACGCACTACGTACGGCGTCCTCGGCGTAAAGACTTGGATCTTCCGTGGGGAAGTCTTCGGTGACGCTCAGGAGGAGTCAGTGCCAAAGTCACGAGCGAGCAAGAGGGGCTGATCGATGCTGCAACCAAAGCGCACGAAGTTTCGCAAACAGCAGAAGGGGCGGAACCGCGGGCTGGCACAAAGCGGAAATCAGGTCAGCTTTGGTGAGTTTGGCCTGAAGTCCGTCGGCCGCGGCCGCATTACGGCCCGCCAGATCGAGGCAGCGCGTCGGGCAATCACACGAAAGGTCAAGCGGGGCGGGAAGCTCTGGATCCGAGTATTTCCGGATAAGCCGGTCTCGAAGAAGCCCCTCGAGGTTCGGATGGGTAAAGGCAAGGGTAATGTGGAGTACTGGGTAGCGCTGATTCAGCCAGGAAAGATGCTGTATGAGATCGAGGGCGTCAGCGAAGAGCTCGCACGGGACGCATTTCGGTTGGCGGCTGCAAAGTTACCGGTGCAGACAACCTTTGATAAGAGGCAGATCCTGTGATGGGCGTGAAAGAGCTTCGTGAAAAATCCCCTGGCGAGCTAGCTGACCACCTGCTCGATCTGCGTAAGGAGCAATTCGGCCTGCGTATGCAGCAGGGAAGTGGTCAATTGACGAGGCCATCGCAGGTTAAGGCGGTCCGTCGGGAGATTGCCAGGGTCAAGACGATTATTGCGGAACGAGTGCGAGGCCAGGCCGATGTCTGAACAGGAACCTGTGATCACGAACAAGGCCGTGGCGGGTCGCGTCGTCAGTAGCGCCATGGACAAAACCATCACCGTGCTGGTCGAACGTCGAGTCAAGCATCCGCTTTATGGGAAGTTCATGCGCCGTTCGACCAAGGTTCACGCGCATGACGAAGACAATCTCTGCAGCGCGGGGGACATGGTTCGGGTCGAGCAGTGTCGGCCGTTGTCGAAGACCAAGAGTTGGCGGCTGGTCGAAATCCTCGAGAAGGCCCGCTAGGCGGAGTGGTGGGGCACGGTTTGGCTGGATGGTGATTTAAAATGATTCAAATGCAGACGAGGCTCAGCGTCGCCGATAACAGCGGCGCTAGATCCATACAATGTATCAAAGTATTGGGTGGATCTCACCGCCGGTATGCGGGGATTGGCGACATCATCAAGGTAACGGTGAAGGACGCTATGCCCCGTGGCAAGGTAAAGAAGGGCGACGTATTCAATGCCGTTGTGGTACGCACCCGGAAGGGTGTTCGGCGTCCCGATGGCTCTCTCATACGCTTCGACGGCAACGCGGCGGTGCTTCTCAATAATCAGCTGCAGCCGATTGGGACGCGCATTTTCGGCCCGGTCACGAGAGAGCTCAGGAGCGAGCGGTTCATGAAGATCATTTCCCTCGCTCCAGAGGTTCTTTAGGCGCTTCGTCATTGCTTGCGGGATGGCGACGTTGGGCGGCTGTTGCATCGTGGGGTTTTTCAGATGAGAAGAATCAGAGTGGGTGATGACGTGATCGTCGTTACTGGTAAAGATAAGGGGAAGCGCGGCGCTGTTTTGAAGGTGCTGCATGATGCGCGGGTCGTTGTCGAGAATGTCAACGTGTCCAAAAAGCACCAAAAGGCCAATCCCCAAAAGGGGCAGCCGGGCGGAATTATCGATAAGGAAATGCCAATTTCAATTTCTAACGTCGCGCTGTTTAATCCCGCCAAGGGCGCGAGCGATCGTGTTGGTTTCAGGACCCTGGAGGATGGGCGAAAGGTTCGATACTTTAAGTCTGATGGTGAAGTCGTCGATCTCTGACCGTAGGTATTATGATGGCTAGATTACAGGCGCTATATAACGACAAGCTCGCCGCGGAGCTCAAGCAGCGTTTCGGCTTCACGAGTAGCATGGAAGTGCCGCGTGTCGTGAAGATCACGCTGAACATGGGCGTGGGCGAGGCGGTGGCAGACAAAAAGGTGATGGAGCACGCGGTCCGGGATTTGACCGAAATCTCCGGGCAGAAGCCCATCGTCACCTATGCTCGGAAATCGGTCGCGGGCTTTAAGATTCGGGAGGGATGGCCGGTTGGCTGCAAAGTCACGCTGCGGCGGGAGAGGATGTACGAGTTCCTCGATCGGCTCATCAATGTTGCGATCCCTCGAATTCGTGACTTCCGCGGCATGAGTGCGAAGGCATTCGACGGCCGTGGGAACTATTCGATGGGGGTGCGTGAGCAGATCATCTTTCCTGAGATAGACTACGACAAAATCGACGCGCTGCGAGGGCTCGACGTCACCATCACAACAACCGCGAAGAACGATGAGCAGGGCCGCGCGTTGCTCGAGGGGTTTAATTTTCCGTTTCGGACTTAGGTGAGGCCATGGCAAAGAAGAGCATGATTGCGCGTGACGCAAAGCGGATGCTTGTTGCGAAAAGATATGAGCGACGGCGGGCGGCGCTGAAGGCTGTGATCAAAGATCGTAGCGCAACGAGCGAGGCGGTTGACGAAGCGCTCCTCGCGCTGCAGAAGCTGCCGCGGGACGCGAGCCCCAGCAGGCAGCAGCGCCGCTGTCGGGCTAGTGGGCGGCCTCATGCTGTCTACCGAAAGTTCGGCTTGGGCCGCAATAAGCTTCGGGAGGCTGTGATGAGGGGTGACGTGCCTGGTGTCGTCAAGGCGAGCTGGTGAAGGGCACAAAGGTTTTTCCGCGCGGTGCAACAGCTGCCGCAGGTGTTGGGTATCACGCCGAGCTGGCGGTTTGACCCGAGGATAACATAATGAGTATGTCAGACCCGATCGCGGATATGTTGACGCGGATTCGAAACGGGCAAGCGCGCGGCAAGGTGATGATCGAGATGCCCGCGTCCAAGCAGAAGGTAGCCATTGCCGAGGTCCTCAGGGATGAAGGTTACATTGGCGATGTGCTCGTCAGTGGAGAGGGGAAGCCGGTCCTGAGAATTTCCTTGAAATATTACCGCGGACGTCCCGTCATCGAGTACTTGCGTCGCGTTTCGAGGCCCGGCCTTCGGATCTATAAGGGTAAAGATGAACTGCCGACGGTCTGGGGTGGACTCGGAATCGCGATCATTTCTACGTCGCGGGGGCTAATGACGGACCGGGCCGCACGTCGGTCGGGGAGCGGCGGCGAAGTGCTGGCGCTGGTTGCCTAAAGGCGGAGATCCAAGATGTCGAGAATCGCTAAGGCGCCAGTGGCGTTGCCTTCGGGTGTGAAGGTCGAGCTGGCGGCGTCGGAGATCAAGGTTACCGGGCCCAAGGGCTCGCTCGAGCAAGCCTTGCATCCCCTTGTGTCGCTAAAGCAGGAAGACGGCGAGCTTGTCTTCGAGCCCGCAACGTCCAGCAAAGAGGGCTGGGCGATGGCAGGGACCATGCGAGCGCTGGTAAACAATATGGTGCAGGGCGTGAGCACGGGCTTCCAGCGAAAGCTCTCGCTCGTCGGCGTCGGCTACCGCGCGCAGGCGAAGAGTCCCTCACAGCTCAACTTGTCGCTGGGCTTTTCGCATCCTGTCGAGTACAGCATGCCCGCGGGGGTCTCGGTTGAGACTCCGTCCGCGACGGAGATCGTCGTGAGTGGCGCCGACAAACAGAAGGTCGGACAGGTCGCGGCTGAGATCCGGGGCTTTCGGCCTCCCGAGCCCTATAAGGGCAAGGGGGTGCGATATGCGGACGAGCAAGTGCTGCGAAAAGAAGCAAAGAAGAAGTGATCAGGGTTCAGCATGGCTAAGAAAGAGTCACGTATCCGTCGCGCGACACGTGCACGGTCAAAGATCCGGGAGATTGGCCGGCATCGGCTCTGTGTCTTTCGGTCGCCGCGTCATATCTATGCGCAAATCATCTCCGCCGATGGCGAGCGGGTCTTGGCGAGTGCATCGACCGTCGAGAAAGAATTGCGCAGCCAGATCGAAGGCTACTCGGGCAACTGCTCGGCCGCGAGCTTGGTTGGTCAACTGATCGCTCAGCGCGCAAAGACGCTGGGCGTCGATGAAGTGGCGTTCGACCGATCGGGCTTTCGCTACCATGGTCGTGTCAAGGCGCTCGCAGAGGCCGCACGAGAGAATGGCCTACAATTCTAGTCGCTTATTGGCTGGCTTACGTGCGCCCTGTTGCTAGGTAAGCGGTCCTAGCGCCAACCAGCGCGACGAGGTCGAGGAGTTTTAGATGGCAAATTTCAATCCAAAACCAGAAGGTGATGACCTTCTCGAGAAGCTTATCGCGGTCAACCGTGTGGCCAAGGTCGTCAAGGGTGGGCGCGTGTTTGGTTTTAGTGCGCTGACCGTTGTTGGTGACGGAAAAGGCAGGGTCGGCTACGGAACGGGCAAAGCCCGCGAGGTGCCGGTGGCGATCCAGAAGGCGATGGAAACGGCCCGGAAAAACATGGTGGACGTCAAGCTGAACGGGACAACCCTCCAATACCCGCTGACCGGTCGCCACGGGGCTGCACGCGTCTACATGCAGCCGGCCTCCGAGGGTACGGGTATCATCGCGGGCGGTGCGATGCGTGCAGTGTTCGAGGTATTGGGAGTCCAGAATGTTCTGGCGAAGTGCATCGGCACCAATAACCCGATCAACGTGGTGCAGGCGACGATCAAGGGCTTGGCGGAGATGGTAGATGCCCAGCTCATGGCCGCGAAGCGCGGCAAGTCAGTAGAACAAATAACCGGTTAAGACAGATGCAGAGTCGAGGAACGTTTCGAGTCAGGCTCGACCGAAGCCTGTACGGTCGCCTGAAGTCTCACCAAGCCTGTGCTCGCGGGCTGGGGCTTCGGCGTCCGGAACAGATTGTCGAGGTGGAGGACACGCCTTCGACGCGCGGCATGGTCCAGAAGATCCGCTACATGGTCACGGTTCTGGAGGAGGGTTGATATGCGACTCAACGAGCTCTCAGCGGCGCCGGGCAGTCGTACGCCCGGAAAGCGAGTCGGCCGGGGTATTGGCAGCGGGCTAGGCAAGACCTGCGGTCGAGGACACAAGGGGCAAAAATCGCGTAGCGGTGGCTTCCACAAGGTCGGATTTGAAGGTGGACAGATGCCATTGCAGCGTCGTCTGCCTAAAGTCGGTTTTCGCTCGAAGAAGTCGGCGTACAAGGACGAGGTCCGGCTGGCCGAGCTATCAGCTGTCGCCGGCGATGTGATCGATATCGACGCCCTCCGTCGCGCCGGACTGATAACTGCCAAGATTCGGCAAGTCAAGATCATAGACACGGGAACCCTCGACCGCGGGATCAAGGTGGTTGGGCTCGGCGTGAGTCGTGGCGCAAGGGCAGCGATCGAGGCTGCGGGCGGGAGCATCGAAAGCGGTACGGGGGCATAAGGACCGCCATGGCAAAGGGCAATGCTGCGACAATGCAGGCGCTCGGCGGAATGGGTCGCCTGACAGAGCTCCGTCAACGGTTGTTGTTTGTCGTCGGCGCGTTGCTCGTCTACCGAATCGGCACCTTTATTCCGGTGCCCGGAATCAACCCGGAGGCGTTGGCTGTCCTATTCGATCAGAATCAGGGATCGATTCTCGACATGTTCAATATGTTCTCCGGCGGGGCGCTCGAACGGGCAAGCATCCTGGCGCTCGGGATCATGCCTTATATCTCGGCCAGCATCATCATGCAGCTGATGGCAGCTGTCATTCCTCAACTGGAACAGCTCAAAAAAGAAGGGGAAGCCGGCCGCAGAAAGATTACGCAGTACACGAGATACGGGACAGTCGTGCTCGCCACCTTCCAAGCCATCGGCATATCGATCGCTTTGCAGGGTGAAACGGCGGGGGGCTCGTCCATTGTCGTACAGCAGGGGATCGGCTTCGTCTTCACCGCGGCGGTGTCACTGGTGACAGGGACGATGTTCCTGATGTGGTTGGGCGAGCAGATCACCGAGCGTGGAATCGGGAATGGGATCTCGTTGATCATCTTCGCCGGCATCGTGGCTGGTCTGCCGTCCGCCGTGGGCGGCACCCTGGAGCTGGTGCGTACCGGCGAGATGAACGCATTGGCGGTGCTCGTGTTGTTCGCGTTGGCACTCGCCGTCACGGCGTTCGTTGTCTTCGTCGAGCGGGGGCAGCGCAGGATTACCGTCAACTATGCGAGACGGCAGCAAGGGCGCCGGATGCTGGCGGCACAAAGTACCCATCTCCCGCTGAAGCTCAACATGGCCGGCGTCATCCCGCCGATTTTCGCCTCGAGCATCATACTGTTTCCGGGAACTCTGGGTCAGTGGTTCAGTCAGTCGGAGGATCTGCGCTGGCTCGCGGACATCACCAGTAAGCTCTCACCCGGGGAGCCGATCTACGTGATCCTGTACGCCGGAGCGATCATCTTCTTTTGCTTCTTCTACACCGCACTGGTCTTCAATGCCAAAGACACCGCGGATAACTTGAAGCGCTCCGGGGCATTCATCCCGGGGATCCGGCCTGGTGAGCAGACAGCTAGATACATCGACACGGTCATGACTCGGCTTACGGCGGCTGGGGCGATCTACATCACGGCGGTGTGTCTGTTGCCCGAGTTCCTCATTGTCGGTTGGAACGTGCCGTTCTATTTTGGCGGTACGTCGCTGTTGATTGTGGTCGTCGTGGTGATGGACTTCATGGCCCAAGTGCAGGCCCATCTGATGTCCCATCAGTATGAGGGTCTAATGAAGAAGGCGAATCTAAAGGCGCCTGGCGCCGGCTTGATGCGATAGCTCAAGCTCTGAAGAATCTTTTTGGGGTGTACTATGAAAGTTCGTGCGTCAGTGAAAACAATCTGCCGGCACTGTAAGTTGATTCGGCGACGGGGAACCGTTCGTGTCATCTGCAAAGACCCGCGCCACAAACAGCGTCAGGGGTAATTCGCCCAGCGATGTTCTGCGCTTGGCTCGTTTGCGACTGCTTGTAAAGATTTCTGGAAAGAGGTTCCGTTATGGCGCGTATCGCCGGTGTCAACATCCCTGACCGTAAGCACGCGGTGATTGCCTTGACTGCGATTTACGGCATTGGCCGAACCAGCGCGGGAAAAATCTGCGCCGCGGCGGGTGTCTCGGAAGATGCGATGATTCAGTCGCTATCCGAGGAAGAGATTGATCGGCTTCGGGCCGAGGTGGCCAGATACGAGGTAGAGGGAGATCTGCGCCGCGAGGTTTCGATGAACATCAAGCGGCTGATGGATCTGGGCTGCAACCGCGGCATACGCCACCGTCGGGGTTTGCCGCTTCGCGGGCAGCGGACGAGGACGAATGCGAGAACACGTAAAGGCCCGAGACGCCCGATCAAGCGTTGACTATGACTCAGCGGTTGATGCCGTTGGTCGTCTCGCTGCGAGGGGATCAGAATGACTAGCTACCTGTGGTGAAGCTAACATGGCGAAACAAGCCAGAACACGCAAAAAGGTGAAAAAGCAGGTCGCGGACGGGGTTGCACACGTCCACGCCTCTTTCAACAACACGATTATTACGATCACCGATCGTCAAGGTAACGCATTGTCCTGGGCGACCGCCGGAGGCTCTGGCTTTCGGGGCTCTCGGAAGAGCACCCCGTTTGCTGCCCAGGTCGCGGCGACGCGGGCCGGACAGGCGGCGAAGGAGTTCGGTGTTAAAAACCTGGATGTTAGCGTGAAGGGGCCGGGTCCCGGGCGGGAGTCGGCCGTGCGGGCATTGAATACGGTGGGCTTCAAGGTGACGAGCATTACCGACGTCACGCCGATCCCTCACAACGGGTGTCGGCCTCCGAAAAAGCGTCGGGTCTGAGTTACGGGTAGAAGAGCATGGCACGTTATACAGGACCTACTTGCAAACTGGCTCGGCGGGAAGGCGGCGACCTTGGGCTGAAGAGCCGAGCGCGCTCGTTGGATACGAAGTGTAATCTCGAAAAGGTTCCGGGACATGCGGCCGACCGACGTCGGAGGCTGTCGGACTACGGCCTCCAGCTGAGGGAGAAGCAAAAGGTTCGGCGTATTTACGGCGTCCTGGAGAAGCAGTTCCGTAACTATTACAAGAGCGCCGCTAGCGCAAAGGGCGCCACGGGCGAGCGCCTGCTCCAGCTACTGGAAAGACGACTCGACAATGTCGTTTTCCGAATGGGCTTCGGCGCGACCCGGGCGGAGGCGAGACAGCTGGTCACGCATAAGGGCATTCTCGTGAACGGTCGCAAGGTCTCGGTACCGTCCTATCAGGTCGATGTCGATGACAACATCGAGGTGACCGAGCGGGCACGTAAGCAGGTGCGGGTACAGAATGCGCTGGCATTAGCAGAACAGTACAGCTTTCCGGACTGGGTCGAGGTCGACGTGAAAGGGATGAAGGGCGTCTTCCGCCGAGTCCCCGAGCGCGCCGATCTGGCCGCGGACATTAACGAGTCGCTGATCGTCGAGCTCTATTCTAAGTAGCCCG
>Ga0316577_10001070_pt1 | contig 12405 bp, 13 predicted proteins | sample S5NA_FD_203073 | JGI IMG/M metagenome (GOLD analysis project Ga0316577, IMG submission 203073) | Rhizosphere microbial communities from salt marsh grasses in Alabama, United States - S5-7_050615r2r1 | ecosystem: Host-associated > Plants > Roots > Rhizosphere | place: USA: Alabama | collected... | reverse complement strand
CTATGAATCATTTCCGTTTCTACCGACCAGCCCTTGACGTACTGACGGCTGGCGGCAACCATCAGCCCTTCAGCGACTCCGCCCACTACCAACCGTTTCCAGAACTTTTCCGGTTCGCTGGCAACCAGGTTCTCCAGGGCAACGGCTCCTACCGCGCCAATGTCGAGCATCGATGCCAACTCGCTGTAGCTGCGGGAAGTGAGTTTGCTCTGCAAATCGCTGAGATAGGCGTGGAAATGGTCCGTTACTTCTAGAGCACGCTCGGCAGCTTTGTCATCCATGCCAAAGGCCAGCAGGGCCCCCTGGAGCCCGACCAGCGCTTCAGGTGTCGGCAGGCTCAAGATCGGTTGTATGGCTTCTTGTAGGTCGAGCATAGGTCCCTCCCCTTGCTGGAGAATGCCGCGATCTTTCGCGGTCTGCTATGGAACCGGCAGACCGTAGCATGCGACGATTGCCGCGATTGGCAACGCCTGGAGATACGGACCAGCGGCTCCGCCAGGTGCATGCCGTGCAGACCGATTATACCACAGGCACCTGGTTTTTGGTACTGCGCCGAGACAAACTGTGAGAAGTGTGCTATAATCAGATCGCTTGAAGCCCGGAGCAAGAGGAAGTGACTATGGAAGAAAAACGTATACCTTCGTTGCTACTCAATATCCTGCTGGCCCAGGTCGAGGAAATGATGGGCCGTCGCAGCCTGATCATGCTTCTGCGCCAAGCTGGCCTGGTCGAATATGCCCAGGATGCCCCGCCCAAGGACGATTTGCCTAGCATTACCATCGATCAGTATTCGAGCTTGCTGGCCAACATCTACGAGATCTTTGGTGCCACGGGCTCCCTGCCCATCTTTATGCGCGGCGGACGTCTGGGGGCAGTTGAGATCCGGAAGCAGCGCCCTGCTCAGTTTGCAGTTACTGGCACGGCCCTGAGACTGCTGCCCTCGACCCGGCGGATGCAGGCCGTGCTCGATAGGTTGATCCAGCAGGGTGAGGAGCTGTACGGTACGCCTCATCTACTGCATGAAGAAGCCCATGCCTTCCTCATTGAGATGCCTGACTGTCCCTACTGCGCCGAGATCACGCGGCGATCCAATGCCGCGAACAGGCCGGTGGCCAAACCGGTGTGTCATATTCCCGTCGCTGCCGTGTCCGAGATGGTGGAGTGGGCGATGGGGCGGAAGCACCTGGTGGAAGAAGTGGACTGCATTGCTCTCGGTGCCCCGGCCTGCCGCTTTCGCATCAGCAAGTAGCATGGCACTGGCCGCGCTTCGATCCCATCGCGGCAGCCTATGAGTGGTATCGGGTAATGGATGGGCCTGACCCGGTTTCACCAGGCCCGGCAGATGAGGCCTTTCAGATAGGCAGATTCTGGAAAGGTGAGCAGGACAGGGTGATCCGGGCCCTGGGCCAGCCATTCGACGATCTGGACGTCGCGTCCGGCATCGACACTGGCGCCAAACACGATCTTTTGAAAGAGGTCAGCGCTGACCAGACCTGAGCAGGAGAAGGTAATCAGGTGCCCGCCCGGGCGCAGCAACTGCAGGGCCAGCAGATTGAGATCTTTGTAGCCCCGGCTGGCATCCATGACCTGGGCCCGCGAGGTGGCAAACTTGGGTGGATCGAGGATCACCAGGTCGAAGCTGCGCCCCTGGTCGCGGTAGGCCCGGAGAACCTGGAAGGCATCCCCGATTACCATCTCCTGTGGCTGGCAGTTGTTGAGGGCCAGGTTCCTTTCCGCCAGGGACAAGGCATCGGCTGAGGTATCGACGTTGACTACCGAACGCGCCCGGACTTGACCGGCATACACTCCAAAGCCTCCGGTATAGGCAAAGACGTTGAGTACATCTGCACCGGCGCAATACACAGACGCCCTCCGCCGATTATCCCTCTGGTCGAGGTAGAAGCCGGTTTTGTGGCCTCCCCGCACGTCTACTAAGAAGCGATGTCCCCCTTCGGCAATCTCTAGCAGTGCGGGTGGCTCGGCACCCCATAACGGGCTAGTCTCCGGCAAGAGCCCCTCTTTCTTTCGAACATCGGCATCATCGCGGGCATAGATGCCAACCAGGGGCGATGGGTCGCCTCGCGAAAGCTGGGCGGGCTCGCTGAGGATGGCGACAATCTCGTCGCGCCTCTGCGCCATGCCCAACGTCAGGCACTGGATCACCAGCCAACTCCCGTACCGATCCACGATGAGCCCGGGCAGCCCATCGGCTTCGGCGTGCACCAGGCGGTAGGCATCGGTGTCCGGGGTCTGGGCCAGGTGCGCGCGCCCCTCTATCGCCTGCGCGAGACGGCGGCGCCAAAAACCGCGATCCACTCGTTCATCGGGGTCCCAGGTGAGAAGCCTGACCACGATCTGCGAGTGCCGGTTCAGGTAACCTGTCCCCAGGTATTGCCCGCGGCTGTCGGTCACGCGCACCAAGTCGCCGTCTTTTGCCTCTGCTTCGATGCGGCGTATCGCCCCGGAAAAGATCCAGGGGTGCCGGTTTCGGACAGGCTTCTCGCGACCGGGTTTCAGAATGACTGTACCGTTCATGTCCTGATACTCCATAGATGCTCTGCTGCGTACTAGGCCACGGGCGTCGCTTCCTGGTCAAAGTATAGCATATGCGCGTGCCTTTTGCCAGGAGAGAAAAGATTCGGAGAAGAGCCGAGCCTGGCTGTTGGCAACTTGACGATGATGCCGTTGCCTGCTACAATGGGTCCGCTCTGCTTCCACAAGGGTACCTCTCGCCCTGTTCTGCTGGCGATGTCCCGAGTGGATGGGTAGCGCAGGTGGTGATCCCGGCGGCGCAGTTTCGCGATTACCCAGGGTTTGGAGGAGGAGACGTGTGGCCAATCAGATCCTTATTGTAGACGATGAGCCTGGCATCCGCCACTTGCTTCAGCAGACGCTCGCCGAGGAAAAATACCAGGCGCAGACGGCGGGCAGTGTATTCGAGGCCCTGGAGAAACTCCACGATACGTCCTTTGCACTGGCCATTGTGGATCTGCTATTGCCAGATGTGGATGGCTTGCAGCTAGCCGAGGCGATCCGTATCATAGACCCCGGCACCCCTGTGATCCTGATAAGTGCCTATGGTACGCCGGCCTTTGAGGGAATGGCCTCGCACCCTGCTATCCGGCATTATCTGCACAAGCCCTTCTCGCTGGATCGCCTGCTGGGGCTGGTGCGCCGGTACGTTCCAACGTCAGCGGTGAATGGAAATGGCGACAGTCTCTCCTCTTCTCCAGAGGACGGAAGCTGATAGAAAGGGCACGATGAGCTCGACACAGAGCAAAGTGGCCTTGGTTTTGGCAGGCGGCGGACTCGCCGGTGCCGTATACGAGATTGGTGCTCTGAGAGCGATTGACGACCTGCTGGTTGACCGCACGGTCAACGATCTGGACATCTATGTTGGCACCAGCGCTGGTGCGCTCGTGGCGTCGTGTCTGGCCAATGGCCTGAGCCCCGAGGTGATGCTACAGGCCTTTGACGGCTCCCACCCAGAGGTGCGCGCCCTGGCGCGGAGGGATCTGTTTCAGCTCAACAGCAGGGAATTCCTGCGCCGCACGGTGGAGCTGCCCCGCGTTCTATTGGGAGCCTGGTCTCACTATCTTCGGCACCTCGACGACATGACCGTGTTTGACTTGGTGTGGTCCCTTGCAGAGGCAATCCCATCGGGTATGTACGACATCCTTGCCCTGGAGCGATATATCTGCCGGGTGCTGGATACCCAGGGACTGTGCAACCGCTTTGAGGACCTGGGGCGCGACCTGTACATCATTGCCACGGATCTGGACACCGGCGACCGGGTGGTTTTCGGGCAGGATGAGTGGCAGGACGTGCCGATTTCGCTGGCTGCTGCCGCTTCGTCGGCCATGCCTCTTCTTTACAAGCCGGTCCGCATTCGAGGAAAGGATCTTGTCGACGGCGGCCTGCGGGGGAATGCCAGTGTCGATTTGGCCGTTGAGCAGGGCGCGAATCTGGTCATTTGCATCAACCCCCTGGTTCCGTATGACAATGCCGACCTCGAGTGTATCCCGTTCCTGGGCCCCGATGGAGGGCATCTGAGCGAAAAGGGAGTGCAGGCCATTGCCTCGCAGATGATGCGCACCATGATGCACGCCGGTCTGGGGTATCACATCAAACAGCTACGGCGCCAGCATCCTGATGTGGACATCATCCTCATAGAACCGCGGCCTGATGACTATAGGATGTTCTTCTACAACATCATGCGCTACTCGACCCGCCTCACGGTCGCCCGGCATGGCTTCGAGTCGGTGACGATCGACCTGGCGGAGGATTACCCACGCTACAAGCAGATTCTTGCTCGCCACGGCATTCCCCTGAGTAGGCGTCTGGTTATTACCGAGCTGGCAGAGATCGAGCAATCGGGGTACGATCCAGAGGTCATCCGCCGCGTGCTGGAGGCACGCACAGCCGGCTGCAATCGTCGAGCGCGTGGCACGCCGGTCTGCCAGCTCACTCGTGCACTGGCAGAATTGGAAATGACGCTGGATTCGATGGCTGAGACGTAGGCCTATCCCTGCGAATTCTGATGAACGTGGCAAAACTCTGAGCCGTTCTGCGCGCGGTTCTGGCAGCGCTTGCCGGCCTGAGTGATTGCCCGGCACTGCGCCGGAACGCCTTCCGGCTCCTCAGCGGTCGCGGCTTCCCCAGTTTCGGGAACCAGTTCCTCAGCTTTGGGATTTCCAACAGGCTGCTCTTGCGCGCGCTGGGACTTGCGGGCGTTCTGGGCTTTTCGTGCCATCTCGAGCAACTCGTCGAACTCGCCATGGAATGCGTCGATGATCGCATCTGGATCGGGTACGAGGCCTGCATCGGTGATGGTGCCCATCCACACCCGCCCGTTGTAGCTGAGGATGCTGACGCCTAATCCCAGGTGGCCCGATTGTGGAACCCAGAACATGAGTGACTCGAGTGGTGCACCGGCAAGGTACAGTTGCCCTTTGGGGCCCACGACGTTGGTCATCACGGCTGTGCCCTTGAGCCCAAAAATGTTCACCACAACGTCCTGCAGTGCCTGGGGCAGGACGCCGATGGTGCTCAAGATCCCATAGGCCACGGGTGCTTCCAGTGTGTCTTTGAGGCTATCCATCCGCCGTCGCAGCTCGCCCAGTCGCTCGCCGGGGTCGATGAGGCCGATCGGCAGGGACAGAAACACCAATCCAAACTTGTTGCCCAGCTCCTCCTCTGTGCCGGGCTTGCGCAGGTCGACCGGAACGATGGCGCGAACGTTCAGCCCATCCACCCGCTCGCCGCGCGCAAGGAGGTAGCGGCGCAGTGCGCCACTCATGGCGGTGAGCAACACATCGTTGACCGTGCCACCCAGTTCGCCGCCGACCAACTTGATGTCTTGCAAAGGTATGGGCATGGACCAAGCTGCTCGTTTGGGCACGTCCAACGGCCCTTTGAAAACTGTCTTGCGATCCGGCCAGAGGAACAGCAGGCGGGCCAGGGCCGTTGTTCCCCGGACTCCTGTCCGGGCGAGGTCTACCGCATGAGAAGGCTCGTGCCGCAGTTCATGACATTGTTCCGCCAGAACACCGGTCACCTGGCGCGCGGTCTTGAGCGCCGACTGCGCCGGGCGGAGCAGTGCTCGCATGGGTCCAGGGCGCTGCGCGCGTTTTGGCTGCGGCTCGATGACAGGCCAGGGTGTGTCGGGCTCTGTGTCGGTTAAAGAGAGCAGCACATGAACCAATGCCAGGCCGTCCCCAATGCAGTGGTGCAAGCGGCAGATCAGAGCACAGCCTTCTCCGTACTCTTCGATGAAGTGCAATTGCCACAGAGGCTTGGTGGGATCGAGCTGCCGGCTCGCCAGCAGGCTGGCCATATCCTGTAGCGCCGCTTGGTCGCCGGGAGGCGGCAGGGTCGCCAACTGGACGTGGTAGCCGAGATTGAAATCGGGATCATCTTCCCAGTAGGGGGCGCCGAGGATCGGTTGGACGATGCGCTGGTGGAAGCGGCCGAAGCGCAACACGCGCTTCTGGATAGTTGCCTTCAGCCGCTCATAGTCCAGGGGCGCGCCAAAGACCAACACGCCCGTGATCATCATCAGGTTGGCCGGTTCCTCCATGCGCAACCAGGCGTTGTCTACGCTTGAGAGCGAGTTCCTGGCCATTTTTCGATTCCTTTCCCTCAGACCTCTGGCTGCCTACGCATCTCGGGTCGAGCTAAATCCCTGGCCTCATGGTGATGAGACTCGCATTTACTACGTTGACTTGGCATGGCTGCCATCCTGTCTTTGTTTCCAGTCTTTCCGGTAGACGCGGTAGATGTAGTGATGTACTGGCGTGGTATAGTCGCGCATCGACTCGGGAAACTCGTATACCTGCTCGCCGACGCGTACCCCACCGACCGCTTCTTGCATCTTGATCGAGGCGATGTTGTCCACGTTGGGCGTCGCTTGAACCGCTATGCAGTCGGTGTGGGTAAACAAGTGGGCCACCAACCCGCGCTTGACCTCGACGCCGTACTTGTGCCCCCAGAAGGCCGGCAGGAGCTTGACATCGGTCTCGGCGATGCCCTCCTCGTCGGGTGCATGCATGATGCATTGACCAATGGCCTGCCCAGTGTCCTTTGGCTCTACCATCAGCACCTGCTCGAACTCGGACGCGAGCGGCTCCTGTATCTGCCGTCTGATATCCTCTCGCGTGATCCGCAGTCCCTGCGGGAATCCGACATAGGACATCACCCGTGGATCGGTCCACAGTTCATAGAGCATGTCGATGTCCTGCGGTGCCGCTGCACGGACGAGCAGCCGCTCCGTGTCGAAAATCCTGGCTGGTGAAGGCATGGGGCGGCTCATGGCTCGGCCACCTCGGGCCATCCCTGCTCGTGGAGCACCTGCCGGTAGAGACCTTGCGCCTGCTGGAAGAGATCGGCCAGGGCCTTTGCCTTCCATACGGGACCGCGCACCTCCAGCAATCCGTCGGCGAGTGCCTGTTTGAGCCCCAAGTCGCCGAGCATGATGGCGTGTAGTGTGTTGGGTGCCAATTTGATATCCAACGTCGGCCTCAAGTTGGTCGGGCCGAAGGTCGTCTCCAAGGGTCGCCGCCGCCCGTTGATGGTAATCTCGGCGTCGGGATCTGCGCATCGCAGCCGGATCACCTGCCGCGAGGCCAGCACTGCGTCCGCCGCGCCAGGCTCCTTTTCCGCAATGAGCGCGAACAGGGCCTGCGCATACCTGTATAACTGCGCCGCATTGGTGTATACTGCCATCTGTCCGGTTCCGTGCCTCTGTTCTCAGTCGTTCCGCTGCAAAAGAGATTGTTCCAAGTCGCCCACCAGCGCTGCGACCCGGGCGGCTTGCTCGTAGTGGGTTCGGAACGAATCAGTTTCAAGGTGGCCCAGGTCAAGCGCGACGTATAGAAGTGACTGCACTTCGGCAACTGATTGGGTTGCATCGTAGAGGCACTGAGCGAATGCGCGCTGTGTAGCGCAGCTTGGCCCGGCTGCGATACTCCTCATGCTCGATGTCGCGGCGCGCCGCATCTGCTCTCCAAGATCGCCGTCAAATGAGGCAGCAGCGGTCAAGGCATAGATCTGCTTGGTCAATTTGCGCGCTTCCTGCCACGCCGGGATGTCCTCGAACCGCAGTGCCAAGGTCGAAGCATCTCCTTTCGGGCGATGAGCGCCAGTCGACCGGCCCAATAGCGTGCTAGAAAAAGACCGAGGGTCGCTGGGCCAGCCGCCCGTGGATCATCTCCTGGATGGTATTCCGCACCTGGTCTGAAAGCTGGGATACGAGCACTAGGTTCTGTGCTGCGTCGGGGCCGTAGCCATCCAGGACAATGGGCTCGCCGAAGTCGATGTACCATCGGGTCGGCAGTGGCACCAGACCCAGCAGTCCCAGCCAGGGAAAGGTTAGCGAGATCGGGAAATAGGGTGTGCCGGCCATCTTGGCGCCAGTGGCAGATTTGGCCAGCGTGACATAGGTCTCCTCAGCGCCCACCACCGACACAGGAATGATCGGCGCTTGGGCCTCCAGCGCCATCTGCACAAAGTCCCCCTGATCGAATCGAGCCAGCTGGTAGCGGTCCCGGTACAGCTTGCCGATGCCCTTGTGGCCTTCTGGAAACACCGCCACCAATTCGTCCTGCTCCAGTAGACGGACTCCATTGTCTTTCGTCGCCAGCGTCTGCCCGATGCGTACCATCCACGCAGAGATGAAAGGAACCCGCGGGACCCAATCCGAATAGAGGGTGCGCACCAGCCGCTGGGCTGCGTGGTCAGACATGACGGCGGTGGCGATCATGGTACCGTCCCACGGTAGCTGGCCCGAATGGTTAGCCACGAGGAGGGTCCGGCCTTGGATGGGGATGTGCTCAATGCCGGTGGCCCTCACCCGCCAGTAGACCTTGTAGAGGAAGGTGAAGAACGGTCGTGCTACGTCCAGAAACTCCCAGTCGACGCCCCATTCGTCCGTGTCGTACTCGCCTGTGAACCGCCTCTGGACCAGGTCGGCGTTGTACTTGACCGTATAGTTGACCATGTACCAGACGCCCTTCCAGGTGTCCGGGTCGAACCATTGTTCGTTGAAGGCAGTGCGCAGGCGATCCAGCACGTCAAGCTGAACGTTCCTCGGGAGCTTTTGCAGGCTCTCTTCGACCATAGCCACGAAGCGATGGCGCGAGTAGCGAGGTGGCTCATAGTCGGGGGTGATCGCTCGCAGCCGCCGGATCAGTCCGTCGAGTTCGGCCACCAACTCCTGCCGGATTTCCTCCGAGGCTGCGGTCGTGTCCGCTTTTGGTGTCGCTTCCATGTCGGTTGGCTCCACGCCGGTCACCGCGCCTCCCATCTCCTCGCTACTCATGGTCTCCTCCATCCTCGGCGCTCGGCCCGGTCACGGCCTCTTGCGATCTGTCCCGCTGGCGCTGCTCGATCTGGTCGCGCAACCGCTCCTCGTCGCGGGCTGTGCTGAATGGACCAACCTGGAAGGGAGCCGCGTGCTGCCATTCGGCGAACTCGTGCAACGTATCCTCGGCGGTGTAGTGGGGCACAAAGCTCAGCTCCTCGCGCATGCGGCGCAGGTCAGCCACCCACGGATAGCGAAGGTAGTCCGGTTCGAACGGTGAAGCGTCGCTGCCCCAACGCGGGGTGCTGGCAAGAAGGTTCTGGCTCCAGTAGGCGAGCAGGTGCAGGACGGCGATAGGCGGCTTGCTTGCCAATCCTCGTATCTTGTTCAGGGGTAGGACATCCTCGGCAGCCACATTGACAGGACCGGGGACATCTCTGAGGATGGCCTGTGCCAGTGCCTCTACCACATCGTCCTCATGAATGACCTGCATCCTGGGATCGAAACCCAGCAGGCTTGGCGCCCACGGCGCCTTGAGGAAGCGCGTCATAGGAGTGTCTACCGTGGGCCCAACGATACTGGCGAAGCGGAGGGTGGTCAGCATCAGATGGGGGGATCGCTGCCGGAAGCCATCGCAGAACGTCTCAATTTCCAGCAGATCGCGGATGGTTCCGGAGCGCTTGCTGCCACGCAGCGCGTGCTCTTCGGTCAGAAAGGCTGCGTTGCTCGGCCGCGCACCATAGACAGCTGTGCTGCTTCTGAGCACTGCCTTGCGCACGCCGGCCTCGGCACAGGCACCAAGTACCTTGGTCGTGCCCATCACATTCAGGTCAAAAGCGGCTTCGCTGGGCTGGGCAGTCTCTGCAAATTCCAGATGGCAGACCGTATCCACCCGTTCAGCCTTGAGCAATTCGACGAGCAGCGGGTTTCGGACGTCAGCTTGGACGAAATCGAGTCCTTCGATGTCTTTTTCTGGCGGCTCTCTATCGAGGCCGATGACGTGGAGCCCACCTGCCTTGCATAGCCTGGCTGCGACCCGGACGCCCCAGGTGCCTGTCACGCCGGTGACTAGGATGGTCGTGTGTTCGGACATAGGCTTTTCTCCTCTGCGTTTCGCACGGCGACCTGGCGATATAAGCTCGAGGGACCCCGACGTATGCCAGCTCTCTGACAGGGAACGATTCGGCAGCGCTGCGTACCGAGACTGGTCGATGCAAACAGGTCAACCCGAATTCATTATACCAGGTTTCAACCAACCGTCAAGGAAATGCCACTGCGCCTGCCGGCGGCTCACTCGCCGTTGCTGCGGCGCCTCCTTGATCCCTGCGCTGGAAGTAGGGAATGTGACATTTGTAACTTGCCTTTTCCCTGGACTTGTGGCATAATACCGGGCGTTCCGCACCCATAAGGATTGCAGACCTTTCGTACGGAGGGTATGACATTGCTGTCAGACTATAACTTCATTGGGGTCTTTGTCGTCGTAGCATGCATCTTTCCCTTCATTGCCTTGGGGCTAGCCTGGTTGTTGCGACCCAAGAAGCCCAATCCGGTCAAGACGGCCACGTACGAGTGCGGTCAAGAGACCATCGGTGACACGTGGGTGCAGTTCCGCGCCCAATACTACATATTCGCCCTGGTCTTTGTCGTGTTCGACATCGAGGCCGTTTTTCTTTTCCCCTGGGCGGTGGCCTACGACAAGCTCGGTCTTTGGGCACTGGCCGAAGCCTTCCTGTTTTTGGGTATCCTGACCGTGGGCTTGATCTACGCTTGGCGCAAGGATGCGCTGCGCTGGCAATAGCCAACACACAGGTTCCAGCATGTGGCGCACGTTCGCGTGCCTGATGCTGGAACTGTGCCGTTGGGCATGAGGAGAAGGGTATGGATTTCATTCTCAACTTCTGGGTCGAATTGGGAGCTTGGGCTCAAGACGTGCTCTTTGGCTGGGGCCTACCAGCGTGGGCTGTGAACCTGATCTCCGACATCGTGGGTGTGCTAGTCCTCGTAGTGATCGGGATCATGGCTGTCCTGATCTTTACCCCCATGGAGCGCAAGGTGATTGCGCGCATGCAGGACCGGCCCGGTCCCAACCGCGTGTGGCCCTATGGGTTGCTCCAGGCGCTGGCTGACGCGATCAAGATGCTGACCAAGGAGGACATCACGCCCACGAATGCCAACCGGGCGCTCCACATGTTGGCCCCGCTGATCGTGGCGATTCCTGCCTTGCTGGTGTACGCCGTATTGCCCTGGGGGCCCAACATCATTGGCAAGGATCTCAACGTCGGTATACTCTTTATCCTGGCCATTGCGGCCCTACATGTCATTGCCATCATAGTCGCAGGATGGGGCTCGAACAACAAGTACTCCTTGCTCAGCGCCTTCCGCGTGGTCAACCAGCTGTTGGCCTATGAGATTCCGATGGTCTTTTGTCTGCTCAGCGTGATCTTGTTCACCAAGACCATGTCCACCCAGGGGATCGTCGAGGCCCAGACGATCCCCTACTTTATCGTGATGCCGGTGGCGGGCATGATCTTTCTGATCTGCGCCATGGCCGAGGCGAACCGTTCTCCGGTGGACCTGATAGAGGCCGACTCGGAGATGGTGGCTGGCTACATGATCGAGTACAGCGGCATGAAGTTTGCCATGTTCTTTATCGCCGAGTATGTCAATATGTTTGCGGCCGCCATCGTGATCTCGACCGTATTCTTGGGCGGCTACAAGTTCTTCGGCCTGGAGAACTTGGCGCCGGTGCTGACCCCCGTGATTGTCTTTGCCAAGGCCGTGTTCGTCATCTTTGTCATGCTTTGGTTCCGGGCCACATTTCCGCGCGTCCGATTCGACCATCTCGTTGGGTTTGCCTGGAAGTTCCTCGTGCCGCTGGCCATGGTCAACCTGCTGCTCAGTGCCCTGGTGGTCAAGATTCCGGTGGCGAGTACCCGGGTAGAACCCTGGGTGCACGGGGGGGTGATGCTAGTGGGCAACTTGATCGTCATAGCGGTGACGGTTCTCATCCTCAACCGCTCTGCGCGCAAAGTCGAGGATGCGCCGGCCCTGAAGCGCATTGTGGCGGTCGAAAGGTAGGATGCTCATGAATGTGACGCAAGTGATCTTTATCATCCTGAGTGCTGTCACGCTGATAGGTGCACTGGGTGTTGTCGTCAGCCGAAACCTGTTTTACGCTGCGATCTTTTTGGTGCTTTCGTTTATCGGCGTGGCTGGCTACTACATCTTGTTGCAAGCCGAGTTCCTGGCGATGATCCAGATTCTGGTGTATGTCGGTGCCATATCGATCTTGATCATCTTTGCCATCATGCTCTCGCGGCGTCTCATGTCGCCAAAGTATCGGGCCAGGAACGAGCAATGGGTGTGGGCGCTGGTTGCCGCTGTGGTCCTATTTGCCATTCTGGTCGTGATTCTGATCCAGGTTGACTGGCCCTTTGCCCAGGCAAGTGTGCCGGATGGGACACTCGTCGAACTGGGCAAGGCGCTGGTAGACCCGGAGCAATTCCTGTTGGTTTTTGAAGTGGCCTCGGTGCTGCTCCTGGTAGCCCTGGTCGGGGCGGTGATCGTCGCCCGGGAACGCTGAGCGAGGGAGGAACGCCTATGCA
>Ga0316577_10001069_pt1 | contig 12407 bp, 9 predicted proteins | sample S5NA_FD_203073 | JGI IMG/M metagenome (GOLD analysis project Ga0316577, IMG submission 203073) | Rhizosphere microbial communities from salt marsh grasses in Alabama, United States - S5-7_050615r2r1 | ecosystem: Host-associated > Plants > Roots > Rhizosphere | place: USA: Alabama | collected... | reverse complement strand
GCCGGACCCGAGGCCCGGCTGGACGAGGCGGACCGGCTCCTGGCGGCGGGCGAGGCGGCGGAGGCCCTGGACCTCTACGACGAGGTCGCCGCCATCGACCCGGCGAACCGGCGCGCCGCGCTCGGGGGCGCGCGGGCCGCGCTCGCGCTCGAAGCGCCGGCCGAGGCCGCCGGCCGGGCCGAGGCGCGTCTGCGGGCCGATCCCGAGGACGTCGACGCCTGGGTCGTCCTGGGCGAGGCGCGCGCGGCGCTCGGGGAGGAGGAGGCGGCGCGCTTCGCCTGGGAACAGGCCCTTCTGCTCGACCCGGGCTCCCCGGCGGCGCGGGACGGCCTCGCCGCGCTCGAGGGACAGCGGCCGGAGCCGCGGGTGGCGGGCGAGTTCTGGCTCGGGAACACGAACGAGGACAGCCGCTCGTTCGGGCCGCGGTACGCCGAGCTCCGGGTCGCGGCGGCGGGCTGGCTCCTCCTCCGGGGCACGTTCGACGACATGCTCGGTTTCCGGCACCCGTGGCAGGTGCGCGGCTTCAACAGCCTCGAGAGCTGGTACGGGGCGGCCACGCTCCGATGGGGAGCCGGCGGTGGACTGGAGACCACGTTCGAGGCGGGCCGGCGGGACTATCCGGGACGGGACGGCCTCTACCAGACGAGCTGGCTCGTCGAGCAGGGAGTCCGCGTCTCGCCGTCGGCCTCGGTCCGGCTGGGGGGATGGCTGGGCCGGTGGTACGACCGGGACGACAAGGCCGTCTACGGAGAGGCCCTGCTGGACGTCGCCCCGGGGGTCTCGCTCCGGCCGTCGGTCTCCTGGGCCGACAACGCCGGCTCCAACATCTCGGGTGGCGAGGAAGGACCCGGCACGGGCCGGGCGGCGGAGACCGAGATCCGCTTCGGGGTCGGCCTCCGCTACGAGACCCCGGCGGGCTGGAGCGTGGAGCCCGCCGTCGCGTACGGCAGCGTGAGCGCCGACGATCCGTCGTTCGAAGGCGGACTGCTCGACGTGACGGCTCGGGTGCGGGTGCCGGTCGGCCGGATCTTCTCGCTCCAGGGATTCGTCCGCTACCAGTCGCCGCCCGGCACGCCGTCGTTCGTGAGCTACGCCGTCGGTCTCGGGGCCGCCGTGCCCTGACGATCCGGTCCGTCCCGGGGCCGCCGCCCGCCCGGCGCGCGGTCCCCGGAACGTCTGCGCGCCGTTCTCACCGCTCCCGCTTGATCCGCTCTCTCTCCGATGGTATGATCCCGCAGTTTCGGGTTTTCTTCGGGTATCTCGGAGGTCGAATGGCGCGCGCGGCGACGATTCTCGAACTGGAGCGGGCGATCGAGCGGCTCGGTGCGCGTCCGGCCGCTCCCGGGCCCGTCGCCTCCACCGGCGTGCCGGCGCTCGACGCCCTTCTCCCCGGCGGCGGACTCCCCCGCGGCCGCGTGGTGGAGTGGATCGGTCCCCGCTCGAGCGGAAAGACCGCGCTGCTCCGCGCGGGGCTCGCGCGCCTGCGGGGGGTCGGCGAGTCGGTGGCGTGGATCGACGCCGGCCGGACGCTCTACGCCCCCGACTGGGCGGACCTGGTGCCGGGGGAGGGGGAGTTCTGGGTCGTCCGGCCCCGAGACGACGTGGAGATGGCATGGTGCGCCGATTTGCTGCTGCGGAGCGGGGCCTTCGGCGCCGTCGCGCTGCACGGACCGGGCGGAGGGGCGGAGGTCCTGCGCCGAAGCGCGACCGTCCGTCTCCAGCGGCTGGCCGAGGAGGCGGGCGCCCTGTTCGTCGTGCTGGGGGAGGTGCGGCTCGCCGCCCTCCGTCTCGGGTTCCGGCCCGGGCGGGTGGAGCCGGTCCGGGGTGTTCCGTTCGGTCCCTTCCTGCCCCCGTCGCGCCCGGTCTGGGTGCGGGTGGGAAAGCGGGGAAGCGCCGAGATCCCGATCCTCTGCCCCGTGCCCGTCCGCCGCCGCCCACCCGCCACGAGGGACCGCAAGGGACCGGAATGAGCCGGCCGTTTCCCGCGCGGGTGGCCTCCGTCCGGTTCACGACGGACGGGGCGATGGACGGAGCGGCGGGGGCGGCGCGCGCCGCCGCGATCCTCCTCGCCGCCTCGCCTCGCGTGGCGGCCGCCGGGGCCGGCCTGTGCCGGGCCGACGCCCGCGGCTGGGAACGGAGAGGCGGAGAGGCGGCCCTCGCCCGCGCTCTCCGGGCGTCGGCGTCGTCGGCCGGTCTCGCGGTGACGGGCGTGGGGATCGCCGATGTCCCCGTCGCGGCGGACGCGGCGGCGCTCCTGGCGGCGGAGCGGGGCGGGGGGCCCGTGATCGTCCCGCCCGGGAGCGCGGCCCGCTTCCTCGCCCCGTTCCCGCTCGCCGCGCTCCCGCTGCCCGCCCATCTCCGCGAGACCCTGCGGGCGCTCGGCCTGCGACACGCGGGCGAGCTGGCGGCCCGTCCGCGCGAAGAGCTGGAAGCACGGTTCGGGCCCGACGGCTTGCGGGCGCACCGCCTCGCCCGCGGGGAGGACGACCGGCCGTTCCGGGCCCTGTGTCCCGATGCGCCGCCGGCGGCGGAGCTCGACCTCGACCCCCCCGCCGACTCCCTCGAGCCGCTCCTGTTCGTGCTCCGCCACCTCCTGGCCCGGGTCTGCGCCGACCTCGCCGACCTCGGGCGCGGCGCCGTCCGGCTCGACCTGGAAATGGCCCTGGAGGACGGGACCCGGAGGACGGCCGCGCTCGTCCCGGCCCGCCCGACCCGCCGGGACGGGCTCCTCCACGACCTCGGCCGCGCCGCCCTCGAGCGCGCGGGGGACGGAACGGGCCGCCTCGCCGCGCCCGTGGCGGGCCTGGCGGTCCGGGTCGTCGGTGTCGCCGCGCTGGAGGCCCGTCAGGGCGATCTGTTCCGGGCCGAGTGGCGCGACCCGATGGCGGCGGCCGGCGTCCTCTCCCGGATCCGCGCGCGGCTCGGGGAGGAGGCGGTCGTGTGGCCGGCGCCCCGGTCCGACCCGCGTCCCGAGTCCCGGAACGCCTGGCGGCCGGTCGAGATGGGAAGCGGAGCGTGGCCGGAGGTCGCGCCGCCCCCGTCCGCGGCGGAGGATGCCGGGGCGCGGGAGGTCCCGGGGGCGCTCCACCTGCTCCCGGAGCCCGAGCCGGTGCGGGTGCGGACGGAAGCGGGCCGGCCGCGCGAGCTGTGGGACGGGAGCGGATGCCGGGAGGTGGCGGCGGTCGAAGGGCCCGAGCGCCTGTCGGGAGACTGGTGGAAGGATCCCTGGCGCCGGGAGTACTTCCGCCTCTGCACGACGGGCGGCGAGCTGCTGTGGGCGTTCCGCGAGGTCCGCCGGGACGGGGCGCTCCGCTGGTGGCTGCACGGATGGTGGGACTGAGCGGGAGAGCGCGTCCGGGGGGCGGCTCCGCCCCGCCTCCTCCGCCGTTCGTCGAGCTCGCGGCCCGCTCCGGGTTCTCGCTGCTCGACGGGGCGTCGAACCCCGAGATGCTGGCGGAGCGCGCCGCGGGGCTCGGGATGCCGGCCCTCGCCCTCGCGGACCGGTTCGACCTCGGCGGGGCGGTGCGGTTCGCCCGCGCCTGCGAGGAGGTCGGCGTGCGGCCGATCACCGCCGCGGAAGTCCGGGTCGCGCTCGGGAGCGGGAGGACCGGGGGAGCGCCCGTCACTCTCGCGCTCGCCCTCCTGTGCGAGGACCGCGGCGGTTACCACCGGCTGTGCGGGCTCGTCACCGAGGCCCGCCTCGCCGGCTCCCGGGGAACGCCCCTGCTGCCGCTGTTCCGTCTCGCCGGCCGCACCGATGGCCTGCTCTGTCTCCTGCGCGTCCGGGAGTCGGGTCCCGGGACGCGTCCGGGGACGGAGGCGGGAGCGGCGGCGGCCCGCGCCGCGATCGATCGCCTGCGGGCCCTGTTCCCGGACCGCCTGTGGGTCGCCCTCGAGCATCACGGGCTGCCGGACGACGGGCGGGCGTGCGCCTCCTGGCTCGCGCTCTGCCGGGAGGCCGGCGTTCCCTGGGCCCCGGTCAACGCGCCTCTCTACGCGCGTCCCTCCGACCGGATCGTGCACGACGTGCTGACCTGCCTCCGGCATGGGGTCACCCTGGACGAGGCGGGCGATCTCCTGAAGCCGAACGCGGAGTGGCACCTCAAGGGGGCGGAGGCGATGCGGGAGCGCTGGTGCTTCGCGCGAGGGGGGGACGCGTTCCCCCCCGTGGAAGCCGTCGTCCGCGAGGGGAGGGAGGACCGGCGGAGCGGGCCTCATCCGCCGTTTGGATGTCAGCCCGCGGAGCCGGTCCTCCCTCCTTCCTGCGAATGCGACGGCTGCCGCGCCCTCGCGCGCACGGCGGAGATCGCGGAGCGCTGTCGGTTCCGGCTCTCCCACCTCGAGCCCCGCCTGCCCGCCTTTCCCGTCCCGGGCGGGGGAGAGCCGCAGGCGTTCCTGCGCGGGCTGGTGGAACAGGGGGCGCGGGAACGCTACGGCGACCCGCCCGGCGAGCGGGAGCGGCGGCAGATCGAGCACGAGCTCTCCGTGATCGGCCGGCTCGGGCTCGCGGACTACTTCCTCGTCATGTGGGACATCGTCCGTTTCGCGCGGCGGGAGGGAATCCTCGTGCAGGGAAGGGGGTCCGCCGCGAACTCGGCGGTCTGCTACTGCCTCGGCATCACCGCGGTGGACCCGGTCGGGCTCGACCTGCTGTTCGAGCGCTTCCTCTCGGAGTCGCGGCGCGAGCCGCCCGACATCGACCTCGACATCGCGCACCGGGACCGCGAGCGGGTCCTCCAGTACGTGTACGACCGCTGGGGGCGCGACCACGCCGCGATGGTCTGCGAGTCGATCACCTACCGGGGGAAGATGGCGGTGCGCGACGCGGCGCGGGTGCTCGGCCTGCCGCGGGAGACCTCCGACCGGCTCTCCGCGGAGGTGGAACGGGGCGGAGCGGACGACGCCGCGCGCCGGCTCGCAGAGGGGGGCCTCGCGGCAGCGGGGCTCGACCCGCGCGCCCCCCGCTCCCGGGCGTTGCTCCGGATCGTGCGCGGGCTCGAGGACCTGCCGCGGCACCGCTCGATTCACGTGGGCGGCTTCGTCCTCTCGAGCCGGCCGATCGGGGAGCTCGTGCCCGTGGAGCGCGCCTCGATGCCCGCCCGTACGATCCTCCAGTGGGACAAGGACGATCTCGACCTGCCCGGCTTCATCAAGTTCGACCTGCTCGGGCTCGGGATGCTGACGATGCTCTCCGACGGGCTCCGGCTCGTGCGCGAGAGCCGCGGCGTCGCGCTCGATCTCGCGGCTCTGCCGCCCGACGATCCCGAGGTCTACGACATGATCTGCGCCGCCGACACCGTCGGAGTGTTCCAGATCGAGTCGCGCGCCCAGATGAACACGCTTCCGCGGGTGCGGCCCCGCACCTTCTACGACCTGGTGATCGAGGTGGCGCTGATCCGGCCCGGCCCGATCCAGGGCGACATGGTCCACCCCTACCTGCGCCGGCGTCGGGGCGAGGAGCCCGTCACCTATCTCGACCCCCGTCTCGAGCCGCTCCTCGCGCGCACGCTCGGGGTTCCCCTGTTCCAGGAGCAGGGGATGAAGGTCGCGATCACCCTGGCCGGGTTCACGCCGGCGCAGGCCGACAACATGCGCCGCGCGATGGGGTTCAAGCGCTCGCACCGGAAGATGCGGGAGGTGGAGGAGGACCTGGTCGCCGGGCTCGCCGCGAACGGGGTGGCGCCCGACGTGGCGGAGAAGGTGCTCCAGTACCTGACGGCGTTCGCGAACTACGGCTTTCCGGAGAGCCATTCCGCGAGCTTCGCCCTCCTCGTCTACGCCTCGGCCTTCCTGAAGCGATGGTACGCGCCGGAGTTCACCTGCGCCCTCCTGAACGCGCAGCCGATGGGGTTCTACTCCCCCGCGACGATCGTCCACGACGCGCGGCGTCACGGCGTGGAGGTGCGTCCGGTGGACCTGGCCGTCTCGGAGTGGGACTGCACGCTGGAGCCGGGGGCGGGAGAGGAATTCCGTTCGCAGCCGAAGGGCGCGGCGCCCCCCCCGGCGCTCCGAATCGGCCTCCGCTTCGTGCACGGGCTGGGTCCGAGGGCCCGGGACCGGCTGCGCGCCGCCCGCGAGGCCGGCCCGTTCCGCTCCGTGGAGGACGTGGTGCGACGCAGCGGGCTCGGCCCCTCCGACCTGCGGGTGCTCGCGGAGGCGGGCGCCTTCGAGACGCTGTGGCCGGGACGCCGGGATGCGCTGTGGGAGGTGCTCCGACGGGCCCGGGGCGACGCCGGACCGCTCGCTCGCGCCGTCCCGGAACGCCCCGTCTCCTTTCCTCCGATGTCGCCCTTCGAGCGAGTGCTCGCGGACTACCGGACGACGGGGCTGTCGTCGGGAGGGCACCCGGTGGCGTTCCTCCGGCCCGAGCTCGACCGGAGGGGGGCGGTGCGCGCGCGCGACCTCGCGACGGTCCCGGCTGGAGCCCGGGCCCGGGTGGGAGGACTCGTGATCTGCCGACAGCGTCCGGGCACGGCGAAGGGCGTGATGTTCCTGACGCTCGAGGACGAGACGGGGTTCGCGAACTTCGTGGCGATGCCGGATCTGAGGGAGCGGCTCCGGAACGTGCTGCGGGCGCCGCTCCTGCTGCTCGAGGGCGTCGTCGAGCGGGAAGGGGAGGTGGTGAACGTCCTGCTGCGCGAGGCCGCGAGCCTCGACCTCGCGGGACGCGAAGTCCGAGGGCAGAGCCGCGACTTCCGCTGAGCTCCGTGTCCCGCTCGCGTGGCGCGGACCTTGCCGCTTGCCCCGGATCGACGGGGACGACAGCTTCGCCCACCGCGCTCCCGTCCGGGATGGAGCGCGAGCACGAAAGGAATGTCCGCGCATGAGCGCAGGAACTTCGCCGAAGATCGTCGACAAGCCCTGGGGGCGGGAGGTGTGGTACGCCCACAACGAGCGCTACGCCGGGAAAGTGCTCGAGGTGCGGGCGGGGCACCTGCTCTCGCTCCAGAAGCACCGCGTGAAGCACGAGACCCTGTTCCTGCAGTCGGGTCGCATGCGATTCACGTACGATGAGGACGTATTCGAGTGGACCCCGGGCGAGGCGATCGAGGTCCCGCCCGGGACGGTCCACCGGATGGAGGCGATCGAGGATTCCGTGATCCTCGAGGTGAGCACGCCGGAGCTGGACGACGTGATCCGGCTCGAGGACCGCTACGGGAGGAGCACGGGGTGACCTCGAGGCTCATCGAGATCCCCCGCCGCGACTATCCCCGAACCTGGTGGCTCCTCGATGTGGCCGAGAGCGAGCCTCGGTGGGTGGGGAGCGAGGTCGTCGACCTGTCGTCGGGGGCGATCGAGCTCCGCCACGTCGCGCGCGAGCTCCGGGCATGGGGCGATCGGCCCGAGAACTGGGTCGGCCCGTCCGACGGACGCCCGCTCGACACGCTCCCCGAGCGGCACCGGCGGGCGCTTTCCTTCGGGCCCCGGGTCGCCTACCTGGTCGAGCGCGACGCCGACCGCGGAATCCACGCGGGCCGACCCTTCCGTCACCTGCGGATCCGGGGCGACCGGCGTCCACTCACCGTCGCGGCCTCGGTGGAGATCGGTCTCTACTTCTTCGGGCGGAGCCCCGCCGGCTTCGCCTGGACGGCCGCCGGGACCGTTCACGGGTTCCTCGGCCTCGACGGGGAGGCGCTCGACGGCGCGGACGTGGAGCGGCTGGCGCGGCGGGAGATGTCGGCGGACGGGTGACGTCGACGCGGTTTGCGACGCCGCGGGCGCCGCTCTATTCTGCTTCCGCCCGGCCTACGGTCCAGGCCGATTCCGGGCTCCGACGACGAGAAACCCCCTCGGCCACGGATCGACTGCGGGGATAGGATCCAAGGTAGGTTCCGTGGCTCCGGGGGTTCCTCTTCCTTTGACACCCTCGAGCCCGCGGGGGGTTCCCCACCGCGCTCGGAGTCTACCTCGCACCGGGAGCCGCCTGATGCCGCAAGACCGCCAGGGCCCCACGCCCGACTCGCTCCCGCTCCTCTACGGCGCCATGGCCGCCGGCGTGCTCCTGTACGCGGCCGTGCTCGTGTTCGTCCTCCGTCCCGGGGACGCCTCCGCCAGCGCCCTCCCGCTGCGCATCGGGTGGCTGGTGGTCGCGGTCGGGGTCACGCTCCTGGCGGGGGTGATCCAGCAGCGCGTCCGGGCGTCCGCGCCCGACGACCCTTCGAGGATGACGAACGCGCTCGTGGTGTGGGCCGCCGTGGAGGGGCAGGCGCTCCTCGGGCTCACCGGCTACTTCCTCACGGGCGATCGACTGCTGCTCATCCTGCCGCTCGTCCTTTTCGTCTACCTGTTCCTGCGGAATCCACCCGCGGCCTTCCGGGCCCGGGGCTGAGGCGGGGGCGCGCGTGGCGGCCGTCGTCGCCGTCGTCCGCGTCGCGTGGACGCCGGGCCGCGCGGAGCCCGCGCACCGGGCCGAGATGACCACGTGCTGGCTTCTCGGCGAGAGCGTCGAGGTCCTCGAGGAACGGGACGCTTGGCGACGCGTTCGGGGACCCGACGGCTACGAGGGCTGGACGACGGCCGGATCGCTTCTGCGCGGCGACGCCGCCGCGGCGTGGAAGGGCGGCGCGACCGTCCTCTCGCTCGGGACCCGCCTCGAGGGCGGGCCGGAGGACGCCGCCGCCTTCGCCCCCTGGGGCGCCCGCCTGTCTCCGGCGGAGGGAGGGCGGGTCCGGCTGCCCGGCGGCGAGCCGGTCGAGCCCGAGCGTCCGGATCGTCTCGTGACGGATGTCGACCGGGCCCGTCGCTTCCGCGCCGATCCGGCCGCCGTCGCCGCCACCGCCCGGGCCTGGCTCGGCGCCCCCTACCTGTGGGGCGGGAGGACCCGGGAGGGCGTCGACTGTTCGGGGCTCGTGCAGGCGGTGTTCGCGCTCCACGGGATGCCTCTGCCGCGCGACAGCCGCGACCAGGCGCGCCTCGGCCGCTCCCTCGGGACGGAGGTGGCCGCCGCGCGACCGGGCGACCTCGTCTTCTTCGCCTGGGAGGGCGGTCCGATCTCGCACGTCGGAATCGCGCTGGGGAACGGCGGCCTTCTGCACGCCTCCGAGACGCGCGGCGCCGTCGCGGCGGACGACCTCGGGGAGCACGACGCGTTCGCCCGCCGGCTTCGGGACGGGATCGTGGCGATTCGGCGCGTCCGGGACTGACGGCGCCTCCGGGACCGACGCCGCGTCCGGGCCCCCGCGGGCGGGCGCCCGGACTCAGCTCCCGCCGCCGTCCGTGTCCGGCGCGCCCGGGTCCCCTTCGAGGACCACGAACGCGACCGCCTGGCCGCCCTCGTGCGTGAAGGAGACGTGGATGCGACGTCCGCCCCGCTCCCGGAACCGACGTCCGGCCGCGCCGCCGAGCAGGATCTCCGGGCGTCCGTTCCGGTGCGTGCGCACCTCGATCTCGGTCCAGCGCATCCCGTCCCGCAGGCCCGTTCCGAGGGCCTTCACGAACGCTTCCTTGGCCGCGAAGCGCGCGGCGTAGCACTCGGACGCCCGCTCCCGGGCGTCGCAGACGGCGCGCTCGGCAGGCGTGAACAGCCGCGCCGCGCCCCGGGCGGGCCGGGTCTCGAGCAGGCGCGCGATGCGGGCGACTTCGACCTGGTCCACCCCGATCCCGATGATCACCGCGTCCTCCGAGTGCCGTCGTCGCGGTCTCTCTCGTCCGGCTCCTCCTGGAGAAGCAGACGGGTCTGGTAGGCCTCGAGGATCTCCGCCCGGCTGAGAAGGCCCAGCAGCCGGCGCGATTTCTCGCTCTCCACGACCGGAATGTAGTCCAGGTCCCGGCGCGCGAGCTTCCGGGACGCGTCCAGCAGGGACTCGCCGGGGGTCACGGTTTCCGGGTCCGGGTCGTGGAGGTCCGCGGCGATGACCAGGTCCCCGAGACCCTCGTCGAGGGCCCGCGCGACGTCGCGGTAGCCGAGCAGGCCCGCGAGCCGCAGCTCGCGGTCGACGACGGGGAACGCCGTCTGCCGGGAGCCCTTGAGCTGGCCGAGCATTCCCCGGAGCGGCGCGTCCTCGACGACGACGTCCGGGTCCCGGTCGTAGCATTCCGAGACGAGAACGCGCTCGAGGATCGCGCGGTCCGCCCCGTGCTGGATCCGGTCGCCCTCCCGGCGCAGAGCCTCCGTGTAGATGGACTCCGGGTTGATCCGATGCGCCACCGCGTAGCTGACGGCGCAGACGAGCATCAGCGGCAGGATCAGGCCGTAGTCGTCGGTCATCTCGAAGATGATGATGATCGCCGTCAACGGGGCGTAAGTCGCGCCCGACACCACGGCCGCCATGCCCACCAGGGCGTACGCCTCGGGCGTGATCCCGAGGGACGGGAACAGGGCCTTCGCGCTGAGGCCGTAGAAACTCCCGAACGAGGCCCCGATGAACAGCGACGGCGTGAACACGCCGCCGGCCCCGCCGCCTCCCATCGTGAGGCCCGAGGCGACGATCTTGAGCAGGCCGATCGTGAGCGCGGCGACGCCCGCGAGACGCGACGCGAGCACGAGCTCGATGCCGTGCCGGCCGTCGCCGAGAAGCTGCGGGTGCACGAAGCCGAGCCCGGCCACCAGAAGCCCCGCCACGATCGCCGCCACCGCCGGCCGGCCGCCGGCGACCCGGTGCAGGAGATCCTGGACGCCGAAGAACCCCCGCACGAACAACGCCGCCACGACGCCCGCCGCCACCCCCAGGCCCGCGTACAGCCAGAGCTCGCTCGCGAGCGAGAACACGTGCTCCCGCGGGATCGCGAAGGCGGGGTCCGGGCCCCGGGCCCACCGCGCCACGACCGCCCCCATCACGCTGCCCACGACGACCGGGCTCAGGGCCGTCACCGCGAACGTGCCGAGGACGATCTCGAGGGCGAACATCACCCCCGCGATCGGCGCGTTGAACGCGGCCGAGATCCCGGCGGCCGTCCCGCACGCCAGCAGGACCCGGGTCCGCCGCGGACCGAATCGGAACAGCTGCGCGAGGCCGGAGCCGAGCGTGGCTCCGGTCGCCGCGACGGGCCCCTCGGCGCCGAGAGACCCCCCGCTGCCCAGGGTGACCACGGCGCTGGCCAGCTTCCGCGCCTCCACGAGGACCCGGATCTCTCCCCCGCGGCGCACGGAGGCCCGGATCAGCGCGGGGACCATGTCGCCGCCAGGGTCGGGCCCGCGCCAGCTCCGGAGCTTCACGGCGAGGAGCAGCCCGATCGGCACCGTGAACAGCGCCAGCCACGGGATGCCGGCACCGGCGGTCCCGCCGTGCGCCCAGCCGGCGAGATCCCGCATCACGTCGACGAGGCCGTAGAACAGGACGACGCTGCCGCCGGCCCCGGCGCCGATCACGGCCGCGAACACGAGGAGGAGCCAGCCCTCCTCGACCCCGTGGCGGAGCACGACGTCCGAGATCCTCCGCCACCCCCGGCGCAGGCGAACCAGTCGCTTCGCCCTGCGGCGGGCGCGACCGGTCACGACCCGGGGCCCGGCCATCGTCTCCGCATGTCTCCGTCCGCCCGTTGAATCCCGTGAGCCGACCCGTCAGAATGTGGTCAGTATCGGAACCCCGTCTCCGCCCAGCAACGGTGGAGACCGACCGGGCCCGGCGGCACGGGCCCCATCTCGCCCTCCCGATCCTCCTGTCTCCGGACGTGGAATCGGCGCGGGCGCGGAGTCGCGACCGATGGAGCGAAACCTGGTCAACCCCGGTCCCGTGGCCGAGGTGATGGAGGCCGTGAGGCCGCTGGCGGGCGAGGCGCCCCCGGGCGCGCTGGAGGAGTTCACCCGCCTCCTGCTCAGCCGCGCCTCGGAGGAATGGCTGCAGCGAGAGTCGCCACAGCGTGTCGCGGAGGCGGCGCGGGCGCTGTACGGGCTGGTGGAGGACACCCCGCCCGGAGAGGTCGGGGTCCGCGTCGCGGCGGCGGAGAAGTCGGAGCACCGCACGGTGCTGATGACGGTGATGCCGGACTGTCCCTTCATCGTCGAGACGCTGCGGGAGGGGCTCCACGCGGCGGACATCGCGATCCTCGCCCTCCTCCACCCGATCCTCGTGCTCGAGCGGGACGACGCCGGCCGGATCGCGGCGGTCCACGGGCGCGGCTCCGCCGGGGAGCGCGTCTCGGCCGTGCTCGTCGTTCTCGACGCGCAGCTCGACGCCGACACGGCGCGGACCGTGGAGCGGGAGGCCCAGTACCGGCTGACCCGCGTCCAGCAGGTCACGCGAGACTTCCGGCCCATGGTCGAGGCGCTCGCCGACGTGAAGCGGGACCTGGAGGGCGACCGGAAGCGGTTTCCGTGGCGGGCCGGCGAGATCGAGGAGATCCAGGAGCTCCTCTCCTGGCTCGGCGAAGGGAACTTCATCCTGCTCGGCTTCCGCGTCTACGACGTCGAGGGCGAGGACGGGGCGCGGACGATCCGCGTTCGGCCCGGCTCCGGACTCGGCATCCTC
>Ga0316577_10001068_pt1 | contig 12410 bp, 9 predicted proteins | sample S5NA_FD_203073 | JGI IMG/M metagenome (GOLD analysis project Ga0316577, IMG submission 203073) | Rhizosphere microbial communities from salt marsh grasses in Alabama, United States - S5-7_050615r2r1 | ecosystem: Host-associated > Plants > Roots > Rhizosphere | place: USA: Alabama | collected... | reverse complement strand
CCAGGCTTGTATGATTAAGAAGGAAGATGTCCTTCCCTTTAAAAAAATAGGTTCCGCTATCGGGACGATCGAGTACACCCAAAATATGGAGTAGCGTCGACTTTCCAATTCCAGAAGCACCAATAATAGCCAAGGTCTCTCCGGCGTTCAGATCTATATTTACACCCTTAAGAACATCAATGGTCACGTCGCTGTTTTTGTAACTTTTATACAGATCCCTGACAGACAAAAAAGGATTTGAAAGAGATCCTTCATCGCGATTTAAAGTACTAACCATACCTGATGGCCTCTATTGGGTTGAGTTTTGATGCCTGTTTTGCCGGGTAGAGCGTCGCCAAAAAACAGATGACCATTGCTGCAGACGCTATCATAACAACATCCAGAGCTTCCAGTCGCACCGGCAGGGTCGAAATATAATAAACATCCCCTGGTAATTGAATAAATTTATATTTTTCCAGCAATTTACATAATATAAACCCAAGACATACACCGAGCGAAGTACCCACAGCACCAATGACCATGCCCTTGAATATAAAGATTTTTCTGATGCTGCTATCCATTGCACCCATAGCCTTTAATATTGCGATATCTTTTGTTTTTCCCATAACCATCATAATCAGCGTGCTCGCAATGTTAAAGGCTGCCACTAACACGATCAGTGCCAAAATAATAAACATCACCGTCTTTTCCAGTTTAAGTGCAGAAAAAAGATTGTGATTCATACGCATCCAGTCTCTGGCCCAATAAGGAAACCCTAGTTTTGAAACGATCTTTTTAGCTATATTTCTTGCTTCATAAATATCATCGACACGAACTTCAATTCCGGTGACAGAGCCTTTCATATTTAAAATCTTTTGCGCGTCTTTCAGGTCGATATAAGCCAGAGACCCATCATACTCGTACATTCCTGATTCAAAAAGCCCTACGACCTCGAAACGCTTCATGGCCGGAAGGTATCCTATGGGAGAAATCATCCCCCTGGATGATATCAGGTAGACCGCATCACCCTTTAAGACGCCTAGGTTTCTAGCAAGCTCTTTGCCGAGTATGATTCCAGGAATTAAAGTTTTTGAGTTCTCTTGGCGCTGCGTATGTTTCAGATTCTGCAAAACAGAATTTTTCAAAATCTTTATGACACTGCCAGCGGATTCAGGGTCAACACCTCTTAAGACAGCCCCTGAAACTCCGGTTGATGATCGAAGCATAATCTGAGAATATATAAACGGCGTGGCAGCTTCCACTCCTTTAAGTTCATCGATTTGTTCTGTAATCTTTTTATATCCGGAGAAAGAACCATCGTGACGCATCAGCACAATATGTGATTCAACCCCGAGAATACGCTGTTTAAGATCAGATTCAAAACCGGCCATGACAGCAATCACTACGATCAAAGCCATGACGCCGACAGTAACACCGGCAACGGAAAGTATTGTAATTAATGAAATAAACGACTCTTTCTGCTTGGCCCTTAGATAACGGCCACCTATGAAATACTCAAAAGACATAGTAAAAATCCTAGACCAGGTAGTCTGGCTCTGATTATCTTTGGGAGGTATTTGATTTCTCGTATGTTCATTTCTGAAATTAGGAATTAGGAATTAGAAAATAGATAGCCGAAAATGGACTTCACCACTATCGTTCCGCTCTGCAAGATTCAGTCGCGCGGGCGGGGTAGTTTCCTATATCCTATTTCCTATTTTCTCTTTTCTATCTCCGTTACGGGCTATAGTTTTATGATGTTATTAAACTTTCCCTATTAACAATTATGGCTTGGTGTTTTCAATTGGTTTCATTTGTGGAAAAAGAATAACTTCTCGAATAGAAGCGGCATCAGCAAGAAGCATGACCAACCGGTCTATCCCTATTCCTTCTCCGGCAGTGGGAGGCATACCATACTCCAACGCTTCAATATAATCTCTGTCCATATAGTGAGCTTCTTTATCACCGGCTTCCCTTTCAGCAGTTTGTTGCAAAAATCGCTTTTCCTGGTCATCAGGATCATTGAGTTCCGAAAATCCATTTGCGATTTCATGACCTGCTATAAAAAGTTCAAATCGATCTGTAAGATTGGAATCCGTTTCACTCTTTCTGGAAAGGGGAGAAACTTCAACCGGATATCCGGTAATAAATGTAGGTTGTAAAAGTTTCGGCTCTACCAGAATATCAAACAGTTTTGTTATAATCTTTCCTTTGCGTCCGGTTTTTGTTAGGTTAATATTTTTTATCTCAGCCAACTCAAGCAGTCCTTCTCGATCGTTCAGCAGGGTGGGATTTATCCCTCCGTATTCTTCTAAAGCCGACGCAAGGGACATTCTACGCCACTTTGCACCCAAATCTATGGCATTTCCTTGATATGATATTGCCGTAGAACCGACAACGTTCAGGGCGACATAACGAAACATCTCCTCCGTAAGATCCATCATGTGCTCATATGTCGCGTAAGCCTGATAAAATTCGAGCATGGTAAATTCAGGATTGTGCCGCGTTGAGACGCCTTCATTCCTGAAATTTCTGTTGATTTCGAAAACCCTTTCAAATCCGCCAACAACCAAACGTTTTAGATATAATTCAGGAGCAATTCGTAAAAACAGGTCTATTCCCAATGCATTATGGTGTGTTATAAACGGAGTAGCTTCCGCCCCTCCAGGGATGGGTTGCATCATTGGCGTTTCCACCTCAAGAAAATCGCGGTCCAAAAGAAATGTTCGAATGGCTTGAATAGTTTTGCTCCGTTTTTCAAAAATATCTCGTACATGTGAATTCATTATTAAATCAATATAACGACGACGATATCGCTTTTCAGGATCTTTAAGCCCATGAAATTTTTCCGGTAGAGGTCGAGTTGATTTGCAGACAAGCCTTAATTCATTGGCAAGAAGCGTCCACTCACCTGTTTTGGTTCTGAACATCCCACCCTTCAAACCAACGAAATCTCCAATATCCATTTGCTTAAAAAGACTGTATGATTGGTTTCCTATTTTATCTTTTCTCACATACGCCTGAAGCTGTCCCGTACGATCCTTAAACCGGATAAAAGCGGCCTTTCCAAACCGGTTTATAGCCATCATGCGGCCGGCAACAACAAAAACCGGATCATCCTGGGTAAGAGAACCTGGTGAGTCCTCTGTGGCCTTTATTATATCCCTAACAGTATGCAACACTTCAAAATCGTTTGGGAACAGATTGATATTATTATTTTTTAAGTCTTCGAGCTTCTTTTTTCTATTTTCTATGATTGTGCTCTTTATATTCATATGCTTTTGCCTAAATTGATCGGTTGCTAACGTTACCGCAGATTCGAAACAAAGCGCATAAATCCATTTTAAACTATCGAAAATGCGCTTTAACGCAGATCTTAGATTCTCCGTCTAAGACGGGGGAGATACGGTGAGATCGGCGATCCTGAAGGGTTTATAACACGTTAACCTAACCACTTCAAATTTCGAATAGAAAAAGGCACTTTATCGAACGGTTAAACTTGGTTTGGTAACCTATTTGCATATAAGTGTCAAGATTAAGTTGTTATATCTATTCTATTTAATTTCAATGTAAATTTTGATCCTTTTCCGACTTCACTCTCAACTTCAAGCCAGGTATTGTAGGATTCAAGGATTCTGTGGACAATAGAAAGACCGAGCCCGGTGCCGCTAGGTTTTGTTGTGAAAAAAGGATTAAATATTGATTGTATAAGCTTTTCCGTAATTCCACAACCCGTGTCACTAACTTCAATACATGCAGTGTTATTTTTCAATGGATATGTTTTAACTTTAATAAGACCTTCACCCTCAATAGCCTCTGCGGCATTTAGAATAATATTCCAAACGACTTGGCGCAAATGAACAGGGTCCATTTCAACCCAAATATTGGAGGAAAAATCACTTATAATCGAAACTCTTTGACCGGTATCTTGATTTTTTTCAAAGAGTTTGATGGTTTCTGACAAAGCGTCCTCAAGATATACTCTCTCAATTTTACCGACCGGTGGTTTTGCGAATAAAAGAAAATTATTCACAAGGACATTTAACCTGTCTGTCTCACGCAAAACGATCTGCATCAGCTTATCATGTTCGGGATTATAGGAAATTTCTTTTCTTAGAATCTGTATGGACCCCGCCAGTGACGCCAGGGGATTCTTTATTTCATGGGTCACACCGGCCGCCATTTCACCCAAAAAAGCCATCTTTTCTATTCGTTCCAAACGTTCTTTCATGGCTGAGAGCTCTTTTTTTGTTCTCCTCAACTGCTCTGACAGCAAGCCACTTAAAAAAGCAACTGCAAAACAAGCCACCATGGTAATCATAACCTTAAAGAACACAAGGGTCCATGGGTAGTTGCTAATTGAACCGCTCTCTTGGAAAAAAGAAGGGTCAACGATACGGTAATATTCAAGATCGATCAGAATACCGTACTGGATACTGCAAAAAGCAGCCATGATCATACTCCCTCTTCTAAAAATGATCATGCTCGAATAGATAATTACAACCAGATATAGAAAAGAAAAAATGCTTGTAAAACTGCCGGTAATAAAGATGATTAATGTTACGAGAAAGGTATCAATCCCGATCTGGATATACGGAAAAAGTAACCTTATTTTTTTGGTACGAAAAATGAGGACGTAGAAAATTGAAAGTAAAAATACGGTGCCGATAAGAACATAAAGAATGAGAAAAGATTTGTTCGGGGGGAAAATATTTTCTTTTAGCTGGAAAATAATCGTTGAACCCAGCAATAATGAAGCAAAAATGATTCTAAAGAGCATAAGCCACTTGAGCTTATGATATAAATCTTCTTCAGGCGTTATTGAAGAACTGCTCATAATGTTCAATAGAGGCTTTATGATTTATCAACCCAACGCCCCTGCCATTTTGAAAATAGGCAAGTACATAGACACCACCAATCCGCCGATAACCACACCTAAAAATACAATCATAAACGGCTCTATCAATGCTGTCAGGTTCTCCACTGCCTGATCGACTTCCTCTTCATAAAAGTCAGCAATTTTTGTTAACATTGCATCAAGGGCGCCGGTGGATTCGCCGACAGCAATCATCTGGCATACCATTGACGGAAAAACCCCGCTTTCAGCAAGCGGATCTGACATTGTTCTCCCCTCTGCAATAGCAGTTCGGGTATCAAGCACAGCTTTTTCAATGGTTTTGTTGCCAGCTGTTTTAGCGACAATTTCAAGCGCATCCAAGATCGCAACGCCGCTGGAAAGCATCGTCCCGGTGGTTCGTGTAAATTTGGCAACAGCGGCTTTCCGAATCAAGTCCCCGAATAAAGGAAGTTTTAGTACAAAATCATCCATCAAGACTTTGCCTTTTTCGGTTCTATAAAAGCGCCGAAATGCGTAAATAAATATTACTATCCCGCCGATAATATAAAAGATATTTGATTTAATGGCCCGGCTCAATTTAACAACAATCTGGGTGGCCGCCGGCAGCGCACTTCCCAAACCTGAAAACATTTCCTCAAATACGGGGATTACAAAAATCATAATAATAGCCACGACAACGATGGCGATAACTATCGTTACCAGGGGATAGGTCATGCCGCCTTTTATTTTGGATTTAAGCTTCGCTGCTTTCTCCAAGTAGGATGACAACCTTCTCAAAATCATATCCAATATACCGCCGGCTTCTCCGGCTGCAATCATATTTACAAAAAGATCATCAAACTGTTTGGGGTACTTTCTCATTGCTTCTGCCAGGGTTTGCCCACTCTCAACATTCGATTTAACGTCTTTGAGCATCTTTTTAAACGTTTTGTTATCATTTTGGGCATAAAGAATATCAAGGCATTGGATAATAGGAAGTCCGGCATCGATCATGGTCGAAAATTGTCGGCAAAAAATTATGACATCGGACGGCTTTACCTTAGGCTGCATAAAAGAAACATTTTCAAAGAGATCTTTTGGCTTCTTTTTAACTTTGGCAGAGGTTATTTTTCGCCTGGCAAGTTCCGAATGGACAACATCTTCAGAAGGTGCTTCCATTTCGCCTTTTTTGCTCTTATTATGTCGATCCTTCCCTTTCCACAAATAAACCGGCATGATAACTCCTCCTTATAATGGAGACAACACAGGGTATATATAAACTAAATAATATCATAATCCTGGTCATACAACAACAAGTTTACAGAATTTATTGCTAAATCGGGTATTATACCGCTTGATAAACCCATTTATATGGCATATGTTTAATATTCGATATTTTCTATCAAAAACTTTAAATCATTTGTAAAATATTTTTATACCGTTCAAATTAATTTTGCCGCCAAATCCGCTAAATGAAAGAGTAAAGGCTTAAAAAGGCGTCATTTTGACACAAACTCAAAAAAAACAGATTAAAGACCTCACCGTTATCACGACACACATCAACGCTGATTTTGATGCTATGGCTTCGATGTTAGCGGCACAGAAACTGTATCCTGGTTCCATGGCCGTTTTCCCGGGTTCCCAAGAAAAAAATTTAAGAAATTTTTTTATAAATTCAATGGTATATCTTTTTAATATGGCTGATATTAAAGATGTCGATTTAGATAGTATTAAAAGATTGGTCCTGGTGGATACCCGTCAGGCAAGTCGTATCGGAAAACTTTCAGCCGTGCTGGAGCGTCCGGGAGTTGATATTCATATCTATGATCACCATCCCCCAATGAGTAACGACATTAAGGGACATTATGTGAATTATTGTGCAACCGGCGCCACGGTCACGATTCTTACAGAAATTTTAAGAGAAAAAGAAATCGAAATTTCGCCGGATGAAGCAACCATTTTGTGTCTCGGCATATATGAAGATACGGGCTCCTTTACTTTTCCAAGCACAACAGAAAAAGATTTTACAGCGGCTGCTTTTTTGCTATCAAAGGGCGCCAACCTGAATGTTGTTTCCAACCTAATTTCAAGGGAGATAAGCCCTGAGCAGGTGAGACTTCTAAACGACATGATTCAAGCCTCAACCCGTTATAATATCGATAGTATCGAAATTGTCATTACCAGTGTATCGACTGACAATTATGTGTCCGATTTCGCCTTTTTAGTCCACAAAATGATTAAAATGGAAAATCTTGATGCTATCTTTGCCATCGCCCGCATGGGAGATAAAATGTATATCGTCGCCCGAAGCAGAATACCGGAAGTCGATGTCGGCGCCATCGTCACTCCCCTGGGCGGTGGAGGACATACATTTGCGGCAGCCGCAACCATCAAAGGCAGGACTTTGGCACAGATAGAAAACGAGCTGAGAGAAATCCTTTACAGTAAAATTAAATCTCATAACCGGGCAAAAGACCTCATGTCATCGCCGGCTATCAAAGTCGATGAAAACGTTAACTGTAGAGACGCCGCAAGCCTTCTTACCCGTTACAACATCAATGCACTTTTGGTTACCCAAAAAAATAATGGCAAAGAAAATCTTCAGGGTTTTATAACTCGACAGATTATAGAAAAAGCCTTGTATCACGGTCTAGATCACATTCCCATAAAAGAGTATATGACAACCGAAATGGCATCTGTTGAATCCGACTCTGAACTGGCTGAAATACAGGAAAAAATTATCGAAAATAAGCAGCGTATCCTTCCAGTTGTTGAGAAAGATGTTATTTCAGGGGTAATTACCCGAACCGATCTGCTTAATGTTCTGGTACGCCAATCCAGGCATACGGATTTAAATTCACCTGATTTATTAAAGGACCATGTCCATGCAAGAACCAGAAATATCCTCAAGTTTATGAAAGAGCGTCTTACATCGCGAATTATTAATATCCTCGAAACCATCGGAGAGAAGGCTGATGAAATCGGTTATGACGCTTATGTTGTGGGCGGATTCGTTCGTGATCTTTTTCTGTATCGGAATAATGAAGATATCGATATTGTCATTGAAGGAGACGGTATCGAATTTGCGAAAAAATATGCAAAAATTGTAGGCGCCCGTATTCATTCCCATGCCAAATTCGGTACTGCTGTAATTATTTTCCCGGACGGTTTTAAAATCGATGTGGCTTCCGCCAGGATGGAATATTATAAATTTCCGGCGGCGCTCCCTACAGTTGAAATGAGTTCAATAAAATTAGACCTTTATCGGCGAGACTTCACCATTAATACATTGGCTATCCAACTTAACCACGGAAGATTCGGCCTGTTAATCGATTTTTTTTCGGCTCAGAAGGATCTTAAAGAAAAAATCATCAGGGTGTTGCACAATTTAAGTTTTGTGGAAGATCCAACACGGGTTTTTCGTGCCATCAGGTTCGAACAGCGCTTCGGTTTTTCAATTGGAAAACTGACCTCAGGATTGATTGAAAATTCTTTAAAAATGGGTTTTTTCAAGCGGCTCAGTGGAAGAAGGGTATTTGCCGAGCTGCGTTTGATTCTCGAAGAAGAAAATCCTTTATCCGCCATCTCAAGGATGAATGAATATCATCTCCTTCACGTTATTCATCCTTCCATAATATTGGATAATGATATGATATCATTATTCAATTCGATTAAAAAGGTACTATCTTGGCATGATTTGCTTTTTCTTGAAGAACCCTATATGAAATGGACTGTTTACTTTTTGGCACTGTTAAGGTCCTGCGATAAAGAGACCGTCAGTGAAATCTGTAAACGCTTTGAAATCGCGCCGAGATATAGAGGTATCTTTTGTAAGGAACGCTTTGAAGCGGACAGGTATATATCCTCGATGGAACGACATCCTCCCGTAAAAAACAGTACCATTTACAGGGGGATTTCCGTTTTCAAAATTGAACTGATTCTCTATATGATGGCAGCAACGAAAAACGAAGCGTTAAAACGATCCATCTCCAATTATTTCACACAGCTGAGGCATATCGAAACGTCGATAAAAGGGAAAGATCTTAAAAAACTCGGCCTCGAACCCGGTCCGATTTATCGTGAAATTCTGGAGGCTGTCCTTGATGGCAAATTAAATGGTCGTATTAAAACACGCAGTGAAGAACTTGCCTTTGTAAAAGATTATGTTCGGTAATACAAACCTGAATCAAATTGTGGTGATGATCGTTCCCCTTTTATTCTCCGTTACCATACACGAAGTCGCTCACGGATATATCGCTTTACGAATGGGAGATCATACTGCACAAAAAGCGGGGAGGTTAACACTAAACCCCATTAAGCACCTGGATTTTTTTGGATCTTTGCTCTTGCCGCTCATATTGAAATTGACGGGTTCGCCGATCATATTTGGTTATGCCAAACCCGTTCCGGTCAATTTCTCTAATCTTAAAAATGTTCGAAAAAGTACAATATATGTTGCCTCGGCTGGAGTTTTGGCCAATTTTATACTCGCGTTTTTATCGGGGACTCTTTTTCGGATTTTATCCAATTATAAATCATTATGGCAAACATCCATCACCACCCCTTTTATTATGGACCTTTACTCTATGCTATTTTATAGTGTGGCGATTAATTTGGTCCTTGCCATATTTAATCTGATCCCCATACCTCCCCTTGATGGAAGCAAAATACTGGCCATGTGTCTGCCTACGTCATTGAGAATACAATTTGCGCGGTTGGAACGATTCGGCATGATCATCATTATTTTCTTGCTTCTAACAAATCTTCTAGATAAATTACTTTCATTTTTTTTAACCCCGATGTTCAATGTTTTGCTCGGGAGATAATGAAACACAAGTCGATTGTCGATGATTCTGGTTTTCTTACGAAAATTCTTACAACAATCGGTTAATTTATAATGTTAATAGATCGTTAATTATGTGGTATAGGAGATTCTAAATGACAGCGAAAAAAAGGATATTAAGCGGAATGCGTCCCACAGGACCTCTTCACCTTGGAAATCTGCACGGCGCACTTTCTAACTGGGTAAACATGCAGGAACAGTACGACTGCTTTTTCTTTATCGCCGACTGGCATGCCCTGACCAGTGACTATGAAGACACCGGAAACATATCAAAATATGTCCGAAACATGTTATTAGACTGGTTGAGTGCTGGTCTTTTGCCTGATAAAAGCACGCTTTTTATCCAATCACGCATTAAGGAACATGCCGAGCTGTTTTTAATTCTTTCCATGATAACACCGGTTCCATGGCTGGAACGTAATCCCACTTACAAAGATCAGATTGTTCAGCTCAGCAACAAGGATCTCTCCACTTTTGGGTTCCTTGGTTATCCGGTGCTTCAAGCTGCAGACATCATTATGTATAAAGCCTATGGCGTCCCTGTAGGTGTCGACCAGGTGCCACACGTTGAAATTACGCGAGAAATTGCCAGGAGATTCAACTATTTTTATGGTGACGTATTTCCGGAACCTGAATCGATTCTGACCCAAACTCCCAAAATACTCGGTACCGACCGACGAAAAATGAGTAAAAGTTATAACAACGCCATTTTCTTGTCGGATAGTCCCGACGAAATTGGCGCCAAAGTTGCTAAAATGCTGACGGACCCCCAGCGCGCCAGAAAAAGTGACCCCGGCGATCCTGATGTATGTAATGTTTTTGAGTTTCATAAACTTTACAGCGACAAACAAACTGTCGAAAGAATAAACCGAGAATGCCGAACCGCTGAAATCGGATGTGTCGAGTGCAAAGAAATCATGGCCCGGCATCTGATTAATGCCCTTGAACCCATGCGTGAAAAGAGGGCATATTATGAAACACGGCCACAACTTGTTGATGACATTATTGAGGATGGTTGCGAAAAAGCCCGAAAGGTCGCCCGGCAAACCATGGCAGAAGTCAGAGCGGCCATAAAAATATAAACCCTGTTAACCTTTACAAGACAAAATGATAGACATGCAGGAAGAACTCTATAAAGTAAAGATTGATGACATTTTCGATGGTCCAATGGATCTTTTGGTGCATTTGATTAAAAAACATGAAGTGGACATTTATGATATCCCTATTGCACTCATAACAGAACAATATCTCGAATACCTTCAGTGGATGAAAACCATAAACATCGATGTTGCCGGTGACTTCATCTTAATGGCATCAACTTTGACGAAAATTAAATCTAGAATGCTCCTCCCGGTTCACGAGGAAGAAACCGACGATGAAGATCCTCGATTGGAAATTGTCAAACCACTTGAAGAATATCTCCAAATGAAATCAGCGGCCAATGAACTGATCGCAAGGAATCTTTTGGGAGAAGATACTTTTGTCAGGAATCCGAACCAGGAAAATCATTCGACGGATCAAGTCGGCGAAATAATTAAGGTCGGTTTGTTTGAACTTATCGATGCGTTTCAAACAATACTTGAAAAGATATCTGAACATCGCGGTGTAGATATTATTACCGCAGATACCATTTCAGTCAGGGACCGAATCGTTCAAATCGTAGAAATTTTCGAAACCCGGAAATCGGTAACGTTTGACGAGCTTTTCCCCATAAATACCAATAAAAGTGACGTCGTCGTTACATTTCTTGCAATTCTTGAAATGGTCAGGCTCTCATTAATCAATATTGTCCAGAACACTCAAACCGGAATTATCAGACTTTTTTACTTATAATGGAAGATATCAAAAACATTATCGAAAGTCTCCTTCTAGTGGCCGAAGAACCGCTTACCATCGATCGTATCAAGAACATCCTTGATTTGGATGGGAAAAAAGAAATCCAAAACGCACTCACCGAACTGTCATCTGAATATGAACATCGAAAAGGGGGATTTTTTTTACGTGAAATCGCCGGTGGTTATCAGATTCGTACCCGTCCGGAATATCGAGAATGGATTAAACGGCTTATTCAACCCAAACCGTTGCGTCTGAGCAAGCCCGCCCTTGAGACCCTCGCCATTATTGCATATAAGCAACCTATTATTCGCAGTGATATAGAACATATTCGGGGCGTCGATTGTGGAGGAATTCTTCGCATGCTGATTGAGAGAAAATTGGTGAGGGTTCTGGGAAGAAAGGCGATTCCAGGACGGCCGCATATTTATGCAACCACAAAACAATTTCTTGAAGTATTCGATTTAAAAAATCTTGAAGATTTACCAACACCAAAAGAAATTTCGGAACTCAGCGATGCGGCATCAGAAAATATGGATTAAGACATTGTTTTAAATATGTTAAAAAGTGCTTGACTTAAATTTTTTTAATACCTATATAAATAATGAATATCCTTCAGCGGCCTGAAGTAACGCGTAATAGTATCCCTCCAGAAATGGCAGATTTCGGATCAGGGCAAAGCCGCAATCTTTTTGCAACCACAGGCGAAGTAGCGCTACGTCGAGGATTTCAAAAAGATGAGAATGCCGGCTTGAGCCGATAGATGCCGTTTATGGAGAGACACTAACCGGTGCCCATCCATAAATTAGCATTTTTGTTCAATATCAAGGTATGCGAAAAAAATATCCGAAGGCATATAAATGATATTCCAAGGATTTATCCGCCTCAGGAGGATTATTTTTTGAGCATAACGCAGAG
>Ga0316577_10001066_pt1 | contig 12412 bp, 9 predicted proteins | sample S5NA_FD_203073 | JGI IMG/M metagenome (GOLD analysis project Ga0316577, IMG submission 203073) | Rhizosphere microbial communities from salt marsh grasses in Alabama, United States - S5-7_050615r2r1 | ecosystem: Host-associated > Plants > Roots > Rhizosphere | place: USA: Alabama | collected... | reverse complement strand
TCGCCGACCTTGGCCCCACCCTTGCCGAGGGTGTGCGGCCCGCACAGGCCGCCGGCGGTGCAGTTGCCGGGCCGGGCGCAGGTGCCCGAGACGCAGAAGGCGTCGGAGGCGACGGAGGCGCAGTCGGCGTTGTTGCCGCAGGTCTTGGCCGCCAGCACCGGGCAGTCCGTATTGGTCTTGCACGCCGGGAACCAGCACACCGCCTTGTCGCTCGTGCGCGTGAATCGCGTCGAGAACGGATCGCACGACTGCTGGCTCGAGGTGGGGCAGGTGTTGACCGTGAGGCTCGGTGTGCAGTTCTTGAGACAGTAATAGAACGTCGCCGTCGTGTAGGTGAACGTGGCGCAGGTCGATCCGGCGGGGCAGTTGTCCTCGTTGATCAGCGGCGTGGCGGGGTCGTCGGCCGTGCAGGCCTTGCTGCACACCCGCACCCCCTTGGAGGAGCTCGCCGTGACGCAAAGCGGCGCCGACGGGTGGCAGTCGCTGGCGCTGGTGCAGCCCTCGCCCAGGGCGGCCAGCGGCGGCCCGGTGTCGGGCACCTTCTGGTCGGGCACCTTCTGGTCGGGCGCCTTCTGGTCGAGGAGCGGCACCTTCTGGTCCGCCTGGGGCTTGAGGTCGGGGCCGGCCTTGTCCGGGGCGGTGGGGAGATCCGCGGCGGAGTGCGGGAGGTCGACGACGCGCTGATCCGGCGTGGGGTTCACCGGCAGATCGGTCTGCCCACCGGGCAGATCGGTTTGCGCGGCGGGCAGGTCGGAGCCCCCGTCGTCCCGGATCGGCGGAGCGTCCTGACCCGGGCCCCGATCCACCATCCCGTCCACCAGGGACGTGCCGCCCGCCGCGCAGCCCTGGGCCGCCGCGGCGCAAAGCAGTGACAGTAAACCTGCTCTGATCATGCTTCCTGCCTCAGATCAAAAGAAGGTGCGCGAACACCTTGGCGTCGCCGATCAGGTTGGGGATGATGCAGTACTCGTTGGGGCCGTGCATCGTCTCGTCCATGCGCGCCCACACCGCGGCGTGGTAGCCCTTGCGGCGGATGCACGCGGCGACGGTCCCGCCGCCGATCCCCATCGGGCGGGCCTCGACGTCGTAGACCTGCTCGACGGCCCGCTTGAGCGCGTCGACCACCGGGGCGTCGTTGGGGGTGGGCGGCGCGGCGTCCATGCGCTGGATCGCCGTGGCCGAGGTGGTGGTGCCGTGCTCCGAGTCGATGCGGCCGGCCACCTCCTTCGCGGCCTCCAGCACCTGGCTCAGGTTGTAGTCGGGCATCACCCGGCAGTCGAGGTAGAAGGTGTGCTCCCCCGGCACGGTGTTCACGTTGGGCACGCCCGGGTCGACCTTGGTGACCGCGAAGGTGCTGATCGGCGGGTCGAAGACGTCGTTGCGCCTGTCGAAGCGGGCGTGCAGCTCGCGGTCCAGCTCGACGATCAGCCGCGCGGCGGCCAGGTGGGCGTTGACGCCGCGGTCCGGCGTCGAGCCGTGGGTGGACCTGCCCTTGACCGTGCACTTGATCCACACGATGCCCTTCTCGGCGACCTCGATCATCGAGCCGTCGGGCTCGCCGCCGTCCGGCACCACGATGATGTCGTCGGGCTTGAAGATCTCGTGGTTGTCGAGCACGTACTCGATGCCCAGCTTGTTGCCGGTCTCCTCGTCGGCGACGAAGAGCAGCCCGAGGTCGCGCTCCGGCTGGACGCCCTCGTCGTGGAGCGCGCTGGCCAGGAGCAGCGCGGCGACGAGGCCCTGCTGGTTGTCCTCGACCCCGCGGCCGTAGATCCTGTCGCCCTCCACCCGCACCTCCCAGGGGTCGCTGTCCCAGTCGTCGAGCTTCCCGGCCGGGACCACGTCCATGTGCGCCATGAGCCACACCGTGCGCGAGCGGTCCTTTCCGGGGACCCGGGCGACGATGTTGGGGCGGTGGCCGTCCGGGACGCGCGCGTCCGGGCTGTTGAGGACCTCGACCTCCTCGACCCCCATGCCCTCGAGCATCTCGAGGATCGCCGCCGCCTTCTTGCCCTCGCCCTCTCCGCCGCTCTCGGGATCGAGCGCGGGGATGGCGGTCAGCCGGCGCTGGAGGTCGATCATCAGATCGGTGTAGCCGTCGATACGCGCGGCCACGCGCTGATACGAATCGCTGGACATGGGCACTCCTTGCCTTGGGCGCAGGGCGGTTTTACAGCGCGGCGCGCCAGTCGTAAAGAGGGCGAATCCCATTGGACTTGCCCCACCGCTCGTTGTATGTAACTCCCCGGCGATCATGTATACCTGGCTCATCATCATCGGCCTGGTGGTCTTTCTCTATCTGCTGTACTCCAGCCGCAGCGGCCGAGCTCAGCGGGGTATCCTCTCGTTCGGGAAGAGCCGAGCCCGGGAAGCCTCGGACGAGCAGGTGACGTTCGAGGACGTGGCCGGGGTGGACGAGGCGGTCGAGGAGCTCCTGGAGGTGGTGGACTTCCTCAAGCACCCGGAACGCTACGCCAACATCGGCGCGCGCATCCCCAAGGGCGTGCTCCTCGTGGGGCCGCCTGGCACCGGCAAGACGCTCCTGGCGCGCGCGGTGTCCGGGGAGGCGGGGGTTCCGTTCTACCACCTCTCGGGCTCCGACTTCGTCGAGATGTTCGTCGGGGTCGGGGCGGCGCGAGTCCGGGATCTGTTCGAGAAAGCGCGCAACAACGCGCCCTGCATCATCTTCATCGACGAGCTCGACGCGCTGGGCAAGGCCCGCGGCACCGGGTTCTCCCACGACGAGCGCGAGCAGACGCTGAACCAGCTCCTGGCCGAGATGGACGGCTTCGACCCCACCAAGGGCGTGATCCTGATGGCCGCCACCAACCGTCCCGAGATCCTCGACCAGGCGTTGCTGCGCCCGGGGCGGTTCGACCGCCACATCCTGGTCGATCGGCCGGAGAAGGAGGGGAGAGGGAAGATCCTCGAGATCCACGTGCGCAACGTGACCCTCGACGACGGGATCGACCTGGAGTCTCTGGCCGCCCGCACGCCGGGCTTCGCGGGCGCCGACCTGGCCAACCTGGTCAACGCGGCCGCGCTCCTGGCGGCGCGGCGCCGCAAGAGCTCGGTGTCGATGGCCGAGTTCGACGAGGCCATCGAGCGGGTGGCGGTGGGGCTGGAGAAGAAGGGGCGGGTGATGAGCCTGGAGGAGCGCCGGATCACCGCGTTCCACGAGCTCGGGCACGCAGTGGTGGGCTCGGTGCTCCAGGGAGCCGATCCGGTGCAGAAGGTCTCGATCGTGCCGCGCGGCATGGGCGCCCTGGGGCTCACCTGGCAGCGCCCGCTCCGGGATCGTTACATCACCACGGCGACCGAGCTCCGGCACCGCATCGCGGTCCTTTTGGGCGGGCGGGCCGCCGAGCTGATCTTCATCGGCGAGCCGAGCACGGGCGCCCAGGACGACCTGGGGCGGGCGACCCAGATCGCCTCGGACATGGTGCGCAAGTACGGCATGAGCGAGCTGGGGCTGCGGACCTACGAGGGGCCGAGGGCGGCGATGGTCAACCCCGACCTGCCCACCTCCACCCCCCGCGACCACGGCGACCAGACCGCGGCGAGCATCGATCGCGAGGTGGACCGGCTGATCCGGGAGGGGCTCGACCTGGCCAGGCAGGTGCTCGAGGAGCGCGAGGCCACGGTCAAGGAGCTGGCCGAGCGGCTGATGGAGGAGCAGCAGCTCCCCGGCACCGAGGTGCGAGAGGCCCTCGGCCTCCCGGAGCCCACTCTGGAGCAGGACACCGACGAGAAGGCCTCCAAAGACAAGAGCCCCGCGAGTTGATCTATCGAAAACCGCTGGCACCCCCCTGGTGTTTTACCTATCCTTACTGGCGCTCCGGGAGCGCAGGAGCCCGGGAGGAGAAGCAACGATGTGGGATTACACCAAAAAAGTGAAGGAGCACTTCCTCAACCCCCGCAACGTGGGCTACATCCCCGACGCCGACGGCATCGGCGAGGTGGGCTCGCTGGCCTGCGGCGACGCGCTGCGCCTGATGTTCAAGCTGGACGACCAGGGCCGGATCGTCGACGCCAGGTTCCAGACCTTCGGCTGTGGCTCGGCCATCGCCTCCTCCTCGGCGCTGACCGAGATGATCAAGGGGCTGACCCTGGAGGAGGCGGAGAAGGTCACCAACCAGCAGATCGCCGAGTACCTCGGCGGCCTTCCGGAGCAGAAGATGCACTGCTCGGTCATGGGGCGCGAGGCGCTGGAGGCGGCCATCACCAACTACCGCACCGGCGAGACCAGCGAGCAGAAGAAGCTCGAGGGCCGGGTCACCTGCGTCTGCTTCGGCGTGACCGAGAAGGACATCGAGCGGGCCATCTCCGAGAACCACCTCACCACGGTGGAGGAGGTGACCAACTACACCAAGGCCGGCGGCGGCTGCCAGGGCTGCCACGAGGAGATCGCCGAGATCATCACCCGCGTCACCGGCCGCCCGCCCACCGAGGAGCCGGTGGCGGAGAAGCCGAAGAAGCGGCTCACCAACATCCAGAAGATCCAGATGATCACCGAGACCATCGACCGCGAGGTGCGCCCCGCGCTGCGCAAGGACGGCGGCGACATCGAGCTGATCGACGTCGACGGCAACACCGTCATCGTCGGGCTGCGCGGCAACTGCGCCCAGTGCCGCGTGGCCAACTTCACGCTGCGCGACGTCGTGCAGGCCAAGCTGCGCGAGTTCGTCTCCGATGAGCTGACGGTGGTGGAGGAGTAGCCATGCGCGACAAGCAGGTCTACCTCGACAACAACGCTACCACGATGTGCGCGCCCGAGGTGACCGAGGCGATGCAGCCCTACTGGTACGGCGCGTACGGCAACCCGTCCAGCATGCACAGCTTCGGCGGCGACGTGCGCCGCGACGTCGACCGCGCCCGCGAGCAGGTGGCAGCGCTGCTCGGCGCCCGGCCGTCGGAGATCGTCTTCACCAGCGGCGGCTCGGAGGGCGACAACCAGGCGATCCGGGGCACGCTGGAGGCGCTGGCCGGCCGCAAGCGCCACGTGATCACCACCCGCGTCGAGCACCCCGCCGTGCGCGGCACGTGCCACTACCTGCAGAAGCAGGGCTTCAGGCTCACCGAGCTCCCGGTGGACGGAGACGGCGCGCTGGACCTGGATCAGCTGGCCCAGGCCATCACCCCCGACACCGCCATCGTCTCGATCATGTGGGCCAACAACGAGACCGGGGTGATCTTCCCCATCGAGGAGATCGCGCGCATCTGCAAGTCCCGCGGCGTGGTGCTGCACACCGACGCGGTCCAGGCCGCGGGCAAGATCCCCATCGACGTCTCGAGGGTGCCCGTCGACCTGCTGTCGATCTCGGGGCACAAGCTCCACGGCCCCAAGGGCATCGGCGCGCTCTACGCGCGCAAGGGCACCAAGCTGGTGCCGCTGATCATCGGCGGCCACCAGGAGGGCGGCAAGCGGGCCGGCACCGAGAACGTCACCGGCATCGTCGGGATGGGCGCGGCGTGCGGGATGGCCCGGCGCTACCTCGACGAGGAGTTCGGCTTCGTGCGGAAGCTGCGCAACCGGCTCCAGGAGGGCGTCCTCCGCGGCTGCAAGGGCGCGCGGATCAACGGCAAGAACCGGCTGCCCAACACGCTCAACGTCAGCTTCGAGTTCGTCGAGGGCGAGGCGATCCTGCTCCTGCTCGACGAGCTGGGCGTCAGCGCCTCCTCGGGGTCGGCGTGCGCCTCGGGCTCGCTCGAGCCGTCGCACGTCATGCGCGCCATGGGGGTGCCGTTCACCGCTGCCCACGGCTCGATCCGCTTCAGCCTCAGCCGGTACAACACGGAGGAGGAGATCGACTACGTCGTGGAGCACATGCCGAAGATCATCGAGCGGCTGCGCCAGATCTCGCCGTTCGTGGGGGGGCGGGAGTGGCACGGCACGCCGTTGCCCGACCACTCCCACTGACGACACCTGATGCCATGGACAAGACCTACCGCTGCACCGCGTGCGACTACGAATATGACCCGAAGGCGGGGGACCCGGACAACGGGATCCCGCCGGGGACCGCCTTCGCGGATCTGCCCGATGACTGGGTCTGCCCGATCTGCGGGGTGGACAAGGAGATGTTCGAGCTAGTTGACGACTGACAACTTCCAAGAGGTGCGATCATGAACCTGGAGCAGGCGATCAAGACCGCCATCGAGTACGAGAACAAGGTCCACTCCACATACGTGGAGGCGCAGGAGCACGCCTCCGACGAGCTGGGCAAGAAGATCTTCGGGGTGCTGGCCAGGGAGGAGCAGGGCCACATCGACTACCTCGAGCACTGCCTCGCCGAGTGGAAGAGGACCGGCAAGCTCACCATCGAGAAGCTGGACACGGTGGTGCCTCCGGAGGACCGGATCCGGGCCGGGCTGGAGGCGATGAAGCAGAAGGTCGCGGGCGAGAAGAAGCAGCTCTCGACCCTGGAGGTCGAGTACATGCAGAAGGCGGTGGAGGCCGAGCAGACCACCAGCGGCTTCTACAAGAAGATGGTCTCGGAGCTCGACGCGGAGGGGCAGCAGCTCTTCGCGCGCTTCGTCGAGATCGAGGAGGGCCACCTGGCCATCGTGCGGGCGGAGATGGACGCGGCCCAGGGGCTGGGCTACTGGTTCGACATGCCGGAGTGGCAGTTCCAGGACGGCTAGGCTCCGCTCCACGACACCCGCTCCAGGAGGCGAAAATGGACGAGGCGGCCAAGGAAGTGGCCAGGGCGCTGTTCGAGGCGATCAAGGCCGAGTCGGACGGCGAGAGCTTCTACAAGATGGCGGCGCTGAGCGCCGAGGACGACAAGGGCCGCCAGGTGTTCGAGCAGCTCGCCGGCGAGGAGCTGGACCACAAGCGGTTCCTCACGGCCCAGTACAGATCGGTGCGCGAGACGGGCAAGGTCGACGCCGGGGTCAAGCTGGGCAGGCGGGCCGACCTCTCGGGGGCGAGCCCGATCTTCTCCGAGCACATCAAGGCCCGGCTCCGGGACGCGCACCTCGAGATGAGCGCCCTGTCCATCGGGATCCAGCTCGAGCAGACCTCGATGGGCTACTACAGGGAGCAGGCGGAGAGGGCGGCCGATCCCCAGGTCCGGCAGCTCTTCGAGGAGCTGGCCGACTGGGAGCGCGGCCACTACGAGGCGTTGCTGCGCCAGCAGGAGTCGCTCAAGGACGACTACTGGCACGGCGGCGGCTTCTCGCCGTTCTGACCATGGCACGACGCCTCTCGAGACGACATCAACGCCGCGTGGCGGTGCAGGAGCGCGTGCTCGAGCGCGACCTGGACGGCCTGCGGACGATGTGGGTCGACGATCCCAACCTGCTCAGCGGGCTGGTGGGCCTGCTCAGCGAGCGCGACGACCTGCTGCGCTGGCGCGCCATCGAGGCGCTCGGTGTGCTCTGCGGCGAGGCGGCCCGGCGCGACGTGGAGATCGCGCGCAGACAGGTTCGACGGCAGATCTGGAACATGAGCGAGGAGTCGGGCAACCAGGCCTGGTCGGCGGCCGAGACCATCGGCGCCATCCTCTACCACGTCCCCGAGCTCGCCGAGGAGTACGCCGTGATCCTCGTCCAGTACGAGGAGGAGCCGATCTTCCGCGCCGGGGCCCTGTGGGCCATGGGCCACCTGGCCCCGCAGCACACCGACCGGCTGCGCCCGGAGGCGGGCACCGCCGCGAAGCGCCTCGAGGACGAGAGCCCGCTCGTGCGCGCCCACGCCGCCCGCGCCGTGGGGCTCCTTCACCACGCCGCCGCGCGGGAGCAGCTCGAGGCGATGGTGGGGGACGGCGCGGAGGTCCGGCTCTACAACTTCGAGACCGGCCAGCTGGACCAGACCACCGTGGGCCGGGTCGCGCGCGAGGCGCTCCAGTCGCTCTGACCCTTGAACATTCCCCGGTTTGCTGACAATCTCACCGCCCATGCTGGGTCGTGAGCTGCTAGCGGCGCTTCTCCTGCTGGCGGGTTGCATGGAGCCGCCCGCGCTCCGCGACGGCGTCTTCCGCTGCGATCCGGCCGACCCCGGCACCTGCCCCCCGGGCTACCACTGCCTGAGGCCGGCCGGCTCGAAGGAGCATCGCTGCTTCGGCGAGCCCGGCGAGGGGTCGTGCGGCAACTCGAAGGTCGAGGCGGGCGAGGAGTGCGACGGGCCCTACGCCGGGCCCAGGACGTGCCGCGACCTGGGCTACTTCCGCGGCGAGCTGACCTGCGGCGGCGACTGCCGGCTGGAGACCAAGGGCTGCGTGGCGATGTCCGCGGTCTCCGCGGGCGCCTACGTCTCCTGCGGCCTGGACGCCACCGGCGACGCCTGGTGCTGGGGCCGCAAGGACCAGGGGCAGCTCGGCGCGGCCTACGTCAGGTCGGGACCCGAGCCGGTGGCGGTCAACGGCGGCTCCGGCTTCTCGCAGGTGACCGTGGGCCGCGAGCACGCCTGCGGCGTCGGCCCCGGCGGAGAGGTGTGGTGCTGGGGCCGCAACGACTCGGGTCAGCTGGGCGACGGGACGACCGAGCGGCAGGTGGTGGCGATCCTGCTCCCCAAGCCGCGGCTGTCGACGATCTCCGCGGGTCACTCGCACACCTGCGGGCTCGCCAAGGACGGGGGGCGGGCGTGGTGCTGGGGCCGCAACGACCACGGGCAGCTGGGCACCGGGAAGACGTCGGCGTACCAGCTCGAGCCGACGGAGGTCGTCGGCAAGCGGAGGTTCAAGCAGCTCGACGCCGGGCTCGGGCACACCTGCGCGCTCGACGACCAGGGCAAGGCCTGGTGCTGGGGGTACAACTCCTTCGGGCAGCTGGGCGATGGATCGAAGGCGGCTCACCTGGCCCAGCCGACGGCGGTGGCCGGAGGCCACAGCTTCAAGTCGATCAGCGCCGGCGACTACCACACCTGCGCTGTCACCACCTCGCAGCAGGTGATGTGCTGGGGCCGCAACACCCACGGTCAGCTCGGGGACGGGACCAAGACCCACAGGAGCGAGCCCGTCGTGGCGGCGGGGCAGGCCGCGCTGGTCTCGGTCGCGGCGGGCACGCGGCACACCTGCGCGCTGCAGGAGGACGGCGTGGCCTGGTGCTGGGGCCACGGGCCGCTCGGGGACGGCGCGCGGGGGGGGAGCGACGCGCCGGTGCGGGTGGCGGGCGAGGTCCGGCTCGTGAGCATCTCGGCGGGCGACGACGTCACCTGCGGCTCCGACGGCAAGACCGTCTCCTGCTGGGGGTGGAACGGCAGCTGGCAGCTCGGCAGCCCCCGCCCGGTGCCCGACGTGCCGCAGCCGGTGGTCGGGTCGCGGACGTTCGGGCAGCTCGGGACCGGCGAGTTTCACAGCTGCGGGCTCGACGGCGCGGGGGCGGCCTGGTGCTGGGGCTTCAACGGCTTCGGCAACCTGGGCGACGGGACCTTTGACGGCGCGCGGGAGCCGGTGGCGGTCAAGGGCAGCCTGACCTTCGACGCGCTGGCCTGCGGGGCCCAGCACAGCTGCGGCATCGACGGGGACGGCAAGGTCTGGTGCTGGGGCAACAACCAGAGCGGGCAGCTGGGCTCGGTGACCGGCGACCACGCGGTGTCGTCCCCGACGCCGGTGAGCGGCCTGGAGCTGGTCGCCATCTCCGGGGGGAGCTTCCACAGCTGCGGCATCGACCGGGACCACAAGGCCTGGTGCTGGGGCGACAACAGCAGGGGTCAGCTGGGCGTGGGCTCCGTCGCCACGCCCCTGACGCCCCAGCCGGTCAAGGGCGGCCACAGCTTCACCCACATCGCCGCCGGAGGGACCCACACCTGCGGGATCGACGCCGACAAGACGATCCGCTGCTGGGGGAGCAACGACAGCGGCCAGCTGGGGACCGGCGACGCCAAGGACAGCCACCTGCCCACGACGGTGGCGGTGAGCACCGCCTTCAAGGCGATCTCCGCCGGTCGGTCATCGACCTGCGCCATCTCCGACGTTGGCCACCTCTACTGCTGGGGCGCAAACGCCAGCGGTCAGACGGGGATCGGCGCGCCCTCCTCGACGGTGAGGACCCCGACGCGGGTCCAGGGCGACCTCGCGTTCAAGGCCGTGGCGGCGGCCTACCTCCACACCTGCGCCGTGGACACGAAGGACCGCGCCTGGTGCTGGGGCACCGGCCGCGAGGCGGAGCTCGGCACCGGCAGCGAGACGGTCTACGTCCCCGAGTTCGTGAACACCAAGACGAGCTTCGCCTCGCTGGCGATCAACTTCTACCACAGCTGCGGCGTCGACACCTCCGGCCGCGCGCACTGCTGGGGCGAGAACGGCGACGGTCAGCTGGGCGTCGACCACTACGTGCTGACGCCGACCGCGATCCTCGGCCCCCGGCCCCCGGAGGTGGTACCGTGAGCAGGGTCGTGGCGTTCGTGCTGCTCGCCGTGTCGGGCTGCCAGGTGAGGGTCGCCGACGGCGTGCTGAGCTGCGAGCCCGACCAGCCCGACGACTGTCCGCCGGGCTTCTTCTGTCAGAAGCGGGCGGGGCTCGCGGGGGGCGAGTTCCGCTGCTACCGGTCGGCGGGGGAGATCTGCGGCAACGGATGGCTCGGCGCCGGGGAGGAGTGCGACGGCGCCTTCCTGGACGGCGCCACCTGTCGCGACCTCGGCTACTTCGGCGGCGAGCTGGCCTGCAGCGCCGCCTGCCGCCTCGACGACGCGGGGTGCGTCAAGCTCGCCCGCCTCTCGGCCGGGAGCTTCCACGTCTGTGGCCTCGACGACGGGGGCGGGGCGTGGTGCTGGGGCGACAACCTCTACGGCGCCCTGGGCGACGGGGGGTGGCTGAGCTCCCACCGGCCGGTGGCGGTCTCCGGCGCGCACCGGTTCCAGGCGCTCTGCGCCGGCAAGGAGTTCTCCTGCGGCGTGGACGGGGCGGGGCAGGGCCTCTGCTGGGGGCTCAACGGATACGGGCAGCTCGGAAACGGCAACGCCATCACCCAGCGCGAGCCGGTGAAGGTCAAGGGGGGGCTGCACCTGAAGGCGGTCGCCGCGGGGCGCCACCACGCCTGCGCCCTCGACGATGACGGCGACGCGTGGTGCTGGGGGCGCAACAACGTCGGACAGCTCGGGGAGGGCACGACCACGACCCGCCTGGCGCCGGCGCAGGTGGGGATCAAGCTCGAGAAGCTCGCCGTCGGCGGCTACCACAGCTGCGGGCTCGAGGGGGGCAAGGCCTGGTGCTGGGGGCTCAACCGCTCGGGCCAGCTGGGCACCGGCAAGGCGTCCGCGGGCTCCGTCGTGGCGGTGCGCGCCGCGTCGGGCCGGCTGTTCGACCAGCTCTCGGCCGGGCTGTTCCACACCTGCGGCCTCGACCGCGACGGCGTCGTCTGGTGCTGGGGATCGAACAAGAGCAGGCAGAGCAACCCCGGCTCCATCGAGGCCAACGTGCTCGATCCCCTGCGCGTCTCCTCGACGCTCCGGTTCACGGAGGTGGCGGCCGGGGAGACCCACACCTGCGCGGTGGAGCGCGCCTCCGGCGGCCAGCCCGGGGCGGTGTGGTGCTGGGGCAAGGGGCCCAAGGACTCGGGGCTGGCCCCGGTGGCCTCGAAGCGGGCCTTCTCCACGATCACCGCGGGCAACCGGTTCTCCTGCGCCCTCGACGGGGGCCTCGTCCACTGCTGGGGCCTCAACGGCGCGGGGCAGCTCGGCGCGCCCCTTGGCTCCACGCAGCCCACCCGCGTGATCGGCGCCGCCCACGTCAAGTCGATCGCCGCCGGAGAGCACAGCACCTGCGCCGTGGCCGACGACGACGCGGGATCCTGCTGGGGCCAGTCCGAGCTCGGGCAGCTCGGCTCGCTCGCTGCGCTGGGGGCGGCGGAGGCCGCGGCCATCGACGGATCCCACAGGTGGCGCGAGCTGGCCCTGGGCGTCGAGCACGCCTGCGGCATCGACGACACGGGGCACGCCTGGTGCTGGGGAGCCGGCGCCGCCGGGCAGCTGGGAAACGGCAGCACGTCGGCTTACTACACGCCGGTGGCTGTGAGCGGCGGTCACACGTTCCAGGCCATCGCGGCCGGCGGATACCAGAGCTGCGGCCTCGCACAGGCCACGGCCTACTGCTGGGGGAGCGGGAGCCAGGCTCTGCCGGTCGAGGTGGTCGGGCGCGCCTTCAAGCAGATCTCGACGGGCTGGGCCCATGTCTGCGGCGTCGACACCGACCGGGCCCTCTGGTGCTGGGGCCAGAACCCGCACGGTCAGCTGGGCGACGGGACCCTCTCCAGCCGGAGCTCGCCTATCCTCGTCGCCGGGGGCCAGCGCTTCGCCACCGTGGCCGCGGGCTATCGTCACACCTGCGCGCTCGACGTCAAGGGGCAGGCCTGGTGCTGGGGCTACAACTGGGCCGGCGCGCTGGGCAACGGCGCCATCGTCGATCACACCCGCCCGTTCGCGGTCAAGGGGGGGCGCGTGTTCAGCGCCGTCGCCGCGGGCCGGGAAGCGACG
>Ga0316577_10001065_pt1 | contig 12412 bp, 8 predicted proteins | sample S5NA_FD_203073 | JGI IMG/M metagenome (GOLD analysis project Ga0316577, IMG submission 203073) | Rhizosphere microbial communities from salt marsh grasses in Alabama, United States - S5-7_050615r2r1 | ecosystem: Host-associated > Plants > Roots > Rhizosphere | place: USA: Alabama | collected... | reverse complement strand
CGGCGATGTGGTGGGCCTGGTCGGAAATCTGGCTGCGATCGCCAGCGAGCACGCGGACCTCCGCTCCTGGCACCTGCTGCCCGGGGCCGTCCGGATCGCGCGGCTCCGCGTGCCCGCGGGCCGCGCGGAGCTCACGCTGGTTCTCGACGAGGCCGGCCGGACGTCGGGCCGGACGATCCCGCTCGGCTCCGTGGCCCTCGACCGGGGGCAGATCGCGATCGTGGCTGCCCGGGTGTGGCCGTGAGGCGGACGGATCCCGGGGCCCGGAATCCTCGGGCCGTCCCGCCGCGCCGGAGCTTGGCCCCGCCTCCCCCGCCGCGTTAGCTTCCCCCGCTTTCCGGGCCCGCAGCGGGCGATGTCGAGCGGAGGCTCGCGGCCGGGCGAAGATCCCCACGGACCAGCGGACGACATGAAGGGCATCGAACGGCAACGGGTGGGCGGTCTTCCGGTGTGGGCCTGGGCGGTCTTCTCCTCGGTGGCGGTGTGGCTCCTCTACGCGCTCACCCTCGGGCCTACGACCGCGTTCTGGGACACCTCCGAGTACATCACGACGGCGTACATCGTCGGCCTTCCCCACCCGCCGAACAACCCGCTGTTCGTTTTGGTCGGGCGCACGTGGCTGGTCCTCACCTCGTGGACCGGGCTCGAGGTGGCGACGCGGATCAACCTGCTGAGCGCCACCGTGTCGGCGGCGGCCGCCGGCTTCTGGTTCCTCGCGGTGATGCGGATCTGGGCGCACTTCACCGAGAACCGCGGCGTCGCGCTGGCGGCGGGGTTCTTCGCGGTGCTGCTGGGCGCCACCGCGTACACGGTGTGGACGCAGTCGAACGTGAACGAGAAGGTCTACACGGTCTCCCTGTTCTTCGTCGCCGTGATCTCTTACCTGGCGATGTTGTGGGAGGACCACGCGGACACGTGGCGTGGGGACCGGATCTTCGTGGCCGTGCTCTTCCTCCTGGGGGTCGGCTGGACGAACCACCAGATGTCGATCATGCCGGTTCTCGCCCTGCTGGTCTTCCTCGTCTGGCACCGGTGGCGGACCCTACTGCGGCCCGGCCTTCTCGCGATCGGAGTCCTGTTCCTGCTCGTCGGCTATTCGGTGCAGCTGGTGTTCCTGCCGCTTCGATCGGCGCAGAACCCGATCATCGACGAGGCCGACCCGGAGTGCGCGAGCCTCGTCAGCGCCCTCGTCCCGGACCTGAAGGCGACCGCGACGGCGATGGCGCCGGTCCCGCGCTGCGCCGCTCTCGCCGCGTCGATCGAGCGGGACCAGTACCAGAAGCCGCCCCTGTCGGAGCGGCAGGCGCCCTTCTCCGCCCAGCTGGCGAACTGGCTGCAGTACTTCGACTGGCAGTGGGCCCGTCCGTTGATGCCGCCGGCCCGGCATCTGATCACGGCGGTCTTCCTCGCGCTCGGTCTCATCGGTCTCTGGCGGCATGCCCGGGGCGACCCCGACAGCTTCGTCTACTTCGCCGTGCTGCTGTTCACGGTCACGCTGCTGCTGATCTACTACCTGAACTTCAAGTACGGGTACTCGCAGGCGCCCGGGCTTCCGCTCGAGAACCACGAGGTTCGCGAGCGGGACTACTTCTTCATCCTGAGCTTCAACCTGTGGGGGCTCTACGCGGGGATGGGGATCGTGACCCTGTGGCAGCGGCTCGGCCGAAGGCTCGCGGCAGGCCGCGAGGAGGAGCCGGTCCTCGCCGAGCGCCACGGTCTCCGCCTCGCGTCCCCGCTGCTCGGCGTGGCGTTGATTCCGCTGATCCTGAACTTCCCGCTCGCCGACCGGCGCGGCGACTACGCGGCGCGCGACTGGGCCTACAATCTGCTCCAGTCCGTGGAGCCGTACGCCATTCTGTTCACGAACGGCGACAACGACACGTTCCCCCTCTGGTATCTCCAGGAGGTGGAAGGCATCCGGCGCGACGTCACCGTGATCGTCCACTCCTACCTCGGCACGAAGTGGTACCCGAAGCAGCTCCGGGAGCTGACGGCGCCCTGTGGCCCGGGGGAGGACCCCCTCGCCTCGTTCGAGACGTCGACCGTGATGGTCTGCCAGAGACCGTTCGACCGGGACGGCGCGATCGCGCTCTACCGGGACATGGAGGCGCCGCCGCCCACCCGCGCCATTCACTCGCTCACGGACGAGCAGGTGGACGCGATCCCGATCTACGAGGTGGCGCCGGCCGGATTCACGGTCCGGTTCTCCGAGAACATCCAGGAGACCTATCCGGACGACCGGGTGTTCACGCACCCGGATCTGCTGGTCCTGCGCATCGTCCGCGAGTCGCTGGGCGACCGGCCCATCTACTTCGCGGCGACGGCCCCGCCCGTGTACCAGGTGTGGGAGCTCGAGGACCACATGGTCCGGCAGGGGCTCGCGTACAAGCTCGTCGACGCCCCGATGGAGGAGACGGCCGACCGCGTCGCGCTGGACCCGCAGTTCGGCGTCCGGTGGGTGGACCTCGAGCGGACGCACGACCTGCTGTGGAACGTGTTCCAGGTCGACTACCTGCTGAACTGGGAGCTGTGGCCGGAGCCGTCGACGCGGGCGAGCATCCCGGCCCAGTACTACATCGCGCACCTGGCGCTCGGGGAGGCGCACCGCCTGCGGGACGAACCGGACGAGGCGGAGCGGGCCTACGAGCGGGGAACCCGCCTGTTCGCGCTGGCGGAGCGCGTCGTGCCCTGACGCCGGTCGGGAGGCCGGGGGCGCGGGGTCAGCGTCCCCCCTCGCCCGCCACCCGTCGCGTCTCGTGCCGCCCGACCGACTCGATCCGGCGGGGCGGGGCCCCGGTTCCGTCGAAAACGAGGACCCGGATCCGGCTGGAGCCGCTCGCGCGCGAGAACCGGCCTGCTTCCACGTCGAACTCCACCACCTGCGACCCCGCGCCGTCCACCACCAGGTCGGGGGCATCCGCCGGGCCCTGCCCGCCACTCCAGGACGTCCGGACGGCGAGGCGCGCCGTGCGCTGGCCGGGCGCTCCGTCGAGGGCCTCGAGGGTCGTGGTCCGGATCTCCAACGCCTCGGCCTCGGTCCGCAGCCCGAGCAGGGTGGCGAGCGGGACCCGCGTGGTGTCCGTCCAGCTGTCCCCGACCCGGACGGGACCCGCCGGGAGGGCCGGGAACCCGAGCTCCCGGAGCCACGATTCCACCTGGTCCCGCAGCGCCCGTGCGACGGGCCCGGTCGCGCCCGGCAGGTCGACCCGGTAGAGCCGTCCCGCCGGCGTCGTCACCAGGCGGAACTGGAGCCCCTCGAGCCCCCCGAGGTCGGGGAGATCGGCCGGGGCCGGCTCCGCCTCGAACCGGATCTCCAGGATCTCGGCCCCGAGTACCACCGAGTCGGCGGCGGTCTCCTCCACCTCCTGCGCGAGCCGCAGTACGGTCCGGGTCGTGACCTCGCCCCCGAGGTCGGGCGGAAGCTGGAGGTCGAGCCGCTTCTCGTGCCGGTACTCCGACCGGTCTCCGGTGCGGGGCGCGATCCGGAGGGTCACGGACGAGTTCGGGGGGGCGTCCTGCACCGCCGGGCGGGCGATCCCGGAGGCGGAGGCACCCGGCAGACCGAGCAGGGCGACGAGGGCCGCCACCCGCGCACGGCTCGGATGGGAGCGGAGAGCCGGTCTGAGCATGCGCCCACGGTACGCCAGGCAGGTCGCCTTCGACAGCCGGCTTCCCGGCGATGTCCGACATTGGGCCAAAATGACGTGCCTGCCGGGGCCGTCGGGGCGCGGATTCCGTTCCGGCCCCGGCCCCCGGCCGGTGGGCGGCTGTTCGGCCTGCCCCGTCCCGATGCGACGCAGTCTCAACGGGATGGAGCGCCCGGGGGGAGAGCACCGGGCTCCGCGCCTTTCCCTCGCGGTGCGTTGCCGAACCGCTGGTTCACCTCTTGCCTCCCTGCCTCTCCGGACTACGGGGCCCGGTACGGGACGGTCCCGCCGGCTGGCTCCCGCCGGGAGCAGCGGGCCGGAGCCCGGGGGCCCGGACGATACGCGCATGAGAACGATGGACCGACCGATCCGACATGGCGCGCGACCGCCGCACCCGCCCTACGGCGGAGTGCAGCCCGCGGATCGTCCCTCCGCGACTCCCGCGGAGGCTCCCCGGGAAAGCGCGGCGGAGCAGTATCGAGCGATCTCCGAAGTGACGGCCGACTGGGCGTACGCCCTTCACATCGAGCCGGACGGGAGGGCCGTCGCGGACTGGACGAGCAGCCACATCCAGCGGGTCACCGGCTTTCCGTCGAGCGAGCTCGGGCCCGTGGACGCATGGCTGCGCCTCGTGCACCCGGAGGATCGAGACGTGATGCGCGCCCACATCTCGGCGCTGCAGACGGGTCGCACGGACACGGTGGAGTACCGGATCGTGACGCGAAGCGGCGAGACCCGCTGGATCCGGGACTACGCGCGCCCGCTGACGAGCGACCCCGACGGAGCCGTGCACGTCGTCGGGGGCGTGCGGGACATCACCCTGCGGCGCCAGGCCGAGATGGACCGCGCCCGCCTCCTCTCCGAGCTCGAGCTCGTCAACGAGCGCTGCAGTCGGCTCGCCCGGACCGCGACGGAGGACCTGCGCGGACCCGCCGAGGAGCTTCTCGCCGTGGCCCGCAGCCTGGAGACGTGCGCCGCCGCCGGCGAGCCGCACGACGCGGAGCTGCGCGCGGACGTGGAGCGCCTGCAGAGAGTCGGGGCTCACCTGGCCCACCTCGCCGAGGAGCTCGCGAGGTTCGCGTCGATCGAGGAGATCGAGGGGTCGGAGGGCTGAGCCCGGACGGGCCGCGCCGGTCAGAGGCGGCCGGGCGCCGCCGTGCCTGTCAGGAGCGACCCGCCGCCTCGCGAATTCGCTCCTGCAGGCTCTTCACGGAAAGCTTCCGGCTCCGCATGGCGATGATCGCGTCCGCCGCCGCCGAGGCCGCCGAGAGAGTGGTCGTGTAGGGAATCCCGCGCGCGATCGCGGCGCGCCGGATCATGTAGTCGTCCTGTTGCGCGTGCTTCCCCAGCGGCGTGTTGACCAGCAGCTGGATCTCGCCCGAAAGCAGAAGGTCCAGGATGTGGGGCCTGCCCTCGTGCACCTTGAGCACGGGCTCGCACGGGACGCCCCGCGCCCGGAGGTAGCGGGCCGTTCCCGAGGTGGCCCGGATCTCGAAGCCGAGCTCGTGGAGGCGGCGGACGATCGGCGTCGCGGTCGGCTTGTCCCGGTCGTGAACCGTGACCACCACCTGCCCCCCCAGCGGGAGAGAGCCGTCGGCGGCCACCTGCGCCTTCGCGAACGCGAGGCCGAAGCTGTCCGCGAAGCCCATCACCTCGCCGGTCGAGCGCATTTCCGGTCCGAGCATCGGGTCCGCGTCCGGAAACTTGTTGAAGGGAAACACGGCCTCCTTCACCGCCACGTCGAGCACGGGCGGGTCGTCCGGCAGGCCCATGTCGGCCAGCTTCTCGCCGACCAGCACCCGGGCCGCGACCCGGGCGAGCGGGATTCCGGTCGCCTTGCTCACGAACGGCACCGTGCGGCTCGCGCGCGGGTTCACTTCGATCACGTAGACCCGGCCGTCGTGCACCGCGTACTGCACGTTGATGAGGCCTCGGACGCCGAGTCGTTCCGCGAACGCGCGCGTGAAGCGGCGCATCTCCGCGATGTGGTCGTCCCGGAGGAGATAGGGGGGCAACACGCAGGCCGAGTCGCCCGAGTGGATCCCGGCCTCCTCGATGTGCTGCATGACGCCGCCGATCAGGACCCGATCTCCGTCGCAGACCGCGTCGACGTCGGCCTCGAACGCATCCTCGAGGAACCGGTCCAGCAGGACCGGGTGCTCGGGCGAGGCCTGAATCGCCTTCTGGAAGTACTCGCGGAGCATGTCCTCGTCGTACACGATCTCCATCGCGCGGCCGCCGAGCACGTAGCTCGGCCGCACGAGGACGGGATAGCCGATCCCGTGTGCGATCTCCATCGCCTCCGCGAGGCTGGTCGCCGTGCCCGCCTCCGGGGCCGCGATCCCGAGCTCCCGGCAGACCGCCTCGAACCGGCGCCGGTCCTCGGCCTCGTCGATCGACTCGACGCTCGTGCCCAGGATCGGGACCCCGAGCGCCTCGAGCCGACGCGCCAGCCGGAGCGGCGTCTGTCCCCCCATCTGGACGATCACGCCCTCCGGCTTCTCGTGCTGGACGATCTCGAGAACGTCCTCCAGCGTGAGCGGCTCGAAGTAGAGCTTGTCCGAGATGTCGAAGTCGGTGGAGACGGTCTCCGGGTTCGAGTTCACCATGATCGTCTCGATCCCGGCCTCGCGGAGCGCGATCGACGCCGAGACGCAGCAATAGTCGAACTCGACCCCCTGACCGATCCGATTGGGTCCGCTCCCGAGGATCACCACCTTCCGGCGTTCCGAGCGCTCCGACTCGTTCTCCGACTCGTACGTGGAGTAGAGATACGGGGTCGCCGCCGGGAATTCGCCGGCGCAGGTGTCGACCGTCTTCCACACCGGACGGATCCCGTGCTCGTGGCGTGCCGTCCGGATGTCGGCCTCGGGGACCCCGCGGATCCGCCCGAGCTCCGCGTCCCCGAATCCCATGCGTTTCGCCGCGGCGAGAAGTTCCGGTCCGAGCGTCGGCGCCTCCCGGATTTCTTTTGTCGCCGCAACGATGTCCGCGAGCTCGCGCAGGAACCAGAGGTCGATCCTGGTGAGGTCCGCCACTTCCTCCGGCGTGAAGCCCGATGCCAGGGCCCGGTAGATCTGGAACGGGCGGTCCGGGGTCGGCGTCCGGAGCGCCGCGCGGAGCGCGTCCGGCGACTCGTCCCGCAGCCGGTCGTCTTTCGGGTCGGGCGCCGGGAACCACCCCGGTCGGTCGTTCTCGAGCCCGCGAAAGCCCTTCAGCCAGGCCTGCTGGAACGTCCTGCCGATCGCCATAACTTCCCCCACGGCTTTCATCTGCACGCCGAGGGTCGCGTCGGCTCGAGGGAACTTCTCAAACGTAAAGCGTGGTAGCTTTACCACCACGTAGTCGAGAACCGGCTCGAACGACGAGGGGGTGACGCGGGTGATCGCGTTCTCGATCTCATCGAGCCGGTACCCGACCGCCAGCTTCGCCCCGATGCGCGCGATCGGGAACCCGGTCGCCTTCGAGGCGAGGGCGGACGAGCGCGAGACGCGGGGGTTCATCTCGATGACCAGGAGCTCCCCATCGTGCGGGCTGAGGGCGAACTGGATGTTGCAGCCACCCGCCTCGACCCCGATCTCGCGGATGATCCGGATCGCGGCGTCGCGCATCTCCTGGTACTCGACATCCGACAGGGTCATTGCCGGCGCAACCGTAATCGAGTCGCCGGTGTGAACGCCCATCGGGTCGACGTTCTCGATCGAGCAGACGATGACGACGTTGTCCGCCCCGTCGCGCATCACCTCGAGCTCGAACTCCTTCCATCCGATCACGCTCCGGTCGATCAGGACCTCGCCGATCGGGGAGAGCTGGATCCCGCGCCGGACCTTCTCCTCGAACTCCTCGGCGTTCCAGGCGATGCCGCCGCCCGTGCCGCCGAGCGTGAACGAGGGACGAATGATCGCGGGGTAGCCCACGTGCTCGACGATCCCGACCGCCTCCTCGATCGAGGTGGCGAACCCGCCGTGCGGGACGGCGAGGCCGATCCGGCCCATCGCCTCGGCGAACTCCTCGCGGTCCTCCGCCATCCGGATCGCGCGGACGTCGGCCCCGATCAGCTCGACCCCGTACTTGGCGAGGACGCCCTCGTCGTGGAGCGCGAGCGCGACGTTGAGCGCCGTCTGCCCGCCCATCGTGGGGAGGATGGCGTCCGGGCGCTCCTTCTCGATCACCCGGGCCACCCACTCGGGGGTGATCGGCTCGACGTACGTGGCGTCGGCCAGGTCCGGGTCCGTCATGATCGTGGCGGGATTCGAGTTGACCAGGATGACCCGGTAGCCCTCCTCGCGGAGGGCGCGGACCGCCTGCGTGCCCGAGTAGTCGAACTCGCAGGCCTGTCCGATCACGATCGGCCCGGAACCGATCAGGAGGATCGAGGAGAGGTCGTCGCGTCTTGGCATCGGGACGGGAAGCTACTCGCCGCGCCCGAATCGCGCACCCGCGCACCCGGAACCGGTCGCCTCGGACCGCCCCGCTCAGGTCCGGAGGTACGAGGCCCCGTTCACGTCCAGAACGCAGCCGGTGAGGGACTGGTTCCCGGGCCGGGAGAGGAAGGCGATGGCCTCCGCGACCTCGCGCGGCGTGGCGACCCGACCCAGCGGGCTCTGGCTCCGGATCGCGTCTCCCTTCGGTCCGCGCAGGTGGTCCGCCGCCATGTCGGTCTCCACCCAGCCGGGCGCGACCGTGCACACGACGACGCCGTGAGGGGCGAAGGCCTTGGCGAGGGACTGGCCGAGCGCGTTGAGGCCGGCCTTGCTCGCGCCGTAGGCGGGGGCGTCCGGCTCGCCCCGGAAGGCGCCGCGGGAGGAGACGTTCACGATCCTCCCGCCACCCTGCTCCACCATCCGTCGTCCGACGAGGAACGAGAGGTGGGCCGGGCCCAGAAGGTTCACCGCCAGGGTCCGGTCCCACGCCCGTTTCCACTCCTCGAAGCTCGCCTCGGTCGGAACGTGGGACTCGAAGATCCCGGCGTTGTTGACCAGGACGTCCAGCCGCCCGAACCGGCCGAAAACCTCCTCGACGAGAGAGCCGAGCGCGTCCGTCTCACCGAGGTCGGCGGCCACCGTGACATGGCCGGCCCCCGGCAGCCCGGCCCGGACGTCCTCCGCGGCGTCGCGGTTGCTGGCGTAGTGAACGGCGACACGCGCCCCCCGCTCCGCCAGGAGCTCGGCCGCCGCGCGACCGATCCCCCGCGATGCCCCCGTCACGAGCACGTTCATGCCCTCGAACTCCATGACACCTCTTCCTCGATCAGGGTGAGACCGAGTGTCATGATAGTCGAGGGCCGCGCAGATGCGAGATGCGAGGGCAGCTGCTCCCGAGGGACTGTTTCCTCTCCGCCCCCCGATCAGTCCATTTCGTCCTGCATCTGCGCGAACAGCGGATTGGTCTCGGAGCTGCCGCAGGCTCGATCCGTCGCGGCACAGGCGGGGACGGCGACCAGGATCACGCCTGTCGCGCTCGCGAGCCGCCTGCGGTCGAGGAACGCGGAGGCGTTCCCGTCGTCCACGGCGCGCACCGCGTCCGAGACGGTCATGAAGGACCCGTTGATCGGATCCTGGTCCTCGGGAATGTACTGGTCACCCGGGAGATACTGGTCGCCCGGAAGGAACTGGGCGCCCGGAAGATACTGGTCCCCGGGCAGCTGCACGTCCGAGCCGCGGGAGAGGGTCTCGCCTCCGGGGCTCCGCACGATCCGCTTGCCCGAGTTCCACTGCCCCGTCACGCGACCGTTCTCGACGACCAGCGCGTGAACGACGAGCGCGTCGCCATCCCGGATCCGGGTCCAGTCCCCCTCCCGGCTCAGAACGAGTCCGTAGCGCCGGATCAGGTCCCACGACGCTCCCTCGGAGCTGGCGAGCGCCCGGGCCGTCGCGCCGGGGAACGCCAGCTCCATCTTCGCCTGGGCGACGGCCAGGTCGGGTGTGAGGAATGCACCCAGGGCCAGAAGGAATCCGGCGATACGAGCCCTCCGGTACGTCTTCCACGCGTTCGACACGACTCTCTCCTTTGTCTCCCAGGTCCCGGCGCGCGGCGATCGAGGTCTCCACACCGGACGGACTGGGTTCGAGGGACGCGATGCGGCGGTCACTGCCCGATCACCCGGGCGAGGTCCTCGGCGTCGGGCGGACCCTCGTTCACCTTTACGTCGAGGATCTCGATCGTGGCCTCGATGGGGGCGCCGGGGCCGCCGGCGGCCATTCTCTCGAGCTGCTCCATCTGGTTGCCCATCCGGCTCATGATCATCTGCTTCTGGGCCTCCGGGAGCGCGTCGAGCTGCTCCTTCACCTTCTTGAGCTCCTCCTGGGCCTCCTTCATCTCGTCTCTCTCATTCTTCGTCATTCCCTCACCCGTGAGACCCAGGATCCGCATCGTCTCAAGTCTCGGAGCCAGGATGCCGGCCGTTCCCATGTCCCCGAACCACCTGTAGTCCTCGCTGAGCTTCTCGATCGTGATGGAACTCGATTTCCCGTCGTGGGACATCGTTCCCTCGACCCTCAGGCGAAGCGGCACGTAGTACTCGGCATCGAGCCAGAGGCTCGCCGACTCCGGCGCGAACGTCCCGCCTTCCGGCGTGGTCTGGGTGTAGGCCTCGAGGGTCGACCCCTCCGCGCGCAGGAGATACGCGTCCCGGCCGTCGACGGTCTCGCGGCCCACGAGGCGCGCGGCGGACGCGAACGCGGCCTCCTGGAAGTCCGCCTCGAACGCGTCTCCCGAGCCGTCGTCCGCCGTCGCCGCCGCCACCGCCGCGCTGTCCAGGAATCCGGCCATCTCGACCATCATGTTCTCGAGCTCCAGCGTGGCCACGTTCGGGCCGATCTCGCTCGCCAGCGCCGGGCCGAGCATCCGGAGTCCGCTCGCCATCCCGGAGGCCATGAGCGCCGCGTCCTCCTGCGAATAGGGACTGTCACCGGCGGCCCACTCGCTCGGCGGCACGAGCCGGAAGACGTTCGAGCCGGGGACGCGCTCGTAGTAGAGGAGGTGGCGGCTCCCGGCCGACCGCTGGTCGACCGTGTAGTTCTGGACCGCCGCCTGGCGCTCGATCCGGGCCTGCTGCGCCCGGAGCATGATCTCCTGCGCGTCCTGCGGCATGCCCGGGGCGACGGCCGTCGCCACCGCGAGCAAGGGTGCGGCGATGCTGCTCATCATGCGGGTCTCCCTCTTGAGTCCTGTCTCCGTGTCAGATCCGTCGGCCGCGCTGCATGCCGAGGGTCGTGCCGCCTTCGGGCGGGCCGGGCCCGTTCACAGCCGGACCAGCTCCACCCGCCGGTTCTCCTGTCTTCCCTCCGGAGTCGCGTTGTCGGCCACGGGGACCGTCTCTCCCAGGCCTGCGCTCTCGAGCCGGGTGCCCTCGACCCCGTAGTTCGCGACGAGGTAGTCCCGTACCGCCGCCGCCCGCCGCTCCGACAGGTCCAGGTTCGAGGCGTCGTCCCCGTCGGAATCCGTGTGTCCCTCGATCGAGATCCTGAGGTCCGGGTGCTCCCGGAGCATCGACCCGATCTCGTCGAGTGCGGCCCGGGATTCCGGCCGGATCGTCGCGCTGTTCACGTCGAAGTGGATGCCGCGCGTGGCGACCCGCCCCTCGGTCGAGAGCCGGTCGTAGAGGTCGCGGCCGCCGCCCGCGATGCGGAACCCGCCGATCACGATCGGGCGCTCGGGCGTCGCGGAGCTCACGGCGACGAACAGGGTGTCGGAACGGGGAAACACGGCGTTGGGGACGTTCGCGACGCGCTCGTCGCCGAGATACACCTTCATGTGGTCGCCGTCGGCCATCACGCGTACGGGGACGACCGCGTCCTGAACCACCGCGGGCTCGATCCGGGCCCGAGCGTCCGGTCCCCCATCCGCGCCGACGGGGCGGACCCCGGCCCGGGCGAGCTCGATCGACACGGCGGAGCCCTGGTAGTCGCGCGGCCGTCCGTGAAAGGCCCGGCCCGGCGTGATGCGAAGATAGGCGTTGCCGTGCTGCAGGTTCACGGCCGTCTCGAGCGTGAACGTCTCGGGCAGCGTCTCCGGCAGCGGGATGGCGAACGACCCTCCCGACAGCGCGCGGACGTACCGGGCGTCCTGCCACTCGATCACCTCGAAGCTGCCCTCGACCAGCGAGAACCGACGCGGGAAGTCCCCGACGTTGTCGCCGAAGAAGTCTTCCTCCACGAGCACGCGGTCCCCCGCCTCGAAGTCGTAGTTGGAGTGCGCCGTGGAGAGGTCCGCCGGCGGGGGCGCCGTGCCCGCTCCCGGCGGCGGCACGGCAGCTCCCGCCGAGGCCGGCGCGGGCTTTCCGAGCACCGCCGCCGCCTCGGCCGGGTCGGTCACCGCTTCGCCCTCCTCGTCGACGACGACCTCGCCCTCCTCGTCGGTGAGGTAGTAGTCGTCCCCGGAGTCCCGGGCGCTCTCGATGCACTCGAAGTCGTTGAAAGGACAGGCGACGCCCTCCCGGACGAGCCGGTCCACCTGGGTCAGCACCTCGTCTTCGGCCGCGTCGGACACCGTCTCCTTGAGCTTCTTGAAGATCTGGGCGTCCGCCGTGCCGGGCATCGCGAGCGCGGCGACGACCGCGAGCGCGGCGAGGCGGACGAGCGGGATCGAGCGCATGGTCGGTCTCCTTCTCCTTCGGATGCCGGTCGGGGGCCGTGGACGGCCTGCATCCGAAGAGCGGATTCCGGGCGGAAAGACTGCCAATCTGTCTTGGGCTGTGGCGTCAGGAGCCCAGCGACGCCTCGCTGCGGGCGACCGCGATCTGCTCCAGGAGCTTCGTCGCGTTC
>Ga0316577_10001063_pt1 | contig 12415 bp, 11 predicted proteins | sample S5NA_FD_203073 | JGI IMG/M metagenome (GOLD analysis project Ga0316577, IMG submission 203073) | Rhizosphere microbial communities from salt marsh grasses in Alabama, United States - S5-7_050615r2r1 | ecosystem: Host-associated > Plants > Roots > Rhizosphere | place: USA: Alabama | collected... | reverse complement strand
AAGAGCCGGCCCGACGGCAGCAGCACGTCCTTGAGCACCTGGGGAAGGAGCACGTGGGCGCCCATGTCCCCCCCGGTGGGCGTGTTCGCGACGAGGATCTGGGGGAACCGGATGAGCGAGCCCGACCCGATGACGCCGAGGAACCCCGACATGATGAGGACGATCAGCAGCGTCGGCGCCCCGATGAGGACGGCGATCACCCATCCGGGCACTCCGGGGTCGCTCGCGGCGACCGGCGGCGCGGGGTCGAAGTCGTGGGCCGCAGGTGCGGTCGGGGGTGTCACAGGATCGAGGCTAGAGCGTGGCCGCGCGTTCGGCCGCTACCGATCCTTGCGGGCGACGTCGACGAGTGCATCGAGCTCGAGGTGCTCCCCGTCGCGATCCCACCACTTGGACTCGCACCGGTGGCATGAGCAGAAGACGACCTGAGATCCATCGGGGAGCATCAACTCGATCTGGATCACGGAGTTGTCGCCGCACGTCTTGCAGCGGAGGCCGGAGGTGGAGGTCTGCCTTCCCATGCGGGCGATGGTAGCCACGTTCCCGGAGCCGTTGTCGGGGAATCCTCGTCGCCGGTGATCAGCACGGGCTACTGATCTGCCGCTTCGGGCACGTCCTCGAGCTTGCCGAGATAACGCGATCGCCGCTTGCCGTCCTCGGTCCAGTATGCGTACCAGTAGGGCCCGTGCGGGCACCGGGTGCAGTTCTCCTTGCCGCATCGCACCATCTGCTTGCGGAGCTTCACCTCCGGGCCGGAGCCGGGCAGATCCACGCCCCGCCCCTCGAGGCGGGCTTTGGCGAGGATGTAGAGCCGCCGCAACTCATGCTCGTCCATCTCTCGGACCGCCTCGAGGACATCACGGTCGATGGACATGCTCCCCCTCGTCCCGCTCGAAGCGTGTCGGCTGCGCTCGGCGATCGTGGAGCACCCATCCCACCGGCGGCGTCACCCGGTCGGCGTGTGCGGTGCACAACGGGTAGCGGGTTCCCTCGTCGTTGGCCCCACCGGAGTCGTACAACCACGCCTCGCGGCGGTCGTACGCGTAGCTGAGACACGACGTGGAACGGGCGGAGCAGCGGACGCAGGTCATCGAGAGGCGAAACTAGGACGGACGGCGGGCCGCGCCAAGCATTTCGACCCCGTTGCGGTCGTGACGGGTCATCCGATGCCGACGCCGCCGATGAATGCGACCCCTTGGGGGCCGGCGACCGACACAGCGACCGAGACGGGGACGCTCGCGTTCACGAGGAACGCCGAGCTGCCCGTCTCGGAGAGCGGCCCGACCGGGATCTCGACGTAGCGGCCCGGCTGGATGAGAACCTCCTGGTTCTCGTACGACGGCACCCCGAGCGGTTCGAGGGTCACGATCGCATCGTCGCCGGTCGGGTTGAGCACCCAGACCGACGTCTCGGCCCCCGGTACGACACCGAGGCCCGGGACGAGCCACCGTTGGAGCGGCTCGGTCGTGCCCGGCATGGCCGCAAGGCCCGTGTACGTCGTCGCCTCGGGCGCTTCGCCCCCCTCGCCGACGGTCGTGGTGGTCTCGTCGGTTGACGCTCCTGCTGCGGTCGTGTCGCTTCCGGCTGCGGTCGTCGTCGTCTCGTCGGTCGTGGTCTCGTCGAATTCACCACCCTCCGGCAACTCGGTCTTCGGGAAGGTCCCGGGTGGGCCGGCCTGGATGAGCGCCCCGATGGGGGCATCGGCGCGGACCCGGACGGCGTACGGCGGCTCTGCGATGTCCGCCAAGTGGACACGCATCGGCTCGATCGGCGACACGATCCTCGCGTCGGCGTCGAGGATCGGCCCGTCCGGTGTGTAGAGGTCGATGGAGACGATCGTGTCGGTGCTGCCGGTGTTGGAGAGGATGAGCGTTGGCTCCAAGCCCGGCAGCGTCGTCACCGGGAAGTCCCAGGTCGTCGATTGCCCCGTCGCCGGCCACGACGCCTCGTCGGTCCCGTCGTTCAGGACGAACGCCGGGATGACGATCCCGCTCTCCGTCCTGATCGTCAGCGTGACGATGTCGAGGAACGGGATGAGGCGCGACAGATCCTCGGTGACCCAGGACCGGCCGGGGATGTCCCGGTTGTCGAAGCCGCCGAGGGTTGAGCGCCCGAATTCGGAGATCGACTCGACCGTCACCTTGGCCGGCTCGGCGAACGGGTTGAAGAGCTGGAGCTGCAGCGTGAACCCCTCGGCCGTGATCCCGCCGGGGAGGTGCCACTCCTTCGGCACGGAGATGACGCACCGGTCTCCGGTGAGCATCTCCTCGGACCACGTCGCGGTCGTAGCTACTGCGGGCCCGTCGTCGAACTCGACGATCGCCGGCTGGGTCCCTCGCCGCACGATCGTCCCCTGATCCACGCTGCGAGCGCCGGGGCCGCGCAGCGAGTACTCCGCGACCGACGCCTCCTCCGTCGGATTCGGGTTCGGGAGCGTGATCGTGGCGTCGACGTCGATCGCCGAGGCGAGGTTCAGCGCTGAGTCGCGCAGCGCGCCGGCGGCCGCCCAGGGGCAGTACCAGGCGCTCGGGTCGCCCGTTGCGCCTTCAAGTTCGAGCGTCGGAGTGTCGAACTCGGGGGCGGCCGGAGCGGACGGCTCGACCTGCGACACCGCGAGGACACCCACGACGACGGCGACGATGACGGCGACGGCCCTCCTCATGCGAACCGCCTTCCCACCCACGCTCCTGCGGCGAGGAGTGCCGACCAACCGGCGGCCAGAACGGCGAGCCAGCGACGCTGCTGCATCGGCTCGAACGCGACGCTCCCGCCCGTTGCCGTCGTCTCGTTGCCCCACCCGGACTGCTGCCACTCCCCCGGGCCCCAGCGGCTGTTGGCGTTGTCGCGGATCTCGAGGGCGACACCGAATTCTGGGGTGCCCTCATACCCGGTGCCCACGTGCCGCCACTCCCCACCGGTTGCGGTGAGTGCCCGGACCGGATACTCGGCCTCGTTCTCGAAGGTCGCGTGGGTCAGCCCCCCGCCGAGCGGCACGAGGTCGAGCTGACCGGCGAAGACGCCCGACCATGCATGGGCAAATGGGTCGTCCTCGCCGTCCGACATGATGACGATCCATCGGATCCCGAACGGGGCGAGGAGCTCTCCGGCCCGGGTCGGCTCGCCGTCGATGATGCTCTGGAGCGTGCGAGCGAGCGCATCGTCGCCGGCGCGAGGCTCGTGGAGATACGCCTCCCAGAGCTCCGGCATCGGGGCAGACACCAGCCGGTATGCGGCGCCGCCGATCGTGCGGTCGTCTCCCGGAAGGCCACCGGGCCGTCCGAGGACGAGGATGCGGGAGGCGGTGGGCTCACCGGGCCTGGCGTTCGTGAACGCGAAGGTCTTCCGGTATTCGTCGGCTGGGAATCCCGCCCGACCTCCGGGGAGCGTGGCGGCAGTGGTGGCGACGATGAACACGGCGGCTGCCACCGCGACACCGGCGACGAGCCGCCTCCACCCGCCGACTTCCTTGACCCGGGTGATCGCCTCGAGCGCTGCACCGGCGATGAGTGCTGATCCGATGGCGACCAGCATCCGGCCGGCGGCCCCAGCTTCGCGGCCGACGCCGGCCCCGTAGCCCCGTGCGACGAGCGCGCCGGCCGTCGCAGCGATCATCCCCCAGCCTGCGACGAGCGCGAGTCTCCGAGGTGCAGCGAGGATGCTGAGGAGCGCAGCGAACGCGGTGACGCTCCCCGTGACCACCGGGATGACCCAGAATGCGTCGCCGTCCGTCACGAACCGCTCGAGGTCGGCGAATGCGAGCCACGGCAGCAACGCAGGGAGCGCGAGCGCGGCCCCGATCGCCGAGACGAGCACCGCACGCCAGGCCGTCCCGTCGTTGAGGTTGAGGACCGCCCACACGAGCAAGAGGCCGGTTGGAACGAGCAGTGCGAGGGGCGCGAGCACGGCCGAAATCGCGAGCAGGAACCCGACGGCGAGGACTCGACCGACTCGACCCGTCCACGAAGGTGACAGTGGTGCGAGCGCGAACCGCATGATCCACGGCACGAGGCCGAGCGCCACCGCCGTCCCGACCGACGTCGTTTGAGCGACGGCTTGACCGCCGGCCCCCGCCACGAGCACGACGCCGGCCATCGTCCCGGCGACGGCGGCGACGCCCCAGGTGCGGAGGAGGCGGACGGTGCCCCAGATGCCGAGCAGCCAGGATCCTGCCACGAGGGCGTATTCGGCGAGGTGGCGGTTGTCGAACAGCGCCGTCTGGACGATGCCGGCGAAGCCGATGATCGGGCGCAAGGCCTCGACCGATCCGAGCCCGGCCGGGTTCCATCCCCCTGCGTATGCAGCGACCGCCGCCGGCCCGGACTCGCTGAGCGGCAGGCTGTAGCCGATCGCCGGCAGGCCCACGTTCCAGATCCCCCGCGTCGCGACGAGCACGAAGACGAACGCGCCGATACCGACCACGAATGACGGTCGGCGCAGCTCGTCGCCGATGGTCTCGACGGAGAGGCTGTCTTCGCCCGGGAGCCGTCTGCGGATGCCGTCCGAGAGGTCGGTGACGACGCTCTTGAGCGCCAGCGACCCTCCGATCTGATAGCGGAACAGCTCGGCGTCGCCGACGACGCGCCCGCGCCGCGCAGCGCGGCGCCCGCTGAGGGTGCCGGGGAGCTTCGCGAGGTTCCAGAGCCAGGCCCTCATCCAGTGGAAGAATCGCCAACGGCCGAGGAACAGCGAGAGGAAGGACTGGACGAATCCGGAGAGGAACGCCAGCGGCAACGCCCAGGCGAGCGTCATCGGGCCGTAGACCTTGATCATCGCCCTGATCCGCCCGGCCCGCTCGCGCCAGCGCTCAACGGACTCCGGGTCGTCGGAGGCGAGGACCTCGGATGATGGGACGGCGATGACTCGTGCGCCGCGTAGGCGCGCCCGTTGGCAGAAGTCCACCGACGCGGCGAACTGCGGCATCGTCGCGTCGGGCCCGCCGAGGCCCTTGGCGAGGTCGGTGCGGACGAGCGTGGAGTGCCCGCCGACGGCGGCCACGTCGCGGACGACGTCGTATTGCCCTTGATCGCGTTCGTCCTCGTCGAAGCCGGTGTACGGCGTCTCGAAGACATCGGTGGCGAATCCGACGGCGAGGAGGCGCTCAGGGTCGTCGCGGTCGAGGATCTTCGAGCCCGCGACGGACGCGTCGAGGCGGACGGACTCGCGCACGAGCGCGCCGAGCGCGTCGGGCCGCGGAAGGGCGCCTTCACTGACGATCCAGAGGTGCGACACCCCGTCCGACGCGTCGATCACGGAGCCGACCGACGCCGTCCACTCGGCGTCGTGGCCGGCGGAGGACCGCCGTGCGTTGGTGTCCCCACCCACCACGATGATGCGCCGCGTTTCGTAGACTTGCGAGCGGATCGCTTCGATCGTGTCGGGGAGATCTGCGCCACTCCGGCCGAGGATGACGGCCGCGACGGCTGCTGTGGGTTCGCCCTCGGGAGGAATCATGAGCGATGACATTCAAGGACCGAACTCGTCGTATTCCAATCCTTTCGCCGTTCTACTCGCCGGTGGCGTGGGCGGCGCCCGGGCGGCGCGAGCGCTCGCGACGGTGCTTCCCGGGGATCTTCTGACCGTCGTCGGGAACGTCGGCGACGACGACGTCCTCTACGGGACACACGTCTCTCCCGACCTCGACACCGTCGTCTACACGCTGGCGGGGATCGAAGGGCCGCGGGGATGGGGCGTGGCCGGGGATACGTTCGCCGTGATGGATCGCCTCGCCGAGCTCTCGGTCGACACCACCTTCCGGCTGGGAGATCGCGACGTGGCAACCTGCCTGTTCCGCAGCACGGAGCTTGCAGCGGGCGAGCCGCTCTCGGCGGTGACCACCTCGATCGCACGCGCCCTCGACGTGGCGACGCCCGTGCTCCCCGCGACCGACGACCCCGTCCGCACGAAGATCCTGACGGGCGACGGCACGTGGCTCGACTTCCAGGACTACTTCGTCAATCGCGGCCATCGCGACCGGGTCGTCGCCGTTCGCTACGACGGCGTCGACCGCGCATCGCCCGGCCCCGGCGTCCTCCGGGCCATCGATGGGGCCGCCCTCGTCGTCATCGCCCCCTCCAACCCGCACTTGTCGATCCACCCGATCCTCGCCATTCCGGGCATCCGCGAGGCGGTTGCGGCGAAGCCCCGGGTGGTGGCGGTCAGCCCGCTGTTCGGCGGGAAGGCGCTCAAGGGGCCGGCCGACCGCGTGATGCGCGATCTCGGGCTCCCGCCGGGGAGCGACGGGGTCGTTGCCGCCTACGACGGGCTTCTCACGGACCTCGTGGTCGATACGGGAGATGCCGGCGACCTCGGCGGCCTCCCGCCGTCGATCACGGGCCATGCGACCGGCACGACGATGCGCACGGTCGACGAAGGGCGACGCTTCGCCCGCTGGTTCGCAGAGGTGTTCAGGTGACCGTCGAGATCATCCCGATCGAGGGGATCCCCGAGGTCGCGCCGGGCGACGACCTCCCGACGATCATCGCCGCCGGCTTCGCATCGTCCGGCGTCGTTGCGCGTGACCGGGACATCGTCGTCGTGACGCACAAGATCGTGTCGAAAGCCGAGGGCAGGGTCGAACCGGCACCGTCGGAGGCCGACTACCGGGCGCTCGTCGAGCGGGAAGCGCGTGCCGTCGTCCGCCGCCGCGGCGACCTCGTCATCGCACAGACCGACCACGGCTTCATCTGCGCGAACGCGGGCGTCGACCGCTCGAACGTCCCGGGCGGCGATGCGGTGCTCCTCCCGATCGACCCCGACCGCTCGGCCCATCGCATCCGGGTTCGCCTCGAACGGGCGCTGGGCGTGACGCTGGGCGTCGTCGTCACCGACACATTCGGGCGGCCGTGGCGCCGCGGAATCGTCGACGTCGCGATCGGGATCTCCGGTCTGCCCGCGATCCTCGACCTGCGCGGGCAGCCCGACGCCGACGGTCGCATCATGGAAGCGGCTGAGATCGCCGTGGTCGACGAGATCGCAGCGGCGGCGGACCTCGCCATGGGGAAGACGAACCGGATCCCGGTGGCCGTGGTCCGGGGCCTCGACCTCACGGGCGAGGGGCGCGCCGTCGACCTCGTACGCCCTCCCGGGGAGGACCTGTTCCGATGAGCCGGTGGCGGCCGCCCACCGGCAGCGCTCGAGGCTGCCATGCCTGAGCTTCCCGAGATCGAGGCGTATCTCGTTGCGCTGCGGAACCGCATCGTGGGCGAGCGGCTCGAGGCCGTTCGCATCCAGAGCTTCTCCTTGCTGCGCACGTACGACCCACCGATCGATCGCGCTCCCGGACGCGTCGTCTCGGGCGTCGGCCGTCTCGGGAAGCGGATCGTGATCGACCTCGACGGCGGCCTCCACCTCGTCATCCACCTCAAGGTGGCGGGGCGACTCGCCTGGAAGGACCCGGGTGCCGCGATCCCGAAGCGGTACGGTCTTGCGGCGTTCGACGTCGCAACCGGCACCCTCCTGCTCACCGAGGCCGGTACGAAGCGGAGGGCCTCGCTCCACTTCGTCGACGACCCAGGGCTCGCGGCCCTCGACCCGGGCGGGGCGGAGGTCACCGACCTCGACGCCGCCTCCTTCGCGGAACGGCTCACGCGCGAACGCCATACCCTCAAGCGAACCCTCACCGACCCGTCCCTCTTCGCAGGGATCGGCGGCGCGTTCGCCGACGAGATCCTCTGGTCGGCGGGGCTGTCCCCCACCCAGATGAGCACGAATCTCGATGCCGCCGAGGTCGCCGCTCTGTATCGATCGACGCGGGACACGCTCTCTCGGTGGACGGCGGTTCGTATCGCCGAGACCGGCGACGGCTTCCCGGCGAAGGTGACGGCGTTCCATCCGGACATGGCGGTTCACGGGAAGCATGGAGAGCCCTGCCCGAGGTGCGGTGCACCGATTCAGCGGATCGTCGGCGACGGCCGCGAGACGAACTACTGCCCGGGATGCCAGACGAGCGGTCGCATCCTCGCCGACCGCGCCTTGTCCAGGCTTCTCAAGGACGACCGCCCCAAGCGCATCGAAGAGCTCGGCGGCACGTAGGGCGGCTTCGGCGCGACCGGGGTCGTGGTCATCGGCGGCGCCCGCCGTCGCATCGCTGCGCGGGCCGGGCGCCCACTTCATCGTGGTGGCTCATCCCGGGTAGCGCCGGAGCAATCGCCGCATCGCCTCCGTCCCGGCCCTGACCGCAGCAACCGGGATGCGCTCGTCGGCGGCGTGCGTGAGCGACTGGAACACGAAATCGTCCGGGAGCACCATCGGGAGGAAGCCGTACGGCTGGATCCCAAGGCACGCGAACCAACGCCCATCGGTGACCGCCGGCATGAGGAACGGGATGGGATGGCCGTCGGGATCCATCTCGCGGATCACGTCCGCGAGGAGCGGGAAGAGATCCATGTTGGGCTCCGTCGTCGTGGTTGCTCCCTCGACTGCGAAGTCGATCTCCACGTCGCGCCCGACGATCGCCTTCACCTCATCGGCGAAGTCGGCGGCATCTCGACCAGGCAGCATCCGGCCGTCGAGGGTGATCTCGACCGTCGACGGGATGACGTTGATCGGGCCGCCCCCGCGGATCACGGTGGCGTTCACCGTGTTCCGGAAGACGGGCTCCATCACACCGAGCTTCGACGGGAGGGCCTTCAGGGCCGCCGCCGCCATCGCTGGGTTCACGAGCCGCTGGACGATTGCCTTGGAGGTGCCATCGAGGTGCTCGGCCATTCCCTCCAACATGAGGCGCGTGGCGGGGACGATGTGAACGGGGAGTCGCCGCCGCTCGAGTCTCCCGAGCACGCGAGCGGCCTTCGCCATCGCGCCGCCCTTCATGGGCAGGGAGCCGTGGCCTCCCGGGCCGCGGACCGTGAGCCTCATCGGGACGGGGACGCGTTCGGCGACCTGGACGGGGTAGAAGCGCGAGCCGCCGAAGTTGAGTGGGAAGCCCCCGAACTCCCCGACGGCGTAGCCGACGCCCGCGAGGAGGCCGGGGTGCTCGTCGACGAGGAACCTCGCGCCGAACGTGCCGCCGTCCTCCTCGTCGCTCACGATCGCCAGCACGATGTCGCCCGCGGGCTGCTCTCCCCGCTCGGCCAGGTCGATGAATGCGGCGAGCATCATCGCGACGCCGCCCTTCATGTCGAGGGCTCCCCTCCCCCAGACGAAGCCGTCGACGATGTCGCCGGAGAAGGGGTCGCGGCTCCATTGCTGGCCGGTCGTCGGCACGACGTCGACGTGCCCCTGGAGCAGCAGGCCCGGTGCTTCGCCCCGCCCGGTGATCCTCGCCACGAGGTTCGGGCGGCCCGGGTCCTTCGCAATCGTCGTCACCTCGACGCCGGCGTCCTCGATGAGGGCCGCGATGTGCTCGACGGCCGCCCGCTCGCCGCCGGGGGGGTTCGTCGTGTCGAAGCGGATCAGGGTCTGGAGCAGCTCGACGGGATCAGGCATCACATCTCCTCGGCGATCACGTCCGACGTCGTTCTCGCATACATGGCGGAGAAGCGTCGCGTCACGAAGAACACGATCGGGATGACGAGGAGGTTCAAGAGCGCGAACGAGCGGAACACGCCCGGGAACCCCAGGTTGTCGGTGAGGCTCGTTGCGACGCCCTCCCCAGCCCCGATGCCGATGTTCGACATGGTCTGGAGGATGGCGAACATCGATGCGGCGATCCGTGTGTCGGTGATGTCCATCGAGAGGGTCACGTACGTGGTCCACTGGAGGCCGACGACGACTCCCCAGAGGGCCGCCGCGGCGAGGATCGCCGCCTCGGTCGACAGCACGGAGAACGCGAGGCCCCCAACGGAGACGAGGGTCACGGTCACGAGGGCGGCCGCCCTGCGCCCGAAGCGGGTGACGAGAAACGACAGGCCGAACGCCCCGGCGATCATGCCGACCCCCTTCAGTGTGCCGTAGAGCCCGATCGTCCCGCCGCTCGAGTCGAGCGTGTCCGACATGTAGAACGTCACGGTCCCGTCGATCCCCTGGAAGAAGAGCCAGACGAAGACGAGCAGTACGGCGAAGACGAGGTACCGGGGTTGCAGCAGCACGCGGAATGCGTGACGGTCGAACGTATGGGCGGGGGTGCGGTGCTCCGGCTCCCTGATCCGGTTCACGAAATAGAGCGGGCCGAGCAGCAACACACCGATCGCGATGAAGATCGCCTGGTAGCCGATCGTGTCGGCGATGAGCCCGAAGATGAGCGAGACGACGACGAGGCCGGCGGCACGGCCCCCGGTCATGAAGGCCTGCACGCGGCTGTGGTCCGCCGGGACCACGACATCGACCGCGAGGGCATCGGCCGTCGTGTCGAAGAGCGCCATGAAGAACGTCGCGAGGAGCACCATCGTCGCGAGGAGGGCGAAGTTGGCGCCGGGGTCGATGAAGTAGGCGCCGAAGAACGCGAGGGCCGTCGCTACGAGGCCGATCTGCATGTAGGGGACCCGGTGTCCCCGCCCGAAGAGGTTGAACTTGTCGGAGACGATCCCGTAGACCCACTTGATCACGAACGGCAGGAGGGCGAGGCTCGCCACGATCGCAAGCCGGTCGGGATCGATGCCCTCGCTGTCCATGTGCGGCTTGAAGAAGTTGAGCTGGTACGCCTGGATCACGCCCTGCACGAAGTACAGCGCCCCGAATGTGAGGAACAGGAAGCGGCGGGAGACATTGACGTCCATCGTTTGGGAGAAGCTAGCACTTCGCCCAGTCGGCCCTGGAAGGGTCCGTGACCGGCAGAGAGACACAAGTCGCAGGACCGGGTCTCTGTCCTACTCCCGGCCTCGACGGCTACCGGCGCTGGAACCAGTCGACCGTCTGCGCGAGGCCGTCGTCGAGGCTCGTCCACGCCTCCCATCCCAGGGCGGCCTGGGCCGCACCCGCGTCGAGGCAGGACCGCCGCTGCTCACCCGGGCGCGCAGCGCCGAAGGTCGGCTTCACCGACGACCCGACGATGCGCGCCATCTTGTCGTAGAGGTCGACGACGGTCGTCTCGATGCCGGTGCCGATGTTGAGGTAGATCCCGCCGCCCATGAGCCCGGCACGCCAGCAGGCGTCCGTGACGTCCTCCACGAAGACGTAGTCCCGCGTCTGCAGCCCGTCGCCGTAGATCGTCGGGGTGCGGCCGGCGAGCAGGTCGCCCGAGAAGATCGCCACGACGCCGGCCTCGCCGGCGGGATCCTGGCCGGGCCCGTAGACGTTCGCGAATCCGAGCGAGACGTAGTCCAGCCCGTACGCACGCTTGAAGTAGCCGAGGTAGTCGTCGACGACCTTCTTCGAAACGCCGTACGGCGAGTCGGGGCGCCGTTCGACCTGCTCCGGCGTCGGGATGATGTCGGTGTCGCCGAACGTCGCGCCACCCGACGAGGCAAAGACGACCCGATCGACGCCTGCGTCCCGCGCGGCGATGAGCACGTTGATCGTCCCGAGCACGTTGATCGACGCGTCGCCGACCGGGTCGGCGACCGACGCCCGGACGTCGATCTGCGCGGCGAGATGGAACACGACCTGCGGGGTGAACCCGATGAACACGTCGCGCAACTCCGGAGCGCGGACGTCCATCTGATGGAAGTGGACCCGTCCCCGCTCGCGTGCCCCGGCCAGCCGTGACAACATCCCGGTCGAGAGATCATCGACGACGAGCACCTCGGCTCCTTCGTCGACGAGCCGATCCACGAGGTTCGCGCCGATGAACCCGGCGCCGCCGGTCACAACTGCTCTCGCCAGGCTCATTGCCCCTCCTCGTCGCCCGTGATGGTATCTCCGGTGCGGACCTCCCCGCTGCCGATCGCGACGACGCCTGCATCGGTCTCGACGAGGAGCCGTCCATCGCCGTCGATGCCGGCGGCGGTGCCGAACCCGGCCGCGTAAGCAACGCGGCGGCCGACCGTGGCACACGCGTCGCGGTAGTCGTCGAGGCCCCAATCGTCGGGGTGACCGGAGAGCCGTTCCAGTAGCCGGTCCGCCCACCCTCGCGCGAGCTCGAGTGGGCCGACCCGGAGTGCCCCGTGATCGCTCAGCGCCGTCGCGTCGTGCAGCGGCTCAGCCCACGAGAGGTTGACGCCGCACCCCACCACCACGACGCTCCCCGACGACTCGGCGAGCAATCCCCCGACCTTCCGGTCGTCGATCACCAGGTCGTTCGGCCAGCGGAGCTCGACACGAACTCCCGTGAGGTCGTGGATCGCCGTGCGGGCGGCGAGACCGGCGACGAGCGGGATGATGGGCCAGCGCTCGCGCGGCCAGTCGGGCGTGAGCGCGAGCGAGGTGAAGAGGCCGCGGTCGGGCTCATCCCAGACGCGCCCGAGGCGTCCGCGCCCGGCGGTCTGGTGACGGGAGACGACGAGGACCGGGGCGGTAGCGTCGAAGCGGCTACGGGCTTCGTCCTGGGTGGATGGGGTCGTGTCCAGCTCGACAACTGCGTATCGTGTAGCCAATCATC
>Ga0316577_10001062_pt1 | contig 12424 bp, 9 predicted proteins | sample S5NA_FD_203073 | JGI IMG/M metagenome (GOLD analysis project Ga0316577, IMG submission 203073) | Rhizosphere microbial communities from salt marsh grasses in Alabama, United States - S5-7_050615r2r1 | ecosystem: Host-associated > Plants > Roots > Rhizosphere | place: USA: Alabama | collected... | reverse complement strand
GGGTCCCCGCTTTCCTTCTGGCCAGCGTGGCCGCCCGGGAAGGGGCGAATCCGACGGATGCCGGAACGAGAATCGCCGAGGTGGTGGCCTTTGGTGCCATCGGTGCCGGTGGGCTGGGGTGCGTGTGGGGAGGGTGGGCCGCGGACCGGATCGGGAGAGAACGCGTGGTGAACCTGGCCATGACCCTGAGCGGGCTCTGCTCCCTGGTCATCGGGCTCTTCCTGGGGTGGACCCTCTGGATCCTGGCGCCGCTCACCTGGATATGGGGGTTCTTCGTTGTCGCGGACTCCGCTCAGTTCAGTGCCCTGGTGACGGAGGTGGCTCCTTCCGAGGCGGTGGGAACGGCGCTCACCCTCCAGACGTCTATGGGGTTTCTACTCACGATGGTCACCATCCAGAGCCTCCCGCTCCTCGCGGAGCACGTGGGATGGGCCGGGGCCTTTCCCCTCCTGGCCCTGGGGCCGGCGGTGGGGATTCTGGCCATCCGCAGGCTCCTCGTGGCACGGAGCGGACTCTAGATACCCGTGGCCTCTGCGGGACTCACCCCCGCCTTCGTCGCCTGCCGGATCTTCCCGACTCCGATGGTAAGAACGGGGAGCACGAACACCAGCAGGAAGACCCAGGTGAGGGTTCCGTACCCCCGAGCGATGAGGTCCACCAGGCCCACGCCGGCGAGTAGCGTCCCCGCCAACAGAGAGCCCACGGCCAGGACGGGCCGGAGCATCGTCGGCATCACCTTCTTCCTCTCCTGGAAGACGTGTGCGATTCGCTCGTTCAGTCCGTGGATGAGGCCGGTACCCGTCTCGATGAGCGTTCCAAAGAGGACTACCTGGAAGATGATCTGGAAGGATCGGCTTCCCAACAGCTCCAGCAGATAGTTGGCGGGGACGGGCCGGTCCAGAATCGCAGGATAGTGGCCCACCATGGCGATGAAGAAAAGGCACCCGGGAATCATGGCGATGGGGCCGGCAAGGGCACCGGCCACGACGGTCTCCCTTCTGGACTCGAGGCTCTCGACGGAGAAGAGGAGGGCGGGGATCAGGGCTACGTTGTAGGCCGCGTATCGTACGCCGGCCGAGATCCAGCCCATCCCTTCCAGGGGGCTTCCCAGGGCCTCCACGGTCGGTCTACCGAACCGCAGGAGACACCATGCGAAGAGGGCGATGTAGGCTCCGTACAGGATCACGGACCACACCGCCATGACGCCCTGGATGAGCCCGGTGCCGGCGAGGGCCAGGCCTCCCACCGCCGCCATGATCCCCGTGACTCCCACCCAGTAGGGAAGGTCGAAGGTCTCCTGGAGGAGAGAGCCCGCCGCGGCTGCGATAACCGCCAGGATCACCAGCATGAAAACCAGGTAGGCCAGCTCGAAGATCATCCATCCCGAGCCCAGGAGTCCCTTGAAGAAGGTCCGGTAATCGAATGCCCCTGTGACCCGGGCGAGCTCGTAGGTCACGGCGCAGACCAGGCTCCAGAGAATCGTGGAGAGTGCCATGGCCAAGAGGCCCCCACGAGGTCCCTGGGTGAGGAAGAACTCCGCCAGCTCCCGTCCGGTGCCGTACCCCCCGGCGATGACCACCGATTGGAAGACGAAGCCCGGGAGCAGGAATCTCCGGAATCGTGTGGGGCGTGTCATTCAACCTCCCTGAGTCGCTGGGCCTGGAAGAGAAGTCTCAGGAGCGGTGCCCGATCGGCAAACATCCGTTCACCCATTGCCGCCATGACGTTGCAGGGACCGGAATCCCGGTGTACCTTGGCGTCCCATAATAGGGCGGTTTCCTGGATTGCGCTTTCCGGATTTTATCGGGTCCGCGTGGGGGCCGCTGGAGTCACTCCCAAGGACCCCGCAGGCGATAGGCAAAGCCGGGGCTCGCCGGCTCGAGACCCTCCACCTCAAGAAAGTGTTCTTCAACCGCGAGGTCTTCCCATGCGCTATGAACACGGCGTGCGCCTTCTGGTGACCTTCCTCTTCCTCTGCCTCGCCCCTCCCCTGGCGGCGCAGAACGGGACGATTACCGGGCGCATCACGGACACGGAGTCGGGGCAACCGCTGGATGGTGCGCAGGTACAGGTGGTTGGAGGCGGTGAGTCCACTGGTGCCCTCGCCAACGCCGACGGGGTGTACAGGATTCAGCTACCCGCCGGGACCTATTCTGTCGTCGTGGAGTTCCTGGGTTTCGTCACCGGACGCCAGGACGGAGTGAGCGTCCGGCCCGGGGGGACCACCACGGTGAACATGGCCCTGACATCCACCGCCCTGGCGTTGGACCCCATTGTCTACACGGCTTCCCGGGGCACGCCGGAAAAGCTGGTTGACGCTCCGGCCACCACCTACCTGGTGGGAACGGTGGAGATCCAGGAGCGACTCGCCCCCTCCCCGGTGGAGCACCTTCGGTCTGCTCCGGGGGTGGACATCATCTCGGAGGGGGTTCAGTCTTCCAATGTCGTGATTCGGGGCTTCAACAACATATTCTCCGGCTCGCTGCACTTCCTCACGGACCACCGCCTGGCCGGAGTCCCCTCGTTGAGAGTGAACCTCCTCCACTTCATTCCGGCCAACAATGAAGACATCGAGCGGATGGAGGTGGTCCTGGGTCCGGGATCGGCGCTCTACGGGCCGAACACGGCCAATGGAGTCCTCCACATCACCACTCGCTCCCCCCTGGACTCCACCTCCCAGGGCCTTACGGCGACCCTCGGAGGCGGTGAGCAGTCGGTCTTCCAGGGGTCTTTCCGCGGCTCCTTCCTGGTGAACCGGAACCTGGGGGTCAAGCTCTCCGGCCAGTACCTCCGGGGGAAGGAGTGGCCCTACACCGACGCAGGGGAGGAGGCCGCCCGGCTGGCTGCTCAGGCGAACCTCGCCCAATGCGTGCAGGGCATTGAGCTCCGGGAGTACAGTGCCGAGGAGGCCCTCACCGCTTGCCAGCGGGTCGGTACCCGTGATTTCGACATCGAGCGGATCGGTGTGGAAGCCAGGGCCGACTACCGGTTTGCCGACGACGGCACAGCGATCCTGACGGCTGGGGTGACCAGCGCCACGGGGATCGAGCTGACGGGGCTCGGGGCGGGCCAGGTGGATGGTTGGCTATACGAGTTCTACCAGGCCAGACTCCACAAGGGCCGGTTCTTCACCCAGGCGTACCTCAACACCAGCAATGCGGGGAACAGCTGGCTCCTGAGGGACGGGGTGGATCTGGTGGACAACTCGAAGCTCTTCGTGGCCCAGGTCCAGCACGGCTTTTCCTTCTGGGATGACCGCCAGGACTTCACCTACGGGATAGACTACTTCGGCACCCGACCGGATACGGACGGGTCCATCAACGGGTCCTACGAAGACAGCGACAACATGGACGAGTGGGGGGTCTACCTCCACTCCAAGACCGTCCTTTCACCCAAGTTCGACCTGGTGCTGGCGGGACGAATGGACTCCCACTCCATGTTACCCAAGGAGGTCTTTTCTCCTCGTGCCGCGTTGGTCTTCAAACCCACGGAAGACCAGAGCTTGAGGCTCACCTACAACCGGGCCTTCTCCACGCCGTCGAGTCTCAACTTCTTCCTGGACATCTCGGCGGGAGCCGCTCCGAACGAGAGTCTGGCGGCGTTGGGCTACACCCTCCGAGCCTTCGGCACGGGACCGGACGGATACGGTTTCCAGAATCCGGACGGGAGCCTGAAGGGGATGCGGTCGCCTTTCACCCCGGGAGCGCTGGGTGGGCCGAGCGCGTTGATCCCCGCAAATCCGGCCATCATGTGGCAGATGGCCATGGGGATCCTGAGCGCACAGGGGGCTTTCGACGGCCTGCCCCCAGCGGTGGTTCAGGCCCTGGCCGGGCTGAACCCCAGCAGTAGCGATGTCGGGATCATGGTGTACAACGCGTCCACTGGAGATGTCACGCCCCTGTCCAGCACCATCATCCCCGACGTACCGAGCATCACCGAGAGCTATACGGAGACCTACGAAGCCGGTTGGCAGGGGGTGATCGCCAACAAGTTCCGGTTCATGGCTGACGCGTACTACACGAAGAAGAACGACTTCGTCTCCCCTCTCCTCCTACAGACACCACTTCTCCTTCTGAGCGGGCAAGACATCGGGGCGTACATTCAGACCCCCGTCTATGCGGCCTTCTACGAGACGTTCCTGGAGATGGGCCTCCCTGAGGCCGTTGCGCAGGCCCAGGCGGCGGCGGCGACCGCCCAGACCGTACCGTCGGTGGCCGCGGGTGTCGGCCAGATCCCCCTGGGCGTGGTCTCCTCCCCCGAAGTGGGGGCCCGGGGTCCGGATCTCATCGTCACCTATCTGAACGTGGGTGACATCGACCTCTGGGGCGCCGATCTGGGGTTCAGCTGGTTCCTGGACGACCAGTGGACCCTGAACGGGACCTACTCCTATATCAGTGACGACTTCTTCACGATTAGCGACGGGGAGCCCATCGCCCTCAACGCCCCCATGCACAAAGGCTCCCTGGGTCTCGCCTACCGGAATGTCCTCGCGGGCTTCAACGCCGAGGCCAGGGTCCGCTTCAACAACGAGTTTCCGGCGGAATCCGCCGGATACGTCGGGACGAGGTGCGAGCCGAGGGCCGCGAGTGGCGGGTTGTTCGAGGAGGATTGCGTCGAAGGTGCAACCATCGTCGACCTGAACCTGGGCTACCGGCTCCCCAACGCGCCGGCCCAGCTACAGCTTTCGGTGACCAACCTCTTCGACACCCCTTACCGGAGCTTCGTCGGGGTCCCGGATATCGGACGGTTCGCCATGGTGAGCGTGAAGTACGACATCTTCTGACCCTTCTCGCTGTGGTGGGCACGGCGTCGGGCCCGGCCGAGGAGATCTCGGCCGGGCCCTTCTTCTCTTTACAAGCCGAACCGGAGTGCCTTTCTTGTTGGCGAAACCAGAGGAAAGAGACCACCCCGAAAGGCTGAGCGGTGAATCCCAGGACAGTTTCGAAACGGGATCGCCAGGGCGCGATTCTCGAGATTATCCGCAACCATCGGGTAACCTCCCAGATGGAGCTCCGGGATTTCCTGAGGGACGAGGAGATCGAGGTAACCCAAGCGACCCTTTCCAGGGACCTGAAAGAGCTGCGCCTGGTGAAGATCCCAGGAGCCGGCGGGCGGGGGCATTACATACTCCCGGAGGAGTGGGAGCATACTCCCCCCCTGGAGACGCTGCTGCCCACTCTCTTCCTGTCGGCGGAGGGAACCGGGAACCTCCTGGTGATCAGGACCATGACCGGGGGCGCTCAGGCGGTGGCCACGGGGATCGATTGGGAGGAGTGGCCTGAGGTCCTGGGGACCATCGCGGGAGACGACACGATCCTCCTCATCCTGAGGGAGGAGGCCCAGGTCCCGTCGATCCGGGATCGGATCCTGGACATCGCGGGAGAAGGGTAGAGTCCCGACTCGAACATTGACAAGATACGCTGATTATGCATCTTTATGCAGCAAGGGCGGTGTGGGACGAGCCGCCGAGAGAGTGTGGGGTGGGGAAAGCAGGGCACCGGAGGGCGCTACGCGCCCGCTAACACACCTTGGCGGGAGGTGTTACCGGACCCTGACTTCCCCGCCCCCTTTTCTTTGTTCATATCCTTCCTCCCCCGTCGTGGGGTGAAGAGACAGACGCTTGGCGCCGAAGAGCCTTCGGCAAGGCGGGAGTGGTCGATGTCATCAGATACGGGGGATTCGAGCGGGGGCGGGGGTGCACTCTGGGGAGGCAGGTTCAGGGGAGAAATGGCTCCCGCCATGACCCCCTTGAATCGGAGCCTCGGAGTGGACCTTCGGCTCTGGCCACAGGACGTTCGGGGTAGTCAGGCCTGGGCGATGGGCCTGGCTCGCGCCGGCGTTCTCACCGACGAGGAGGGCCGGCGCCTGGCGGGAGGGCTCGAGGCGGTGGCGAGTCGCCTGGCGGGTGGTGGATTCGAGAACGCCGACGAAGAGGACGTCCACACCCTGGTGGAGCGCCTCCTGGGGGAGGAGGTGGGGCCACTGGCGGGGAAGCTCCACACCGGGCGGTCCCGGAACGACCAGGTGGCCACCGACTTCCGCCTCTGGGGGCTTGGAGCCTGCAGGGCTCTGGAGGACGAGCTGCAGGGGATCCAGAAGGCACTCCTGGAGCTGGCCGAAAGGGGGCTGGATCTCCTGATATCCGGATATACACATCTCCAACAGGCCCAGCCCATCCGTGCGGCGCACTGGGCCCTTTCCCACTTCTGGCCACTGAGGAGAGACCGGGACCGGATTCGCCGCGTCTGGGAAGAGGCCGCTGTCCTGCCCCTCGGCTCCGGGGCCCTGGCGGGGTGTCCGTTTCCCGTGGACCGAGAGTGGCTACGCGACACCCTCGGCTTCGACGCGGTCTCAGAGAACAGCCTGGATGCCGTCTCGGACCGGGATTGGGCGGCCAGCCTGGCCTTCGCAGGGGCCCTGATGGGCGTGCATCTCTCCAGGCTGGGGGAGGATCTGGTCCTGTTCTCGTCCCGAGAGTTCGGGATCCTTCGTCTCTCCGATGGATTCAGCACCGGCTCCAGCCTGATGCCGCAGAAGCGAAATCCCGATGTCGCCGAGCTGGTGAGGGGAAAGACGGGCCGACTGGTGGGGAACCTCACGGCCCTCCTCACCCTCCTGAAGGGTCTCCCCACGGGGTACAACAGAGACCTTCAGGAAGACAAGGCGCTACTCTTCGACACGGTGGATACCATCCTGATGGTGCTGCCCGCCGTTGCCGGAGCCATCGGGGAGGCGGAGTTCTCCGGGGGAACCGGAACGGGCCGTCATGAGACGGAGCTCCTGGCCACGGATTTGGCCGACTACCTGGTGAGGAAGGGTGTTCCGTTCCGGGAGAGCCACGAGATCGTGGGCCGAGCCGTCCGTGAGGCGGAAGACTCGGGGGTGGCCCTCGGGGATCTGACCCTGGATATCTATCGCGCCCTCCACCCGGCCTTTGACCAGGATGTGCTCGAGGTATTCTCCTGGGAAAGCTCGGTGGAGGCCAGAGCCGCCCCTGGGGGTACCGCCAGAAAGGCAGTGCAGGCACAGTTGGCGGGGGCCCGGGCGGCTCTGGAGGGCTGATCCGGGCTAACCCAGCTGACGCCCCGCAGCCACGGCAAAGGGTTTCAGCCCTTCCATGAGCTCACGGAACTCGGGATAGCTCAGCGTCTGTTCGCCGTCCGAGAGGGCGTTCTCCGGATCAGGGTGGACCTCCACCAGAAGCCCGTCGGCGCCTGCCGCCACTGCTGCGTAGGAGAGGGCGTGTACCAGATCCCGACGGCCCGCTCCATGGCTCGGGTCGGCGATGACCGGGAGGTGGGTCTCCTTCTTCAGGAGGGGAATCGCTGCCAGGTCGAATGTGTTTCGGGTGGCCGTCTCGAAGGTCCTGATTCCCCGTTCACAGAGCATGACGCTCATGTTCCCCTGGCTCATGACGTACTCGGCAGCCAGGAGAAGGTCCTTCACGGTTGCCGACATCCCCCTCTTGAGGAGCACGGGCCGGTGGGTCCGCCCCACCTCCGTGAGGAGAGGGAAGTTCTGCATGTTCCTGGCCCCGATCTGGAGCGCATCCGCGTACTCCGCCACCAACTCCACCTGGCGGGTGTCCATGACCTCCGTCACCACCGGGAGTCCCACCACCTCCCTGACCTCCGCCAAGATCTCCAACCCCTCCTTTCCGAGCCCTCTGAAGGAGTAGGGAGAGGTCCTGGGCTTGAACGCCCCTCCCCTCAAGCCCCTGGCGCCCCGGGAGGCGATGAAGCTGGCGATGTCCTCTGTGTTCTCGCGGCTCTCCACCGAGCAGGGGCCCGCGATGACCACCACTTCGGCCCCGCCCACTTCCACGCCTCCGAACGGGATGCGGGTGTAGTCGGCCGTGAATTCCCGTGCCGCGAGCTTGTACGGCTTCATGACGGGGTGCACGGTCTCGACTCCGGGGATGGAGAGGAGCGGTACCTCCTGAAGGCGGGCCTCGTCACCGATGCACCCGATGACGACCCGGGTCTCTCCTCGGGAGATGTGGGTCCTGAACCCCAGGGACTCGACACGTTCCCGGATGTGGTCGATCTCGCTCTCCGTAACGCCTCTTCGAGTCACGATGATCACGGGTCTCTCCTTGTTTGGGCCTCCCTCGCGGGTCCAGGTCCCGGGAACGAAAAACGGCCCCCGATTCTTCGGGAGCCTGGGAGGGTAGCGGGTCTGTTCCTGGCTTCTCTATCGAGTTGACCGCATCTCCCCCCGCCGGGCTCCAGGCCAGGCGTAATAGCCGAAATACCGGCAAAAAATCGGGGCAGTACGGTGCACGCACGACATGGAACCGCAAGCTGTGTCCGGTGGCATGGCCTGTCAAGGCCGACACTGGCAGCCCTCCCCAGGGGGGCCTAGATTCCCCGTCGGAAAACCCCTTCCGAGGGCCAGTGGACCGCGTGCAAGGAGGAGAGGCTTGACCCTCGATGGGCCGGCCGAGAGGGGTAAGGAGGCTGCAGGAATTCGAGCCGCGGAGGCGATCCGGCCCGGCATGGTCCTGGGGCTGGGCACCGGCAGCACGGTGGCGTACTTCCTGGTCGCCCTCGGACGACGCTTCGCCGACGGTGAGCTGCCGGGGATCGTGGGGGTCCCGACCTCCCTGGCCACCGAGTCCGCGGTGCGGGAGCTTGGAATCCCCCTCAGGACGCTGGAAGAGGTGGGGACGCTGGACCTGACCGTGGATGGAGCCGATGAGGTTGCCCCGAACCTGGACCTCATCAAAGGCCTCGGTGGCGCCCTTCTTCGGGAAAAGATGGTCGCCCAGGCCTCTCGCCGGCTCCTCGTCATCGTGGATGAGCGGAAGGTCGTACCGAGGTTGGGAACTCGCTCGCCTCTCCCCGTGGAGGTCACGCAGTTCGGGTGGAGGAGCCACCTGCCCTATCTTGAGGGATTGGGGGCGAAACCGAGGCTGAGGGAGGAGTCTCCGGGGCATCCCTTCCGGACCGACAACGGGAACTTCCTCCTGGACTGCCGGTTTCCCGAAGGGATCGCCAATCCCCGGGCCCTGGACAAGGACCTCGCGTCCAGAGCAGGGATTTTGGAATCGGGCCTGTTCCTCGGCCTGGCCCAGGAGGTCCTGGTGGGGGGTTCCGAAGGAGTGAAGACCCTGAGCTTGCCCTGATCCTATCGAGACTGAGAGACCAGATCTTGACCCTTTTAGCGCCATCGATCCTTTCAGCGGACTTCGGGCGCCTGGCGCAGGAAGTCCAGGCCGTGGAGGCGGCCGGAGCGGATTGGATCCACGTCGATGTGATGGACGGGCACTACGTGCCCAACATCACGGTAGGTCCCCTGGTGGCAAGGGCGGTCCGGACGGCATGCGACCTCCCCATGGACGTGCACCTCATGATAGAGAAGCCGGAGCGCTATCTGGGTGCCTTCGTGGACGCCGGGGCCCACCGGATCACCGTACACCAGGAGACCTGTCCCCATCTCCACCGCACCCTGCAGGAGATACGCGAGCTCGGGGCCTTGCCGGGGGTGGCGCTGAATCCCTCCACTCCCGTCGAGGTCCTCCGGGATGTCATCAGGGAGTTGGAGATGGTGCTGGTCATGACCGTGAACCCGGGCTTCGGTGGACAGCACTACATCTCCCATTCCACCCGCAAGTTGAGGAGGATGGCGGAGTTGCTGGAGGAGGAGGGACGGGGGGACGTTCCCATCCAGGTGGATGGGGGAGTGGACACGACGACGGCGCCGGAGGTGGTTGGCGCCGGGGCCACGGTCCTGGTTGCGGGGTCCGCGGTCTTTGGACACCCGGGTGGACCCGGTGCCGGAGTGCTGGCGTTGAGGGCATCTCTCGGGGAGAAGGGGTAGGGATGCCGGAGGCGGTGGATGCCCCTGCCATCGACATCCGGGCCCTGGATCGCTTGAGGAAATGGGGGGGCGAGAATCTGCCTCCGAAGATGATCCAGATCTTCCTCGACCATTCCTCCGAGCGATTGGAGCAGATCACGGACGGCGTAGCCCGACAGGACCCCCGACGAGCCGAATTGGGCGCCCATTCCCTGAAATCAAGCGCCGGGAATGTAGGAGCGTCCCGGCTCCAGACCCTCTGCCAGGACGCGGAGAGGCTGGCGGAGGATGAAGACATGTCGGCCCTGGCGGGCCTCCTCCCCGAGCTGGACCGGGCGTATTCGACGGCCCGGAAGGAGCTCGAGAAGATCCTCGAAGGGATGAGGAGATGAAACCGAAGATTGCCGTTGTGGAGGATAATCCGGACAACCGCCTCCTCGTCCAGGCCCTCCTGGAGGAGTTCTACGAGATCTCCGAGTTCGAAACGGGAAGGGAGGCGGTGGAAGGTCTTCTGGCGGATCCGCCGGATCTCGTGCTTCTGGACATCTCTCTCCCGGAAATGGACGGAACGGAGCTGTTGAGGTGGATAAGGACACAGGATTCGCTGGACGGGGTCCCGGTGGTGGCCCTCACCGCTCACGCCATGGCTGGCGACCGGGAGAAGTACCTCCGCGAGGGGTTTGACGACTACCTGACAAAGCCCATCATCGACGAGAACCTTCTGCTGGAGTGCATCGCCCGGTGGCTGAACCGCGGAAGCTGATCCATGATGAGGAACCGTCCTCCCGTCGACCTGCGCCCTACGTCCGGGGGATCGAGCCCGGTACCCTGACCTTCCTGAAAGGGGACAAGTCGATCCAGAGAGCTTCTCTCTACTTCTTCATCTTCGTCGTCCTCCTGGTGGCGGCTTTCGGCCCCGTGCCACCTCCGGACGTCCCCAACGAGGGGCTTCATGACATCCTGGAGTCTCTTGCCACACTCCTGGCATTCGTGGTGGGATCCCTGGCCCTCGTTCGCTTCTACAGCAAGAAGACGGGGACCTTCCTCTTTCTGGGCACGGGCTTTCTGGGATCGGCGGTCCTGGACGTCTTCCACGTCCTGGAATCCATGGGGGCGGCAGGAGACCGGTCTCCGGTGGCGGCGAGGGACCTCTCCGCCTGGAGCTTCACGGCTTCGGGAACCTACCTGGCGACCTTTCTCCTGGTGAGCTGGCTGGCGTGGAGGCGAGAGACCAGAGGTGAGATCAGGGAGCAGGCGAAGGAGGTCCCCGTTTATCTCACGGCGACCTTCCTGGCTCTGGTGGTGCTTGCGTCCCTTCTCTTCCTTCCCACGACAGTGGCGTTCTATCCGGAGGCGACCCTTCGACAGCCCGCCGAGCTCTTCCCGGCCCTGATCCTCCTCCTGGCCCTGGCGGGTTACCTGGAGAAGGGCCAGTGGAGGTACGACGCCTTCGAGCACTGGCTGACTCTGGCCCTGGTGATCGGGTTCATGGCGCATGGGGCCTTCATGCCTTTCGCGGCCCATTTCTACGACGCCGACTTTCTAATCGCCCACATCCTCAAAGTGCTGAGCTACATGTGTGTGCTCGTGGGGCTCATGGCCAGCGTCTACGTCACGTTTCGGCGGGAGGAGGAGACGGTCACCGCCGCTCAGTTGGCCAACACCGCGCTGGCACGGGAGATCGACGTCCGCAGGCGGGCGGAACGGGTGCTTCAGGAGAGTGAGGAGCGCCTCCAGGACTTCCTGGAGAACGCCCACGACCTGATCCAGAGTGTTTCCCCGGAGGGTGACCTGCTCTACGTGAATCGAGCCTGGAGGGAGGTGCTGGGGTACTCGCCGGAGGACGTGAAGCACCTGAACTTCTTCGACATTCTCCACCCCTCCTGTCGAGAGCGGTGCGAGACCGAGTTCGGGGCCCTGCTGCGGGGTGAGCCTCTGCCTTCGGTAGAGGTGGATTTCCTCACCTCGGGTGGCCGGGTGGTGCGATGCTCGGGGAGTACGAACCCCCGTCTCAAGGACGGGAAACCCGTGGCGGTCCGAAGCATTCTTCGGGACATGACCGCCCAGATGGAGACCCGGCGAGAGCTGGAGGCGTTCCGGGCGAACCTCCAGGCGCTGGTGGAGAATACCGGAGACGCCATCTGGTCGGTGGATCGCTCTCTCCGCCTGATCACCTTCAACACGGCCTTTTCCATGGCCATGGAGGCCCGGACGGGCCGGGAGCCCGGGGTCCAGGACCTGACGGAAGAGGTCTTCCCCCCCGAGGATGCGATCTGGTACCGGCAGATGTACCAGCGGTGCCTGAAGGGAGCTGCCTTTTCCGAGCTTCGGGACGAGGAGATCGGGGGACAGGTCAGGAGCCTCGAGCTCTTCTTCAACCCCATCCGGGAGGCCATGGGCATTACCGGTGTGGCCGTCTTCGGGAAGGATGTCACGGCCCGGCGCCGCACTCAGGACGCCCTCCGGATGGCGAAGGAGGAAGCCGAGAGGGCGAACATGGCGAAGAGCCAGTTCCTGGCGAACATGAGCCATGAGCTCCGGACACCCCTGAACTCGGTGATCGGCTTCACCAACATCCTGCTGAAGAACCGAGGCGGTCGCTTCGGGGACCAGGATCTCACCT
>Ga0316577_10001061_pt1 | contig 12435 bp, 8 predicted proteins | sample S5NA_FD_203073 | JGI IMG/M metagenome (GOLD analysis project Ga0316577, IMG submission 203073) | Rhizosphere microbial communities from salt marsh grasses in Alabama, United States - S5-7_050615r2r1 | ecosystem: Host-associated > Plants > Roots > Rhizosphere | place: USA: Alabama | collected... | reverse complement strand
ATTATGAACCGGTATTTCGTTATATGAAAAATTATTTCCTCGATGCGGATATTGTTGTGGGGAACCTTGAAGTTACCCTGGCAGGGCCTCCGTATAAAGGTTATCCCCAGTTTTCAAGTCCCGATGAATTGGCATTGGAGGCGCGGTCTGCAGGTTTTGACATGCTGGTAACAGCCAATAATCATGCGCTTGACCGGGGAGAACAGGGATTTAAGCGAACCCTGTTTATGCTTGATAGCCTTGGATTTCTCAGGGCAGGTACCTACAACGATTCTCTGGAAAGGGACAGTATTTATCCGGTGATACTTGAGAAGAACGGAATTCGTTTGGCCCTGCTGAATTATACATATGGAACCAATGGACTTAAAATACCTCCTCCTTTTATCATTAACAGGATTGATACAGCTTTGATGAGCACCGATCTGGCAAAAGCGAAACTAGCGGAACCCGATTATACCCTGGTATTCATGCACTGGGGTAAGGAGTATGAACGAACCGAGAATGATGAGCAAAGAATGCTGGCGAATCACATTATACGAAATGGTGCGGATGCCATTATCGGATCACATCCGCACGTAGTGCAACCTATCCGTGAGATAAAGATCGCAACTGATTCTCTGAAAAGCTATCCGGTAGTGTATTCCCTGGGGAATTTTGTTTCCAATCAGCGTGCACAGTATAAGGATGGGGGTATTGTTGCCGAATTGCATATTTCGAATTGTGGTGACAGTACCTGGCTCGACAGCCTTTTTTATTTACCTTACTGGGTATGGCGACAGGATCGTAATGATGGTAAATCAACCTTCTATGTGGTACCTGTAGCCCTGTATGAACAGGACCCTGTGCAATTTGATTTGAATGCATCAGACAAATACCGTCTGGAACGATTTGCTGCTGACATACGCCATCACCTGAAGGACGCCAAAGAGTCAAATTATTATAAAAAAGAAAAGAGGTCATATGCGAATACGACCTCGGATTAATTTTAAGCTCTTTCGACGATTCTATTTTGCGGCGGGTTCTTCTTCAAGAATATCGCTGTCAACCAGTATCCTTCCACAGTACTCACAAACGATGATCTTTTTGCGTGATTTGATATCCAGTTGACGCTGAGGTGGAATTTTATTAAAACATCCTCCGCAGGCATCTCTTTCAACGCTAACAACAGCCAAACCATTCCGGGCATTCTTGCGGATTTTCTTATACGCTGTTAAAAGTCGTTCTTCGATTTTTGACTCCAGTGTTTTTCCCTTATTGCTTAATTCATCTTCTTCCTTTCGTGTATCGGCTACGATTTCTTCCAGCTCCGATTTTTTGGCATCGAGGTCATTCTTCCGTTCGTTGAGTACTTTTCTGGATTCCTCTATTATAGCACTTTTTTCCGTTATTTGCTGCGTAAACTCCCTGATTCTTTTTTCACAAAGTTCAATTTCCAGTGTCTGATATTCAATTTCCTTCGAAAGGGAATCGTATTCACGATTGTTCCGCACATTGTTCTGCTGATCTTTATATTTATTGATCAGATCCTGAGCATGGGAAATCTCGTTCTTTTTTGTGGAAATATTGTGCTCCAGACTTTTAACTTCTTCATTATACTTCTCGATACGAGTTTCCAGTCCGGCTATCTCATCTTCAAGATCCTGAACCTCGAGAGGTAATTCTCCACGTAATGTTCTGATTTTGTCGATATCAGAATTAACAATCTGTAGCTGGTATAAGGTTCTGAGTTTTTCTTCAACAGGAATATCCTTATTATCAGCTGCTTTCGTTTTTGTTTCTGCCATTTTATACGTGATATTTAATCGGATTTGTAACTACTTCTGATAAATGAACGGCAAATTTACTCAATTTTTTTGATAGTAAAGTAAATAGTAACTCTTTGGTAAATTGTTCACTTTCGTAATGTCCTATATCACACAGCAGGATCTTATTCTCTGCTTCAAAGAATTGATGGTATTTCAGATCACCGGTTACGAAAGCATCAGCATTAGAATGCAATGCACGCGATATCAGGAAGCTGCCAGCTCCGCCACAAACAGCCACGTATTTTATTTTTTTACTGGTGTTCCCGGCATAACGAATAGCCGGGATATGAAAGGTGGTCTTCAGAATCTCAAGAAAACTTTCCGGGGTAGCTTCCTCAGGCAGCTCACCCAGTACTCCGTTTCCGGCAAGTGGATTTTCATTCAGCAAGGGGTAAAGATCATAGGCCACTTCTTCATAAGGGTGAGTTTCGAATAGCTTTTTAAGCACCTTCCCGAGCAGATAATCAGGTACAATGGTTTCAATACGTACTTCATCCTCAAAATGGATTTTACCTTGTTCTCCGACAAAGGGATTTGTTCCTTCTCTTCCACGGAAAGTACCCTGCCCTCTAAGATTATAGCTGCATGAGTCATATTCTCCAATGTTCCCTGCCCCCCCCTGAAAAAGTGCATCCCTAACCTTTAGAGCATAATTCTCAGGAACAAAGGTTACCAACTTAACCAGGTTTTTTCTCATCGGCTCAAGTACCCGTAATTTTTTCAGATTCAATTTTTCAGCGATCTGATAATTCACTCCATCCTTTACATTGTCCAGGTTGGTATGTGCTGAGTACAGGGCAATATTATTTTGGATGGCCCGAATGATAATTCTCTCATGAGAATTGCTTCCGGTTATGGATTTGATGCCGGAAAAAATAACCGGATGATGTGAAACGATAAGATTGGCTTTGAGCCTTTCGGCTTCCTCAACAACCTCTTCGGTAACATCAACCGTGCATAGAATACCCGTAAGATCTGCTTCAGGATTACCCAGATTCAATCCGGCATTATCGTATGATTCCTGTAGTTCCAGGGGAGCAAATTCTTCTAACAGCTGAATAACCTCTCTGATTTTCATTTATTTTGTTGGTTGTAAAAGGATTAATCGGGTTGGATCCCGCGCAGATCAAAGGTTTTCCTTAATCTCGAGCAATAGATTTTTGATCTCGGTAAGCGATTTTATGACTTCAATATTATTAACCGTATCTTCTTTATTTTCTCTCAGTTTCTTTTTGGCTCCGTTCAGGGTGAGACCCCGTTCTTTCACCAAATGATATATGATATGGAAATTATTGATATCCTGTATAGTGAAAAACCGGTTACCTTTTTTATTCTTTTTGGGTTTGATGATATCAAATTCTTTCTCCCAAAACCGGATAAGGGAGGTGTTTACGTCGAACATTTTAGCAACCTCTCCGATAGAGTAGTATAGCTTTTCAATTTTTTTTTCTTTATAGGGCATAGGAAATCTTATTTCAAATAGTGCGATAGGTGAAACTAAATTATGAAATAAATGCTAATAAACCAAAGGCTTATCGTTTCCTACCTAAACAATAAAAATAACCATCTTTTGATGCAATGTAAACTTTGCCTTTGTACACCACAGGTGTCGATTCGAAAGTTTTAACAAATCGGGCAAGCTTATTGAAATGAAGCTGTTCGTTATAGCTAAAAAGATATATGCCTCCATACCCTGCGGCTATGATCTTATCATCGACAAAAAGCGGAGTGGAAATGGAGGCTCCGGTTTTGTATTTAAATACAAGCCTGGGTGTCGGGTATTTTTTTTTCATTTGAGGACCATCTACCATTCTGTCCGGATCTATTTCAGTATGGATCACCACATACAAATATCCATCAATTGCGGTGAATGCAGCCAGATCGGGCCATTGATTATGATTATAATAATCATTTACCGATGCACTACCAATGACTCCACCCTCCCAGCTGGCATGTTCCCGGTCCTCAACCGGGAAATACCATACCACCGCGCTGTCGGCAGGTTTCGAAGGATCAAGTTTAAAAACTCCACCACGCCCCTCGATATATTGTTTTTCAACCGTGACGAGCAGACAGCTGTCCCGGGTCACAATGGCCGAACCATCGATATCTGATCCTATGTAAAAATCCCAAACCAGTCTTTTCTCTCTCAGGCCATAGCCGTAAACATGTCCTGAACCTGAGGCAATATAAATCACGCTGTCGAGCAGACATGGTGACGATTCTGTTACAATATTTCCCTTATGCGCGACAGCATCCGACTGAGTGTATAAGGGGATCTCCCTGATGATCTTGGGCTGTAACATCCCATCTTTTATTTTGGCCTGGCAGGGAGAGGGATCGAGGACCGTGAAAAGTGAATTTTCCAACCCGATATAGGCTGTATCATTCAATATCAATGCACTTCCATCGACATCACGGCTGTAACTATCAGTCCATTTTACGTCCAGACGCCAGAGTTCTTTACCTGTAAAATAGGAAATGGCGCGAAAACTCGGGATATGTTTACTGTCGAGATAGTTTCCCACTCCCAGTCGGCTGCCCTGTAAAATGATCAACCGATTCTCCGGGGGAAAGCTATCCGGAGCACTCCAGAATGTGCCGGTACCTTTTACCACATCATCAAACTTATACTGCCATACCAATGTACCGGTCGAGGCGTTTAATTTTTTTAGATGATGATCAAATGCACCCTGGATAATAAATAGTGTACTGTCCTCCTCGATCAGTAATGGTTGTCCTGTCCAACCGGCACCAGCCCATTCCCTGCTGCCCAGTTTTCGTGAGATCACCGTAATCCCTTTTCCCAAATAATATTTCCAAATTAATTCAAGGGTATCGGGAGCGTTCGAACCATAAAAATTCCTTTTTTCATTTCCCAAAAAAGTCGGGATAATGACCTTAATGTCCTGTTTTGAGATGGAATCAGATAAGGTGCTTGGACTATCAGATTGCCCGAATAAAAAATGGCATTGCAAACAAAAAAGTACAAGTGTGCAACAGCGGTAAGGATTCATATTTTTGAGGGAACTATTAATCGAATGTCTGACCCGATTTGAGGGAGAGTTCGATCATACGCTCATATTCTTCGGCAGAAAGATCGTTGAAGTAATAGTTCACTGGGTTAACTTTTTTTCCGTTAAGTATAACCTCGTAGTGCAGGTGTGGTGCTGTGGAAAGCCCTGTATTTCCAATAAAGCCGATAACATCGCCACGTTTAACTTTCTGTCCTTTTTTTACATTGAACGAATTCAGATGGGCATATAGTGTTTTGTAACCAAACCCATGGTTGACAACAAGCTTATTTCCATATCCACGCTTAGAAGATTCCATAAATTCAATATAGCCATCTCCGGTTGCATAGACTTCTGTACCGGTTGGTGCAGTGAAATCCATTCCGTAATGGAACTTCCGGATCTTATAAATAGGATGGATGCGATATCCCCATCCGCTTGCAGTTCTTTTCAGGTCCTTATTGGAAATGGGCTGGATTGCCGGAATACAGGCCAGCATTTCCTCTTTATTTCTTGCCAGGTCAATAATTTCGTCGTAGGAAGTAGACTGTATATAGACTTTCTTCATGATCTGGTCAAGTCGCTCTTTCACATCAATGACGAGCTCCGAGTTTTCAATTTTTTCGAGATCACGATAGGTTTTTGATCCTCCAGAGCCTGCCTGGCGAACGGATGAATGTATAGGCTCAGCTTCGAATATGGTTCGATAAATATTGTCATCGCGTTCCTGCAGATCCATCAGTATTGTTTCGATCCGCGTAAGCTCATCATTTACTATCTGATAGTTCACCTTCAATTCGCTGATTTGTCTTTTTAATCCTTTTTCCTTGGGGGAATCGAAAAAGATACTGAAGACTATAAAATACAGTACCGCCAAAACGATGCTGGCAGAGAAATATGTCAGAAAACGAAGGAATTTTTCTTTGGGAGTTCTTGTGACCCTTATATAGCTCAGCGATTCCGGGTTAAATTTATATTTATGCTTCGCCATAACCTCTAGGTGTGAAATTAATCGTTCTTCTTAGTTAGTTGTTCAAATTCTTCTGGCGTCAGATCGTCTGAGAAAAAATAGAGTGGATTAACCGGTCTGTTTTGTAAGCGAACTTCGTAATGCAGATGCGTACCCGTTGACCTGCCTGTATTTCCCATAAATCCTATCAGCTCTCCTCTCTCAATTTTTTGCCCTTCTGTAACCAGAATCTTATTCAGGTGACCATAGCGGGTACTAAACCCATAACCATGATCAATAACAATCTCATTTCCATAGCCTCTACGTGAATGTTTCGCTAAGGTTACAATTCCTTTCGCAGTGGAGAAAATTTTTGTGTTTCTAGGGCCCACAAAATCTATTCCCATGTGAGACTTTCTTCGAAGGGTAAAAGGATCTACTCTGACACCGTAATATGAACTAAGCCAAATATATTTATCTAGTTTTAAGGGAGTTATTGCCGGATAATGTTCTATTTTTTTATTTTTTTCCAGGGCTGCTTCCATCAATTCCGTGTAAGATGTTTCCTGGATCTCAATCTGTTTTTTCAGGTTATCAATTTTTTGCATCAGTTCAGAGAAAAACTGGGTGGCGTATCCATTCGATGCCGTAGCATACGGATTACTACCCCCAGTACCGGCCATACGAATGTTCTTGGAAAGGGAATCGAGTTCGAGAATATTACGGTATCTCTGGTCATCAGAAAAATGAACATTTTGCAAAAGCATTGTCAGACTGTCAACACGTAGTGACAACAGTTCGTATTTATTGCTAAGCTTTTTTATCCTGGCTTTTTGTATGTGGGATTCGGGTGAATCGATTGAGGTATATATGATACCCAGAATGAGCATTGACAAGATATTCAGGTAAACGAAAGTAACCAGGGTACTCATGATTTTTTTACCTGGTGAGTTTTTTAATTCTACGAAGTTCAGCGTAGTAGAATTATACTTGTATCGTTTCCTTTTAGAAATCAACTGAAATCCAAGCTGTTTTAATACTTGATATTGAGTGGCAACAAATCTATAAGAAAAAAATTAGTTTTACAAACTCCAATAAAACCCTATTCTTGATAAATTCGCACTAAATTCAAAAATTAAGAGTACAAGTTAAATGAATTCTAATCAAGTTCGCCAAAAGTTTTTCGATTTTTTTATGGCCAAAGCGCATAAAATAATTCCTTCAGCCCCCATGGTTGTTAAGGATGATCCCACATTAATGTTTACGAATGCCGGGATGAACCAATTTAAGGAAATTTTCCTGGAACATAGCCAGACGAAGGAAAAACGCATTGCAAATACGCAGAAATGTCTGAGGGTATCCGGTAAGCATAACGATCTGGAGGAAGTAGGACACGACACCTATCATCATACTATGTTCGAGATGCTCGGAAATTGGTCTTTTGGGGATTACTTCAAAAAAGAGGCTATTTCCTGGGCGTATGAATTTCTTGTGGATACCATGAAAATTGACGAAAAAAGACTTTACGCCACAGTTTTCGAAGGTGACAAGAAGGATAAGGTGCCGGCGGATACAGAAGCCTTAAACTATTGGAAAGAATACCTGCCTTCTGAGCGGGTACTGCAATTTTCACGGAAAGATAATTTTTGGGAAATGGGGGAAACCGGACCGTGTGGACCCTGCTCCGAGATCCATATCGATTTGCGTACGGATGATGCAAGAGCTGAGAAGGAAGGGGCTACTCTGGTAAATACAGGTCATCCCCAGGTGATCGAAATATGGAACCTGGTCTTCATACAGTATAACCGAAAAGCTAACGGTAAATTAGAATCTCTGCCACGTAAGCATGTCGATACCGGTATGGGATTCGAACGTTTATGTATGGTAATCCAGGGGAAATCCTCAAATTACGACATCGATATTTTTCAGTCGGTTATTCAAAAGATCTCGGAAAATACGGGATTACCTTACGGAGATTCCGATAAAGCGGATATTGCTATGCGGGTGGTTTCCGATCATCTACGGGCTGTTGCATTTTCTATTGCCGACGGGCAGTTACCCTCGAACAGCAAAGCCGGGTATGTCATCAGACGTATATTACGAAGGGCAATACGGTATAATTATACTTTCCTTAACCAAAAGGAACCATCCATCTATAAACTTGTAGATATACTTGCTAAAACCATGGGGGACACATTTCCCGAATTACGCTCACAGCAAATCCTGATTGAAAATGTAATCGAGGATGAGGAAAAAGCTTTTCTGCATACCCTTGATTCGGGAATCAAGCTGTTGGAAGGCCTGATGACTGCGAGCATGTCGTCAGGTAGCAGTGAGATTAGCGGTAAGAAGGCATTTGAGTTATATGACACATTCGGATTTCCATTGGATCTTACTCAGCTGATATTGCGAGAGAACGAGATGACCGTGAACATTGACGAATTCAACAGTGAAATGGAAGCCCAAAAGGCGCGATCGAGGAAAGCTTCGGAAAGCGATGCCTCCGATTGGGTGGTACTGTCAAGCAGTGACGTGCAGGAATTTATTGGCTATGAAACTTATGAGGCCTCTGTCAATCTCACTCGATACCGGAAAGTTAGTTCCAGGGGAAAAGAATTTTTTCACCTGGTATTCGATAAAACACCCTTTTACGGAGAAAGTGGAGGACAGGTAGGAGACCAGGGATTTATTGAAAAAGACGGTGAGAAAATAGAAATTCTGGATACTGTAAAGGAAAACAATCTGAGTTTACATGTAACCCGGAAGATCCCTGCAGTGCCTCAGGGAGCTTACCGTGCAGTTGTCGATCAGGAAGCAAGGCAAAATACCGCGAATAACCATACTGCAACACACTTACTGCATTATGCCCTGCGCCAGGTATTGGGTAAACATGTGGAGCAGAAAGGATCCCTGGTACATCCCGATTATCTGCGTTTCGATTTTTCACACTACCAAAAAATTTCAGATGAGCAATTGCTAAAGATAGAAAACATCGTGAATAACATGATCAGGCAAAATATCCCCCTGGAAGAATTCAGGGACATGCCTATGGATATGGCCAAAAAACTGGGTGCCATGGCTTTATTCGGTGAGAAATACGGTGACCATGTTCGGGTCATAAAATTTGGTGATTCTGTGGAACTTTGCGGAGGAACTCATGTTACAGCTACCGGAAATATCGGGATTTGCAAAATTATTTCAGAAACTTCGATAGCAGCTGGGATAAGAAGAATTCAGGCTTATACAGGTCGTGCAGCAGAAGAATATATTAACAGTCTGCTGGGTATCCTAAAGGATGTCACCGCCATACTCGACGGTCCCAGTGATATTAAACAGTCGATATTATCCATGAGCGAGCAGAATGCTGAACTGAGAAAAAAAGTGGAAGAATACGGGCATCATGAAGTTAAGCGTATCAAGAACAATCTGAAAGACAAAATCACTGAAAAGGATGGTATAAATTTTATTGCAGCAAAAATCTCAGCTGATTCAGCGGCAATCATAAAAGACGTGGCATTCCAGATGAAGAATGAAATAGAGAATCTTTTCCTGGTACTGGCAGCCGAAATACGAGGTAAGGCTCATCTTTCAGTAATGATATCGGATAATCTGATAAAATCAAAAAAGCTGCATGCAGGAAATATTGTTAAGGAACTTGCCCGTGAAATCAAAGGTGGAGGAGGCGGACAACCATTTTTTGCTACTGCCGGCGGATCCGATCCCTCGGGTATTGAGGATGCCTTGTCAAAATCGGAAGAATATATCGACTGAGAGATCGCATCCGTTTATCCCCCCTTTAGTGTCGGATAACTTTGGGTCAAACCTAATATTGGAAAAGGTTTTTCGCTGGAATAGCCTGAAGTTCATATTAAGTATTAACGGAGACTCGTAACAGAGTCTCTTTTTTGTTATCTTTAAAACGCTACCGGATATCCTATGCAATTTAAAAGGACGTTTGATATAATAGAACATTGCACTACTCATTATCCCCGGGAAGAATTACTTTACGCCAGGAAAATCGGAGCATGGGCCTCCCTCACCACCAATACACTGGCTGAGCATGTAAATTTCCTGTCGGCAGCTCTGCTTTCACTGGGAGTGAAAAGTAACGAAAATGTAGCCAGCATTTTTTCCTACAACTCCTGGGAATGGATAATTATCGATCTTGCTTTGGCTCAGATCGGTGCTGTGCACTTACCGGTGTATCCCACTATCAGTGACAGTGATTACCTGTTTATTCTTAACCAGGCTGAAATCAGAACGGTGTTTGTGTCTGACCAGGTAATCTACAATAAAATCTCCGGTTTACTGCGTGATCTGCCCTTACTGGAAACGATAATCTCCGTGGATAAACTCTCCAATGTGAAATATTTTAATGACCTGCTGGTTTACGGACAGGAAATTTACAGAAAATACAGGGTTCGCATTACTAAAATAAGAGATTCTATCAAAGAGGATAGAGTGTGCACGATTATCTATACTTCAGGAACCACAGGATTTCCAAAAGGAGTTTTACTGACCCACAGGAACCTGTGCACGAATCTGCTGGCTGCCGGAGCATTGCAGCCTCTTGGGAGGGGTGAAAAAGTACTCAGCTTTCTTCCGCTATGTCACGCATATGAGAGAACTGCTGTTTACCAATCGCTTTACAAGGGAATCAGGATATATTTTGCCGACAGTTTCAAATCGATACTGATTGATATGCGCGAAGTTCAGCCCGCAGGTACAACCGTGGTTCCAAGGGTATTGGAAAAGATCGTGAAAGGAGTGCTTACCAATGCCAGAGAATCTTTTTTTATCAAGCGATGGATCATCAAATGGAGTGTTGAATTCAGCTTTAAATACCGTATTTATGTACGAAGAGGGCCATTGAAAAAGTTCAAGCTTTTTCTTGCGGATATGGCAGTATACCGGCATGTGAGGGTATTGCTCGGTGGCCACCTGAAATATGTGGGTTGTGGTGGCGCTCCGGTACTTAAGGAAATAGAACGATTTTTCTGGGCAGCAGGGGTACCCGTCTATCAGGGGTACGGGCTGACGGAAAGCTCTCCTTTGGTATCGCTGAACTTTGAAGGAAAGAATAATATTGTGTTGGGCACGGTTGGTCCGGTTATTCCCGATGTGGAAGTTAAAATTGCTGATGATGGAGAAATCCTGGTACGGGGTCCAAACTTAATGAAGGGGTATTATAAAAATCCGGAACTTACCCGGGAAACTATTGTTGAGGGATGGCTGCATACCGGTGATCTGGGAAGATTTGTCGGGAATCGATTTCTCAAGATCAAAGGACGGAAAAAGGAAATGTTTAAAACATCCTATGGAAAATACATCGTTCCGCAGGCGATAGAAAATAAGTTTATCGACTCATCGGTCATCGACCAGATCATGATCATCGGTGAAGGCAAGCACTGTGCTGCGGCTATTATATCACCCGATTTTAATCATTTCCTTGAATCCAGGAAGGACTGTGAAGGAATGGATAACCACCAGCTGATAAAACATCCGGAATTATTGCGTCTCATCGCAAAAGAAATCGGCCGGATAAACCGACAGCTTGGAACTACGGAGCAAATAAAAAAATATTTTGTTGTACCTGATACCTGGAGCGTTGAAAGTGGTGAGATATCGGCCACGCATAAGCTCAGGAGAAATATCATTATGCATAAATACTCGCTGCACATCCGTGACCTTTTCAAGGAGGATTCTTTCAATGAATAGGTGCTATTTAAATTTATTTGGTTAAATTGTACCCACCGATAAAACTTAACACCTATGAAAATTGACCGCCTGTTTGATATATTGTCAAACGCCAGAGAAAACTTTCCCGAAAAAAGTGATGCATTAGCCTGTAAAGTTGACGGAAGCTGGAAGAGTTATTCCGTAAACGATTATTATGAATCCGTTCAAAGTCTTAGCTATGGTTTGATGGAGCTGGGTCTGAAGAAGGGTGAACGTGTTGCCACCATTTCCAATAACCGGCCGGAATGGAATATAGTGGATATGGCCCTCATGCAGACCGGTTTAGTCCATGTTCCCATATATACTACCCTGGGTGAATCGGAATATGAATACATTTTAAACCATAGTAAACCCTCCCTGATCTTTGTCTCCGATGAACCTCTGTTTAAACGCTTCAGCAAGCTGGCAGAAAAGGTTAAATCCGTCAAGACGGTCTATACCTTCAATGAAGTTTCGGGAAGCAGAAACTGGAGCGAAATCATGATTCTGGGTAAGGAGAATGCTGAGAAAAACAGTAAAGAGCTTGAGGAGATCAAAGCCGGTATTAAAACCGAAGATTTGGCAACGCTAATATACACCTCCGGAACTACAGGTAACCCTAAAGGCGTTATGCTAAGCCACAGAAATATCATCAGCAATATCGAGGGAATTACCCAGATATTCCACTTTGGAGTGAATGACAGGACACTCAGTTTTTTACCCATAAGTCATGTTTTTGAGCGTACTATAAACTATTATTTCCAGACCGTGGGAGTTTCCATTTATTACGCTGAAAGTCTGGGTACCATTTCTGCCAACCTGAAAGAAGTACATCCCTCAATTTTTATTGCGGTGCCAAGGGTACTGGAAAGAATATACGATAAGATCGTTGGGGTGGGAAAAGATTTGAAGGGTATAAAGAAACAATTGTTTTTCTGGGCGGTAAACC
>Ga0316577_10001059_pt1 | contig 12442 bp, 11 predicted proteins | sample S5NA_FD_203073 | JGI IMG/M metagenome (GOLD analysis project Ga0316577, IMG submission 203073) | Rhizosphere microbial communities from salt marsh grasses in Alabama, United States - S5-7_050615r2r1 | ecosystem: Host-associated > Plants > Roots > Rhizosphere | place: USA: Alabama | collected... | reverse complement strand
AATGATTTTTCAATCATATGATTGAACACATCCACACTGCCGAAATTCGAAAGGGAATCACAATCCCACGCCTTTTGAAATACTTCGTCCGGTTCCTCCCCCATAGCCACACCGCTGGGCATTTCGTGCTTCACCAGGACACAGATACGCCGATGGGGATAAATGGAGGAGAGCTTTTTGACCAGCCTCAGTCCCAAATCCATGTCTCCGATGTTGATATAACTGAGGCCTTTTGACCCTTCTTGGATTACTTCCAGCGAGGCCATGTTTGGGCCCGAAGCGCCTGGTTCCTGGTAGAAGGCCGCGGGATAACCAGGATTCTCGCCATATCTCATCGCGAGTTTCTTCTTGAACTGTATATCACCCCATTGGAACGTATCGGGGAATTCCTCTTCCACTTTGGTCCTGTACTGTTTACGGGTAGTTTTATCGAATTTTTCCATGCTGAGCTCACATCCTTTCCGATTTATTGATGAGATAGGTTTCGTATTCCTGGGAAATCATATCGATCCCGTAAACACAGGCTGCGGCTACCCTGAAGTCTTCTCCGCCCTCACTGGGCGCAAGCGACCCATATACAGATTCTGTGACTTCTTGGGGTGAGGCACCCACGATTTCCACATCCAGAGGTTCACCCGTGTAGGGAGGAAGAGGATCACGGTTATCTCCTTGGTAGGTCATGATCATCTTGCCTCTGCCTGAAACTAAGGCAAATTCATAAAAATTTCTCAGGACCGATCCATCATGCCCTTTTCTTATCAGACTGAGGGCTGCTTTTTTATTCGGGAGAATACAGCCGCTGATCCTGGGCGTGTAAGTCGGTTGGTCAGGTTCGTATTCCCAGTTTTTCAGTGCAAAAGCAAGAATCTCTGCCGGGCTTTCACTCTGTCCTAAGCAGGCCATGATGTCAACGGTTTGTTTTCCGTTGCTGATAGCAATCCCTTGGGAAAGACAAAATACGCTGGGGTAGATCAACAGATCTTTGTTCCCTTTTTTAAGCAGTTCTTTATCTGTCGGTTTGACCCAGATCGTATCTTTTTCCCACACCATTTTTCGGGCTTGACTGGAGACCGACCGTCCTGTAATGGCATAGACAGCCAGAACCGTATCGCTAGTCTTTTCCTGCCCGATAATGATGAGACGCCCTGGGTATTCTCTATTCATCATCGACTTTTCACTCTTTGGACTTAGGGATAATATACCAGGAGACAATAAAGTTCAAACACAAAATATCTCCCGTTCACAAGGGGCTGCCCTTTGATCTTGGACATTCTTCATTTTTTCCCTTATACTTCTTTTTATTTAACACTTGGGAGCAACGAGGACATGATGAACAAAAATGAACGGCCTGAAAAAGCCTACAAAAATCTGGAATTTTTGAATTCAGAAGAAGCTCGTACCATTCGTATTTTGAGCGAATATATAGAGCCCCTCACCCGATTGAAAGAACATAAGGTGAACAGCACGGTGCTTTTTTTTGGTTCTTCCAAGGCCAAGCCCGATAATTCTTCTCCATTGAGTAAATATTATGGGCAGACAGAAGAATTGGCTTTTCGTTTGGCAAAGTGGGCGATCAAGCTCGAACCCAAAGGAAAAGACTTCGTCATCTGCACAGGAGGGGGACCTGGTTTGATGGAAGCGGCGAACCGGGGTGCCGCCCGCGCCGGAGGCAAATCCATCGGCATGAACATCTCTATTCCTGAAGAACAAATTCCCAATCCTTACATATCAGCGGAACTTTCCTTCATTTTTCACTATTTTTTCATGCGCAAATTCTGGCTTGTCAATCATGCAAGGGCTATCGTGGCCATGCCGGGAGGGTTTGGGACTCTTGACGAACTTTTCGAAGTGCTGACGTTGATCCAGACGGGTAAAATTCACAGGGATCGGCTCCTCGTTCTTTTGTACGGCAAAGAATACTGGGATAAAATCATCAACTTCGAGGCCCTTCTCGAAAACAAAGCCATCGATCCCGATGATGCCCATCTTTTTTCTGTATGTTCAGATCCGGAAGAAGCCTTTTCCTTTTTGAAAAAAAACCTCCTTCCCTTTTTGTAAGACATCCCCAAAATGGCAAACTCCTCGCATCTACGTTTTTTCCTGCTTGTGGCTGCCCTTTCTTTGTTTATTTTCTCTTGTGCCCGAGTACCATACCGTCCTCCTGCAAATATCCAGACCGGCATAGCTTCCTGGTACGGACCGAATTTCCATGGCAAGAAAACATCCAACAAAGAAATCTACGATATGCACGATCTGACCGCCGCCCATAAAAGCCTGCCGTTCGGCACGTATGTTGTGGTCACCAATTTGGACAACGGAAAATCTGTGACCGTTAGGATCAACGACCGTGGGCCCTTCGTCGAAGGGAGGATTATCGACCTTTCCTTCGCCGCCGCCAAAGCCATAGACATGATCGGAACCGGGACCGCACCTGTCAGGCTGGAAATACTCGAAACGATATCCCCCAAAATCTCTTCGCAAAAATTTTCCGTTCAGGTTGGTTCTTTCGTTCGGAAAAAAAATGCGAAGTCTTTGAAAAACGATCTTCAAAAAAAATTCAAAAACGTTTACATCGCACGCTTCAAAACGTCAAGCCGCATCTACTTCAGGGTAAGAATCAATGCAAAAGACCAACTTGCAGCAAGAGATATCGCCGAGCGTTTGATTGCTGCCGGGTATTCGGCTATCGTTTTGGAAGAACAACAGCCCGACACAATCTAGAGAACTCCTTCGTCATCTTCTCCTTTCTCTTTTGAAAAGATAAGCAGTCTCTTCTCTTCGGCCTGTTGTCCCGTCATGGACGGCATATCGGCCGCCGCTCCAAATTCTAGCGGACCCGTATTCTCCCTTTTTGTTGACCGCATAAAAGCTCAAGTCGAATAGTGGCTTTCCCTCTTCATTCATAAGACGAGGCTGGAGCCTGGAAGTCTCGATGATTCTTTTTAGAGCCCTGAGACAGGCCTCCTCCGGAGATGCTCCATTTCTCATGAACTCCACGACCGAAAAGCTCCCACAATTCAGGATGTTGGCTTCCCCTCGACCTGTTGAGCCGGCAGCTCCAATCGAGTTATCGACATACAGGCCGGCTCCAATGATCGGACTATCCCCCACCCTACCTGGGATTTTGTAAGACAGCCCGCTTGTCGTCGTCACCCCGGCTAAATTTTTACGGGAATCCAGGGCACAGCAGTTGATCGTTCCATGGTATATCATGACTTCTTGAAGTTCTGCGTCGAGCTCTTCCTCAGGTGGGAACCAGTTATCCCTATCCGACAGTTTTTCTTTCCATTCCAGCCATCTTACCCTTGCCTTGTCAGTCAGGATATTCTCTTCCTTGAAGCCGTGTGCCTTGGCGAACTTCAAAGCTCCTTCCCCAGCAAGGAGAGCATGGTCTGATCGCTCCATCACAAGTTTCGCCACTTTGGAAGGGGTTTTGATGTGTTTCAACCCGGCCACAGCCCCGGCATTGTGCGTGGACCCGTGCATCACCGACGCGTCCAGCTCCACTTCCATATCCTCATTCGGAAGACCTCCGTATCCCACGGACATATCCTCAGGGTCTTCTTCCACTATGTTGACGCCGGCGATCACCGCATCCAGCGGGTCCGATCCGCTCTCGAGCAGTTCCATGGCTCTGTTCACCGCTCTTATCCCATTTCCGCTGGCAATCACCACCGTCTTTCCTGAACCGCCTGATTGGGGAGACAGTGATTTTCCTCCGCTCAGCACGGCTGCGGCACCGGCACCCATCCCGACCTTCAGAAAGTCTCTTCTGGAAAATGTATGTTCCATGTTTCCTCCAAATGCATTCCAAAATTCCAGCCCATCTACTTTAATCCAACTCAACTCCTACTGCAACCCAAAATTGACAACCCAACCATATTGGTATATATCCAACTTTTATCGCCCATGAAAAAAAGAATCCTGCTTTCGGCATCCCTTTTTCATGCTTTCAACGACGCTTCAACCGTTATCGTGCCCATGATCTTTCCTCTCCTTTACAGCCAGCAATTCATCATAAAAAAATATTCCCACATCGGGATCTTATCCAATCTCGGCCTGTTGACCACATTTCTTTTTCAGATTGTCGTCGCCAATCATGCTGATAGATTCGAATATAAAAACTTGCTCCTGTTCAGTTCTTTCGGCATTTCTGTGTCCGTTTTGCTCATCACCCTTTCTGTCGACATGGTTTCCATGCTTTTCCTCTACCTTCTCATGCGCATTTCTACCAGTTTTTATCATCCTATCGGGATAGCCACTGTCTCCAAGGCACATCCCGATCAAGGGATGGATTTTGCCATGGGTATTCAGAGCGGATCGGGCAATATGGGTGTATTTGCCGCTTTCATATCGGCCGGTTATCTGGCACAAAATTTCGGCTGGAAAATGCCTCTGTATGTTTGTGCTGCAGTCAGCCTCTTTTTCGGGTTGATGAGCTACTTTTCAGTCAGGAAGATTTCCCTCCGGAGCAAGGTTCCTATCCGGCCCGATTTTTCTGCCTGGCTGGCATCCTTGAGGGATATCAAAGCATACATACCCGGCTTCATCTTTGGCGGTGCTTGCTGGGGAACGACTGTTTATTATGCTCCTTCCCTGTTCCATCATAGGTTTCAGGTACCGCTGGGAAATACGGGCGTTTTTCTGGCTTTGTGGATAGGAACAGGGACCGTGATGACCTACTTTTTCGGGTACTTGAGCAGAAAAATCGGTAGGGAAAGGATATCCCTCGCGAGCTTGATAGGCTCGACGGGATTTCTTTTTATCCTCGGAACGTCATCGGCTCTGGCCATCGCTGCTGGCGCGCTCATATTTTTCGGCGTATTTCTTTTTCTGATCTTCCCTGCCTTTCAATCCTTCGTAGGTCAAAAAGCTGCCAAAAAGAATCAGGTTCTGGCATTCAGTATCGTGGCCAATATCCAGATGCTCACAGGCTCTATCGTTGTCCTTATCTCAGGTTTTCTCTCCGATAGGTTCGGGATAAATACCCCTTTCCTTTTTTTGGTCGGATTGGGGATCCTCACCCTTGGCAACTATCTGTTCAGGAAAGAGAGCCTCCTTTTTGTCAGCCGCACGAGCTGACCGATTTCCTCCCTCAACATACCGGGGAAATCGATCGTGCGAGCCGCTATGGCAAAGCACTCAGGGCGTACTTCCGATCTTGAAGGATACCAAACCCATTTTTTCCAATTCTTGGGCGAAGCGGAACACAAATTCGATGCCGGTTTCATCGAACTCGCAGGACACGATATCTCTGATCATTAGGAGGTTTCTTTTGCCATCCATAAGATTGACGATCTCGTATTGTATCGATCCCGGAGAGTTCCCCATTTTTTCTCTATTTTTGGCCATCCAGTCCCCGAATTCTCCTTTTGTCAACTCCCTCATTTCCGAATTCGACAGGGGCCCTTTAAAATGGCGCTCAGGGATCACCACAGCAGCTCTCTGATAGAACTCACCGGAACGGAACCTCTTTTCATCGATCCTGAATCTGTATAGGTAAAGTTTATGAAAATAGTCGATCTTTTCATGTTCTGTCCGCGCCTGGTTTGCCAGGATTTTGGCCATCTCGTCTATCGTTCTCTTTGTTCCTTCTTCCTGGCAGAGCTCCTTGACTTCTAAAAGGTTGGCTGTCTCTATCTGGGTAATAACAGATGGGTACCTGGCGATATTGCTGTATATTTCTGGCAGATCCTCCCTTTTCTCTGTATTTTGAGTAAATTCATGGAGAAGCCGCAGGGATGTATTTGTCCGTTCCGCCATTCGTGAGCATGCTCGGCCATAGACAATCCTGGCGATGTTCAATGCATCTTGATCATCGGCTGAGGCGATAAGCAAGCTGGATGCCAGAGCCAGGCTTATGATTCTTTTCATCTCTGTAGGATCGCATTTATCTGGTGTATCGAAATTTGTGTGATGAAATACATCGCCGTGGCCGAGCATGGCCGTCGGGATGGAAAAGAATCCGTCATTAAACATGATGTGGTCCGATCCGCCCGAATAAGGCATGACCCGCCCATGAAAAAGATGACGGCTTCCCGTGGGAGCGAAAAAACCGGGTGATTCCAGCCAAGGCAGCAAATTTTCGACAACATCGTTGATATAACCCGGGACAGAATAAGGAGCACGCGTAAAGTTGAAGCTGGCCTGACAAAGAGCATAATCCTCTCCGATCATGTCCAGGTTCAGCCCGGCTATCGCTTTTTGACCCAGATTCTGATGTTCGGTAAGGTAGGCGATGGTCCCGTGTATTTCAGGAACCCAGAGGAAACGGATGGTCCGCCGCAACGGAGGAATCTCTCCCCTTTCGACCAAATCCAGGATGTTTCTCGCCATCTCCACCAAACCCGCGGAGCCGGAAGCATTGTCATTGGCCCCCGGTTTGTAGTGGTCCAGATGGGCCATGATGACGATCTCTCTACCGGGAGAATCTTTTCCCGGAAGAACAGCCTCGAGAACAGGCATGCTGCCGTCAAAAAGGGTCGCCTCCACCTTTGCCTTCATCCGGACCGGCCCCTGCTCAAAATAAGATTGAAGCACCTGAACCTGTCTTCGGGAAAGGGAAAATCCGAATCCGGTTTTTTCCCTTTCTTCTCCGGTGGGCGAAAGCCTGTTAACCTCTATAAGATCGGCAAAGGAGAGTCTGTCTTCCCTATCTGAGGGCCCGACGACCACCCCGGCAGCGCCCCTATTCAGCACGGCCTCCCTGTGAACCTGACTCCCTCCTCCGCCCAGAGCAAATACTATTTTCCCCGCAACATCTTTGTTTGTGTAATCCTCTTCCGATTTCCCCTGGCCCACGAAGATGGCTTCCGCCTCTACTTCGCGCCCATGGGAATAGGGCATCAGACTTACGGGCTGCTCTGAAAACCGTGCGATCAATCTTTTTTCCGGCTCTACCATCCAGAGTTCGGCCTCCTGGACCTTCCATCCGACGAGAGAGTCCCAGAGGAAATACTTTTTGAACCCATCGGAAGCATACCTTTTTATCTGAACGTCCTGTAAACCGATTTTTCTAAGCTCCTCAGCCAGCCACTCAACACAGCGGTCGTAATCTGACCCTTGGCCTGCTCCTCTGATCCTGTGAAACCGGGAGATTTTGGACACCATATCCCAAGCCCTCTCTCCTGAAACCTCCATCTGGATGTTTTTGAGAAGATCCGATGGCAACAAAAAGACATCCTCTTGGGAAAAAGCCAGCGAATGCAATAAAACAAACGCCACGAAGACTATCGGCAAAACCTTGTATTTTCTTTCGGTCATTCCTCCATCTCCTCCACGATCTTTTTTTTTAAATAGCAGTCCTTCTCTTGGAGTTTCGCACGGAATTTCTTATACACCCTCATACTAACCACGGTATCAGTCGAACGGACGCGTATTTTATCAAAAAAAGCCATTATGCGTAAGCATAAGCAAGAACTTTTCCCTGCACTCAGTACGTTTTCTGATGGCGCGCTTTTTCTTGAGTGTTTTCTGCGGTTGGTTTATAATCCGACGGATATCAAAAATGAAAGAGCTAAGACGATGAAGATCCGGAAAGGTGTTCAAAAAATCTACACGGAAGTAGCGCATTCCTACGAGATGATCAACCACATCATGACCTTAGGCCTGGATATTCGTTGGAGAAAAAAAGCAGCTCGGGAGGCTTCCCGAAAAGGAGGCTCCCTGTGGCTAGATATTTGCAGCGGAACAGGAGAGATGGCCGGATATCTTTCGGCTTTTTCGGACGGAAGCATCAAAATCTTCGCCGTCGATTTTTCTCTCCCCATGATGCAAAAGCTCATGCAAAAGGACTACGCCTTTAACCTATTTCCTGTCATAGCCGAAGCCGCTGTCCTCCCTTTTCCGGACGATTCCTTCGATCTCTTGACTATTTCTTTTGCCACGCGGAACCTGAATCCGAGGAAAGAAATCCTAGAATCCTATATCGAAGAATTCAGGAGGGTCTTGAAACCGGGCGGACGTTTCGTGAACCTAGAAACCAGTCAACCTTCCATAAGAATAATAAAATGGCTTTTCCATTTTTACGTCGAGGGAATTGTCAAACCTTTAGGTGGAATTCTCTCTGGTTCCCGATCAGGCTACCGCTATCTCTCTTATACCATCCCCCGGTTTTATGGACCAGATGAATTTGCCGATATTCTCCTGAAATCGGGATTTTCCGATGTTGAGTACCGGACATTTTTGTTCGGCATCTCTGCTCTGCATGTGGCTACCAAATAGCGATAAAGCACCATGGAAACGGACATCGCATTTAAACGGTTATTCATGTATCATAGTATGCTCTTGAGATAAGAAAAACGATATGTTTCAAACCGCTGTCAAAATACTCAAAGCCACCATCGGCATTCAGTCGAACACAAAAAGAATGCTTCCCTCCATGCCTCTCGGGGTGAAACTAGAATCGCTGTTGACAGATTTTCACCGGGTTGAACGGATATCTCCGCATGAAAGGATGGATGGCACCATCTCTGTCGTGGACGAGCAAGGTCATCCTGCCTATGAACGGAAAGGCGATAAGTTTATTTTTAGAGGGCCTTTTTCCCGACTTCAAAAGGAGGCATCCGACCTGAGATTCTCACTTTGGGGAAATCAAGGATTTTTGTACCGGTTTGTTCTCTATTTGCTCGAAAAAAAACACAAGATCTACAATCTTCATGCTTGCGCTTTGTATCGAGAAGAAAAGGATGCTCTATACCTCGTCATCGGAGGAGCAGGCAGCGGAAAAACGGTCTATTTGCTCAGCGGTTTGGAAAAAGGCCTGACGCTTTTTGCGACAGAAACAGTCCATTTCCAAATGGTCCATAACGACATGATTTGGCACATGGGTTCTGTCGTGGATAATGTTCGATACGGCACCTTGATGCAAGATTTTCCCCGTTTCCTTCCTGAAAGAATTTCCACAGATTCCGGGTCCCGATGGCAAAAAAAAATCGCCATCGATTTATCTGCCTTCTGCGCAAAGAAAAAATCCCTCAAAAACCCCCGACACATGCATATCCTTTTTCCTAGGATCGAGAGCGGATTCGAAAAGCCCGTATGGACCCCAGTCAAAGAACACAGAAAAGCAGAAAAGCTGATTTTCGATAACATCACCCAAAAAATGGCGGAGACCACGCTGCTTTATGACAAAATGGCGGTATTGGGATTGGACCGAAAAGACCTCGCGGAACTTCGATTACAGGCGGTAAAAAAATTGATTGGGCATCCGAATATCTTAGAGATCGATACAGTTATAACCAATCCCCGAGACTGTTGGGGAAAATTGCTTGAATAGAATACAAAACAAGGAGGAAGGAGATGACAAAAGCATGGGAAGGCGTTACCGAGATGCCTGTAGGAGGAAGATCGTCCAAACCCAGGACAACAGGATTGACCATGGTCATCGACAAGGGGATCGGAGTCAACCAGATCAACGATCTGGTCCAGACCTCTGGAGAATATATTGATATTGTCAAACTGACCTTTGGTACTTCTGCTTTTTATGACAGAGATCTATTGATGGAAAAGATCCAATTGCTTTCAGCAGCCAGCATCGATGTGATGCCTGGGGGAACTTTTCTGGAAGTGGCGCTGTGGAAGGGTGTGTTTGACAAGTACTTGGAGAAAGCCAAGGAATTGGGATTTTCGATGATCGAGATATCCGACGGCACGATCTCTATCGATCCCGATACGAGGAAAGGCATCATCCGCAAAACCAAGGAGATGGATTTCAAAGTGATAACAGAAGTGGGCAAAAAAGACCCTAAAGAAGCACTTCCCATTTCCCTAATACATCAGCTGATCAGGGATGATGTGGATTGTGGTGCTTTTAAAGTGATCATCGAAGCCCGCGAAGCGGGGAAAGGAGTCGGTATCTTCGATAAAGCTGGAAAGATAAAACAAGACGAAGTGGAAAATATCGTTGCTGGCGTGGAAAATTTAAACAGCTTGTTATGGGAAGCTCCTATCAAGAATCAGCAACAGGAGCTCATCCTCCGATTCGGAAATAATGTTAACCTGGGGAATATACCGGCAGACGAAGTGCTTGCTTTGGAGGCTCTTCGCCAGGGTCTGAGGGGCGACACCCTCAAAAAAGCCTACCTTGCCGAAAAAGAATAATGTGACCTTGTTCTCTTCAAACTATATAGAGAGATATTTTTTTCTAGCTATTCAAGCGCCACAAGAAATAATTCAACACCGCTGCGAAGTTGACCCAAAGGATGTAAGGCAGAAGCAGATAGACCGCAGCCTGGGACACCTTCGAAGCTTTTATCATAGTCAACAGGATAAAAACCCAAAGGATGAGGATCTCTACAAATGCCGCCAGCGGCAGTTTAAGACCGAAAAAAATCACGGACCAGAGAATATTCAAACACAATTGAACCGCAAAAAATATCAACGCGACCTTGGCCTGTCTTTTGGGTAAATTCTGCCAGAGAATATACAGCGTCACACCCATCAGCAAGTAGAGAAAAATCCACACCGGCGAAAAAATCCAGTTGGGAGGATTGAAAACAGGCTTCTCGAGATAGGCATACCAGCCCGATACGGCAGGGGTTGTAAAGATCGCACCGACAAAACCTGCCAGTTGGCATACGATCAAGCTGGCTAACAAACGGATAAAATTGATTCTCATTGATTTCTCCCTATTGCATCGCTTTGGAAGCCATTCGGTCCAGTTCCTCCAGATTGAAACGGACACTGACAATATAAGGGGATTCACCAGGAGTCCAGTGTCCATAGGTTGTCGTGACGAAGGTGCCGTCGGGAAGGGCCTCGACTCCAGGGTAACCGCAATCCCAATCTTTGGTGTTATCCATCAGCCTGATACGGTATCGGCACCCCGCGAGGGAGAGAAAAAAACAGGCCCAAACACATAGATACGCAGGATGTCGCAATCGGTCGGAAGAGGTAAGGATACTTATCCCTCTTTTAAAATTTTCCATCGCCTTCAAAATACTTTTTTTAATCCTGTTTCTTTTTCTCCGGGAAAAACTTCTCGATCACCTCTTTTGTGGGTGGTTTCGTGAAAAAAGAGAGGATTATCAAACTTAGGAGTGACGCGGCAAGTCCCCAGTAAATGATGGGGATCCCGAACGGATCGGCGTTGGGGTCGCCGGCGGGTTTCATGATGGATGGCCAGATCTCGCCGGAGATTTTCAATCCCAATGTCACTATCGTCCCCAAAATGATCGAAATGACTCCGGCTATCTTCGTCACTTTTTTCCATATCAAAGCAGCCAATAGAGCGGGTGTGATGACAACGCCGTACAACGTATACGCAAAAAAAGCCTGTTCGAGAACGGATTCCATTCGCCACGCTAAAACCACAGCGAGACACCCAACAATTATGATCAAAATCCTTTGGGGCCAGACCAATTGGCGTTCGGGTTTTTCTTTATTCCGAAATCGCAGGTATATGTCGTGAATAATCGTTGTCGTCGGTGAAAGCAAGTAATTCATTCCTGTGGATATAACAACTGCCGTTGCGGCTCCAAGCAACAAAACGCCTACAGGTAGCCATATCATCCTTTTGGCCGCCATGATGATGACAGAGGCATGTTCCATGGTTCCAGCCTGTAATTCCGGCCAAAAATAAGACGCAGCAAACACAGCTATCACGATGGCAACGCCTTCAACGATAATCGTTCCGACAACCCAAATGCCCGCCGCCTTTTTAGCTTCCTGTGGGTTGCGTGCGCTGTAAAACTTCTGGTACATGCTCTGAACCCCCAGGAGCAGCAATAGGGTCGACAGACCTATGGCCGGTATTTTTAAGTAAGGATTGGCTCCGAATTCCTGACTGAAAACCTGAAAGTGGGATGCAGGAAGGATTGCCTTGATCCTGTCCCATCCGCCTGCTGCTATGATTGTCAATGGTGTCGCCAGGATCGTCGACGACAGGATGATGATGCCGTTGGGGAGGTCCGTGTTGGCCACAGCGATCATCCCTCCGATCGCGGTGAAAACGGTCACAAAAATAAAGGACATAAACATGCCTTGCTCCACAGAGATAGAGCCATCGGAAATGGCATTCAGGATGTATCCTCCCGCCTTGAACTGATAGCTGACAATAACAGTAAAGCTGATGATGATGGCCACAGCACCGAAAACCCTCGCCACAGGACCGTAGCGGACTTCCAGGATGTCCCCCACCGTGTACTGGCCGAATGTTCTGATCTTAGCGGCCAGAAAATAGATGATAATAATACCCACCCAAGCTCCCACAGGGAACCACAGAGAACTCCAGCCAGCCTTTGCCGCGAATTCTGCGCCGGCAATAAAAGTCCCGCTGCCGATCCAGGTGCAAATAAGGGTGAACACCATTTTTGTCATCGAAATCTGACGCCCTGCAACCATCATATCGTCTTTGCTTTTGACATGGCTCGAGCGCCAGAAGTTCATGATGGTCAGCACGGCCAGGTAGCACAGGATGACGATGATATAAATGTTCATGTCG
>Ga0316577_10001058_pt1 | contig 12443 bp, 12 predicted proteins | sample S5NA_FD_203073 | JGI IMG/M metagenome (GOLD analysis project Ga0316577, IMG submission 203073) | Rhizosphere microbial communities from salt marsh grasses in Alabama, United States - S5-7_050615r2r1 | ecosystem: Host-associated > Plants > Roots > Rhizosphere | place: USA: Alabama | collected... | reverse complement strand
GGTGTGTTTCATCTTAGTTATAGAGCGGGGGGTTGGGGCGGCTTCGCCGCCCGAACCCCCCATCCTCCCAACTCGTTTGAAACACGCCCAAATCATACATCTCACTGGTAATCATATCCCTCGAATCCCCTACACCAGATCACACGCGTCAGCCGGCATCCAGTGCGCGTCTTTGCCCTCCCACTTGACGTTGCAGCCGATGGGATTGGTCATCGGTACGCTCACAGGCTGGCCTGCCAGGTGCTCCCGCAGGGCATTCTCGAGATCGTTGACCGTCATCTTGGAGGTATCGCGTGGGCTATCGACGCCTCGCCCGGTGTAGACCAGCCTGCGGTTCCGATCGAACACGTAAAAGTGCGGCGTCCTGAGCGCGCCATAGGCCAGCGCCACTTCCTGCGATGCGTCGTACAGATACAGCCAAGGGAATTTTTGCTCCTTCATACGCTCGACCATGTGATCGAAGCTGTCTTCGGCGTAGGTGTTGGGACTGTTGGCGTTGATGCCCACAAACCTGACCCCCTGCGGGATGAACTGCTCGGCAGTCTTGCGGGTCACCTCGTCCGATCCAATGACGTATGGACAGTGGTTGCAGGTGAAAAAGATCACCAGCACGTCGTCGTCAAAATCGCTCATCCGATAGGTATTGCCGTCCGTCGCAGGCAACTCGAAATCCGGAGCCTTGTCGCCAACTTGTAGTGTGAAAGCCATTTTCATACCTCCTATGAGTTTTTTGCCACGAATTACACGAGTTTCACTAATTTTTCTCTGCCCACAACTGAACCAAGTTCACACACACCTGCGTGGCTTTGGCCATATCCTGCAAGCTGATCCATTCCAAGGGGCCGTGGACGTTCTGCATGCCGGTGAACAGATTCGGCGTGGGGAGTCCCATCTGCGTCAGGCGGGAGCCATCCGTGCCGCCGCGAATAGGCTCGATGACAGGCGCTATCCCCGCCTGTTTGATCGCCTCGATCATCAGCTCCACGGGGCGCATGTCATCCTCGAGCCAGTAACGCATGTTGCGATACTGCTCCGCGATCGTACACTCGACCTTGGCCCGCGGCTCGCCCGCCTGCAAAGTCGCGCACGCCGAGCGGAGCAACTCGCCGTGTGAGGCCAAGCCATCCAGCTCGAAATCGCGCAGGATAAAGCGGATCTCAGCCTCGGCGGGTGTACCAACAAGGCGGTGTAGGTGTATGAATCCCTCGCGTCCTTCGGTGGTATCGGGAGTGCGCGTGTTCTGGGGCAGCATGGCGATCAGCTTGGCAGCCAGGTGCAGCGCGTTGACCATCTTGCCCTTGGCCATTCCCGGATGAATCGAGACGCCCGTGATCTTGACCACGCCCTTGTCGGCGGAAAAGGTCTCGTATACCGCCTTGCCGAGCGCCTCACCATCGAGGGTGTACGCCGCCGAGGCAGCCAGATCGTCCAGCGTGAGGTTTTCCACCCCGCGGCCCACCTCCTCGTCGGGGGTAAAGCAGATGCGGATATCGCCGTGAGGGATATCGGGATGGCTCAACAAGTGGGCGGCCATCGTCATAATGATAGCAACGCCGGCCTTGTCGTCGGCCCCCAGCAGCGTCGTACCGCTGGCCGTGATAATGTCCTCGCCTACCTTCTCCTCCAAAAGCGGCGAGTTCTCGGCTGTCAGCACCTGGCCGGGGTCATCAGGCAAAACGATAGGACCGCCGGCATAGTTGCGGTGCACGATGGGCTTGACCCCGGTCCCACTAAAATCGGGGGCAGTATCCACGTGGGCCAGGAAAGCAACCGTGGGAACGTCTCCCTCCACTGTAGCCGGGATGGTCGCCAGGACGCAGCCATAGTCGGTCAACACGACATCCTCAGCCCCCAGCGACTTGAGCCCGCCTTCGAGCAGTCGCTGTAGATCAAGCTGTTTGGCGGTACTGGGAATCTCGCTCGAGTCCCCGGCGCTCGTGGTATCGATCTGCACGTAGCGCAGAAATCGCTCTTCTAGTTCTTGCAAGAATTTTCGCTCCACGCCGCTCACTCCTTTACTTTCAGCAGTTCTGCCAACTCCTCGTCAGAAGGCTCCGTGATGATACACCCATCGATATCCAGCGTGGGCGTGGAAAGATATCCCCCGTTCCAATCCATCACACGCTGCGCTGCATCCGAATCCGCCTCCACGTCGACGAACGTGTAAAGAATGCCATGACGGTTGAGATAATTCCGCGAACGGATCGTATCTTGGCACCAATAGGTGCCGTACACCACGATATGGGGCCACAGACCATCGCCCCGCCAGATAGGTGGCGAGACTGCCTCCACCGGCCGATATTCGTCGCTCACAAATAGATGGCAGATGCAGTGGCCGGTCTCGGCGATGTCCTCTTTGTGCCGATAACACGGACAGATGAACTTGCGATCCTCCACGGGATCGCCCGTCCGCTGTTGTCAAGGACAATACGGCCAACCGAAGGTATAGGCCTGCCGCCCAATCCCCTTGACGATCCCCTCCCAAACCTCTTGATTGGGGTTTAGCTCATAAGGGCTTATCTCCGAATAGCGCAGGGCCATGCGCCGTGCTCGATTGGTCAGATACTCCAGGCTCTTACCCGTGTTAGGTGTCTTTTCCATCGCTCCTTCTTCTATTGGTCCACCTCCAGGCACAGCCAGATGTCTCAACTTTAGAGGACTCGGCGTACTGCGGGGACCCGCCGAGCCAACTCGCTCACCCCCCAACTCAGAGCCAAGCCCCCGACGAAGACCACACTGAATTTGCCCCAGGCAGGCCAAGACACCGAAAGAAGCGCAAACTGAATCCAGAGAACAACCGCGTAATGGACGAGATAGATGCCGTATGCGTTGGCGCTGAGATTATCCAAGATGGGATGAGGTCTACGCACGAACCTTCGAAAGGCTCCGAGAAAACCAAGGGATGCGCCGGTACAACTGGCGGCAAAAGTGATGCCGAGTATCACCTGGGAGACAAGGACGGGTAACTGGAATGTCTCCCCCACCATCCCCATATAGACAAAGAACGAAAAGAGCCCCACTATAAACCAGGCCCCCCAATACTTTGGCCAGCCTGGCTTCTGCCACCGCTGGCCTGTGCCAAGGGCCATCCCCAAGAGAAAGTAGACAAAGTACAGGCCAAGACGGATAGGTTGCACATCAAACGGTCCAAGAGTCAACCACCAATAATGAGACCCAACCAAACTCAAAGGTAGAAACGAGATGATCGTCATCAGAAAGATGACGAAAGCTGTGGGCTGTTTGTGAAGCTTTGCCAGCACATTCGGCGCAAACCGATGGATCAGCACGACAACGCCGTTGAACAACAACAGTACCCATAGAAACCAGGGAGGCCCGACCGGCCATCCATCGGACGTGAAGAACGTGGCCAAATAAGGGGCTTGGGGCCTTGGGTCTGCCATCAAGAACGAAGGCAAAAAGGCCAAGGGGGCAATAAAGAGTGCACCGATAGCAAAAGGAATGCCTAGCCGCTGCAATCGCGCGATGAAAAAGCCCCTACTCCCCTTGCGTTCGAGGCTGGCGATGACAAAGAGCCCGGAAACCAAGAACAACAAAGCCATGAAAAAAGTGTCATAGTACAAGACGAACCCGTCGAGAAAGGGCCAGCGGCTGGTATCTACGATCGGGGCCGAGGAATCGACCCAGCGCGTTTCATCATAGGTGCTGAACGAGGTGTAGGCCAGGGCCGCGTGGAGAAAGACCACCAGGACAATCAAGATTGCACGCAAATAGTCGATGGCGACGTCGCGCTCCTTGCGCTGAGTCTCGTTAGAGGGGGAATCTGCTGACGGTTTCTGGACAGGCTGGTTATCCATGGTACCCGCTGTAATTTTGGAGCGAGATAACGCTCAAATAGGCAAAACCGGCTTGATTCTGTCTGAACGCAACGGGATTATCCTATCACACTTCTCCATGCGGGGCAAACGAGGGCAAGTGCAGGGCTATCGCATTTGGCGCCCGGCGAATGAATTAGTAACTTGTGTATGCTGTGTCGCCCAGAGATAATGCACTTTAAGAATTTATCCCGGTAACCTGTATCTGCCGCCCTGCCCAGAGATATTGGTCTTTAAGAATTTACTTCGGTAATCCGCATTTGCCGTTCCGCCCGGAAATCAATCTCCGGGCTCAAAAAGCCAAGCCCTTCGGGCTATTTTTAGCCCCCGAAGGGGGCTTGTCCTCTCAGCCCGGTGTCTTTAGCACCGGGCTGAAAGCCGGCATACCCGAATTATTTTCTTAACCTGCATAATCTCCGGGCTGAGGTCTGCCCCTCGGGCAGAATGCAAAGCTTTTCGGGCTATTCTTGAGCCCCGAAGGGGGCTTGCCCTATTAGCCCGAAGCTTGGGCTCCGGGCTGTAGACGTGTACCCGAACTATTCCCTCAACCTACCAAATCCGTACACACCCGTTACCTACAAGGAATAATCCAGCACAGCGCCAAACCGATCCGCCATAAAAAGCTCGGCCGGCGGCTTGCGCGGGCGCGGATCGGGCTGCTCCGCAGGGAGGCCCACCGGCGTCAGGCACACGATGCCATGATCGTCGGGAATACCGAGCACCTCCTTGACCTTGTCCGCGTCGTAGGCCCCGATCCAGCAGGTGCCATACCCCAGGCTGGTCGCCGCCAATATCGCGTGATCCAGCACGATGGTACCACTGACCCTGCGATCATCCGGCAGGGTCACCAGGCACAATATAACCGGCGCGGCGGCTATCCACATCTGGCCGTTGCAGGCATCAGCCGTCCTACGCCGCACATTGGGATCTCGAACGACGATCATGCGCCAGCTCTGCCGGTTCGCCCCGGTTGGAGCCCGCCGGGCGGCCTCCAGGATAAGATTCAGATGCTCCTCCGGAATCGCATCTGGTCTATATTTGCGGACACTCCTTCTTCTCCACATCATTTCCAGCGTTTCGTTCATCGCCTCATCCTCCTCGTTCGATGGTGCGCAGGAAAACCCTCCGCAGGGAACTCGTCATTTCCTCAACCTACAACCAAAGGCAAATATGCTCTCTCGGTAGGCATCCGGATAAACTCGTGCGCTCCGGAGCCCACGTCGTCAAGATACACGTAATTTCCATCTAGCACGCCGGTTTGCAAAGCCCCATCCACCAACACCAGGGCATCGTCGATATCCAATTTGGGCAAATAGACCTTGGCCCGCGTGTTGGCAGGGAAAGTGACGCGAAGCGTAAACCTTTCGGGCTCTTGAACGAACTCGACGTGGATCGTCCCCTTGATCGTCGGGACATCCAAGGAGGCCCATTCGAGCGAGCCCGGCTGGGGCTTGATCCGAACGTAGCCATACCCAGGGCTCAGTGGCTGAACCCCCATCAGATAACGGGGTATGATATTGGACGGCGGCGTCCCCCAGGGATGCGACCAGGTCATGTTCGGCTTCTGACCATAGTTCCAGGCCTCGCACGTCGTCGTGGCCCCACGGTTCATCATGTCGACCCAACTGTTACCGGTCGCGGCGGTCATAAATCCCAGGGCTGCCTCGTCCTCCTCCGCATTGTACAGGGCCTCCAGCAGGAACTGAGCGCCGTAAGGGCTACAGACCATGCCTCTGCTATTGATTAACGCAGCGACAGAGGCGCGGTTAGCAGGAGGCACCAGATCGAACGCCAGGGGGAACATGTTCGCATGCAGCGAGACGTGAGAAGTGCCCCAGCCATCCTTGTACTGCGTCCCATTGAAGAGATAGGTGTGCATGGCGTCCTTCAACGCCAGCGCATCTGCCTCGAACTGGTCGGCGTCCGCGTTCTCCCCTATGGCCCGCGCCAATTCGGCCATCAACTGCATGGCCCGGCAGGCATACGCGTTGACGACCGTGTTGATCGTGGTAAACACAAACCCATCCCGCATGTTGCTGGGCCAGTCCACCAGGTCATTTGTCGTGGATTTCTCGATCAGATTGTCGCCATTCAGGTATCCCTGCAGGGTATTCGCCTTGAGCAAAGTATAGTATTGCTCGGTCAAACAGGGATCCCCGGTCGCCATGTAATCGGCGTGAGCCATCAGCACCGAGCAAATGGGCCATTCGGTAGGCCAGGTCGGGTTCTCCAGCAAAAAGGCGGTCGTGTACCGTTGGACCAGGAACTCTTTCGCGACGGCATAGTGAGAAAGACCATTGACGTAAGCATCCCCTTCGTAGGGCCCCCTCTCCCTGACGTTGCTGTCGGTATAGACGTCGAGAGTGGTCGCCTTGATCGTGTACTTGCAGAAATCCCAGACGCCGTTCAGCGCCGAGCTGGAGGAGTCGAAATCCGATTCGCCATCGTCAAACGGATAGCGCACCACCCAGGCCTTGATATCGTCGGCGTCGAGCGGCTGAGGGCTATCCAAAACCTCCCCGTAACGAAACTCCAGGTATTCGTGGTGCTCGATAGTCTGGGCGCCATCCCGCAGGGTCCAATAATTCCGAAACACGTTACCGGTGCGCAACGGGTTGTACATGACGGTATTTGTACCGGATAGCTCCTCTCCCAACCCAAGCTCCAACACCTGGCCGGCAGAGCCGGTCAGGCTTAACCGAATTCCCCCCATGATCTCTTGGCCGAAATCGACAAAGTAATCCCCGGAAGCCTTTTGGACGACGGTCACCGGCGATTGCTCGTGGATCTCGAGGGGATACGTGGGTTTGGCCACCAGGCTGCCAAACGCGGACCGCTCGACGGCGCTCGGCCAGGACGAGTCATCAAACCCAACGCTCTGCCATCCCACCTGAAAGTTGCGCGCGTCGATATACTCGTGGGGCTGTGTGTAGTAACTGGCCGTCGAACCGGTGGGATTGTAGATGGTGTCCGCGTCGATCGCCTTCCACTGATCGTCGGTCACGAACACATCCTCCGTGCCATCCTGGTAAAAGACCTTGAGCTGCAGAAGGAACTTGCCATTCGACTCCGCATATCCCTGGGCGGCGACGACGTTAGCAGTCCCCGCAGTGAGCCACTGAGAGACATCGTAGACGTCGTAGGGGACATCGCCACCACACCCCCGGCCGGGGCCGGTACCGACCCAGTGAGCATTGACGTAAAGGCGATAGGCCCCCAACAGCCTATCGGTCGTGTTGCCGGTCACGTAAGCGATAGCCGCGCTGATCGGCTTGCCGGGCAGCGTGATCTGGCGGCGCAGGTAGGCAAAAGAGCCAGTTCCACTCCAGATGGGCACGGCCAGCCACGAATCAAGGGCCGTTGCAACCATCTGCGGATCCGAATAGGCACCGGGAACGTCGAGTTTATTCCAGGTTCGAACCTGCCAGTCGTAAACGCAACCCGGCAGCAGCGCAGCACCACCGTAATCGACGTTAGTGGACTCAGCGGAGAGGACCTTGCCCGAGTCCCATACCGTCCCGCCGGTCACGACCAGTTTGACCAGAATCTGATAGGCCGTCTGCCATTCGTCGCGCTCCGTATAACCCACGACCCACGAGAAGCGCTGCGTCTCTGCTTCGACACCTATGGGATTTGCCTTGAGGTCACACAACAAGCCCACGGGCGCCTCTTGCTGTGTGATCTCTGCAAGTGCTGTCGCCTTTTCAAAAAGACGCCCAAAGGGAATCTTCAATCCAATGCCCTTGAGCAAACGCAAAAAGGTCCGCCGGCTCATCCGTGTGGCCCCCATCGAGACACCTCCTTAGGGAAAACCCGTCGCAGTGGCTAAACAGGTGCATTTGTTCTCTGAGGCAAGGGGTTGTGCAAGCACAAACTTGGGTTTGCCCGACCAAGTCGAAAGAAACAACGCCGAGCAACGCGCATAGGGTCTGTGCTTCGCACAGATAGACCCAAATGCCCCTAGGCACTGAGCCTCCGCCGCCACACCCACCCCACGACGCCAATCAGGATCGCCTCGACGACCAGCAACACGACGGCGACCACGGCCACGTCGATCCAGAGCTGCATGGGGAACAGGCGGATCAGCGTATCCGTGTACTCGAAAACCCAGGTCCCCTCTGAGAAAAAGATGCGGTGAAAGGCCGTGAAAAACTCCCACCAGCTCACCGCCATCACCGCGCCAATGACTGCCAGCAGCCCCAGCGTGAACAGACCACCGGTCAGGAGCGTCGCGGCGGCGACCCTGCGTCTCTGTGGGGAAACAGCCAGCGCAGCAAAGCCTGCAACCCAGATCAGCGCGCCGACGCCGGCGACGATCGTCATCTGAGTGAAGGCCACCTGTACATCCTCCATGTGGCTCAACTCCTGGTCGTTGAAGGCTACGTCGCCGTTTGGAAGACGCAAGTCGGCCAGGAGTGAGATCGGAGCGCCCGGTGCCAAATAGTCCACACACACTTCAGCCAGCCGGGTGCGCTCCTCGGTGGTGAGGCCGTAATCATCCGGCGGGAAGTCCGGTTTGTTATACTCCCAACGCACGAACCAGTGGCCATTGGCGATGCGCAAATTGGCCACCACCAGCAGGAACGGCAGCAGCAGCACGAGCAGCCATTGAAGCAAACGGGGCCACAGCTTGTTCATATTGTTCTCCCTTCATCGCTCCTTACCAGAGCATCTTTAACACAAACTCGATCACCAGCACGTTGGTCATCAGCTCGATGGCCGCGCGGTCATCGGTAAAGACGACCGGCCCGGGCTCAACGGGATGCAGGTTCTTGATCGCCCGCTCGGTCGTTTCATACAGGAATGGATACTCCTCCAAATTGGCCAAGTTGGCCTGCAGGTTCTCAGACACGCTGGGCTGCACTGTAGCGACGACGACCGTGTTGAGGCTGCCGTACACGTCGATCACGTGCGTCGAGGGAAACACCTGCGCCAGTGTCGCCACCATCGCCTCCACGATGCGGTAATCCTCCGGCGTGCGCCCGACGTTGATGGTCACCACGCCATCGTCGGTGAGGTGCTCGCGCACCACCTGAAAGAACTCGATCGTCGTCAGGTGCGAGGGAATGTAGGGCAACCGGTAGGCATCCAAAACGATGACCGAGTATCGTTGCTCGGAGCGGGTCAGGGCATAACGCCCATCGGCGACGATGACGTTGAGGTTGGGCTGGTCCATCTCGAAATATTCCCGCCCCACCCGCACCACCTGCGGGTCGATCTCAATCCCATCGAAGGGCAGCGGGCCGTACACCTCCGTGAACTGCCGCGCCGTCGTGCCGCCGGCCAACCCGATCATGGCCACGCTCTTGACGCGATCTGGCGTATAGGGCGGCGGGTTGAAATAGGACGAGATGAGGAAATAATCCCACGGCCCGTAAGTCGTCAGCCGGTCGGGGCAGAAAACAGAGTGATACACGCCCCCCTCGTTCAGCAGCAGATAGCGACACCCATCGGCCTGCTCCACCACCTGGATGTAGTTGTAGGTCGACTCGGTCTCATAGATGGCGCCCTCGGCGGCCTTGACCGGCTGTCCTCGCAGGAGCAGCGCCAAAAGCAGGATGACGAGCGGCATCCAAAGATAGACGAGCAAGCGACGGCGGTTGAAGAAAGCCAGGCCGATCAGGGCGACGAGCAACAGAAACAACGACAACAGGACAAAGGTATCGCGCGTGCCGATGAGGGGCACGAGCAGCAAAACGGGCAGAAAAGCCCCTAGAAAGCTGCCAGCAGTCGAAATGGCATAGATGTGGCCCGCAGTCCGGCCCGCGCTCTCCACATCCGCCATCGCCAACCGGACGACGAAAGGCGAGATGCACCCCATCAGCGTGACGGGCACGCTGAACAGGATCAGCACAGTGACAAAGGACCCTCCCAGCATAAAGGCATTGAAGGTAGTGAAACCCAGTCCCGCAAGCTGCAGCACCGGGTAGGAAACGAAGGGGATCAAACCGACGAGAAAGGCAGCCCAGGCCACGATCTGGTAAAGCGTGACAGGATCGGGGGAGCGATCGGCCCAGCGCCCACCGATAAAGTAGCCCGCCGTCAGATAGAGCAGAATCAACCCGATGATGGTCGCCCAGACCGGGGTAGCCGTGCCAAAGTGGGCTTGAAGCAGACTGGAAGCAGCCATCTCGACGGCCAGCGAGACCAATCCGCTGGCAAAGGCGGTGATGTGGAGATACACGAACCGTTTGCGCATAGGGCCTATCCTGTGAAATCCTGGTTCATTACTTGGTTCCTGTTTGTTCAGGATAGGCGTGATTATAGCGTCTTTGGGCGAAGGGGCAACTTTGCCCCTGGTCGTATCAAGAGGCCCCCTCCCCCTGCAAGGGGGAGGGCCAGGGAGGGGGTTCAGTCCAACAACAAACAACCTTGTTCCTATCACAATCTCACCGTATAATTGACTGAAGAGGAAACCACCCTCCCCCTAGCCCCCTCCCTCAAAGGCTGACTTTTGCCCACATTTCTGTGTGCTGGTATGATATAGGCGAGCAGTTCTGAAGCCAAGGAGGTGAATATGCCTGCCGTCATTCTGAGGTCGGTTGAGTGGGCCAGACGACAATTTGGCTCGATTGACCTCGGTGACCAGCGGCGTGACAGAAGGGTCGTCGCGATGGCTGCACACCTTGTTCGGAATCCCAGTGCCTCGTTGCCTACCCAGATGGGGTCGCCCAAGGCTCTGAAGGCAGCCTATCGCGTGCTTGGCGAAGAAGACGTGTCGTATGGGGCCCTGATGGCACCGCATTGGGAGCAGACGCGTCGAGTCGCAAGCCAAGAGCGACTGGTGCTGATGGTCCAGGACACCACGGAGATAGACCATACGCATCATCCGACCACGAAAGGGCTGGGTCCGATTGGAGACAATCGTGGCTATGGCTACCTGCTGCACACGGTCTTGGCGGTGGTTCCCAAGCCGCGGCGGGTGCTGGGCATTGCCCACCAGGAACCGTTTCTGCGCCAAGCGGCACCAAGGGAGAGCTGTAATCAGCGCAGATGCCGGTCGCGGGAGTCGCAAGTATGGTCGCGGGCAGCTCAAGCTGTTGGGGCGGCGCCCGAGAACAGCTTGTGGGTACACGTGGGCGACCGCTACAGCGACATTTTTGAGTTTATGGCGACCTGCCTGGAGTCCGGCAGCGACTTTCTTGTTCGCGCCGCCCAAGACCGCTGTATGGAGACTGAGGACGGGACTCAGGACTATGTCATCTCTTTTGCCCGGAGGTTGCCTGCACAAGGTGAGAGACTCACCGAGGTGCCAGCCCGCAAGAGACGCCCGGCGCGTACAGCACGTGTGCAAATCAGCTTCAGCCCAATCACCATCCTGCCACCGAAGGGAGGTCCATTCCGAGAGTCGTTGTCTGTCTGGGGGGTGAGGGTATGGGAACCTGAACCTCCAGCGGGAGAAGACGAGCCTCTGGAATGGATATTGCTCACGTCGGTGATGACACGGATCGTGGATGAAGCCTGGGAACGGGTCGACTGGTACAAGTGTCGCTGGATCTCAGAAGACTATCATCAGTGCCTCAAGACAGGATGCAGCATTGAGAAGCGTCAGCTTCGAGAAAAGGACCGACTGTTGCGGCTGTTGGGCCTGCTGGCGCCAGTGGCACTTCGCCTGTTGCAACTGCGGGACATCGTCCGTCTCTCGCCAGATGCCCCTGCCATCTCGACGCTGCCCAAGGATCTCGTTCAGGTTGTGGCCCACCTGGCCGAGGCGCCATTGGAGTCCCTGACGATGAAGGACTTCTGGTGGGCGGTCGCGCAACAAGGCGGCTTTCTCGGTCGCCGACGAGATGGCCCCCCTGGCTGGAAAACCATCTGGCGGGGCTGGCTCCACGTTCAAACTCTGCTAGAAGGAGTACGCCTGGCTTCACGTCTGCCTCCATAAGATGTGGGTAAAAGTCAGGGCTCGAACCAAGGGGCTGGGGGACTCGGTATTTTGTCTTCGTCAATCTACGAATTCGATGACCTCGCCTCCGCGGATGCGGCGCATGCGCTGCGAGTTGACGTCGAGGAGCTTGCGGGGTTTGATCTGTCCGTGATCGGGGTAGCCGCGCACCTCCCAGTAACCGGGGATCGAGCGCGCCTCCAACGTGATGCCCACCACGCACTTGGCCGACTTGTATCCCCACAGGTATGGGCAAAAGATGCGGATGGGGCCGCCGTAGGTGGGCTCCAGCGGCTCGCCGTCGAACTCGTAGGCCAGCAGCGTGCGTTCTTGCAGGGCGATCTCGAGTGGAATGCAAGTGGTATAGGTTTCGCGGTAGGAGATGAACTGCACGTGTTTGGCCTCTGTCTTGGGGTTGGCCAGGGGCAGCAGGTCGCTCAGGCGCACGCCCCCCCACTTGCCGCGCACCGACCAACCCGAAACCGACGTCAGGCGAGCGTCGGCGACCGACTTGGGCAGCGCGAGGATCTCGGCGTACGTCAGCGCGACCGGCTTCTCGACCAGTCCGCCGATCTCGACTTTCCATTCCTCCGCGGAGAGCGAGCCGGGATGCCCCTCGGCCCAGAAGACGGGGGTGTGCATTTCTGTCAGTTTACTCATTGCTTTACCTCTTCTTGATATCATCTCAATAATCCGGGGGGCGGGGGGTGTGTTGGCGGCGAATC
>Ga0316577_10001057_pt1 | contig 12444 bp, 1 predicted proteins | sample S5NA_FD_203073 | JGI IMG/M metagenome (GOLD analysis project Ga0316577, IMG submission 203073) | Rhizosphere microbial communities from salt marsh grasses in Alabama, United States - S5-7_050615r2r1 | ecosystem: Host-associated > Plants > Roots > Rhizosphere | place: USA: Alabama | collected... | reverse complement strand
CTTCTCTGGTTCCATCGACGACGTGCGCCTGTTCGACCGCGGGCTCACCCAGTCGGAGGTCCAGGCGCTATTCGAGATGCCCGTATTTCAGATGGACTTCGATCAGTCCGACCGCTGGGAGGACCTCTCAAGCTCCCCCACGACGGTCTCCTGCATTGCAGGGCTCCTTGGAGTAACCACCTGCCCGGCTCACACTACGACCTCCCTCGGCGGGGCTGCCGATTTCGACGGGACCCAGTACCTCAACGTGGCTTCTTCCCCGGCGCTGAACCTCAGTCCCGGTCGCTTCACCCTCTCGGCTTGGGTCTACCCGCGCCTGCACGGGGATAGCAGGGACACCTGGCCCCAGGGCATCCTGGGCCTGCAAAGTGGCACCGGCAGCGCCTATCCCACGCTGCAGCGGGTGGGTAAGAAGATCCGGTTGGGCGTGGGCGATGGGACCGACTACCATACCCACACGAGTGGCGACGTGCTGGCGGAGAACCAGTGGAACCACGTGGCCGTCACCCTGGACAAGGAGGAGGATGGCGGCACGCTCCGCATCTATGTGAACGGCGAGCTCAGGGAAGAGACGCTTTTCTCGGTCCCTGCCCTGGCCCCAACGACCAGCTTCGAGATCGGTCGTTCCAGCAGCAGCGGACGGCTCGAGATCACCCAGTTCTACTTCGAATCGGGACGGGACGACACCTACTTTTATTGCGGGGAAGGCGACAGTGACCATTGCCCCGATTATTGCATGGCGATAGACGATCAGGAGGTTCTGGATTGGAATCCTGGGAAGTCGAGCCAATACTACCCGGGCGTCCCCTTCGGGAGGGACTTTGACGGAGACGCGACCTTGCGGCTCTGGGATGATGATGGCGGCACGCATTGCGGCCCTGTGCCCACCAAGGAGGGGAACGACGACGACAAATGCGTCCTGACTCCGGGCAGCATCAAGACCCTGGACTGGACGACCGACGAAGCCGGCTTTTCGGACAGTAAGTATTCATACGAGGACTGCGACGGGACTGGATGGTTCAAGCTAACCTACAGAAACGACTCGGTCCCCTTCTACGGTAGGATGGACGAGCTGCAGATCTTTGCCCAGCCGCTCGACCCCGATTCTGTCAAACGGCTGTATCTGGACGTCGTCACTGGCTTCCACCTGCCGCTGGACGAGCCCCCCGGTGCCACAGCCTTCCAGGACACGAGCTATGCCTATGTTCCGGCGGGTTGCAGCGGCGACGAGTGCCCCACCGCGGGGATCCCCGGCCGGCTTAACCTGGCCGCCGCGTTCGACGGGCAGGACGACGTCGTGGAGGCGCCGCTCGACGTTTCGGAAACCAGCTATGCCCTCTCGCTCTGGTTCAAGACAGTTTGCCCCGACTGCGGCATCTTTTCGGTGGACAGCGGCGCGCTCGGCGCCGACGGTCACGACCGGCACGTCTACCTGAACAGCGGCAACATCTGTGCTCGCGTCTATAGCAACGAGACCAGGTGTACGTCGGGCACGAACTATGCCAACGGCCAGTGGCACCACCTTGTCCACACCTTTGGCGGCACGGAGGGCGGCCAGAAGCTGTACCTGGATGGTATGCTCAAGGCGAGCGGGACGAAAGCTTCCTCCGACTTTACCTGGCAGGATGGCATCAACATCGGCTTCTCCAACGACGCCGCCCACCACTACTTCGCCGGGGCCATCGACGACGTGTGGGTCTTTGACATGGCCCTCTCGGCAGCCAGGATCGCTGAGCTGTACGAGACCGCACCGACGTCGCACCTGCGCTTCGATGAAGCGTACGGGGCGACCCAGTTTGCCGACAACGCCACGGGCGATCGCTTCGGCACCTGCACCGGGACCAGCTGCCCGCTGGTGGGCGAGGCCGCCCGGGGCCAGATCGGCCTGGCCGCCCTGTTCGACGGCGTCGACGACCATGTCACCATTAGCAACTTTGGGAGCTTTACCACGGCGTCGGTCTCGGCCTGGGTCTATCGCACCGGCGCGACCGCCGCACGTGAGACGATCGTGTCCTACAAGGAGAGCGCCTCCTGCGGCCTGGTCCTGGCCCTAGAGGGGCAGAGGCCCAAGTTCTGGGTCCATGTGGGGGGTGCCTGGCAGAACGTCACCCTGGACGCCGGCGAGGTCCCGCTGAACCAATGGGTACACCTGACCGGCACCTACGACGGCCAGGTGATCCGCCTCTACCGGAATGGGCTGGAAGTGGCGAACAAGGCCGCTGCCGGGGTGATGGACCAGTGCACGGCGACCACAGCCGTCGGCAGTCTCAACCTCGGTACTGCGAGTTTCTTCCCCGGCGCCATCGACCAGGTGCGCATCTACGGCCAGCCTCTGACGCCACGCCAGATCTGGGACCAGTATCAGTATGAGAGCGCCTGGGTGGAGGACCGCCAGAGCCGCGACATTACGGTCGACGACGACCTGCCCACAGCCGAGGTGCTGATGGCAGAGGGGATCTACCTGGCCAACCAGGCGACCGTGGTCGGCGTGAGCGCGGGCGACCCAACGTCGGAGGTGGAGGGGGTGGAGCTGGGCGTGCAGGCGGGCGCAGCCTCGATCGTCTGGGCGCAGGCCGCCCGCTGCACGGATAATGAGAACCAACCGGAGGGAGCCTGGTGCGCCCCGTTCGCGCCCACGGGCCAGGGTGTCTACCACATCTACGCCCGGGCCACCGACCAGGTCGGGCACACCGGTCCGCAGGACACGGTGACGGTCTATGTGGACGACACGCCGCCCGTCGTCACCCTGGACCAGACCTCGTACGAGCTCCTGAGCGCGGAGGGGTCGGAGGACGATCCAAACACCTGGGTCGTGCAGGTGTCGGGCACCGTGAGCGACCCGGACCTGGTCGCCGGGAGCATCGCCGGCAGCGGCGTCCCGCCCGATGGGGTGCGAGTGACGTTCTACGATGCCAGCGGCGCGCCCCTGGGCGATGCCCGGCAGACGGCGACGCTATCGGGAAGCACCTGGTCGGTGGACTATGCCTTCCGCCGGGCAGAGCCCGACGGCTGCTACAGCGTCGAGTTCGAGGCCGAGGACCAGGTCGCCCGCCTGCCCAGCCTGGACGGGACGCAGCTGGCCCGCCACACGGCAGTGGACAACGACTCGATTGTGCTACAGGCCAGCGCCCCGGCGGTCCTCCTTGACCGCCAGCCGGGCATCGCCGACGGGCAGATGGGGCCGGGCGTAACGGGGCTGAGCGGCGCGACCTTCCACCGACCGGTGCCAGTGGAGGTCGACCTGGCAGCAGCCACCGGTGCCGACCAGACACGCGTCTGGCTGACCTGCCAGCACGGCAACGAGGGAAGCTGGTACACGGTGTTTGACCTGCCCGCGGGCAGCCTGGCGGCGGGCGACACGCGGGAGTGGGAGGAAGAGATCCACCACTGGAGTACCTGCCGTGCCGAACTGACGACGACCGCCGCGAGCGGCGGACTGAGCGGTACCATCCAAGTGTGTGGCACCCAGATCACGAGCTGGGACGGCGAGTTTGCCGGTTCCCGGACCGTCGAGTTTGTGGTGCACGCTGACTCATGCGATAGCGGCAGCTGCCCCGTCATCCCGAAGAGCGAAAACGCTTTCCTTCAGGCCATAGATCCGCAGTTGCACCTGCCCTTCGAGCTGGCGGAGGCGACGGATGGCACGATCGTGCCCGACGTCTCGGGCGGGGGGCACGACGGCACCCTGCACACCAGTGACGCAGAGAACAAGTCAGTGCCCGGGCTGGTTGGCGACTATGCGCTGCAGTTTGACGGAACGTACGATTACGTGGAGGTTCTGATCAACGTCTCGGAAACCGCCTACGCCCTGTCACTGTGGTTCAACACCACCTGCCCCAACTGCGGCATCTTTTCGGTGGGCTTGGGCAGGCAGGGATTCAACGGCAACGACCGGCACGTCTACCTGAACGGAGGCAACGTCTGCACGCGCGTCTGGAGCGAAGAGACCATCTGTACGTCGGGCACCGACTATGCGGACGGCCAGTGGCACCATGTGGTCCATACCTTTGGCGGCACGGAGGGCGGACAGAAAATCTACCTGGATGGGGCGCTGAAGGCCAGTGGAACAAAAGCCGCCTCCGACTTTGACTCACAGAACCTCGTCACCATTGGCTTCTCCAACGATGCCGCCCAGCGCTTCTACTCCGGCGTCATAGACGACGTGATGGTCTTTAACCAGGCGCTGCCGGCTCAGGAGGTTCTTGAAATCTACCGCAGCGTTTCGCAGCCTCCACCCGTGACCGGAGTAGGGGGAGTAGACATCGCCTTCCGCTCCGTACTGCCCGGATCCGCCTTCGTCAACGACGTCCCCCTGGACAGCGAGATCTTGCACCTGCCGTTCGAGGACACGCCCGACAGCAACGGCAGCCTCGTCGTCCGCGACGCCTCTGGCGTGGCGCCGGACGGGACGTGCGGGGTCGACGCCTGTCCCGCCACGGGGCAGCCGGGTCCCTCGGCCAATGCTGCCCGCTTTGACGGGGTGAATGATTCGGTGCGGATCGCCCAGGTGGAGGGCCAGGGCACCACCGATTACCTGACCATCGCTGCCTGGGTCTATCCCAGCCGCGCGTCCACCGGAACAGGGGCATTCGTCGCCAGGTACGACGAGTGGGCCGTGGCCTGCTCCGAATATGGCGTGATCTCCTGGATCTTTGATAATGCGGAGCCGGGTTACGTCTGGTATACTCCGGTGTACCTGGCCCCTTTGAACCAATGGACGCACATTGCCGTGGTGTACGATGCCGGCACCATCCGGACGTATGCCAACGGCGTGCTGGTCAACACCTACGCCGGCTCGGGCAGCATCTCGAATGCCGCTCCGCTGGACATCGGCGGCGGGCCTGCGTATGGTAGCTCCTGGTTCGGGGGCGGCCTGGACGAGGTGCGCATCTTCAGCCGCGCCCTCTCGGCCGGCGAGATCCGGTCCCTCTACACCGGCTCCAGCCCGGTGCTGGCCTTCTTCTTCGAGGAGCCATGGGCCACGGACGGTACGATCGTGCCCGATTCCTCGGGCTGGGCGCAGAACGGCACGCTGTTCACCGGCACGGCCGCAGCGGCCAACAAGGCGGTGCCCGGACAGTCCGGGTCGTATGGCCTGCAGCTAGACGGCGTAGACGACTACGTCCGGGTCCCCGACCACCCGATCCTCGACTTTGCGCACGACCAGGACTTTGCCGTGGCGCTCTGGGTCAAGGCAGACACCCAGGTGAATACGCAACATAGCGACAACGATATCGTTGAAAAGTGGGCAGGAAGTGGTGGCTATCCCTATGTCATCCGCTATCTGCGGGCCAGCGGGACCATCGTCGCCGCGCGCTACGACGGCAGTCACAACCCGATGGTCTCCTCCCAAATCAGGATCGACGATGGCCAGTTCCACCACGTGGCGTTCGTCAAGCAGGGCGCGACCCTGTACCTCTACGTCGACGGCGTACAGCGGGCGACGGCGGCGGACACCACCACGGGCGATACGACGAATAGCTCCCCCCTGTATATCGGCCGGCGGGGCTATACGGGCAACAACTTCACAGGCACGGTCGACGATCTGCGCATCTACCCCCGCGCCCTGCCTGCGCTGGAGGTGGCGGACCTGTACCACGCCGGCTGGCAGGCCGCGACCCTGACGGACAGCGGCAACGGCGTCGAGCAGGCGAGCTGGACGGCGGACGTGCCGTCCGGCCTGGAAGGCGCCTACCAGGTGGAGATGCGCAGCCAGGACGTGGCAGGGCATGCCGAGACGGTGGCCTCACCCTCGCTCCTGTGGCGCGGCGAAGCAGATAACGTGCCGCCACGGGTCACCCTCTGCCGCGCGCTGGTCAGCGGCGACACGTACCGCTACGTGACGGTCGCCCAGGACTTTAACCTGGTCGAGGACGGCTTCTCCTCGCCCTGCGCCATCTCCTGGCGCGGCTACTTCCGTTCGCCGTGGTACGTGGCCGCGGTGCCGGCCGGGACGCAGAAGCTGTACGACGTGGCGGCCGAGTGCGAGCTGGGCGGCAGCCCGTCCCTAGAGGCCACGGCCTGCGACAGCGCCGGCAACTGCGCCACGGTGGGCCTGACCAGCGGCGGCGCCTGCGATACGATCCTGGCCTCGCAGGTTGCGCTCACGCTGGCCGGGGGCAGCCCCACGTCCGCGCTCTCGACAGACAGGGTGGACCTGGCACAGGCAGGCATCACGGCCAGCGGCAAGCCGCGCAAGCCGATCCTCACCTTCGAGCCGACGGTCATCACCGCTACGCACTTTCACGCGCCTTCGGCCCTGGAGATCACGGGTCTGTTCACCGGCACCAACGCCGCGGCGACCGTCGACGTGGCCATCGGCGACAGCGCGGGTCCGGCCATCCTGTCGGAGGCAGCCGCCAGCTGGCCCTTCACTCGCACCTGGAGCTATGCCTACCAGCTGCCCCGCGGCCCCTTGCCCGATGGTGTGGCCGCCAGCGCGGTGGCCACGGCCTCGCTGCAGGCTGAACGGACCGTCGTCGCCGAGGAGGTGCTGACGCTGGACGTCTTGCCCCCGGCAGCGGTCACCCTGACGCTGACGGCGGACGGCCTGGCGGTCGCGCCCGGGGCCATCCTCCGCCAGTCGCCGGCCAACCTGGCGCTGAGCTGGACGCCCTCCTCAGACGGCAGCGGCCTGGCACCCTACCTGGCCGCCTGGCGCATCCAGGATGCCTATACTACGACCCTGCAGACCAGCCTGCATGAGCCGACCGGTCCGCGGCTGGCTTCCATGACCGCGGGCGAGGCGCAGCGGGTCACCACCGGACTGGCCAGCCGCGATGTCCACGGCAACGCGCGCTGGCAGCGCTTCGGCTCGGTGATCGTCGACAGCCCGCTGACGCCCGACTATATCTCCCTCTCCCCCGGCGCCGAGGGGGACATCACCGGCTCGAGCTGCACCCTCCTGGGCGCCGACCGGCGCATCAGCAGCGGGCCCAGTAGCGGCCGGTGGCGCGAGCAGCGGCTGTACGGCAGTTGGGACCACCAGGCGTTGCGCCTGACCTGGACGGGGGCCAACTGGGACGGCGATGGCGACCTCTTTGTCTACCTCGACACCGCCGCCGGGGGGACGGACACGACCCTCGCTCCGTATCCTGTGATCAGCGGCACGCTCACCCTTCTGCCGGACGAGTTTGGGGCCGACGCCCTGGTATGGGTGCAGGACACGATGACGGCCACCTTGCTGCTATGGGACGGCGGCGGGTGGGTCGCCGAGACGGCGCTCTCGGCTGAGCAGTACCGCTTCGGCGGGCAGCGCGGCGGCCAGACCGACCTGTACCTGCCCTTCGACCTGCTGGGCCTCAGCCCCGGCTCGCCGTTAGGCCTGGTGGCCTTTGCCGCCGAAGAGCCGGCGCCCGAGGTCGGCCTCCGCATCTGGGCCACCATGCCCCTGGCCAACCCGGCCAACAGCAGCCGGGTCAACACGCGGCGGGTGCTGGCGCTGCCGGACAGCACGATGCGTTTGTTCCATGCCTACCGTTGGGCGGCGTTGAGCGATGGGGTGTGCCCCAACGGCACGAACGGCGTGCTGATGCTCGAGCAGCACAACGACGCCTGGCTCGACATGAGCGGCGAGAGCACCGTCCCGGCGGCCATCGCCAGTGGCGCGGCACGCGGCCTCTTCTGGGTGCACGAGCCGGGGGATGCGCTGAACGATCCCGATGTGAGGGCGCGGTTCGGGATGCTGACCGCGACGCACCCGCCCCTGCCAGACGGCCAGGAGATCGACTACACGATCCACTACCGGAATGAAGGGAGCCATACGCTGGTCGGGGCCTGGATCGACCTGTCGGCCTACGGGCCGATCGAGACGTCGGTGGGCAGCATCGACCTGGGGGACGTGGCGCCCGGGGAAGAGGGGAGTGTCAGTTTCGAGGCAACGGTGGACCGCAGCCTGTCGCCCTTGGCGCTGGCGGCGGTGCTGGCGCGGCTGTACGCGGCCACCGTCGGACCGGAAGGGCGGGCCCTGGAATGGGCGGTGGCCATCTATCGCATCGACACGGAGGCACCCGACGAGACGGGGCTGTTCCGTTCGGCGCGGCTGATCGGCCCTGGGAAGGGCTGGCTGCGCGGCGTGGCCCACGACGAATCGGGACTGCGCCAGGCCGAGCTCGAGATCACGTCCCCCACCGGCCTGGTCTCCACGATGGTCTGTGGGATCCCGGATCCCGTCTCGGGCGATTGGTCCTGCGGTTGGGATGCGACGGTGCTGAATGGCGGTGTGCGGCCGGCCGACGGCGACGAGTTCTCGGTGCGGTTGCGCGTCACCGACCGCCTGGGCCACGTCAGTCCCTGGAGCGCGCCGCATATCGTGGGGGTGGATGCCCAGCCGCCGGCGATCACTCTGGACGAGCAGAGCGCCTATGCCAACCAGCTGGTGCGGGGCAGTAGCCTGCGGCTGACCGGCGAAGCGCTGGACAACGATGCGGTGGCGTCCGTGACGCTCTGCCTGGAGGGCGGGGGCTGCCAGGAGGCGGACCTGGTCACCCCTGGCGCCGCCTCGAGCGGTTGGTCGGGCTGGATCAGCGCCGCTGGCGCCCTGGACTATGTGACGAGGACCGTGACGATCGGGGCCAGGGACCGCCTGGGCAACGTCACCACCGAGGCGCTGACGATGCCGGTGGTGTTCGACAACGTGCCGCCCGTCCTGGTCGCCGAGCAGCTCCTGGCCCAGGTGCCCCTGAGCAGCACGCAGTGTGTGTTGAGCGGGGAGGCCCTCGACGGCGGGCCCCGGGTGGAGGTCTCGGTCCGGGTGCAACCGCCGCGGGGCGAGCTCACAGTCCTGCCCGCCGCGCGCGACAGCGGCGCCTGGTGGTTCGACCTGCCGGCCCTCATGCCCGGGCAGTACACTTTGTGGGTTGATGGCGAAGACTTGGCGGGCAACACCACCTCCGTGGGTCCCTTCACGGTGAACGTGACCTGCACCGATGCCGCGCCGGCCATCACCAGCCTGAGCGCGGAGCCGGTGGTGGGCCACCCCTTGTCGCTGACCCTGACGGTCGTGCTGTCCAACGCCGGTCCGGACCCGCTTCCGGCGGGCCTGCCGGTTGTGCTCCACGAGGGCTTTGCTGAAATCGGCCATCTGGTGTCGACCGTGGCCCTGGCACCGGGCGAGTCGCAGGCGCTGAGCGTCGCCTGGGCGCCGGCCGATGGTGGGGACTATGTCGTCGGCGTGACGGTCGGGGGGAACGCTGCCCTGGCGGACGGCCCGCTCTGCGCCGCGCCAGCCACGGCCCACTTCTCCCTGCCGGTGCGCGACGGAACCCTCTACTACGGCGGAAACCTGCTCTCGCTGCGGCTGAACCCGAGCAACACCGACGTCGAGGTCGCGCAGCGGGGCATCGACGGCCCCTACACCGCCCTGCTGGGCTATGACGGCGGGCTGGCGGTCTACGATCCCGACCGCCCGGGGGAGAGCACCCTGACGACGGTCGACGCCCTGCACGGCTACTGGGTGCGGATGCCCATCACGGCCACGCTGGGTGACGAGGCGGCGGGGAGCTGGCGCATGGCCGGCGAGGTGCTGCCTGAGGATCAGACCCTGTCCCTCGCCTCCGGCTGGAACCTGGTGGGGTACCTGCCGCGGCAGCCGCTGACCGTCACGACGGCGCTGGCGGGCATGGCCGGGCAGTACGCCGGGGTGCTGGGCTTCAAGCGCACGGCCCTATCCTACTACCCGGACCTGGACGAAGGCTACAACACGCTGGCCTACATGGCGCCCGGGTATGGCTACTGGATCGATGCCAGCCAGGCGCTGGCCTTCGCCTACCCGACGACGACCGTCACCAGCACGCTGACGTTGACCGCCACCCGGCCGGCGAGGGCGCGGGCGGCTGGAGCGGAGTACGCGGAGTGGCTGGCTGGCGTGCAGCCGACGTACGCGTGGGCGAACTTTTACGGCGAGCTGGCCCTGCCCGGCGGGACACCCGTGCCGACAGACACTATCATCCTGGCCGTCGACCCGCAGGGCGTCATCTGCGGCGCGACCATGGTCTGGGAGCCGGGCATGTACGGCCTGCTGGCCTGCTACGGGGACGATCCCCAGACCGTGGCCGACGAGGGCGCGCAGCCGGGCGACGTCATCGAGCTGTTCGTCTCGTCGGATGGCGCCCAGCCGGACGGCCAGTTCGTGGGGACGGGCCTGTGGACGGGGCACGGGGAGCGTTGGGAGGTCACGGAAGGAGTTCTGCCCTGGACCGACCTGGCGATCCGCAAGCAGGTGACGCCCGGGGCAGCGGTGCCTGGCTCGACGATCACCTATACCCTGGTCTACACGAATGTGGGCGACCTGCTCGCTCAGGGAGTGGTGATCAGCGATCCGTTGCCGGTCGAGCTGCAGGCCACGGGCTACAGCGCTTCGGGCGCGGCCGTGACGCCGGTGGCTGGCAGCGAGGCCTATGCCTGGCAGGTCGAGGATCTGAGTCCTGGTCAAGGAGGGGTCATCACCATCACGGCCGTTCTCAGCCCGGCGTTGGCCAGTGGGCTGGTCCTCACCAACACGGCGATCATCACCGCGCCGCTGGAGGGCTGGCCGGAGGACAATGTGGCCCAGGCCGTCCTGCCGGTGACGGTGCCGACAGGGTACGACTGGCGGATCTGGTTGCCACTGATCATGCGCCAGGCACCGCAGTAGGCAGGGCTGGGCATGCCGGGTTGGTTCGACGTGGTAGAGAAAGCTTCCTCCTATGGAGTAAAAACGATGTCAAAACCATTCCGTAATACGATCGTGTTGGCCCTGCTGTTCTCGTGCCTGGTGGCCGTCCCGGTGGGCGCCTCTGACCCGGTGCACTGGGGATATGATGGGGACATTGGCCCGGAACACTGGGGGGCCTTGACCCCCGAATTCGCGGCCTGTGCCGAGGGACGCGAACAGTCGCCGGTGAACATCCCAGCGACGGCCCCTGTCAACCCGCCGGAGCTTCGCTTCGACTACCGGCCCTCCGCGATCAACATCGTAAACAACGGCCACAGCATCCAGGTCAACTATGAGCCGGGCAGCACCCTGGAAGCCGGCGGCGCTGTGTACGAGCTCGTGCAGTTCCATCTCCACGGGCTCAGCGAACACACGCTGAACGGCGCGTACACCGATATGGAACTGCACCTGGTGCACAAGGATGCGGCTGGTCACATCGCCGTTGTCGCCGTCATGATCGAGGGAGGCGCGCACAATCCATCCTACGAGGCCGTTCTGGCCAACATGCCAGCCGAAGAGGGGGACCCTCTGACCGTTCCGGGCACAATGGCCAACGCCAGCCAACTCCTGCCAGCCGAGCAGAGCTACTACCGCTACAACGGTTCGCTGACCACCCCGCCCTGCACAGAGGGTGTCGCCTGGTTCGTTCTTGCCACCCCCGTCGAGCTATCCACGGCCCAGATCGCTGCCTTTCGGAGCTTGTACGATCACAACTACCGGCCGGTCCAGCCGCTCTATGAGCGCACCTTCCTGCGCTCGGCGAGCCTGCCACCCACTGGCCTGCCTGGCACAGGCGGTCCGGGCGCCGCGGCCGGCCCGGGCATCCTGCTCGCGATGGGCCTGTGCCTGCTGGCAATCGCGCTCGGGGCAACGAGGCAAACCTCCGAGCGGGGTCGGCCAGCAAGCAGGCGCGGCTGCGACCGCCGGCAGTGAGCGGACGCCGAACGGTGGGGACAGCCTTGCCAAGAGACCGACTGCTCCGACCGCCCACAGGCCTTCCTGGATCTGCAACGGCCACAGGAGTGAGCGGTCAGGGGCGAGCCGATCGAGATCAATGAGGGCGATCAATAGACCTCGCGGATTCGCATGTGGCCCAAGTCGAGCCGATGGTGGCCCTGCATGGTCGTCAGCAAGAGATGGCGCCAGGCGTCATTCCTGAGGACAAGATGAGAAAAAGGAGAAAAACCATGGAAGTCGAGAAGAGTGGCTCCACAGAACTGACGAGGCGAGAGATGTTGAAACTCTCGGGCGCAGCCGTGGGTGGGGTGGCAGTCGGGGGCGCCATGATGAGCTGCCACACGGGCAGCGCTGCCGCAGCGCAGGTCGGCGAAGACGATGGGTGCGCTTGTCCTGAGGGACCTACCTGTAGGTGGGATCACCCCGTCAAGTCCGAGCGGTATGTCTACTTTGAACAGCTGCCGCCGTTCTACCCCTTCAGCGGGGAAACCCAATCGACCATCCCCAAGCTGGGCCCGGACGAGATGCGGATCACGTTCATGGGATCCTCCATCCCCGGCAATCTGCGCAAGAAACAGCAGATGATGAGCATCTTTGTTGAGGTGGGCTGGGACGAGGCCAGGCAGATGCCCCTGGACCAGTTCATCTTTGACTGCGGCTCCGGGGTCTGCACCAACTACAACGCCATGAACGTCGGCTTTGGCCGGATGAACAAGGTCTTTCTGAACCACCTGCACGGCGATCACATGAGCGACCTGACGCACATCTACTGCTTTGGCCCGTCCGCAGACCGC
>Ga0316577_10001055_pt1 | contig 12457 bp, 9 predicted proteins | sample S5NA_FD_203073 | JGI IMG/M metagenome (GOLD analysis project Ga0316577, IMG submission 203073) | Rhizosphere microbial communities from salt marsh grasses in Alabama, United States - S5-7_050615r2r1 | ecosystem: Host-associated > Plants > Roots > Rhizosphere | place: USA: Alabama | collected... | reverse complement strand
ATCCAAATCTGCGTGGACGTTATCAACGCCTGCAAAGAGATCGAGGGTGTCCACGGCGTCCACATCATGGCCATCGAATGGGAAGAGGCAGTGGACAGCATCGTCAAAAAGTGCCAGATCGGGCCCAAGTACGATCCCACCCGGCAGTCCGCATCATAGCGGCAGAGCCTTCGGATTCCGGGTTTGGAAACCGCAACTAGGAGTTGCCCATGACTGTTACGTTCAACACCGATCTCGCTCGCGAGATCAAGGAGCGTTCTAGCGAAAACGTATTCTTGTGCTATCAATGCAAAAAGTGTACGGCCGGTTGCCCGGTAGCAGGGTACTTTGATCTCACCCCTCACCAGGTGATGAGAGCGTGCCAGTTTGGACAGGCGGACCTCGTGCTGCACTCGCGCACCATCTCGATCTGTGCCGCGTGCGAGACCTGCTCGACTCGCTGTCCCCAGGGCATCGACATCGCCCGGATCATGGACGAGCTGGAGATCATGGCCCAGGAGCAGGGAATCAAATCCAAAGCCCCTACGGTGCCCATGTTCTACAAGTCCGCCAACCGAGGCATCAATTGGTTTGGACGCATGTGGGAGCTTGGCTTGATGGCCGAACTCTACATCCGCGAGTTCTTTGCCGGCGAATTGGACTTTGGACAGCTGTTCAAGTACGACCTGGGGGTGGCGGTCAAGATGCTCCGCGCGGGCAAGCTCAAGATTCTGCCTTCCATTGCCCGACGCTCCCGAAACGGCCGGCGGCAAGAGGGCATCGAGCCAGACACGATACCAGCCCATTCCGAGGCGCAGCTGGGAGAGCCACCCAAGACCGCGCTCGAACTGATCTCGTACTATCCTGGTTGCAGCCTGCACGCCACTGGCATCGAGTTCCACATGTCCACCAAGGCGATTGCCAAGACTCTGAACCTGAATCTAGTGGAGCCAGAGGGCTGGGTATGCTGTGGCACTTCGCCAGCACACAATACCAACTTTTACCGGTCCATCAAGCTACCGATGCAGACCCTGGCCATTGCGCAAGAGCTGGGACATAGCTACATGACCATGCCCTGCGCAGCTTGTTTCTCCCGATTTCGTATCGCCATGCACGAGGTGCAAAACGATCCAGAACTTGGGCAAAAGATCGCCCAGGATATCGGGTACGAGTACAAAGGCGGTATCCAAGTTGACAACCTGCTCGCGACCATCACCGACAGGGTAGGGTATGAAGCTGCGGCCAAGCCCGTGACCAAACCTTTGGAGGGCCTAAAGGTGGCGGCCTACTATGGCTGCCTGCTGACCCGTCCTCCTGGCGTCACCGGCGCGGAGAGTCCCGAATACCCGATGAACATGGATCGCCTGATTGAGGCGCTGGGCGCAGAAGCCGTGGATTGGTCGTACAAGACCGACTGCTGCGGCGGCTCGCTGTCGCTGAGCACCCTGGACATTGCCCTCGATCTCACCCAAAAGATCCTTCAGAATGCGATTGACGTCGGCGCAGACATGATTGCCACAGCCTGTCCACTCTGCCACGCCAATCTGGACGTGCGCCAGAAGCAAATCGGCGAGAAATTCGGCAGCGACGCCGACATCCCAGTTGTGTACTTTACCCAACTCATGGGCGTGGCCTATGGCTTGGACGCCAAGACCTTGGGGATGGACAAGCACTTCTCGGACGCCATTGGCCTTCTGAGGAAAAAAGGCTTGCTGACAGCCTGATCGCCACCACTGACACAGGAGCCCGCGCCCCGAGCGCGGGCTCTTCTTCAGAAAAAACCGCGAAAAGAGCCGCAAGGTGGCTCACAGAGACAACACAGGGAGGAGAGAAGAACATGAGCCTAACTGACAAATCGATTACGGCATTTCTTGACGAGTTGTCCAGCGACGCCCCTGCCCCCGGCGGCGGGAGTGTGGCGGCTCTGAGCGGCGCCTTGGGAGCTGCGTTGGTCAGCATGGTCTGCAACCTGACCTTGGGCAAAAAGGGCTACGAAGACGTGCAGGACGAGGTCAACGAGCTGCTCGCCCAGTCGGAGGCGCTGCGGAAAGAGCTGGCCGGGCTGCTGGAAAAAGACGTCAAGGCCTACACCGGCTACTCGCTGGCAGCCAAGATGCCCCGTGGCACCGACGAGGAAAAGGCCGAGCGGCAGGTAGCCATGCTGGCGGCCCTCAAGGTCGCCACCGACGTCCCTCTGACTATCGCCGAGGCTGCGGTCAAGGTCATGGACCTGTGCATGCCCGCCGCCGAGCAGGGCAACAAATGGGCAGTCAGCGATGCCGGCGTGGCAGTGTTGATGGCCGAGGCGGCCCTGCGCAGCGCCGCCCTGAACGTGCTCATCAATCTGGGTACGCTCAAGGACAAGGAGTTTGTTGCTGATAGGCGTGCCAAGCTCGATTCACTTCTGGAGGGCAAGGGCATCATGCGCGACGAAATCTACGAGTACGTCGCGAGCAGGCTGTAGATAGGCCCGGCAAAGGAGCTCAGAGGATTGACCGCCGGCGGCCCACCAGCCAGCAACCGCCACCGGCGACTGCATATCCACGGCCTGTATGATTGAGTCTATTCACCTGGCATCTGGCCTCGCCCCCGGGGCCAGCATAGAGGTCAAAACAGAGAGGGACGACCGGGCATCTTGCCCCAGGCCGTCCCTCTCGAGTGTGCTCTATCGTGAGAGATACCGCGCGAACCCGATCCGACTAGTCCTGAGCCGCTCCACCACCGCGCCGCACAATATCGGTCAAGCCCACCGGCGTCACGCTGACCGGCACAACCTTGCTGGCTTGCTTGGCCCCAATGCGCACCAGGCGCTCGGCTGCGGTAAGCGTGTTCCGCATCAACATGACGTTGGTCATGGGACCTGTGCCACCGGGCACCGGCGAGATTGCGCCCGCCACGTCCTTGGCAGCCTCATAGTCCACGTCGCCAACCCATCGATCGCCCAGCTTGGCAAAGCCAAAGTCCAGCACCGTCGCTCCAGGCTTGATCATGTCGGCCTTGATCAGGTGCGCCACGCCTGTGACACTGACCAGGATGTCGGCCTCTTTCGTCATCGCAGCCAGAGGCTTGGTGTGGAGATCGCAGATCGTCACCGTCGCCCAATGGCGGCTGAGCAGCAGAGACATTGGCTTGCCGATCAGGTTGCTGGCGCCGACGATCACGGCCCGCATGCCGTCGATGCCGACGTCAAAGCGCTTCAGCAGCTCCAGTCCGCCCATAGGCGTCGCAGGCACAAAGTAGGGGCCCACGTTTTGCGGCTGATCGACAAAGGCCGCTCGCGCCAATCGCCCTGCGTTCAGAGGATGGGCACCGTCCACATCCTTGGCGGGGTCCATGGCCTCGATTACCACTTCCGGCCTGATGCCGTCAGGCAGCGGCTGCTGCACGATGATGCCATGCACGTTCTGGTCGTCGTTGAGCTTGCGGATCAAGCGCACCATTTCCTCTTCGCTGGCACTGGCAGGAAGGGTATGGGATTCAAAGCCGATGTCGGTCTTGTTGCAGGTTCGCTCAATCATACCCGCATAGCTAACGGAGGCGGGGTCGTCGCCCGCGCGAACCAGGGCCAGGGTAGGCGTCGCATTCCACGCGGCGCTAAACGCTGCCACCTCTTTCTTGATCTCCAGTTGCATCTGCTGCGACAGTTGCCGTCCGTCGAGAATCTTTGCAGTCATCATCTTCCTCCTTTTGCTATAAGTCCGTTCGTCTATGATGCTATTGTATCAGACCGACGCGCACCCGTCATCGTGCTAAATGTCCATTCGCAACTGAAACTTGTACGTACGGGAATAGGCGGTCTGGGTTGCGCGCGACGTGGGTATTCCAGTCGAGCCCGACTTCCCGTTACGCGTAGCACGTTCTACGTATTTTGGCGTAGAGCATATAGGGTGGTATAATGGCTTGGATCACCGTTGAACGAAGGCAGTAGCTATGGGAGATACCATTAGGATCTTACTGGCAGATGATCACGCAGTCGTGCGGCAGGGCACGCGCGAACTGCTGGAACAGCAGGATGACCTGGAGGTGGTCGCTGAAGCCAGTGATGGAAAAGAAGCCGTCCAGCTGGCCCTCAGCGAACATCCGGACGTCGTCATCATGGATTTCTCGATGCCCGAATTGAATGGCATCGAAGCAACGCGGCAGATCAAGGCAGTTGCCCCCGACATCGCAGTGCTGGTGCTGACCGCATACGACAGCGATCAGTACATCTTTGCCTTTCTGGCTGCGGGCGCAGCCGGCTACCTGCTCAAGGATGTCAGCGTCGATCAGTTGATTCGCGCGATTCGCGCCGTGCATGCGGGAGAATCGATGCTTCATCCAGCCATCACCCGCAAAGTCATCAGCCACTTTGCGCAACCGGAGCAAAGGAGCAAGCCGCCAATTGGCACAGAACAGATCACCGAGCGCGAGTTGGACGTCCTGAAATTGGCCGCACAGGGCCTATCCAACCGGGACATCGCCCTGCACCTTGGGATCAGCGTGCGCACGGCACAGACACACCTCAGCAACGTCTTCAACAAGATGGGTGTAGGCTCGCGAACGGAAGCGGTAATGCACGCACTGCGACTGGGCCTCATTTCGCTGGAGGATACGCTCTAGAAGAATCCGCCACCGTCCGGTTCGGGCAGTAGCTCACCAGCTCCGTCGCTGGGGTTCAATGGGAGAGGGTATGTTCGATCGCAGTAATCAAGATCGCGAGTCGTACGAACGATACGTCGCGCGCTTCAAGATGATCAACGATGTCTTGACAGCGCTCACGCAATCGTTTGATCTGGAACAGACACTAGATGATATCCTGGACAAGGTTCTCGAGCTGTTGGCCATGAATGTAGGCGCCGTGTATCTGCTCGATGAGGAAGATCAGGGGTTGACGCTGGTCGCCCAGCGAAACTTGCCAGAAGAGGTCGCAGATTGCAAAGACGGCCTGAAATCTGCACGCATGCTTGCCCGCCATGAGAAACTTCAGTGCAAGTTGGCAGGGCCCCTCCGCTCCAAGGGCGAGATCAAAGGATTGCTCTTTGTCGGCGACCTGGCATCATGCCCAATCCTCCGGCAAGAAGTTGAGCTGCTCACCACCATCTGTAACACGATCGGGATGTTTGTGGAGAATGTTCGCCTCTACCAGGAGCGCATTCGGCAGCTTCAGATCGAGAGCGCGGTCTTGCAGGTCTCTGCCGAGGTAACATCCGAACTGGAGTTGGATCGCGTTCTGCCCAAGATCATGCACATTGCCGTCGAAGTGGCGGGAGCCGATGGCGGTATCATCGCATTGCTCGACGAAGAACGACATATGATCAGGTACCCCTACGTTGAGAACCTGCCGCCCGGCCTCGCCGACGTTACCGTTTCGAAGGAAGAAGGTGTGTCTGGACAGGTCATAACAACGGGCAGACCCACCGTGATCGATAACTACAAGACGTATCACCAAAGGGTCCCAGCGTTCGCTGAGGCAGGCCTTACCAGTGTGGCTACGGTGCCGATTGTGAGTGGCGACAGGACTTTTGGCGCGCTGAGCGTCCTGTCCATAGAACAGGCCAAGGGCTACTCTGAGCGCGAGATGGACGTCCTCACAGCGATCGGCCGCCAGGCTGGAATCGCCATCGAAAATGCATACCTGTATGAGAACATGCGATTCTACGCTCGCAAGATCACACAAGCACAAGAGAACGAGCGGAAGCGAATCGCTCGCGAGCTCCACGATGACACCATCCAATCGCTGATTGCGATCTCCCGCCGCTTGGAAGCCCTTTCAACCTCGGAGCCCGATCTGCCGGACACCGCCGCCGAGCGGATACACGAACTGCAACATACCACAAGCGATGTGATCAACCGAGTGCGCCGATTCAGCCAGGACCTGCGACCCTCTACCCTCGATTACCTGGGCCTCGTGCCCACCCTGGAGGAGTTGGTGGGCACAATAAATCGCCATGACGGGCTTCGTGCAGAACTCTGGATACATGGCGACCAGCGGCGTCTGTCCTCCGAGGTAGAACTGACGCTATTTCGTATCGTGCAGGAAGCCTTGAATAATGTCATCAAGCACGCCGATGCCGATCGAGTTGTTACGGTCGTAGAAATGACCGACAGCAATATCACCGTAACCGTTCAGGATGACGGAAAAGGATTCCAGCCATCGTCTCTGGCAGAGCACCCGGCTACCGCAAGCAGACTTGGCCTCCTTGGCATGCAGGAGCGTGCCCGGCTGCTCGGCGGGATGCTGGCCATTGATTCGACACCGGAACAAGGTACCAAGGTCACGGTGAGCGTGCCAGTGTAGGTCTCGGAAGAATCTGAACCCGCGGGTCCGAAGCCGAAAACAAGGAGCGATAGAAAATGCCCACCGATGGATTCATTGACGACACAATCAAACCTCAGCTCATCGAGGCCCTGGGGCGGCAAGCCACCAACTCCATACTTACGCAGGCAACACTCTCGTATGTCAGCCGAGATGGCACCGAAGATGAAAGGTATGAGGCCTTTTTGGAAAGCATCTTGTCCGACGAACGTGTGACCGAGACGATGAGTGAAGAGATAATTGCCGAACGCCTCAAGGAGTGGCGATTACGGTTCACAGTCCACAAAGCCCAACTGGCAATACAACAAGAAAAAGGAGGTGTTATGCCAGCGCAGATTCTCGATGGGCGCGCCATGGCGAAAGAAGTTCGGGAGGAGATCGTTGCTGAGGTAGCCGGGTTCAAGGAACGGTACGGCTTTGCCCCCACCATTGCCGTAGTCCGTGCCGGAAGCGATCCAGCTTCGGTGAGCTATGCCAAAATGATCCAGAAGTCATTCGAGGGCGTGGGGATGAACTTTGTGCTGCACGAGCTACCGGAAACCGCATCCCTCGAAGAGATCATTGACGTGATCGCGATGCTAAACGCCGACGGCAGTATCCATGGGATCATGGTGCAAGAGCCGCTGCCCAAAGGGATTGATGAGGACGAGATCAAGGCCACGATCCGGGCAGACAAAGACGCCGACGGCGTAAATCCCATCAATGCCGGCCGTCTGGCGCAGGCGCCGCCGGTCGGCAGCGAGCCAGTCGAACAGGATTACTTGGTCCCGGCGACGCCTCTGGGCGGCCTGGAGATGCTGAAGCGGAGTGGCGTCGAGATGTCGGGCAAGCAAGCAGTCGTTGTGGGTCGATCCAACATTGTCGGACGCCCCATGTCCTTCTTGCTGATGCAGCACCACGCCACGGTCAGCATGTGTCACTCACGCACCCGTCCCTTGGGCAACGTGACTCGCCAAGCAGACATCCTGTGCACTGCCGTGGGTATCCCCAACCTGATCAAGGCCGACATGGTCAAGCCAGGAGCCGTTGTCATTGACTTTGGCTTCAACCGGCTAGGCGACAAGTGGGTGGGAGATGTGGACTTTGATGAGGTCAAGGAAGTTGCCAGCATGATCACGCCTGTTCCAGGTGGCACAGGCTCAATGACCAATGTCATGCTCATGCGTAACGTTCTAGAAGCTGCCAATAAACAGATGAAAAAACGCGGAAGATAAGCATATCGCCGCATCGCATGAACCATGCAGCACCAAGTTAGGCCAACCATCACGAGAAATGAGGCGTTTTTTGACAATCGCGGGGGCCTGTGGTAGACTGGGCGGCGTGATTTTCATCACAAGCTATGCCCTGCGGAGTCAATGGCACAGTTGCCGAAAATAGCATAACAAGGAGGAAGCAAATGCTCGTAGAAGTCAAGCACCCTGTACCAAGTGACATCGAGATCGCTCAGGAAGCCAAGATGCGGCCCATCCTAGAGTATGCCAGGGAACTCGGTCTAAGCGAGGATGACCTGGATCTCTATGGCAAGTACAAGGCCAAGGTTCACCTTGACGTCCTGGACAAGTTCAAAGACCGACCACAGGGCAAGTATATTGACGTGACGGCGATCACGCCCACCCCCCTCGGCGAAGGCAAGACAGTGACGACCATCGGCGTCAGCCAGGGTCTGCACTACATTGGTAAGAAAGTGATGACCTGTATTCGCCAGCCTTCCCAGGGCCCAACCTTTGGCATCAAGGGCGGTGCGGCGGGCGGCGGGTACTCCCAGGTCGTGTCCATGGAGGATTTCAACCTGCACCTCACCGGCGACATCCACGCGGTAGGCGCTGCCCACAACTTGCTGGCAGCGGCCATAGACAACCGGATTGCCAAAGAGGCCCGCTGGAGCACCGACTACTTGGCCAAAGCCCTCTGCCCCGACGATGAATACACCCCCTCCATGCGCAAACGCCTGGCCAAGCTCGGCATCGAGTCGGAAAAGCCCTCTGACCTCGGCGAAGAGGACAAGGAGCGGATGTTCCGCCTGAGCATCGACCCGGATTCGATCCAGTGGCGGCGGGTCGTGGACGTCTCCGATGCCGCACTGCGAAACATTGTCATCGGCCTGGGCGGCAAGAATGACGGAACCCCACGGCAGTCAGGCTACGACATCACCGTGGCCTCGGAGATTATGGCAGCCTTGGCCATGTGCTCCGACCTGGCCGACCTGCGTGCGCGCATGGGCCGCATTATCATTGGGATGAGCAATCCTGGCGGCGGGCGCAGCAAGCAGGCAGTACAGCCGATCACAGCCGAGGATCTCAACGTGGCCGGCGCGATGACCGTCCTGCTCAAAGAGGCCATCATGCCAAACCTGATGCAGACCCTTGCCGGCAGCCCTGCTTTTGTGCACTGCGGTCCTTTCGCCAACATCGCCCAGGGCAACAGCTCGATCATCGCTGACAAAATCGCGCTACGACTGGTAGACTATGTGGTGACCGAGTCTGGGTTTGGCGCCGACTGCGGCATGGAAAAGTTCATGAATCTCAAGAGCCGGTACAGTGGCCTGGTTCCCAACTGCGTAGTGTTGGTTTCCACCGTCCGCGCTCTGAAGATGCACGGCGGTGGGCCCAAGGTAGTGGCTGGCCGACCTTTGGACAAGGCCTACACCGAGGAGAACCTGGAGCTGTTGGAGGCAGGCCTGCCTAATCTCTTGCAGCACGTCGAGAACGCGCTCAAGTTTGGCATTCCGGTGGTCGTGGCGATCAACCGTTTCAAAGATGACACCGACGCCGAGATTGCATTGATCCGCAAGCGCGCCAAGGAGACAGGCGCAGAGGATGCCGTCGAGAGCACGGTGTGGATGAACGGAGCGGCAGGCGGCGCAGCCCTGGCTGAGGCAGTCGTAAAGGCCTGCGAGAAGCCCAGCAACTTCCAATTCCTCTATCCGCTCGATGTTCCCATCAAGCAAAAGATCGAGACGGTGGCCAAAGAGATCTACCGCGCCGATGGCGTCTCCTACACGCCGGAAGCCGAGACCAAGATCAAGCTGTTCGAGAGCATGGGGCTGGGCAACCTGCCACTGTGCATGGCCAAGACCCATCTGTCGTTCAGTCACGATCCAACACTCAAGGGGGCGCCCCGCGGCTGGACCCTGCCGATTACCGATGTCCGCGCCAGTGTCGGGGCCGGCTTTATCTTCCCGCTGTGCGGCACGATGCGCACCATGCCTGGCCTGCCTACCCGCCCGGCGTTTACGGATGTGGACCTGGATCTGGAGACGGGCCGCGTGGTCGGTCTTTTCTAACATCAGAACCTCGTCCAGCATCATGGGACCTTGTTGCAACCTCAGAGATGGGGAGGGCCAAGCACCCTCCCCATCTTTGGAATGGGTTGACAATCCGGCTTGTTAGCTTTAGTGAGTGGCTAGCTTTGCAATACCGCCGCTTTGTGCTATAATGGCCATGATGCTGATCAACGGACTGAAACGATACCTACCAAAGGAGATATTTGCATGGACAAAGTGACCTTCAGTGTTCCCGCCATGTGGGCCGATCACCACGTATTGGCTGTTCGCGAGGCACTTGGAAGCGTCTCGGGCGTCACGGAAGTACTTGCCAGTTCCCTCTATCGCGATGTCCTCGTCAGGTACGACCCCACCACGGTGAATCCGGATACCATCGAAGCTGCACTGTCAGAAGCAGGCTACGAGATTGCGAAACCGCCGGAATTCCCTGCCCAGCCCGAACGCATCGATGACGCCTCAGACTGGTTCCAATTCCAGGAGCGAATCACAGAGACAGACTTGCGCGATCTGGAAATGTCAGGAGATCACCGAAAGTACTAGCCCGACCAAGGGGCAAGCACAATCCCTAGAAGGAAGGTAGCATTATGTCGAATTATGCAAGTGTAACTGCAGATCCAGCAGTCGAGCAGATGCTAGAAATCACGCGCGAGAAGGGCATCGAAACAGCCTTTGATCGTGCCGAATACATCAAGCCCTGCCCTATTGGCAGCGATGGTGTCTGCTGCAAGATCTGCGCCATGGGTCCCTGCCGCCTGGTGGGCAAGGTCAAGACGGGAATCTGCGGTGCAACGGTCGACACCGTGGTGGCCCGTAATCTGGCACGTGCCATCGCGGCAGGCTCTGCCGCGCACTCCGACCATGGACGGGATATGACCCTCGCCCTGCTGGCTGTGGCTGAAGGCGAAGCCCCTGATTATCGTGTTCGCGACGTGGGCAAGCTTGTAGAGGTAGCCCACTTTCTGGGTATTGACGTCCAGGGTCGCGAGACGAGCGATATCGCCAAGGACGTGGCTGAGGCTGCTTTGGCCGAATTCGGAAAGCAGCGCGGCACATTGGAGTACCTAAGGCGCGCCCCGAAAAAGCGCCAGGAGATCTGGCACGAACTCGGTATTGAGCCCCGCGGCGTCGACCGTGAAGTTGTCGAGACGCTGCATCGCACCCACATCGGCAACGACCAGGACGCAGAGCACATCCTGGACCATGCCCTGCGCACGGCCCTTGCCGACGGATGGGGCGGCTCGATGCTGTCGACCGACATCACCGACATCCTGTTCGGCACGCCCGTTCCTTTGAGCAGCGAGGTCAACATGGGCAGCCTGGAAGAAGACCAGGTCAACATCATCATTCACGGGCACGAGCCGCTGCTCTCGGAGCTGATCTTGATGGCCTGCCAGGACCCGGAGATGCTCGAGTATGCCAGGTCAAAGGGTGCTACGGGCATCAACCTGACCGGAATTTGCTGCACCGCCAACGAGACGCTCATGCGCCAGGGCGTCCGCTCCGCTGGAAACTTTCTCAGCCAGGAGCTTGCCATTGCCACCGGGGCCGTCGATGCCATGGTAGTGGATATTCAGTGCATCATGCAGGCCCTTGTGCCGGTCGCCGAGCAGTATCACACCAAGCTCATCACGACGTCGCGCAAGGCCAAGATCAAGGGCGCTATGCACATGGAGTTCAACGAGCACGAAGCGCTCAAGATTGCTAAGGACATTGTCAAAGTCGGCATCGACAACTTTGAGAACCGCGGACAGACCGAGGACATCCACATTCCCAATGTGAGTGCTCCGCTGGTAGCTGGTTTCTCGCACGAGTACCTGCGGTACATGCAGGGTGGGTACTACCGGGGCTCCTTCCGCCCGTTGAACGACGCCATCATGACCGGGCGCATCCGCGGCGTGGCAGGTGTGGTTGGCTGCAACAATGTCCGCACACCGCACGATTACACCCACAACTATGTCGTCACAGAACTGATCAAGAACGATGTACTGGTCGTACAGACAGGCTGCAGCGCGCTCTCGGTCGCCAAGCTAGGCCTGCTTGGACCGGAAGCACTGGAGAAAGCCGGACCAGGTCTGCGCGAGGTGTGCGAAGCGATTGGCATACCGCCCGTCCTGCACCTGGGTTCGTGTGTAGACAATACACGCATCCTGACCGTGGCCGCACAGATGGCTACCGAGGGCGGCCTCGGAGACGACATTGGCGACTTGCCGGCAGTAGGGTTGGCTCCTGAGTGGATGAGCGAGAAGGCCCTGTCCATCGGTACCTACTTTGTGGCATCTGGTGTCTATGTGATCTTCGGCACCAAGAACCCAGTATCTGGCAGCGACGAGGTTGTCCGCCTGATCAGCGAGGGATGGGAGTCCAAGGTCGGCGGTCAACTAGTGTTCATTCTCGATCCCGAGGAAATGGTCAGCAAGACGCTGGCCCATATCGACAAGAAACGTGCCGAGCTCGGCCTCGTCGAGTACGATCCGGACCGCTTTGGCAAGAGTGGCGACGTTCCGCTGGCAGCGTTCTTCGCCACCCCGCCGGAGGAGCGTAACCTATACTCCCGCAAGGCCTACGTCGAGGCAGCAGGCGGGGACTAGATAGCCGATCACAAGCAGGGGATTGAGGGCACTACCAGACCCTCAATCCCCACATCCAACGAAGGAGAGCGTGTCAATGTCTCGATACATCGCTACCCGGGCTCTGCGCGGAGCTAACCTGATCGTCCAGGAGTTCGACGGTCAGTTCAAGAAGGCACTGGCAGAACTCGGGCCGGATCACAAGATCGCGTTTACGAACACTGCTTACTACCTGCCAACCATTCTCGGCTATACCGGGATGGAGGTAGAAACCGTCGGCGGGCTGCAGCCGGTGCTAGATCACTGCCGGATGTTGATGCACAACCCTCCCGA
>Ga0316577_10001053_pt1 | contig 12463 bp, 9 predicted proteins | sample S5NA_FD_203073 | JGI IMG/M metagenome (GOLD analysis project Ga0316577, IMG submission 203073) | Rhizosphere microbial communities from salt marsh grasses in Alabama, United States - S5-7_050615r2r1 | ecosystem: Host-associated > Plants > Roots > Rhizosphere | place: USA: Alabama | collected... | reverse complement strand
ACCCGCGCGCCGGCGGTGGGCGCGGCGTTGCGGCTGGCCTTCCTGCTGGCCGTGGAGTCGGCCTCGCGGCTCAACGCCAGCCGGGGCAAGCCGGCCACGGTGCGTATCGCCGGTGGCGAGCTGAAGACCGTCCTGCCCGCGGCGTGGCGAGAGCGCAACCCCTGGCCCGCCTTCCTGGATGGGCTGGCGGTCGTGCGCGAATTCGTGGTTCGGCTGGAGTCCCAGGACGAACGGTCCGCGGCAGCCCGCATCGCGGCGGACCTGATGGACATCCAGCAGGGAGTGGCCAACGTCGTGCTGGTCGAGACCTCGCCCGAAGTGCTGCGCCGGATCGGCCTGGACGGAGAGCGCATCGCCCACTCCGGCTCCACGTCGAGGGTCCGTCTGGCAATCGGCCAGGCACCGCCGGCCCTGACTGGAAACCGTCTGGCGGAGGCCTATCACGCCACTGCCTGGGCCCTGGGCGGCCCGGCCGCGGCCCGGCTGCCGGCCCAGGCGCTCTTCACCGACGCCCGCCCGGGGCGCTATAGCCGGGCCGACGAGCTGGCCTTCGGCGCGGCCCGGACGCTGGCCATCGCCACGCCCGTGCTGTCCCAGACCGGACGGGCGCTGATCCTGCTCGACGATTCCGATCCGCGGACGCTGGTCGCGGCGGCGCTGGGCGGTGCCGCGGCAGGCTGGCGCCTGGTGGAGGCGCGGCTGCATCGCCACGAAGGCGACAGTCCGGCGATCGCCACCTTCGCGCCTCCGCCTTCGCGCAAGATCTCGGACCCGATCCAGGCCGCGGAGCCCGGACCCGACCAGGACCCGGGCCAGAGCGTCTTCGCCGCCCCTGACAGGCTGGCCCGGGGCCCCTTCCGGGCGGAGGCCGCGGCAGAGGCAGTTGCCGATGCCGCCGTGGAGCTGCTGAAGGCTCGCGGTGAGCCAGCTCGCTTCGAGGATCTGCTGGGTGAGCTGCTGGTGGGCCTGGACCGCTCCGGCCAGCTGGCCCGGCTGGGGGCGCAGCTGCGCCCCCAGGGCGCGGAAACCGGCTGGGATTCGTGGATAGACGCCGTCGAGGGGCCGGCCTCGGTCTGGTCGGCCGACACTGGCTCCGGTGCGGACGCCGGGACGCAGGCCTCGGACGGGGTTGTCTCAGCCGCGAGGGCGGCCTCAGCCGCGAGGGCGGCTGCCGACGCCGAGCCGCCGGATGCGGGCGGCCTGGCCAACGATCTGATGACCCTGATTCGGGCCGAGCTCGATCAGTCGGAGGGCCGCCGCGTACGCCGCGTCGCGCCGGGCCAGTACTGGCTCGGGGCCGACGAAGATCGCTCCGGAGCCGCCCAGCCCCTGGCCGACCGGACCGAGTGGGCCGTCTTCAGCCTGCTGTCCGCGACGCGCCAGCTGTCCGAGACGGCCGTCTTCGAGCGCACTGCGGCCATGTTCGGCGACCGCGAAGCGCCCGATAGAGCCCTGGTCCGGGCCTGCCTGGCCAGCTACGCCGCGGCCGGCAGCACGCCCGAAGCCACCATCTGCGCGGATCAGCTGGAGCGGCGCTCGGCCGAGCACGACGCCGTGATCGCCACCCTGGCCGATCTTGGTCATCGGCTCGGCATGAGTGCCTGGATCGGGCGCCGGCAGCAAGCCCGGCGGGTTGAAGGCCGCCCGCTCTCGGCTCACCTGACGCCGGACGAGCGCGACATCCATCCGACCTTGATCGCCTGGGGGCCTGAAGCCGAGCTGGAACGTGTCGACTGCGCCTGGTACGCCCGCCACCGGGTGGCCTTCCTGTTCGAGGTCGAGTGGACGGCGATGCTGGGCGATGCCGTCCTGGTTCGCCACCAGCGTTTCCCCGAGGACGACAACGTGGTGCGCTTCCTTGTCATACCGCCCCAGCGAGCCGCTCTGGTGGCGCTCAAGCTCGAGCGTTCGCCCCTGCTCCGGCGAGCCTTCGCCGACCGCAACTGGCACGTTCTGAAATGGGATCAGCTGGCTGCGTTCGCGGCGCTGGACGAGGTGACGCTGGCCGCCCTCGAGCCGTACGTGGGCCTCGAAGCCGACGCGACCGCTACCCAGCAGCTGCCCCTCTTCGCCACCTGACGCCCGGCGCCCGACGACCCATACTGTCCGGCAGATCCTCTCGGCCTTTACGGGGGAAGGAGGTTCCGGTGAATCCAGAACTCGACCCCGCCCGGGCGATCGATGACCTGGCAGACCGCTTCTGGAACGGCGTGCTGGAGCTGTCGCCGATAACCGCCACGGTCCTGGGCTACGAACAGGGAGCCGACAGGCTCGACGACCCCGGCCCCGACGGCCGGGACAAGGCTCGCCGGTTGTACGAGGGGACGCTGGCCGCGGCGGACGCCATCCAGGCCGGCGCGTCCGGGACGGGAGCTGCGATCCCAACCGAGCAGGCGGTCACGCTGGATGTCCTGGGTGTCGTCTGCCGTGTCGAGCTGGAGCAGCTGGCGCAGCGCATCGACCGGCTCAAGGTGGTGGACCAGATGGACGGTCCGCAGACCCTGCTGCCGCTCCTGGCCGGCTTCCAGCGGATGGACACGCCCGAGCGCTTTGAGCAGTTCCTGGCCCGCGTGAACGACTACCCGCGCTACATGCAGGCCAACGCCGAACTGGTGCGAGAGGGATTGGACGCCGGCCTGACGGCGGCTCGGATCGTCGCCGAGCGAGTCGTGGCCCAGCTGGAGCGGATTCTCGAGACGCCGGACGAAGAGTCGCCGGTCGTGGTCGCGGCAAACCCACCCGGCGAAGCCGATTGCGAAAGACTGGTGGCGGCGGTCCGGGACTGCGTCAAACCGGCCGATCTCGCCTTCCTGGAAGCCATCCGGGGCCCCTACCTGGAGGCCTCGCGCCGCGATCCCGGCCTGTGGTCGGCTCCGGACGGCGATGCGCTGTACCGGACCCAGGTCAAGGCCTGGACCTCACTGGAGCTCGACCCGGCCGACCTGCATCGCATCGGCCTTGAGGAACTGCAGGCGATCGAGGCCGAGAGGCGGGAGATAGCCCGCGCCGAGGGCTTTGGCGACGACACGGCCGGGGCCCGCGACGGCCTCTCCTCGGGGCCGCAGGGCCGGCCCACCACCGTCGACGAGTACCTGGCCCGGGCCCGCGGCCAGATCGAGCGGGCCATGGCGGCCGCCCCACGCTACTTCGGCCGCCTGCCCGTCGCCGGGGTCGAGGTCAGGCAGGTCGAGCCCTTCAAAGAGGCCGATTCGCCGGCGGCTTTCTACTACCCGCCGGCTGTGGATGGCAGCCGGCCGGGGACCTACTACGTCAACGCCTACGATCTGCCCTCACGGACGTACATGAACCTGGCCACCACCAGCTTCCATGAGGCGGTGCCCGGCCATCACTTCCAGATCGCCCTCCAGACCGAGCTGACCGATCTCAGCCCCTTCCGCCGCATGGGCTCCCGCATGGCCGGGATGGCCTACGTCGAAGGCTGGGGCCTCTACTCGGAACGGTTGGCCGACGAGATGGGCCTGTACCTCGACGCGACCGAACGCTTTGGCATGCTCGACGGCCAGGCCTGGCGAGCGGCTCGACTGGTGGTCGACACCGGCATCCACGCCTTCCGCTGGAAGCGCGAGCAGGCCATCGCGCTGCTGCGAGAGGCCGGGTTGTCGGATACGGACGCGGTCATCGAGACCGACCGCTACATCTGCCTGCCGGCCCAGGCCCTGACCTACAAGGTGGGCCAGCGCGCCCTCGAGAAGCTGCGCCGCGAGGCCACCGAGGAGCTGGGACCGGCCTTCGACCTGCGCGCCTTCCACGACGCCGTTCTGGGCCACGGCACCCTGCCACTGGCCACTCTCTCGCGGGAGCTGCCGGGCTGGCTGCGGGCCTGATCAGCGGCTGCCCGCCTCGCGGAGCAGTTCGGCCAGGGCAGCATATCCGGCCTGCGCTGCCAGATCGGCCGGCGTGTGGCCGTCGTCGGCCGGCCGGGTGGCATCGGCACCGCGGAGCAACAGCAAGCCTACGGTCGCTTCGTCGCCGTTTCGGGCCGCGGCGTGAAGGGGCGTGAAACCACCCTGCTGGATCGCGTTGGGCGAGGACCCGAGGGCCAGCAGCAGGCCCGCCAGGTCACGGTGGCCACCGGCCACGGCGCTGTGGAGCGGTGTGACACGCGTCTGGTTCTGGGCCACCGAGTTGGGGTCGGCGCCGCGCTCCAGGAGCATCCGGGCCACCTCCAGGCGGCCGAAGTAGGCGGCGAAGTGCAGCGCTGAATAGCCGTCGTCGCTGTGATCCTCGATCTCCGATCCGGCCTCGAGCCGGCTCCGGATAGCGGCCAGGTTCCCCGTGGCGGCCGCCTCGAACAGGGTCAGCGCGTCCGCGCCTACTCGTTCCGAGAGCTCTTCCGCCAGGCGCGATTGGCCGGCGTAGGCCGCTGCCATGATCGCCGAGCGATTCCTCTCGTCACGCGCCGTCGCCAGCCCGGCATCGGAGGCCAGGGCCGCCTCAACCGTCTTGCGGTCGCCGTTGCGCAGGGCCTCGAAGAAGGCGGCCTTCCCGCGATCTCGTCCTCGCGATGTCAAGCAGTACCTCCACCAGCCGGTCTATCTCGACCGTCGTGTTGTAGTGGACCAACCCTACCCGAATGAGACCGCCCGAGCCAGCCAGGCCGAGCGCCTTGACCAGCTCCCGAGCGTAGAAGTCGCCGTCCCAGACGGCGACACCCTGCCGGCCGAGTTCGGTTGCGACCTCGCGCGGCGTTCGCCCGGACATGGTGAAGGCGAACGTCGGCACGCGCTCGGCGAGCCTGTCCGCCTCGACGATTCCCCGCAGCTTGAGGCCCGGCACGTCACCCAGGGCCATCAGGGCCCGCCGCGTCAGGATGGACTCCGTGGCTCGGATGACCGCCATCGCCGCCCTCAGCCGGTCCCTGTTGCTGGCCGCCTCGGTGTCGGGCCCGGTCAACCCGACCGACGGGCCGCCGTACTTCTCGCCGAGCCACTCCAGGTACGCGAAGGCCCCCAGGAGGCCGGCCAGCGCCTCGCCGGGCAGAGTGCCCGTCTCCCATTTGTGGGGCGCCGTGTCGAGGGCGGGCCGGACCTTGTACGCCGACAGGCGGTCCAGCAGGTCGCCCCTGCCGTACAGCAGCCCCATATGCGGCCCAAAGAACTTGTAGGGCGAGCAGACCAGGAAGTCGGCGCCCAACGAGGCCACGTCGATAGCCAGGTGGGGCGCGGCGTGAACCGCATCCACGTAGGTCAGCGCGCCGGCGGCACGGGCCATGGCCACGATCCGTTCGATGGAATTGACGGTGCCTACGGCGTTGGAGGCCAGGCCGACTGCTACGACCTTGGTCCGCCGACCGATGGCCCGCGACAAGCTCTCCATGTCCAGGGTGCAATCGTCGGGCCGGATCTCGACCCAGCGGACCACGGCTCCGCGCTCCTCTTCGAGGGCCAGCCAGGGCGCGATGTTCGCGTCGTGGTCGAGGCGCGTCACCACGATCTCGTCGCCCGCGGACAGCGTCCGACCGATGGCCCGGCTGACGGCGAAGGTGAGCGTCGTCATGTTCTGGCCGAAGACGATCTCGTGCGGCTCGGCCCCCAGGAAGTCGGCTGCAGCTGCATGAGCTCGGGCCAGGAGGGCGTCACTCTCCTCGCTGGTGGCGAAGGCACCGCCGTGGTTGGCGTTGCTGTGCCGCAGGTAGCCGGTCATAGCGTCGAGCACGGCCTGCGGTACCTGAGTGCCCCCCGGCCCGTCCAGGTAGACGTAGGAGTGATTGCCCTGCATCCGCTTCAGCGCCGGGAAGCGGGCGCGCACCGCCGCCAGGCCCATCGGCCCCAACGGCGCAGCGGGCGCGCCGGACGGAGGTAGCGCAGCCCGAGGGTTGACAGGATCGGCCGGCACGAACCCCTCCATTTGGTAGCGGCAATTGCGCCCACGATGTTACGACGCCGGGGATGCGCCCGGCTGCCAACTGCAAGCAATCCGAATCGCCACCGGCCGCCCGCTGAGCGTTCTGTCACGCCCGATCCGCTTTCATGGACCTACGAGGAAGGGTAGGCGTGGGTGCAGCCAGCCCGAATCGTCCCCGCGCCCTTGACTAATCCTGAGTAAACTGCTAAACCTTCAGTGTTCCGCTATGCGGAACCTCAGGTCAAGCCAAATCGGCGCTCCGACAGGGCTGACGGAGCGTTGCGGAGACTCCCGGGTCGGCCCGGAGGAAGACGGAATGATGCTCGACGGGAACGCCGTTCGGTCGGTAGACCGGGCTGCCTCATTGCTGATCGCCCTGGGCGAGGCCGAGGGCGAGGCCGGTGTGACCGAGCTTGCCAGGCGGCTCGGTCTCCACAAATCGACGGCCTCGCGGCTCCTGGCCACGCTCCAGAAGCGCGGCCTGGTGGAGCAGGATGACGACTCCGGCAAGTACCGGCTCGGCCTAGAGGTAGTGCGGCTGGGCGGCCATGCCGAGGAGACGCTCGACCTGCGCTCGATCGCCATGCCGCAGCTGGAAGGCCTGGCCCGGCTGGTCAAGGAGACGACCACGCTGGAAGTCCTGGAGGACGACGCCGCTCTCGTCGTCGCGTACTCGGATGCCTCGGGCAACGGGCGGGATCGCTCAGGGCGAAGCCTGCCGCTGCATGCCACCGCGCCCGGTAAGGTGCTCCTGGCCAACCAGGCCGAGCGCGAGGTGATCCGCCTCTCCAAGGTGGGCTTCACGCCCTACACGTCTCACACGATCGTACGCGTCGACCTCCTGCTCGAGGAGCTGGCCCGGGTGCGCAAGCGTGGCTTCGCGACCGCCTTCGGCGAGTTCGAGCCCACGGTCAACGCCGTAGCCGTCCCGGTCTTCGACCGCCGCTCCGGCATCGTGGCGGCCCTGGAGGTCCGGGCCTCCGGCGGGCGCATCCCGCCCAGCCGAGTGCCCGAGCTGGTCGCACAGGCTCGCGAAGCCGCGGCCAGGATCACGGCAGGCATCGGCGGAGTCGTTGCCGGCGCCTAGCGCCCAGAATCCCAAGACGATCCTCTACGCGGCCCCTCGGTCCCCCTCCCGAGGGGCCGCGTAGAAGCGTTCGAGCGGCTATTTGGACTGAGCCGTTAGGCTATTGGGCATGCCAACTCTCGACGTTCTTGACCCGAGCTTCTCTATCAACGGCTACCAGGTCGACGTAGGCGAGGTCGTGGCCACCTCCCTGGCGGTCCTGGCCATCCTTGTCGGCGGCTGGCTCCTGGTCCGGCTGGCCCGAGTCTTCGTGCACGGAGCGGTCAGCGCGCTCCTGCAGCGGACTGCCGAGCTTGAAGGCACGGCTTCCGAGCTGACCGAGGTGGAGATCAAGAAGCGCTCGGACACCATCGAGGGCCTGTTCGTCAACGTCGTTCGGTTCTTCGTCTTCATGATCGCCGGTCTGATGATCCTCGAGCGCACGTTCCAGATCGACATCGGGCCGGCCATTGCCGGATTGGGCGTGGCCGGGATCGCCGTCGGCCTGGGGACCCAGAGCCTGGTCCACGACTACCTGAATGGCGCACTGATCCTGATCGAGAACCAGTACTCGGTCGGCGATATCGTCAAGATCGCCGGCCAGGGCGGCGTGGTCGAGGACTTCACCCTGCGCCGTACGACCCTGCGCGATCTGAGCGGTACGGTCCACATCATCCCCAACGGCCAGGTGGAGATCGTTTCGAACATGACTCGGGCGTGGGCTCGCGTCAACGAGCAGGTCGAGGTCGCCTACGGCACCGACATGGACAAGGTCAAGCGGGTCATCGACAAGGTCGGTCAGGAGATGGCGGCCGACCCGGCGCTGGCCGAGCAGATCATCGAGGCGCCGCACGTGGAACGCGTCAACGAGCTTGGTGATCGCGGCGTCACGCTGCTGATCCTGGGCAAGGTCCGACCAGCCGCCCAGTGGGCGACCTCAGGCGAGCTGCGCCGCAGGCTGCTGACCGCGTTCGACGAGAATGGCATCGAGATGCCGACAGGCACGCTCCTCACCTGGTCGGGCCAGGAGCTGGGCGACTACGGCAAGCAGCCCGCGACGGCACGGGGGACGAACAGGGGGCCGGCGAAGCGGAAGCGAAGCTAGAGGCTAGGAGGCGCGGACCGACGGGTTCGTGTTGCGCCCGCCGCCGAACAGGCCCATGAAGCTGCTGCCGGTCTTGGCCTGACCGGGCTCGCGGGTCTGCAGCATCCTGTCGGACAGGACCTCGATGTCGTCGATCACCTTCTCCTTGGGGAAGCGCTCGACGGCCGAGCGGCCTTCGTTGGCAGCCCGCACGAAGAGCATGCCGGCCGACCTGATCTCGGCCAGGGCGGGCATGCCCACGGTGCGCTCCATGTCTGCCACGGCGACGCCGCTGTTGGCGCGGTTGACGACCATCGCCAGGCGATCGCGGATGTCGAGCTCGACGGCGACCTCGCGCAGCTGGACCGCGGCCCGGATGGCCGGCACGTCCGGCGTCACCGGCACCAGGATCTTGTCCGCTCGCTCGAAGATCACCTGGTTCAGCGGCCCGTAGTCCGGGTGCATGTCCACGATGACCCAGTCGTAGACGCGGCGGGCGGCGGTGATGGCCTCAGCCACGCGCTTGGGCTCCAGGATTTCGGTGTGCAGCGGCGACTCGGCCATGACCAGCACGGAAACGCCGTTCAGATGCGGCGTGGCGATCTCGGAGAACGATTCGGCGATGCCGGTGTTGAGGTCCTCCGTCCAGGCATCGGCCACGGTGCGGATGTTCTCCATGCCCAGGGACGAGGCGACGTGGCCGGTGACGGTGTCGCAGTCCACGAGCAGGACCTTCTGCTCCTTGCGAGTCTGCAGCATGGCCGCGACGTTGACGGCGATGGTGGTCTTGCCGACGCCGCCCTTGGGGTTGAAGACGATCACGATCTGGCCGCGGCGGGCATCGGCGGCGGAATCGGGGGCGACGGCCGTCGTGACCGCGGCCTCGAAGACGCCGCTGTCGGCACCGATGGCCGCGGTGGCCACCTCGGCCCGGATCAGCATGGCCTCGACGCGCCAGCGCAGCGACTCGGCCGAATAGGGCCGGGTGAAGTACTCGTCGTTCACGCGCGAGCGGCCGCCCACGCCCATTCGGTCCAGGGCCCGGGCGGCGACGACCATCAGGCACGAGATGGCGCGGTCCTCCTCGTGGAGGAGGGCGTACATCTCGAGCGTCTTGTCGAAGTCGTACTCGCCGTCGAGGATCGCGACCCCGATATCGCGTCGGCTGTTCAGCAGGGCTTCGAGGTCCTCCGGGGTGACAACTTCGATCGGCTCGTAGCCGGCCTCAGCCAGTTGCTCGGCGACGGCAACTAGCTCTGCTTGCGGTAGAGATATGACTACTGCTGGCCGGGACACGGTGACGGAGTCTCCCTGCTCTGCGCGAACTTGCCTAGTCTAGCCTTCTGCTTCGGGATCGTGTGCGGAAACATTCAGCACGCCTTCGCGCTCGTTGACGACCCTGGCCTGGAACGCAGGCAGGGTCGGGATGAGCGAGTTGAGCGTGGTTTCTGCCGAATGACCGACGGTGAAGATAAATTCTCCGTCAGGGCCGGACGAGACCCCGACGTTCTTGACGCCCGGCAAGCGGCCGAGCTGGCGCTTGAACTGGGCGATGCTGGCGACGCTGACCAGGCCCACGACGACGACCTGGGTCGATTCGGTGGTGCCGGACGTCTTGGCCGCCTTCTCGGAAGAGGCCTTCTTGGTGGCCTCCTCCTGCTCCTCGGGCGGCGGGCCTTCGGGCATGGTGGGCTCGGGCAGGGGCGTGGGAGCCTCCGTCTCGGGCTGGCGCATGATCTGCTCGCGGCGGGCCCGCAGGTCCGTGGAGATCGGGGCCTGCTCCGGCTCCTCGAAGGAGGGTGGATCGGGCATCTGGGCGGCCATGCTGGCGAAGATGGTGGGATCGGCCTCGTTCAGCAGGTTCTGGAAGAAGCTGGCGACCTCCTCTTCGAAAGCGGAGATGCGCTTCTCGACGCGCCCGATCTCGAGCTCGATGGCGGAGTTGTACTCCTGCAGCTCCTGCTCGAGCAGCTCGCGACGGCGGGCGATCCGCTGCTCGGTCTCGACCCGGATCCGCTCCACCTCCGCTTTGGACCAATCGCGGATCGCGCTGACGTCGGCTTCGGCCGCCTTGCGCAGCGAGGCCGCCTCGTCATCCGTGCGGGCGTGCAGCTTCTCCGTGTAGGCCTTGGCGTCCGCGTGGCACTGGTCGATCGTGGCCTGACGCGCAGACTCGGCCGTGGCTCGCATTGCCTGCGTCAGGTCAGCCAGGAACCGATTCGGCTGACGCGGGGCCGTATCTTCCACCATCATCTCCCCGTGAAAGTGACTCCCTGCTTTGGGAACACAGAGGCTAACAGCAACTTCGCTACCCGCCAAGCCTCGATGCCGGACACGAACGGCCCGCTGCTCTAGAGCACCGCACATTATGGCCCGTTCGTGGCCCGCGAATCGAGAGCCTTTTCGATGTAGGAATCATGGGGCCCGGTGGTGCCACGCGGCACCCGTCAAGAGGTACCAGGCCCAAACCCTATTCCGTACCGGCAGCGACATAGCGCAGACGAGGTGTTCGGTCGGGTCCGGCGCGGATCGATGAGGTCTCTCGACCGCCCAGGATCGGCCTTCTGAGGCGCCGCGGGCGGGCCGCGTACTACCGCTCAGGTAGCCGGATCGGTGTCCGCGGCGATCCGCGGGCGGCGCTTGCCCGCCTTCTCGGCCCAGGCGGCAAGGACGGTGTCCTTGTGAGGCCTGATGCGGCAGTGCTCGTCGCGGTTGCCAGCCTCGTCGCAGTAGCCGAGCGGCACGCACTTGGGGACCAGGAAACCGCCCAGGAAGGGGCTCACGGCGAAGACCTCGTGGCGGATCTGCTTGAACAGCCGCCTGATCTCCCACTGGGCCATGGTGCACAGCCTCAGCCCCGACATGTGCATCAGCTCACGCAGGTTGACGGTCATGACCAGGTTGGTCCGCGTGGCGTTGGGGAAGACGAAGCGGGCGTCCTCGTTCGGTATGCCGGCCTCCACCATCTCCGAGTACAGCTGCAGCGCACCTTCGACCTGGGCCTGGTAGCGGGCCAGCAGCCCCGGATCGGCGGCGATCGTGGGCGGCGTCATGGTCGAGGCGCCCTTCCTGTAGCTGACGTAGCGCTGGCTCTGCTGGTCGAACGAGACGCCCGCCCGGTGGCGGACCAGCTGGTGGCTGAGGGCGCGGCTGACGCCGGTGATGGCGAAGGTAAAGACCACGTGCTCGATGGTGGAGCCGTGGCCCGACTCGATCACGCGCTCTATCAGCTCGCGCTGCTTGTCCGGCTCGATCCGTCCCTCCACAGCCCGCTCGAAGATCTCGTCGGGCGGCAGCTCCGAGTAGCACGTCCGGCAGGCGGTGTAGATGAGCGGCAGGTAGTAGCGCTCGGCGATCTCACGATCGGGGAAGATGAGCCGCGCTCGCAGACCCGAATCGCGCTCGGCCGGTTGCCCGGGAACGCCGCTGCTGGAGCCCCTGGTGCGGGCCTGATTCGTCATCGGGCTCAGGATAGCGAGTCGGCAGAGCGGGCGGCCGGCTGCTTGGCCGGCGATGCGGCGAGCGGTGCGTATGTCGAGGACGGCTACCTGGGGCGATGTAGCCGTAGGCGGCTATCACAAGCCATGATAGTCATTGACGGCTATCACGAGGCAATGATAGGCTGGCCCCATGGAGGAGGTGCGAGCGCTGGTCCTGTTCGGCGACGTGGTGCGCTCGAGCCGGGATCGCGTCGAGACCGCGGCCTGGTTGCGAGACTTCGTCGCGACGCTGGACGGAGCGTACGAGGACCTGTGTCTGGCTCCGTTCGACTTCACTCAGGGCGACGAGGTGCAGGGGCTCCTGGCTCCCCAGGCGGATCCGCTGCTGGCTGTCCTGCGAGCGGCGCTCGGCCCGGGCGCGCGGCCGGTGCGGTGGGCCTGCGTCTGGGGCGGCGTGGACCCGGGCGAGGGGCCGGCAACGCAGCGCACCGGGCAGGCCTTCCTGGCCGCCCGCGAGGCCATCGCCGAAGCGCGCTCGTCGCGGGAGCGGCTGGTCATCCTGACCGGCAATCCCGGCGCGGACGCTCTGCTGGCCGGCATGACGCCGGCCCTGGTCGATCTCCTCGACGGCCTGACCCAGCACCAGCGGGTGGTGGCCGGGCTGGCTCTCCTGGACGGCATGCGCCAGGCCGAGGTAGCGGAGCATCTCGGCATCCGGCGGGCGACGACCTCGGTTGCCTTCAGCAGGGCCAAGGTGAACTCGATCGGCCGGCTGTGGGGCGCCATCCGCAGGACCTGCGAGGCGGCCTCCGCGGCCGCGGCCGACGCCGCCGCTCCATCCGAGTCCGCGCCGGCATCCATTCCGGCCTCGCCCGGCGACGGCCACTGAACGAAAGGGGGATCGCATGCACGACCCAGTTCTGTTGATCGGCTACATGGCGGCCGCGGGGCTGACGGTGCGCTTCCTGGTGGGGCCGGCGGAAGGCGGCTGGGAGGGGCGGGGGCTCG
>Ga0316577_10001052_pt1 | contig 12471 bp, 9 predicted proteins | sample S5NA_FD_203073 | JGI IMG/M metagenome (GOLD analysis project Ga0316577, IMG submission 203073) | Rhizosphere microbial communities from salt marsh grasses in Alabama, United States - S5-7_050615r2r1 | ecosystem: Host-associated > Plants > Roots > Rhizosphere | place: USA: Alabama | collected... | reverse complement strand
AAGGTCGTCGTCATCGAAGACCTGATCTCCACGGGGGGAAGCTCGGCCCGGGCCGTGGAGGCGGTTCGGGAGGCCAACGGCGTGGCCGACTGGTGCCTCTCCATCTTCAGCTACGGCCTGGAGAAGGCGGAGGAGCAGTTCGCCGCCCTGGATCCGCCCTGCCACTTCGCATCCCTTCTGACTTTCCCGGTACTCCTGGACGTTGCCGGCTCCGGCGGTTTCCTGGCGGACGACCAGGTCGCCCTCCTGGCCGAGTGGAGGAAGGATCCCTTCGGTTGGGGGGAAAAGCACGGATTCCCGAAGCTGGAGAAGCCCTAGCGTGCGAGACCTCTCCCCGAAGGAAATGGCCGCACGGGAGAAGGTGTGCCTTCCCCTGGACGGCCTGCACTCCCTGCACGAGGTGGAAGCCCTGGTAGAGGAGCTGAGCCCCTTCGTGGGCCTCTTCAAGGTGGGGAAGGAGTCCTTCACCCGCTTCGGACCCCAAGTGGTCAGGCTCGTGCAGGCGCAGGGCGCCGACGTCTTCCTGGACCTCAAGTACCACGACATTCCGAACACTGTGAAAGGGGCCGCCCGGGCCGCCACCGAGCTCGGCGTGGCAATCTTCAACGTCCACGCCGCCGGTGGCTCCGCCATGATGCACGCCGCTCGGGCCGGAGTGGAGGAGGCCTCCGACGGAAGGGGCTCCGGGGCACGGGAGCTCCCCAGGGTCATCGCGGTCACGGTTCTCACCAGCATCGATGAGACGATCCTGAACCGGGAGTGTGGGGTGCCGGGGGCCGTCGAGGACCAGGTCCTTCGCCTCGCGAAGCTCACCGAGGCCGCGGGATTGGATGGGATCGTCTGCTCTGCAGCCGACATGCACGCGTTGAAGGGGGAGCTGAACCCGTCCTTCCTCTTCGTCACTCCGGGGATCAAGGGCACCACTACCCCGGCGGGGGAGGATCAGAAGAGGGTCCTCTCCCCCGGAAGGGCCATCGCGGCGGGCTCATCCCTCCTGGTGGTGGGCAGGGCCATCACGGGGGCCCGGGATCGCCCCAGGGCAGCCCTCGAAGTCCTGGAAGACATCGCAGGAGTTCTCTGAGGCGAAAGGACGAAATGTACAACCTGTTGGGTAAGGAGATCCGGGGCCGGTTCGGCTTTCCCTCCGGAGTGATCACCACCAATAGCGACATCGCGCGGTACATGTTCGAGCACGTCCCCCAGTTCGGGTTCTACCAGGGGAAGAGCACGACCATCGAGCCCACGGTGGGGAACCGGGAGGATATCCTCACCCAGCCCACCCCCGACTCCATGTGGAACGCCGTCGGTTATACCAATCCGGGGCTGGAGGCCACCGTGGAGGGATTCCGGGAGCTACGGGATGCTGCCCCGCCCGACGTGTTTCTCATGGCTCAGGTGGGGGAAAGCACCGAGGAGAGGTTCGCCCACGCCGTGGATGCCTTCGAACGGGCCGGAGACATCGCCGATGGCTATGAGATCAACGTGTCCTGCCCCCATGCCGCGAAGGGCGGGATCCTCATCGGCTCCGATCCCGAGAGCGTGAGGAGCATCACCGCCGCCACTCGGAAGGCCACGAGAAAGCCCATCATCGTCAAGCTGAACGCCGGGGTGAAAGCGTTTGAGGCAGTTGCATCGGCGGCGGTGGAAGGGGGCGCGGACTCCATCTCGGCCATCAACACCCTGGGGGGACCGAATCCCGAGTTGAGCAATCGGTTCGGAGGCCTGTCCGGCGCCGCCATCTTTCCCGCCCTCCTGGACGCGGTCCGACGTCTGCGGCGGGTGACGGACGTCCCCATCATCGCCATGGGAGGAATTCGCGGGGCCGGAGACATCCGGCGACTGGAGGAGATCGACCTTTCCCTCTTCTACGCCATCGGCACGGCGCTGGGCGGGCTCACTTCGGATGAGATCCAGGAGTACTTCCGGCTCCTGGAGGGGGACCTGGCCCAGGGGACGGACCTGGCCACGGGGATGACCCTGAACAGAAATCTCATGGAGTACCACCCCTTCGTGGTGAAGGAGGTGGTGGAGTACGGCGAGACGGTCCGGGTCATCAAGTTCTACGAGCGACTGCAGGCCGACGTGGACGTGGGCCAGTACGTATTCTTCAAGGTCAGCGACACCGACTCGAAGCCCTTCTCCGTGGCCGACAACCGCGAGGGCCTGGAACTCCTGGTCCGGGCCGTGGGTCCCATGACGGAGCGGGCCTGCCGCCTCAAGGTGAACGACGTGGTGAGAATTCGGGGACCCTACGGCCACTCCTTCTCCCTGCCCACGGACCGGACCGTGGTCCTGGTGGGAGCCGGCGTGGGGATCGCTCCCATCCACTATGCTGCCCGGAATCATCCCGGCCCCAAACGGGTCTTCATCGGCGCCGTCACCGCCGATGAGCTTTCCTACTGGGATTCCTTCAGGGAGGCGGGAGAGGTCCAGGTCTCCACGGACGACGGCACCGCGGGGCACCGTGGTTACATCCACCAGCTGGTGGAGAAGGCTCTCGCCGAAGACCCCGTGGACAACCCGGTCTTCCTGAACTGCGGGCCCGAGCTGGCTATGAAGGCCCTGGACGGAGTGGAACGCAAGCATGCTCCGCCGGAGGACATCTTCCACATCATCGAGCGCTACACCAGCTGCGGAGTCGGGATCTGCGGAAAGTGCGCCACGCCCTCGGGGCTCCGGTCCTGCATCGACGGACCGGCTTTCTCCGCGGCGGATTTCACGCCCGGGGTCTACGAGCGGGATCTGACGGGGAAGAAGGTGTACTTCGGCGGGGGTTGATAGAGGCCGTGGGTCGCCGATGGACGGGGCAGGCAAGAGAGAGGCGGGGGTGGCTCGAGTGGCCACCCCCGCCTCTCTTGACCTCCGCCCTGGGATCTACTCCGCCCGGAAGGCTTCCACCGGGTCGACCCGGACCGCTCGCCAGGCCGGGAGGATGCACGCACCAAGGGCCACCAGGACGAGCAGGGCGGTGACACTGGTGAAAGTCACAGGATCGGTGGCCCCTACCTGGAAGAGCATCTCCGCTACGAGACGGGTCGCCCCGAGGGCTGCGGCGATTCCTAGCGCCGATCCCGCCGCCACCAGGATCATCCCCCTGGACACCACCAGCCTCAACACGCTTCCGGCCGAGGCACCCAGCGCCATCCTGATCCCGATTTCGTGGGCCCTCCGGGCAACGAAGAAGGCCAGCACGCCATAGAGCCCCAGGGCGGCCAGCGCGATGGCCACGAAGGCGAACAGGCCCAGTACGGTGGTCACGGAGCGGACGTCGGAGATGGAGTTGGAAAGGGCTTCCTCCATGGTCCGGCTCTCACTGAGGACCATGCTTCGGTCCAGCGCCCAGACCTCCTCCTGAATGGGACGGATGAGGGTGTGGGGATCCACGGTGGTGGCCACCGCCATCCGCAAGGTCTGCCCGGGCCACTGTGCATACGAGAAGAACATGGCCGGCCGGGGTTGGCTCCGCTGGAGGGACGAGAGTTGGTGGTCCTCCACGACCCCCACCACCTCGAAGATACCGGGCTCGTCTCCTCCCACGTCCACCGCCACCTGCCGCCCCAACGGATTCTCCTCGGGGAAGACCAAGTCTGCCGTCGTCCGGCTCAGTACGATGACGGGTGTAGAGCCGGAGACGTCATCGGAATCCAGGGCTCGACCCGCCACGAGAGGGATCTCCATGGTCTCGAAGTAGCCCGGCAGGACGATTCTCCGGTCCGCCCATGGCGCGTCACGATTGGTTTCAGGAGGGCGCTCCGGAGCCCATATGGCGACGTTGCCGGCGGGTTGGAGAATCGGGAGCCGGTTGATGAAGGCGGCCGACTGGACTCCAGGGAGTGCCTCGATGCGCTCCTTGAGGCTCTCGAAGAATTGGATTCGCAGGTCGCTCTCCCCGTAGCCATCGCTGGGAAGGCTGACCGTGGCCGTCAGGAGGTTCTCGACCCGGAACCCAGGGTCAACCCCCCGGAGTCGAGCGAAGCTCTTGATGAGGAGGCCGGCGCTCACCAGGAGGACGAGGGAGAGGGCCACCTGGAGGATCACCAGGCCACTCCGGTAGCGGAGGCCTCCTCCGGACGTGGAGCCTCTGGACCCTTCCTTCAACTCCTCGGCGGGGTTGGCCCTGGCCGCGACCAGGGAGGGAGCGACGCCGAAGAGGAGGACCGTCACCGCCGAGAGGGCCAGGGCGAATCCCAGCATGGTGGTGGAGAGGCCCACGTCTCCGATTCCCAGGGAGTCCATGGGGAGGAAGCCCAGGATCATGTCCTGGATCCAGAGGGCCAGGAGGACCCCAAGGCCGCCGGCGACCACCGCGAGGAGCACGCACTCCACCAGCAGCTGCCGGGTGAGACGGCCCCTTCCGGCCCCCAATGCGGCTCTCACCGCCAGCTCCGCGCGCCGGGTCGATCCCCGGGCCATGAGGAGGCTGGCCACGTTGGAGCAGGCGATGAGAAGGACCAGGACGATGGCCCCCACGAGGACGAGGAGGGACGTACGGTATCCCTCCACCAGGGCCTCCTGGAGCCCATCGAGCTGGAGAGCTTTGTCCCGGTTGGAGTCCGGATAGGCCTCCTGTAGCTGGGCGGAGATGACGTCCGCCTCCGATTGTGCCGCCCGGAGATCCAATCCCTCCGCCAGCCGTCCCACCAGGAGCCAGTTGTGATAGCGCCGGTTGATGGGGTCCGAGTTCCCGGGCCATGGCGGTACCCAGAGGTCGACGTCGTACAGGAAGCGGAACCCGGCGGGCATCACGCCCATCACCGTCGCGGGCCCACCGTCGATGATGAGCGTCCGGCCCACCACGTCGGGGGAGCCCCCGAACCAGCGCTGCCAGAAGGAGTAGCTGATGACCACCTGAGCGGCCCCTGTGGCCGGAAGCTCGTCGATAGTGAAGGTCGTTCCCCGGGCGGGCGGGACGCCAAGGGTCTCGAAGAGATTGGGGGTGATGAAGGTGAGGCCGGCCTGTTCCGGCTCGTCGGCCCCGGTGATGGTCACCAGTTGTGATCCCCCCCCTATGGTGGCCAGGGATTCCAGGGAGGCGGCCCGGTCCCGGTAATCCTGGTAGTCGGGAAAGGACACCCAGGGGTTCACGTTTCCCTCAAAGGTGGCCCGACCGAACACGAGGCGCTCCGGCTCGGGGTAGGGGAGCGCCCTCCCCATGGCCGCGTTCGTGACAGAGAACATGGCGGTGGTGGCCCCGATCCCGAGCCCCAGCGTGAGGAGGGCAACCAAAGTGAACCCCGGCGTCCGCCTGAGCGCCCTGAGGGCGGAGCGGATGTCGGGACCCAGGTCGGACACGATGCCGCCATCGGAGTTTGCCTGTCGCATTGCTCTTTCCTCCCGTCGTTCGGCCGAGGCCGCGCGGGCCACGTCGACGACGCCTCTGATCCAGAATGCCATCACCCCCGGCCACCCCCGACGTGCACGGATCTCCCGTGAACGCGTCACGAAGTGGTGGGCGATCTCGTCACCGAAGCGACTCCGGAATCCGGAAGGGAAGATCCGTAGGAACGCGCGGCCGAGGCATGCGAAGGGGCCCCTCACGGGTTCCCTCCCTCCAGCACCATGGCCTCCTGGGCCCATTGGACCAGGGCCCTGAGTCGCTGAGCCTCCTCCACGGTTCGCGCCTTCCCCTCCGGGGTGAGAACATAGGAACGGCGTTGCCTTCCGCGGTCCCCCGGGTCCCCGACGTCCTCGTCGATCTCGACGATGAGTCCCCGGGCCAGAAGCTGTTTGATGGAGCGGTACAGGGTCCCCGGGCCCAGCTCCACCGCTCCGTCGGTCCGACGTTCCACCTCCTGCATGATCCCGTATCCGTGGCGGCTGCCATCGGCTAGAGTCAGGAGGATGTGGAATTGGGCCGAGGTGAGGGGGCCGTCGGCGGTGGGGGAGCCTGTCGCTGCCGTTCCTGGAGGTTGGGTCATCCTGGCGTCCAATCCGGAGTCGGTATATCCGATGTGGATATAGCTATTGGACGCAACTAAGGAAGGGGAAGTTTCAGAAAGGTTGGAATCGGAGTGGGATGGGGGGCGAGGCGAGATGGACAGGTGGGAGGTGGGTCGGAGCAGACTGTCCCCGACTGGGACCGGGTTTCTGTCGAAAGCCTGACCATTCCCTGACCCGGGTGTTGCCAACTCGAGGAACCGTACCCCTAGATTTGAGAAGGCGCCGCCATTGGATTGGACAGAGGGTCCCCTCAGGCGAGAGTCCATGCCCCCGTCCGGGTTTCCACGGGGATTCGGTGGCTTGGTGGGGTCATGGCCATACCGACGATGGGGGTGTATTCTCGGACCCTTGATCAGGAGGCGGTGAGGATGGACGTGCATGCCCGGGATCCGGAGTTAGCCTGGGGCCGGACCCGAACCCTCCCTTTCGTCGATGCCGAGGGGATGGCCGTCGCAGGGAGGAGCTTGGGCAGGAAGTCCGACGAGCTCTTCACTTCCCGGAACGCCTACGTGGATGCTGTGATGACATTCTGCGGAGCCATGACCCGCCCCGAAAACCACGGGGGTGGGGACCCCTGATGCCGGAAGCCTCCAGCGGTCGCTCGAAGCTTCCCTTGGGACGTGCCCTCATTCCCGTAGTGGCGGTGGGTCTGGCCGGGTGGTTCCACCCCTTTCCCCGTCCGGCGGCAGCCCCTGAAGGATCGGGTGCGAAGTCGGCACCGGACTCCACGAAGGGGGTGGATGACGTCCGGATCCGCGCCTTCCAGGGAGCCTATGGCCCCCTCATCGACTCCGTCTATTACGCCGAAGGTGACGTCGTCTTCATGATGGCCGGCCGGCCCATCCACTTTCAAGATGGTCGGATGCTGGCCGAAGATCGGCTGGAGGCCGTGGAGCGCTTCGACCCCATCTTCTATCCCTACCCCCTGGAGCCGCTGGTGGACCCACGGCCTCGCACCGATCCGCCCACCTATTCCACGGATTACCTCGAAGCGCTGTTCGGCACCACCGAGACCGAGATCCGGAGGCATTGCCGCTCCATCTCCTTCCTGGGACACGACATGTTCCTGAACACTCTGGTCCTGGAGCCCCTCCGGGAGGTGGAAAGGGAGATCAGAGCGGCCGCTGCCGCGGATGCTGAGGTTGCGGAGTGGATCGAGGATTTGGAGGTCACCTACTCTTTCATCTTCAGGGATATTGCCGATTCCCGCACCCGCTCTCTCCATGGCTTCGGGCTGGCAGTGGATCTGGTCCCGTCCTCGTATGGAGGTCGCCAGGTGTATTGGCGATGGAGCCGGGTGCTGGACCGGGAGGGCTGGTATCGGATTCCCCTGACTCAGCGTTGGAGTCCACCCCAGGCCGTCATCATGGCCTTCGAGCACAACGGCTTCGTTTGGGGCGGAAAGTGGTCCCACTTCGATACCATCCACTTCGAGTATCGGCCGGAGATCATCCTCACCAACCGGATCAGGAGCCCCTACGCTCCGCCCCTGCCATTCTGAGCCAAAAGCCATGTTGGTTCGGCTCAAGCGGTAGGCTGAACCAGGACAGGGGGTTGGTTCAGGTCCACCCTTCTCCAGCCCCTTGCGAAGATCTCTGGGCTCCCCATCGGCCCACCGCAGGACCCAAGACTCACACTCCACGTGCGTTTTCGACCTTCCAGGCGGCCTCGCCCGGCTGTGGTTCCGAACTTGCTGCCCTGCGAAGAGATTCGTTGCAGCGGGCCCACACACAGCCTATACTAACCCGGTTAACAAATCGAGAAACGGGACCATTGCGGTGGCTCGGTGAGCGCGATCCACCTTTACGAGACACTCCGACTTCATTTTGGGATCAGAGCGTCGGCAAATCGTCTGGTTGTTCCGCGTCTGGTCCCTACCCCGCCCGCCGAGTCACGGATGACCGGGTTGCCGATCGGCTCCTTCTTCAACCAGGAAGGAAATCGTACTATGGCGGCCCGGCACCCACATCGGCTCCCACTCTTGGTGTTGTTTCTCGTCCTCCTTTCGGCCTGTGATAGCAGCACCAAAGTCAACACTCCCCCCGTCGCCAACGCCGGACCGGACCTGTCGGCGGACGTCGGAGCGGTGGTCCATCTCAACGGGACCGGTTCCGATGCCGATGGGGACAACCTCTCCTACTCCTGGGCCTTCGTTTCCAGGCCTGCGGGCAGCGCGGCATCCTTGAGCGGAGCCACCACCACCTCGGCCAGCTTCACCCCTGATGTGGGAGGGCAGTACGTACTCTCCTTCACCGTAAGCGACGGAAAGGACAGCGGCTCCGACGAATGCACCATCTCGGCGAATACCTCGCCGATAGCCAATGCCGGGCCCGACCAGGAGGTAGCCCTGGGGGTCCTCGTTCAGCTCAGCGGGGATGGAAGCAGCGATCCCGACGGGGACAACCTCTCCTACTCCTGGGCGTTCGTTTCCAGGCCTGCCGGCAGCGCCGCCACCCTCTCCAGCACCGTGGTCACGAACCCCACCTTTACCGCCGACGTGGAGGGCACCTTCGTGGTTGGGTTGGTGGTGAGCGATGGGACGGCCTCCAGCGCCCAGGACCTGGTGACAATCACGGTGACGCAGGCCCAGACCCCGCTGTACCTGAACTATATCTCGTCCGAACGAGCTCTTTCGAACCAGCAGGTGGCTTCGGGGACGATCAGGCTCACGTTGTACGGATCGGGGAACGCCGTCGATTTCCCGGCGAATCTCGGAAGCTCCCTCAACGGGACCAACTACGGGTTCTCCATCTGGCTCGGCTCCGGGACGGGATCGGGGCAGACGGGAACCTGGGTGGCCACCATCTTGATCGAGCACAGTGGCGTTGAGACGACTCTGGCGACCCATACGTTCAGCGTGCCTTACAACAGCAATTTCGTTGAGTACACGGCTACGGCCACGGGGATGCCCGGAGGCGCAGCGGGAGACCAGATCATCCTGCGCCTGACCATGACCGATGTCTCTCAAGGGGGAATCCTTTTCGGGGAGTCACCCGTTGACTCTCACATCCTCGTGCCCGGAACCGTGACGGTGAGCCAGGTGACATCCCCTCCGGGAGTCTCGGCCGAGGAGGAGACCGGCGTGAAGGTGGAAGTGCGTGCCGCCAGCGATCTGAAGTACAGGGGAGGATGAGGTGCGGTTGTCGACGGCCAGAGGTTGAAACTCCCAGATGGGTAGTCAACCGGGGGCGGGTTCCTGGTACGGCGGGCGGTGATCCGACTCGGATCCTCCCTGCCTCCCCGGGAACCCGTTCCCGGTCCTTCGGGCTGGCGGATGGAAGGGGATCAAGAGCCCAAAGCGAGCCTACCAACAGGCCGATGCCGAGACTATTTTGAGGGTAGTGCTGGAGGCCAGTGAACTGAGGGACGCCCGATGAACACCGGCCGAACGTGCGCAAGAACAAGCGCACCCCGCCGAGAGCATGCAAATTGGAAGGACCAGAGACGATGTATTGGCGGGGTTTTCTCAGGCTTCGCTGACGTAGCTCAATTGGTAGAGCAGCTGCCTTGTAAGCAGCAGGTTATCGGTTCGAGTCCGATCGTCAGCTCTTTCTCCACGGAGTCCCGGCCAGGGGATCTCTGACAAAACCCTGACAGATCCGGATCCTCCGAGCCCCCCCGGTCAGATTACGTTTTCGACATGGCCGCCGTCCGCTACACTCACCGACTCCCGTCGCGCACCGCCGTGGTTGCGGGCCTCCTGGTCCTGACCCTGGGGCTCGTGGGGGTGTTGGCATATCAGGCGGTGGACGCCACCCGCTCGCACCGCCGGGTGGCGGAGCAGACGCTGAAGGAGCACGCCCTCTTCGCGGCGTGGGAGCTCTCATCCGCCGTTCGCCGGGAAGTCTACATGCAGATCCTTGCGCCGGGCATCGAAGTGGTAGCCAAGGCAGGGGGCGTATTCCCGGGGGTCCCGATGAAGGACCTGGGCCTCGTCAGGAAGCTTGCGGACGACGCCGGTTGGTGGCCCGCGGATGAGGATTTGGACTACGTCTTCCGGTTCCCCCTGGAGACGGGCCCCTTCCAGGTTGCCGGAAACGTCAGCCCCGATCCGGCCACGGTGGGGTGGATCATCGACCTCCTGAAGACTCAGGCGGCTCCCACCGAGGCTGGAGTCAAGAGACAGTTCTGGTCCATGGTCCTGCATGGATCGGGAGACCAGGAGCGGATCCTGGTTCTCGCCGTGGACCCGGGATCCAGGGAGGGAGACCGGCTCGGGTTCGGTTTTCAGATCAGACCGAAGGCCGTGAAGAGCATCCTGGAGAAGATCGAGGAGGCCTTCCCCCTTCTCCCCCCGGCCCTGACGGGAGGGAAGAAAGGGAGTGATCTCCTCTCCTTCGCCATCACTTCCACGGGCGGCCGGCCCTTCTACCTGTCCACGCCCCAGTACAAGTCTCCCTACACGGCCAGCGACACCGTGGGTGCGATCTATGGGGGTCTCCTTGCCACGGTGAGCCTTCGGCCCGAGGCGGCGGAATCCCTCCTCATCGGGGGGCTTCCCGGGTCGCGCCTCCCGACTATCCTGGGCCTGCTGATCCTGGCCTCGGGGCTGGTGATCGCCGCCCTGTTTCAGATCCGCCGGGAGCAGGAGCTCTCCCTCCTGCGGACCGACTTCGTCTCCAGCGTCTCCCACCAGCTCCGCACGCCTTTGGCGCAGATTCGGATGTTCGGAGAGACCCTCCTCCTGGGGAGGGTCCGGACCGAGGAGGAGAGGGAGCGGTCCCTGGAGATCATCGTGAAGGAATCTCAGCGTCTCACGCATCAGGTGGACAACGTCCTGGTCTTCTCCCGAGCCCAGCGCCAGGATGTGCAGCTGAACCCTCAGGAGGTCCTGTTGGCTCCCCTCGTTCGGGAGACTCTTGAGAGCTTCTGCCCTGTGGCGGAGGCCCAGGACTGCCGCGTGGAAGCCTCTCTCGACGAGGAGGTCGCCGCGGTGGCGGACCCGGGAGCGGTCAAGCAGATCCTCCTGAATCTCCTGGAGAACGCGGTGAAGTACGGCCCCCGGGATCAGATCGTAGACGTGAAGCTGAGGAGGGGATCCCCGGGTACGGCACGGTTGGAGGTGGAGGACGAAGGGAAGGGCATCCCCGCCGATCAACGAGAAGCAGTGTTCTCACCCTATGCCCGTCTGGACCGAGACCGGGACTCGGGGGTGGCAGGCTCGGGGATCGGTCTCGCAGTGGTCCGGGAGTTGGTCCAGCGGCAAGGGGGAGCGGTCTGGGTGGAGGAAGCCATGAGCGAGGGTGCTCTCTTCGTGGTCGAGCTACCGGAGGCCTCTCCTCCAGGTCCTCCGAAGCCGGAGACGATGACCTCCCAGCACCCGGCCGGGGGCAGCACCCCCGAGCCGGCATCCGAAGGAGATTGACCCCGTATGCCTCGCGTCCTGGTGGTGGAGGACAACGCCGATCTGGCCTACGGGCTCCAGAACAACCTGGAGATCGAGGGCTATGAGGTCCGGGTGGCGGAAGATGGGGAGACCGGGCTGAAGCGGGCCCGTGCCTGGGGACCGGACCTCATCATCCTCGACCTCATGCTCCCGGACCTGGACGGGTACCGGGTCTTGCAGCACCTGCGGAAGGATGGGATTCAGACGCCGGTGGTCATCCTGACGGCCCGGGGGGAAGAGTCGGACAAGGTCCTGGGGTTCCGGCTGGGGGCGGACGACTACGTGACGAAGCCCTTTGGCGTGATGGAGCTGCTGGCCCGGGTGGAGGCCATCCTTCGACGGACGCAAACCTCCGCGGTCTCGGGTGCCGTCGACCCCGGGGACGCGGGGGAACGGGCGGTGTTCGGAGCCATCACGGTTGATGCCCGGTCCCGGATCGTGATCAGAGATGGCGAGGAAGTGGGCCTGACTCCGAAGGAGTTGGACCTGCTCCTGGCCCTCATCCGACGAGGGGGGGCCGTAGCCAGCAGACTGGATCTTTTGAAGGAAGTATGGGGCCACCGGGCGGCCGTCGTGAGCCGGACGGTGGACACGCACATCGCCGAGCTCAGGCGGAAGCTGGAGAACGAGCCGTCCAATCCCCAGCACATCCTGACGGTTCACAAGGCCGGGTACCGCTTCCACTCCTGACAACTCCCTGACCCCCTCCTGTCGCAATCACAACCAAACACCCTGGGGGCGCGTGTAGCTTGAGGTAGAGAAGGGATTCCCTTCGGCGATGCCCCTCCCGTCCCGGGCCTCGGATGATTGGTGAGCTGGTCACTCACACAGGTTCAATTGGTGCCTCCGACGAGGCTCCGGGGCGGGGAAGGGGACCTCCTCCTGCCATCTGTCATCCCTGCATTCGTGGAAGGGGCCGCGTGGCGCCCCGGCCCCCCGACTCCGGGCCCCGTTGAGCCCCGAGATCCACACTTGAAACCCATCTCCCATACGGTTAGCTTACCAAGCTCGACATATTTTCGCCGTCCCAGATGCTGGGTCGGCGATTTCGGCGCAACACCCGGGGTGGGGTACCGAAGCGGTCAAACGGGGCAGACTGTAAATCTGCTGGCAAAGCCTTCGGAGGTTCGAATCCTCCCCCCACC